>Ga0256404_1000011_pt1 | contig 400213 bp, 379 predicted proteins | sample RumenRJG_01DNA_FD_185990 | JGI IMG/M metagenome (GOLD analysis project Ga0256404, IMG submission 185990) | Bovine rumen microbial communities from Lethbridge, Alberta, Canada - RJG_01 | ecosystem: Host-associated > Mammals > Digestive system > Stomach > Rumen | place: Canada: Alberta... | reverse complement strand
CGCATTCAGCTTTTCTTCGCTTTCGTTCTGCGTGAGATGATGATAGTTGAGACCGCGTCCATAGTCGGTAATATGCCAGACACCGTCTTCTTTATGGATACTGATATCGGCTGTTCCGGTCAGTTTCTGCTCATCAAGGGCGTTTGCGATAACTTCCCGGACAGCGTGATAGACTTCCCAGTTTTCCAGTATTTTTTCTATGTTCAGATCAAATTCTTTAATCATAGGCGAATCCTTAATTCAAACGAGCGTTTTTGATTTGCTGACTTAATACGTTGGCAAGACTATCCGCGTCGCTCCATGATAACGTTTGCACTTGTGCTATATCAAAATGTCTGTTTTTAAAATCTTCGTCTTTGCAAGTTAATATGACTGTCTTTCCCAGTGCTTTTGCATAGCCTACCTCGTAGTAAACGCCATTGTTTTGTGATGTTAGGTCTGCAACCAAGAACTTGCAGGCAGTTATTTCTTCGAGCATTTTGACATAAATATTATCATTATGCGGGTCCTTATCCAAAAAGTATGGTGTATTGCATGTATCCTTTAAGGCACGTTCAATACCTTTTCTAATCTCGTCTACATAAGGGCATTTATCCTTATTCATAGGCATAGAAACAAATACTTTGCCTCCACTGTCAGTAAGTGGAGACACTTCGGGCAGTTTTTTCTCGCCTTTAGCAATATTATAAATGTACATTAACTGCTCATCTGATGCAGTTTTAACCATAAACTCGTGCAATGTGTTCAAATTATCGGCATGAACTACCTGGTTTGCACCGTGAAACTTCTTCGACGGTAAGCCCATATATGCAAGAACATCCTCTATAATTCCGTGTTTTCCAAACGTGTAGTATTGATTGTCTGATTCTGCGCATTTAGCAAACTCATTAAAAATCTGTTCTGCATTCATTCAATGACCTCATTTCTGCAATCAATTTTGCCCGTTACAGCATAATAGATAAGGGATTTCTTGTATTCTTCCCACTTGTTGATGGCTTCCTGTTTTTTTGTGATAAGATTGTTAATTTCAGTACATTTTTTGTCGAGATAGTTTACGATTTCTAACTGTTCATGTTCTGAAATGCGCACAAAAGGTGTTTCGGCTACCTTTTCTTTTGTATAGTGCATTATAGTTGCTTGATTGCAGGCCACATTTATGTACCCAGCATAGAAAGCTGTATGCATCCAATAATAAAGGAATTTATTAACATGTCCCTTCTTGCCACGACACCTATTTACAGAGTTTTGAATGTAACATGGGGCAAATTCGTTATTATAAATGCATGATGTCCCTGCAGCTCCGCCCTCCATAATTAAAACATCGCCATCATTTAACAAATATTGTTCTTTTTCTTTATTAGTAAATATCATCCTTCTGTGCACATCTGTATTAACTCCATCCCACTTAATATTTGCAGCACACAAATAAGAATCACCTTCATCGCCTGAGTTGTCCTTATTTACCATTTTTCCGAGAGTTATATCGTAAAAATATTTTAATTTACCAATGCCCCACGTCTCTGGTACTTCACCAATCCACTCAACCCCCGAATCCTTCATCTTCGCATCCGGATCAAGCCCCTTTGTCACAGCCTTTGTAATAACTGCCTTTTTGTATTCTTCCAACTTCTCGATGGATTCCTTCGTCTTCTCGATAGCGGTGTCGATAGCAGTGCATTTGCGGTCGAGGAAGTGGACGATCTGACGCTGTTCCTCAATATTAATTGGAAAAACAACAGAAAATCTTGCCATTTCGTTGCTCATAACCTTATGGCCCAAAATATCACTGCGGCGTGAATTCAATGAGCTTAGATTAACGCTATATCCAAAGAACGGAAGATAATACTTATCATTATTTCTTAGTGTTAAAATGCCACATACATTGGTACAATTAAATTTTCCCGACCTTAAAAATACTGTTCCAGCATTAGCACCGTCTGTCGTCCACGTTAGGCTATCTTGTTCATAATCATAGGACGGAATGTACCCCATACATCCATCATTTGCAGTTTGAGATGAATAGACTGGATACATTTTCCCGTTATTATCAGAATCAATGTCAGTTTTTGCGATTACTCGGCCTCGTCCAATAGAAAAGAGATTCTTGACTAATCTAACATCATAATCAACAGGTATTTCTTTCACCCAAGGGAGCTTTACTTCCTTCATTTCTCTACTCATGCAAATACTCCCTTCAGAGCCTCTTCAATTTCCGGTTCCAGAGCTTTGATTTCAGACATGATATCCTCCGGATCACGCGGAGCCTCGTAGTGATAAAAGTATTTATCAAATGAGATCTGCGTCCCGACAACGCCAACCTTGCCGTCTGCAAGAGGCCCGTTATCTACTACGGTCTCATCTACCCAGGCATCGGGAACATACGGAAGCACTTCCCGTTCCATATAATCGTCGATATCTTCGAGATACGGGACTTTCTCCGTGTCCTTGAGGTCAGGATCAGGGACCGGGTTCCCGTTCTTATCTCTTACAATGTCTTCATCATTCTCGGTCTTTACACCGAACGCTTTAATAAAGGCGTCCGTAAACGCTTTCTTCGCGACTTCCGGGTTATCCATCTTGTGCCGGAAATCATCTGCGTGGGAAACCCACCAATCGTAAGAAACCGTTTCACCCTCATGCGCGGCAACAGCCTGCTTGAGCCTGTACTGATTGTCCCCGGAGAGCTTCTGCATAGATTTGTTCTCGAAAAGACTGTCCCACTTGGAAAGATCAAATGTGACGACCATCTTGAGCGGTCTCTGTACAGTAACAGCGCGGAACATGAAGTCGGTTACGGGCAGAAGTTCCGACTTTCCGCCATCGTGTCCGTCGATATAGGTCTTGATGATCCAGTTCATATCATCTTCTGTGAGAGCGATTCGTTTATTTCCCTGAGATTTCCGCAAGGTCTCGCCCCGGTCAGAGGCATCAATGAGCTGGATCATTCCCTTCCGGCCTTCCGGCTTCTTTGTGTTAAGAATCCAGAGATAGGTGTTGATGCCTGTACGGAAGAACTCGCCCTGTCCGATCTTTACGATGCAGTCAACAAGGTCACGGTCAAAGAGCCAACGTCTGATATTGGACGGCCCGGTTCCCGCATCGCCGTTGAAGAGAGGGGAAGCCGAAAGGACAATACCTGCCTTGCTGCCGCCTTCCTCTGCGGTCTTCATGTGTGCGACCATATTCTGTATAAAAAGCATCGAACCATCGGAAATGGAAGGAGTACCCGCACCGAATCTGCCGGAAAAGCCGTGAGCGGCTTCCGTTTCGACATCGGATTTCTCTTTTTCCCACTTTTTCCCATATGGTGGATTACTTATACAGTAATCGAAATGAGTGTCAGGGAACTTGTCATCCGAAAGCGTATCGCCTTCAAGAATATGTGCGGACAGGTCCTTCGTACTGTCGTAAGCATCCCTGGACTCGTCAGAAACATTACGGATAAGAAGGTTTGCCTTCGCCATAGCCCAGGTAACACCGGACAGCTCTTCACCGTAAGGAACGATGATGGCCGGAGCCTTCATCTTCTTGTCTTCGTGCCATTTATCAAGAAGATCCAGCGCATCACAGACAAATCCGCCTGTGCCGATTGTCTGGTCATAGAGCGTGCGGACAATGCCTGTGTCGGAAGACATCAGCTCGTCGTCGTTTGCGAAGATCATACCTGTTGCCAGCCGGACAATGTCCTTGGGTGTCATGAAATCCTCGGCGTCTTCCGCGATCTCATCGCCGTATCGCTGGATAAGATGCTCGTAAATGTCGGACATATCCCGGTCAGATACAGTCTCAGGATCAAACGGCAGGGATGCAAACTTCTGGCAGACGGAATAGAGCATTCCCTTGTCCTGTAACCGTTTGCAGGTATTCTCCATCTCAAACTTCAGCATGATCTCACGGGCGTTCGGAGAAAAGCCATTGATGTATTGATCCAGAGCGTCGTATGTATCGGAAGCTCCGAGATTGTTCAGCCGGAAAGAAGTGACATTGTAAAACGCCTTCTTGGAATACTGGCAGTAGTTGTCGGATTCCCGTCCCCATTCTGCTTCGTGTTCCTTTACAGCCTTAACGACATCTTCCCTGGTGCTTTCCAGAGCGCATTCAAGTCTGCGGAGAAGGGAAAACGGCAGTACCAGCTTGTTATAGTCTGCACGGCTGATTACATCACGGACATAATCAGCGATATTCCATATCTCATCTACATAATTGAGCGTTGTCTTCTTTGCTTCTTCAGCCATTCCTTTTTATAACTCCTTATCCATATTTATAAGTTTCAACCACTTTTTGCGGAATTATCCACTAATATATTTATACCACATACAGAAATACATTTCAACCACTTATTGAGGAAATATGATTTCTTTGCAGGCATAAAAAGAACCGAACAGATGAGGACATCCATCCGGTTTTCAACCAGAGACGATTTTCTGAAAGACAATCTTTCAACCAGAAAGGCATGTCGTTTCAAGTATATTCAAATATCTTTTTCAACCACTAATTGCGGTTAGCCTTTTTTGCAGTCGCAACCGCCTTCCAACAACACGATCATTCACCGCCTTTGTGCTGCGCAGTTGAAGTCATGGCCATTGTGATTCGGGCGGGATTCGAACCCGCATTTCTAACACAGCGCCTTCTTGCAAAGTCTCACGAGGAGATGCTCGGCAAGAAATCCGAATATAAATGTTTGTTGGTAGGAGTGTCTTTATTATGGTGTTTTCTCCTAGGTATTCCTCCAAACAATCCGGTCTGTGTACAGTGTCTACCATTATTAACTACCGAATCTAACAAGAGAGAGCAGGGGTTGTCGGATTCGAACCGACGAATGTGGGAACCAAAATCCCATGCCTTACCGCTTGGCGAAACCCCATCGAAGCATCTCTGCGAAAAGCAAATTACTGCTATCGCAAATGGAATATGGTGGACTTGAACCACCGACACGCGGCTTATAAGGCCGCCGCTCTCACCAACTGAGCTAATATTCCAGAAGCGGGAGACCGTGGATTTGCACCACGCGACACAGCCGGCTTTGCTGTACCCCATAATCTGCCAGACGATGACTAGGTGCCACCTAGTACACGGAGCTGGCTTCGGAATCTCCCTGCGGGCAAAGGACTTACACCTTACTTGTCGGTTGCACACCAGACTGTGCTGACTTACACCATACCCGCGAATAGCTCGTACCGGAGTCGAACCGGTGATTCCACCGTGAAGGGGTGACGTCTTAGCCGCTTGACCAACGAGCCAAATACAACACGTCCGTTAGGAATCAAACCTGAGAAACATGATTTTGGAGGCCATGTGCTGACCATCAACACGAACGCATAATAGACGGAGCTGGATTCGAACCAAGCGAAGCCCGGAGGGCGACAGATTTACAGTCTGCCTCATTTGACCACTTTGATACCCGTCCATAAAGCTGAAAGTGGGACTTGAACCCACAACCTACTGATTACAAATCAGTTGCGCTGCCAATTGCGCCATTCCAGCGAAGTGCGTGTCCGCTCTTTCTCTGCACACACGCTGTACAATAATTACGGGAAGGGGGAGTGAGTGTGCCGCACACGGAGAGGATGGGATTCGAACCCATGTGCCCCGAAGGACAAACGGTTTTCAAAACCGCCTCGTTATGACCGCTTCGATACCTCTCCAAAAGAGCAGGGCGCCGGGGTACATCCGCCAAAGCGCCCTGCATAATACAGTATTGCCGTTGAGCGCCTGTAAACAGACACCCGCGTGCAACCCGCATGCATCCGACAGGATTCGAACCTGCATTTCATCAGCTGCTACTCAGCTTCTACGTGATGCGCTTTCCCACAGGCTATCGGCCATTGAGCTACGAATGCAAATGTGTTTTTGGTTTGCACTTAGTGAGTTGACGAACAAACCAAATTAAGCACGTCCGTTAGGAATCGAACCTGAAAAGCATGGTTTTGGAGACCATGTGCCGACCATCGACACGAGCGTATTATGGATATGGCGGATAACCAAAAGATGGTTATACCGTTTTTCACCCTTATCCAGAGAGCTGAAAGAGGGATTCGAACCCTCAACCTACTGATTACAAATCAGTTGCGTCATTCCAGCAATAGTGGAGCGAGCAGGATTTGCACCTGCATATATACATGTGGTGTTGCATGTATCGCCTACTGTTCCGGTCACGAAAGGCACCACCTCATTCTTCACCCGGACAATGCTACCGCCCCATATATAATTGTTTACATCTACAAACAGGGCTAGCCAGATTCGAACTGGCGAATACAGCAGTCAAAGTGCTGTGCCTTACCGCTTGGCGATAGCCCTATATTAAAGTGCCGTTAGTGGGACTTGAACCCACACGATGTTTCCATCAGCAGATTTTGAGTCTGCCCTGTCTACCAATTCCAGCATAACGGCGTATAAGCTATGCTTTCATAAATGCCGCCAGTGGGGATCGAACCCACACTCTGTTACCAGAACAGGATTTTAAGTCCTGCGCGTATACCAATTCCGCCATGGCGGCATATAATGTCTTTATAGACCTTTGACAACTATAAAGCACTTGTAAGTGATTTGCCTATCCGCATTTACATATGTACCCCAATCAAGGACTTGTTCACCTATTTTGGTTTTAGTCAGGACAACATATCTCAGCTTCGTTTTCCGACGTCTGCTTACGGTTCACAACTATTTAATCCTTACCCTGTACTCTTATAATTTTGGAACCCAGCTAACATTGCACAGTCACTGTATCAATACGCTAGGCTAGTTGACAGGTTTTGTCTTACGGCTCCTTATCATGAATCAGAGCCTCAGTGGACTCTTAGGGACTCGAACCCTAGACCGGACGGTTATGAGCCGTCTGCTCTAACCAACTGAGCTAAAAGTCCATATTAAATGTCTCCGACGAGAATCGAACTCGCGACACCTCGATTAAAAGTCGAGTGCTCTACCATCTGAGCTACGAAGACAAATTTTTTACTGCTTGAACAAGTTTTAGATAAGTTGATCAATCTTATCAATTAAACCTCTGATGTCGCGACCATCTTTAGTCCGCATGTCCAAACAGACCAGATTTTTGTGGAAGGATTTTATCTGGTGAACCCTAAATTTAACGATGCATCCTTTTTCCTCCTATGCTTAATAAATCGGGAGTGCGGGACTTGAACCCGCAACCTCTGCTTTATAAGAACCTTGCGCTGACCAATTGCGCCAACTCCCGTTTCTAAAAGCTGATGCTACTGCATCAAGTCGAGAATCCGAGACTCGAACTCGGGACACACGGCTTATAAGGCCGCTGCTCTATACCACTGAGCTAATTCTCGAAAAAGATTGGTAGGAAACTTCCATATGTCACACTTTCCACTTATTGGCAATGACATTTTAATCTCATGAGCCTCTATGGACTCAAACCCTGCCACCAATCTCTTTAATCAGTTTCTTTGTATCTCTCACTTACAAGACTTATTATATCACTCATCACTCAAATTGCAAGCCCTTTTTCAACTTTTTTTTAATTTTTTTCTTCCCCTTAAACTCTGAATTATCTGGCAACTTACTGATTATATTACTTTCCTGTAGAACCAAATCCACCTGCACCACGATCTGTATCTGAAAGCTCTGCTACTTCAGAAAATTCACAGCTCATAAACGGAACTATCATGAGCTGTGCAATTCTTTCATTTGGTTCAATCGTTCTTGCAATGTTAGAATCATTATGTACTGCTACAATATACTCACCACGATAGTCTGGATCAACCAAACCAACACAGTTAGCTGGCCTAAGCCCCTGCTTAGTTGCTAAGCCGCTTCGTGCCATAATGAATGCTGCATACTCATCTGGAAGCTCAATACTCAAGCCTGTCCCAATCTTAACTGTTTCTCCAGGTCTGATAGTTATATGTGAATCAATAGCAGCATATAAATCATATCCAGCTGCATGATCAGAACCTCTTGTCGGAATAATTGCATTTTCTCTTAACTTTTTAATCTTAATGTTCATCTTTATTCACCTCATGTATTATTAAATATCAATAGATCCATCACCATTTCCAAAATCATCGAAGCTACTATTATTGTTATTTTGCTGATTCTGTGGTCTTTGTGGGTTCATTGGTCTCTTTTGATTAGTTGATCTGTTATATTGACCCTGTTGCTGTGCATTTATTGGTCTCTGACTTTGACCCTGCTGATTATAATTCTGATTTATTGGTCTCTGACTTTGACCCTGCTGATTATAATTCTGATTTATTGGTCTCTGATTTTGATTCATTGGTCTCTGATTTTGATTCATTGGTCTCTGACTTTGTTGCGATCTTCTTTGTGCCTGCTGACCATAACTCTGTGCACTATAACTTTGCTGAACTGCTGACCTTTGAACCGACTGGCTATAATTTGACTGCTGTCTATTGTATCCAGTATTCTGATTATTATAATTCTGACCTTGCTGATTATAACCATAAGTCTGATTATTATAACTTTGACCCTGCTGTCCATATCCTTGGTTTTGTTGACCATATCCTTGCTGACTATAATTCTGACCTTGCTGGCTATAACCTTGACCCTGTGTCATCCCATTATTTACATATGTCTGTTGATAATTCATTCCTTGTGACTGTGCATTTACATATGTTCTAGGATTATTAATATCTGCTTGACTAGATCCATTCTTTAGCCCATTATAAAAAGTGGTATTTACTTGAGTTACATATGGATAAACATACAAAAAACCTGCTATTGTAAAAGTTATACTAGCTAGCATCCACCAACCAATTAAGCTAAGATTTAGCAAAAAGTATTGCATTTTATGCCCTTGCATCATTTCCCTACTCATCTGTTTAGCAGATTTTAAATCTGTATATGGATTATCAGCTATGATAAACGGAACCATTGCATATTGAAAAACTTTAATAATTCCTGGTATTACCAATAGCAATGACCAAAGCCAGATTTGAAGAGTCAATAGCATAAATTTTCCAGATTGCTTCAACTTATCTGGTGTACTAAAAAGTGTTTCCGTTGCGGACAGACCTGGCTGGTTATATATAAAAAATCTATACAAACCGAATGTCATTGGCAATGTTACAAATAAAGTAGCTATTGCACTAGCAATGGCCCCAATGATAGCCCCAATATCTCCAAAGTTAGAAAATATTGATGACAGTGATCCTACCAGTCCTGAGATTAATACATACAAAAACATGATTAATCTTGATTGCCCCATGTTTGTGCTCATGGTTTGTTTAGCATATCTTTTAATGTCTGAGTTATTCATTTTTTACCTACCTTTGAATTTTTAAATAAGTTTATCTTCTTTGACTCAATTTGTTAGTTCTAATGATTAACTAACATTTAATTCTATGTTTACTCACTATCAATGTTCATCAAAAATACTTTTCCAAAAAATCCTTATCTTGGTTAAATTTTCTGAAAATTTATGCATACCAATTTTTTACCACAGTCTTTAACATTTTAATTTATAGTGTAATTTATGATTTTTCATTTTTACAATTACCTATCTTAGCTTAAATTTTTAACTTAGAGTAGATTTTTAATAACTGTATTTCTTTTAAACCATAAAGTTATTAAAAGAAATGTTACTTGTCTGAAGCTTATTCAAGTTAATGACTTCTTCTGTGTCGAATTGAATTTTTCCATCAGTATACTTAACATTAATTCTCTCTGTCTTACTAAGAGTATCATTAATAATCCTATCAGTAAAAGCATTACCTACAATGATATTTACCTTACGATTGATGTCTCTTGCACCATACTTCTCACTATATCCTTCATCTGCGATGTATTCAACAACAGAATCATCAAAATTGACAGTGTATCCCTGCTCTTTAAGCCTTGCCCCAAGCTTATTGAGAGAAATCCTAGCAATCTTCTTACAATCCTCTTTAGTAAGATCATTAAACACCACTATGCTGTCAACTCTATTAAGAAACTCTGGTCTGAATGTTGATTCAAGAGCTTCAAATGCAATCTTTTCTTTTTCTTCTGCTGTCTTTGTACTCTTAGTAGCAGTTGCAAATCCAATAGTTCCCTTGTTCATGTTCTGCTTACCATATCCTGCATTGCTTGTCATAACAATAATACAGTTTGTAGCATCAACACTGTAACCATCTCTATCAGTTATGTGACCTTCATCAAGCAACTGAAGAAATACATCAAATATATTGCTATCAGCCTTCTCAATCTCATCGAACAACACAACACTGTAAGGATTATGTTTAATCTTCTCAGTTAAAACACCACCTTTATCTGATCCTACATATCCACGAGATGATCCAAGAAGAGTTGAAACACTGTATTTTTCTTTATATTCTGACATATCAATCTTAATAAAAGCTTCCTTAGGATAACCAAGGTCTTTAACAAGCAATTTGCAAAGCTCAGTCTTTCCTACTCCAGTAGGCCCAACAAACAGAAAACTTGCAATCGGCTTATTAGGGTCTTTAATTCCTACCTTGCCACGTTTAACAGCTTCACAAACCCTTTCAACTGCTTCATTCTGACCAATCAACTCTTTTTCAAGTGTTGACTCAAGATTAATAAGTGTTTTCTTTTCGTCTGTACTGTTCTTAGTAATGTCTACCACAGATAACTTTGAAATTGTTTCGAGTACATCATTTTCAGTTACGCTACTTCTCTCGGAAATCTCAGCTTTAGCCATAGCCTGATCAATGATTGTATAAGCTTTATCAGGTAATTTCTTATTCTTAATGTATCTATCGCTAAGTGTTACAGCTTCTTTAATAAGCTTGTCAGAAATTTTAACATGATGAAAGTCAGAATAATCAGTGATTGTATTCTGAATCATCTTAATAGCTGCTTCAGGTGATGGCTCTTTAATTTCAATTTCCTGGATTCTACGGGTCATAGCTGTATCATCTTCGATATACTTGTGAAACTCCTTATTTGTAGTAGTTCCGATAATCTTTAATGATCCGTCAGCTAAACCTGACTTTATCATACTACCGCCATTAGTTGCATCATTTCCATTACTGTTCAAAGTCAAAAATTCATGAATTTCATCCAAAAACAGAATGACATCATGCTGCTTAGCCCAGTCAATAATGTAACTCATTCTCTGTTCAAACATACCTCTGTAAATAGCACCAGCAACAATCATAGTACTATTTACAAGAATGATATGCTTATTAGCAAGTTGCTTTGGTACTGTTCCATCATTAATACGCTGTGCAAGCCTATAAACTATTGATGTCTTGCCAACACCAGCTTCACCAATAATGCATGGATTAGCCTTTAACTTACGGCACATGATTTCAATCATGTCATTTACATAATCATCAACGCCACTAATCTTTCTAGGATTTTCTACAACTTCTTTATTAAGGTCTAATAGTGTGTCACTAAGTTCACTAGGAATATCAACATTATTATTAGCAGCGTCCTGAAGATCATAAATGTTTAATCCAAGTTTTTCAGTAAACTTATTTAGTGCATAGCTATTTAACCCTATAATCCCATCAATAAGATCTGGTAACTCCACAAACTGACCGTTTGATGATCTATCTGCAATGATCTGTTTGAGCATCTCTTTTACTTCAGCAGAAAACTGATTAGGATCAAATCTAGTATACTCAGTTAATCTGATTCCATACTCTGCATGTTTTGCCCTATCCTGATATTCCTCATAGATTGATTCGAAATCAATGTTATTATTCTTAAGAAAGCTCTCTCCAATATCAGTGTTGAGGATTCCAAGAAATATATGCACAGAACCAACTGATTCACAATTTTCTGCATTGCTATAGTTGACAGCTCTAGTTATGACACCGTTGCACTCATCGTCCATTCCAGCTATAGAAATAAATTTTCTGTTATCTCCTACATTATTCTGGCTCATCTGCATCCTCCAAAAACATATTAATTAAAAATTTAAAAACTATCTTAATATACAAAAAGGTTAGCTACTAAATATTATAAGTAGCCAACCTTTACATAAAAATTCTGATTTTTCACTAATTTAAAACTCATCATCTATTTCAGGTACAATCCCATAGTCAATAGGGTCTTCAGAATCAAAACTGACTGCTTTTACCTCAATCTCACTCTCGTAACCATCGCTATTTAAAGTCAGCTCAACAGTTGCATACCCGTCATCATACATTGATTGTAGCTTACTAAGTAAATCATCCACACTCAATCTTATACTGTCCATCTTGTACCTCCATACTACTACTTTAACATTGCCCCACAATGACTACACAGAGTAGAGTCAATATGTACTATGGCACCGCATTCTGGACATTTTTTAGCAAAAGTTCCATCAGGCTTTCTAACTAAAATCCTAGGTTTAATTTCCTCAACATCCTCGCCTTTTTGGATTTTTGGATTAAATATATACTGCTCAGTAGATTTGATGCTCATGTTATTCTCCCTGCTCTGCTAAATTAATTAAATTCCTAACATAAACACCTAAATCTCTACGGCTATTTTCTAGGTTCATCTTAGCTTCAATGCACTTTTTTCTAGCCTTGTCAGCATTTCCACCCAAGTCCACAGCATCATTATAACCACTTACACATTGATTATAAATGCTTGCACACTCTTTTTCATGTTCAATTAGATAAAACAATGAATCTTCAAGATGTGCCTTCTCACCATTTATGACTAAATCAGTCTTAAAACTACCATCGCCTTTATACATTTTAATCTATCTCCTGCCAATCACTTAGAGCTTAACTTATCCCAAGCATCAAACTCAAGTCTTTCACGAATCTCAGACATTTCATCAGCTTTAATATTAGGATTACACATCTTTGATATGTCAAGCCCTTCCATATATGCTAATGATAATTCATTAAGCTGACTTAAATTATACTTAGGATTTAAAATCTGTCTGATATTAAACCCATTTTCCTGCAAGTCTATATAGAATCTCATGCTGTTTGTCTTATACTCTGGAAAAGCATAAGGTCTAACATTGACTTTACTCTCCATTCCCTCTCTAAGTACCTTCATTTGCTCAGCACTTAATGCAGGATTAGCAAATACTCTAATATCTACACCATTATGTTTACCAAGTCTGAGTTCATTGATCTGATCTCTTGAATAAATGTCTTCAAGTCTTCTAATCTGACTTGACTTAGTACTTTCTATTAACTTACCATTTTGCTGAGTTGCAACTCTTCTCTTATCAGCATATGGATTTTTATTGATCAGGTAAATCTCCTTTAAGAAACTCTGTCCTTCATTAGCTCTAAAGTAAGCAGTTTTACCATTCTGTGCTGGAACAAAGATAGCATTCTGGATTGGTATTTTCTTTGCATTAGTCATTCTAATACCAAACCCAACCAGCTCTTTCAATCTAACACGTACAACCTTTCCTTCAGGGCTTACAAGCCTATATCCTATGACTCTCTTATCATTTGTTATTATTTCAGTTACAATAACCCATGGTCTATCTTTAAACCTTGATAGTGAACCAGTAGTTCCAATGACTTTTCCATTCCTAACCCCTACATTAGTCCACTTAAAACCATGCTCTATACTAGATTTAATCTGGCTAACTGACAGATTTCTTGTTTCAAAAGAAAACTTAGGGTTTGGCTTTCCATATCCCTCAATATTTACGAGTAACCCACCAAACACAAGTACTTTTTCATTTTTTCCAAGTTTATTCTTGACTGTGATTTCTGATATATTATATACGATGCCAAACTTACTCATTTCTATAAGTCCTCCCTTACTTCATTATGATGCTGTTATTGATACAGAATTCACTAAACCTAGGACATTTAGCATCAAAGCTTGGTTCAAGTACAGCACTTGAAAATACTGTTGCTTTAGCAGACAATAATTTTATACCAGTTACTGACATATCAAGAGCTCTGTCAGCTAAATCAATAAACCAGTTAGACACATTTGCAGCTGCTGTAATATCATCGTCAGTCACACTCTGTGTTTTTTCATACTGCCCCTGCATATTAGTAATAAAATAGTTTAATACGTGCTCTATTGTCAGATAAATGACTTCATCATCAACTCTATTTGTTTGCTCTTTAGTTACTTCGCCTTTAATAATGCTTTCAATAGGAATCAATTCATTATTAAGGTTGTAAAAAGTTGCAAACTCTGATGAAAATTCATCACCGACAGTTGCCTGAGCATATAATTCCACTCTCTCGTATGGAAGGTATTCCTGACCAGTCTTCTGTTTAAGCATCTTTTCATAGATTGTCAATTTACTACTAAGAGCTGTCCAGCTACGAGGTGTAGGATTAAGAGCAATGCCACCCTCTTCAAAATCAGAATCATTTACGTCACCAAGACTATGTGGATACAGTCTTGACTTATCATACTCAATGTATGCTATTACTGATGGGTTGACATTATTTGCACGAGCCCAGTCAAGCCAGTCATCCGTGTTGCAATTTAGATATGTAGCAGTTGTGCATCTAGAAATAAATGCCTGCTCCAAACCTTCAAAGTCACCACCATCATTAATACTGTTTCCTAAACAAACTACCTTCCAGTGTGGTGGTAATACATAGCTACCAATCTTTCTAGTTGAGTCAAGTAAACCATATACAGCTGTTCTATTTGCCCTAGATGCTGATGTAATTTCATCAAATACAAGAATACCATATTCTCCATCAGTTTCTACACGTGGCATAAGTTCATTTGCAAAATAACTTGTTTTCTTCTTAATATTGCCATTAGAATCACGGACAGGAATAGGACTGCCATTGGCATCAAGAACTAGACTTCCGTCAGGCTTTTTCTGATATATCTCTTGAATATCGACAAGACCAGTAATGTCCTGAGGATCTATGCTCAGTAAACGTATTTCTTTATATCCAATTCCAAGCTCTTTTGCTAATGCATGAATGCTCCAAGTTTTACCCATGCCAGCAGGCCCAAGAGCAAGGTCAGGTCCCCAAAGCTGTTCATCAGGATTATCTGTAGCCATGCTGGCTTCAATTTCTTCTTTTACGCAATCTCTAAACTGCTTTAAACTCATATTAGATGTTCCCATTGTCTAATATCCTCCTATTAATCTATACTAATTCATCGCAATTGATTGTACAAACTTTTCCAACTCCTGGCTTAAAAAGTCCATTATGTTGAGTGGTAAGAACCCAAATTACTCTATATCTTAATTTACTATATTTATCTGCTATGTCTGGCACATAACCATCAGTAAATATAACAACTAATTCAGGCTTTGATCTAATACCTTTTGAATAATCCTTATTTGTCTCAAAGTAGCTAAACAAACAATTCGGATCAGTTCCTCCTCCACCCATTGGCTTGGATTTTATTATGTCTTCTATCTTATCTAGCTGATATACTGCTGAAACACTACTGTCCCAATAAATAACTTCTGGAGCCACTATATGATATTTACTTCTGTATCTAACGCCAGTTAATTGCATTACCTGAGATGCAAATGTGTTTAATTCATCTGTACTTATTGACCCAGAAGTATCTATGCATATCTTTAAACCTGTAAGATCAGCATCTATTTTCTTTTGCCCTGGTCTTGGAATTATTATTGGAGCATTTCTTCTCTCTGGATGAAACATCTGTGACCTAGTTATATCAGATCTCTTATAAGCTTTGTAATTAGTTTCCGTTTTATTAGACTTCTTTAAAACGTACCCTTTAATAGCTCTTCTCCAGTCAACCTTTGGTGCTAAAATCTTTTGAAGTTCACCTTCAAGATTTCCTGCACCAACACCAAACATTTTATTGCCATATCCAGCAGTTCTAGCAGTAGTAATAGCCCTCTTGATTCTATCTCTTGCTAGTTGTTGTTTTACAGCATTGTCAAGTTTACTTTCTTTTTCAGACTGTACCATGTCTGATTTAGTATTACTTAATTTGTGACCTCTAAACTCTTTTCCTTCTAGGCTACGTTTTGGATCAGGACCTTGTTGATCTGCTTCATCGGCTCCTTGTTTATCACCATATTTAGATTGATCACCATCAGTTCCTTGTTGATTGCCATTGTTCTGTTGTTCGTTATTTCCTTGCTGATCATTTTGTTGACCACTGCCTTGCTGATCATTTTGTTGGCCACTGCCTTGCTGATCATTTTGTTGGCCACTGCCTTGCTGATCATTTTGTTGGCCACTGCCTTGCTGATCATTATTTTCTTGCTGGTTCCCACTCTGCTGGCCACTGCCTTGTTGACCACTGCCTTGTTGACCACTGCCTTGTTGACCACTGCCTTGTTGACCATTACCCTGTTTTTGATCATCATTTTGCTTTTTTAATTCCCTATAAATTGATTCCGGTGTATCTGTCTTTACATCTACCTCTGGATTAAACAATACATGTTCTGGCAGTGTAATATTATACAAAACTTTACCATGTAATGCTGACTGAAGTACTCCAGAGTCACCAGGATTTTGTACTTTTATCTCATCAGCAATAGTTTTATTTATGTATAAGTCACAAGCTACATTCCAATAGTAATGATCTCTATCATCTTCACGAGCTGCATGTGCCATTGCTACATGGCTAACTTCATGCATTACAACAAATAATAATTCATCTACTGGTGTTGTCAATACAAATTCTGGTGAATAAAACAATGTGTCCATTGACACAGCCATTGTATTTATACCAGTTTTCTCTTGATCAACTTCTACTCTTTTAAGTCCAGCTAAAAGTGCATAGTAAAAAGGTTTTAACTCCTGTAAACCTAACAGGCAATAAGCCATCTTCTGTTCTACAGTCATTCCACTTTTAGGATCCTTGACTTTTCTCATAGATTCTTGTCTAGTAGCATTTGTTATTACCCTTGGCCTATATGGACTATAAATATCACTACGGTTTCTCATCTTTTTAACTGTAGAAATATTTATTCCATTTGCATTTAATTTTTTATCCTGTTCAGTCTTTATTTCTTTCTTATCATTAACTTTGACTTTAGTAAAATCCTTCTTTTCCTTAGGTAAGAATGATTTTTCTTCAGGTATTTCAGGAAGTGGCCCGTCACCCTTAGGTGACAAATATATCATGTTATCACGCTTAATTACTTTTGCATTTGATATAGAATCCTTTATCCTATTCAATGGAATTGTAACAAGTATATCATTTAATCTTAAGTCAAATACTCTTCCTTCCCCAGATATAATTCTATATCCATCAGTTCCTATAGAACCTACAAGTATATTTCTACCAGTATTAACTAAAGATTTTGTTACTCCATTATTCCCTTTTGCTGCTATTATAATTGGATATCCTTCAAAAACTCCATTGGTTCCTTTTAATTCTCCAGGATTTTTTGAATCCAAACCAAGACCATTTATATCTATCTGTTTATTCAATATACCTTGATAAACAGCTTTAGCACCAATGTCGTGACATTCTACATATGGAGTATTATTGACAACTTTTATATTGTCAGTATTACATATTCTGTATCCGCAAATATCTTTATTATTAGCATTGTATATTATGCCTAACAGATAAAACATCATGTCACCTCCAAAAACTAAATTTAAATTACATTGGTAACTATAAAATTGGTCAATTTTTATGATGCAATAAAAAAGTGGTAGGACAATATATCCTACCACCCGTATATTTAGTTTTTAGCAGATATCATCATGCTTACTGTATTCCCATTAATCTTAGGTTTCTTCTCAATCTTATAAGGAGCAGTAACCTTTTCAGCTAAATGGTACAACTTATCTGGGCCTTCATCAATAAACTTCACTGCCCGTCCTTTGTATCGGATTGTCAGCAGAACCTTATCTCCGTCATTAAGCATCTTATCAATATGTTTAGCTTTCACATCCAAGTCATGCTCAGCAATCACATCACTGATCACAATCTCTTTTGTGTCGCATGACTTCTGTTTCTTCTGCTTATCCTTAGCTTTTCTCTTGAGATTATACATATACTTGTTGTAATCTTCAATCTTTACAACAGGTATATCCCCAGAATTACTAATGCAAATCAGGTCTTCTCCCCTTTCCTCAGCCATACTCAACGCTTCAGAAGTAGGAATAATCTCTACACCTGTCCCGTCCTCCTTCACGAGCTTAACATTAGCGGCATCGATCTCATTATTAATTGTAATCATAATTCAGTTGTTTACTTCTCCTCCTAAGAATAGAATATTTATACACAACCAACTGCTATATTGCTCCTATGAGCAAAACTAAATCCAGATGAACGAAAAACTTCCTGTCTTTCAATATCATCTGGATTTAGTTTTGATTATAGGAGTTGTAAATCATTTTAAATAGTACCTCTTGCAACATTGTATGGTTTTATGGATCGGGCGTACCTGCACCTGTCCAATGGTACATACACAACCCTTCCATCCACCTCTTTCTACACTTTTACTTTATCACAACCACAAACTAAAATCAACTACTTTTTTCAAAAATTCTTCTATTTTTGCTAACTAGATGATCTAATTTTCTGGCAGTGTACTCAAATCTGTATCTCCACTGCTTATCAAAGCTTTACCCTTGTTTGTTAATCTTGCCTTTATGTCCTGAATTCTTCCTTGGTCAGCTAATTCCCAAACTTTATCACTTTGAATATTGAGTTCTTTTCCATCAGCGCTTATTACTTTATATCCAGTACAAGCTCCATTTTCAACTATACGTCCTATTATAGTAGCTTTTCTGTTTGTACTCCAAGTTGGAAGTTTATCTATTCCGCCATCCACAGCTAACATAAAACTTCCATCTGCTGAACTCACAATAGCCCTAGCATTTGATAATTCATTTCTACGAGCAAGTTTAACAGCATCACTGTAAGTAAAAATCTTATTGTCTTCATTATCCTCATCTATAGCTGTTACTGCATAAATCTCAAGATTTTTTATAAGTTTTCCAGTTACTTTATACATTTTATGCTATCTCGTTAAATCTATTAATTATATTAGTAAGACTGTCAATGTATATCTTACTTCCTACTGGTTTAAATGATTTATCTTTAAATGATCCTATCTCGTCATATTCAATCTCTTCATTGTTCATTAATTTTTCTACATAATCATCATTTATTATCTTTGCATCTCGATATTTTTCATTATTAGAGTCAGAATTCATAATAAGTATATCAGTAGATTCGTTAACTTGGCTAAACAATTCAAAGTCATAGTTATTATATTGACTGTTCAAATACTCTATTGCCTCGCTACGATTCATAAATGGCTCTGAGCTATCACTAAAAACAACTCTGATTATATTTTTATCTATATGTTTAATCTTTAATACTGTCTCTCCAAAAATTAACTCTTCTCTTAAACTATTCAATTCTGTTAGTACTTGAACGCTTAATGATGTTGCATTTCCATATATGCCAAGCCTAGCATTTAAAAATGTTACCTGACTTCTATCCAACTCATCAAAAAATTCTTCAAAGCTACTAAACCCTGAAAATATCTTGTCAGCTATATATTCTATGTCATCTATGCAACTCAACTTTGCTATCTCAGATAATGTAAATGTTTTATCTTTTATCCCAGCTATACCTATCTTTGTATTTCTTAATGACAAATCATTTATCTGTCCAATCTGCATCATCTGATATGTACTAATCAGATTGTACTTTGTAACCAATCTGTTTGCAATGTCATTAGAAATTGGTATGTTTAACTTTTCACAAAATTCAACTATTCTAAAAGTTAAGTTATATTTACAATTTCTATCTGTGCAATATAACTCTCTCAATGAATCACTTAACTCCACTGGAGCACCACAACCACACTTACTTGGCAATATTCTTAATGTTTCTTTTTTAATCAGATTGTATTTCGAAGCTTCTTCAAATGTAATTCCCATATTTACTCCGATTCATTATAATTCAGAATTTGGATCTCTACTAATTTTATTTGTATCCATAACACTCAATGTATTTGAATTTGATTTAGCTACATTGTTTGACTCTGCTTCAATTTGAGCTAATCGCATTGCTTCTTGGTGTTTAAGCTCTTCTTCAATCTCAAGTCTCTTTTCATTCTCTTCTTTTTCTCTCTGTTCTTTCTGCTTCATTTCTGATGGCTTTTGAATAATATATTTAATACTAAACAGGCTGTCATCGTTTAATTTCAATCTAACCTTGTCATGGCTAGTTATTATAACAGATTGCTTAAATAACTCCATTGTTGATTGAATTAAACTATGCATCCTCTCACCTGTCTCTGGATTTTCAAATATCAAGGATACATACATCTTATCGCCATCAATGATATGCTGAACCTCAAGTACGTTAGCAATCATTTCTTCTATGAGGTTATCAACAATTACATAACGCCCACCATTATTAGTTTTTCTGTATTCAACCATAACAACTTGATTAACTTCAATACTTAAGTTGTCAGGATTATAAGCAGTGATTCCAAGTTTGCTTGCTATATGATTACATTTAATTTCATGATTTAATTCATCAATGTCTGTAATTTGAACTTTAATTCTTGAAGATTTTATATTTGTCATATTTAGCTTCATTTCCTTATGTTTCTCCATCAAAATTTAATGTCAACTATTTTAATCCACTTAAATTAAATTACAAACTGATAAATTTATCATGCTAAAAACTCGGCTGCTACAAAAATATGCACAGAATAGCCTAACCTACTCTGTGCATATAATTTAATTTGTAAACTACGACTTATCAGAACCCTGCTCTTCCTGTTTTTAACAGCCTATCAAAGTTTGGTAAATGCTGTTTAGTAGCTCCAGCATCTATATTTGATGCTTTAGGGTCAAGAAATTGTGTCCAACCTTTATTATTATAAGTTGTTGCAAAAACACCACCGTTTACAACCCATCTATCTCTCATGCTTGGCTTGCCATTATCATCAGCTGTTACAACAAAATCTCCATATCCGTGATAATTTCCAGCTGAATTAATTTCAAGAGTTTCACCCCATTGTGTCAAAACTTTACCAGTTCTTCCATTAGGAACGAAACAAGCCCAATTTATACCTGCATCTGGTTTACTCTGTACTGGAATCCAATCCATAACTCTAAAGTGCATATTACCTGTATCAACAGTCTTCATTCTACGGTTAATAGATGCTATTGTAATTGGAGTGCCATCAGCAAATGTATAAGTCTTCATAAGCTTAGTAAAATCTATTGTCCAAAGCTCGCCAATAGTACCGCAAATTACAAATGGCTTTTGCTGATTAGTAGTATATTGTGATTTCTCAAGCTTGTTAAACACCTGTGTTCCTATCCTTGGTATACATATATAACGAGTAAATAACTTCTTTTTGCATTGCTTGTAACTTGATCTGTCATCTATATTTCCAGTACCACTGCCATTCCCACTAGCACTGTCAATAACATTCCGGTTAGCACTGCTAATACCTTCTGAACCAATTATCTGATACGTTTTATCAAAGATCAAACCATTCACAACCCATTGATCTTTGAATTCTGGATCAGCTGCAACGATCCAATCACCTTTACCATGTTCAACATTTGGGTCATTTGCTAAAAGCACAGCCCAACTGGTTTTAACTTCCATCTGTTGACCAACTGGAAGCCTATATGCATAGTTTATAGGTGCATCATTGCCAGTCTTAGTTACTATTGGTACCCACCATTCATCAATGTCTCCACGCCCATCATTTATCTCTGTAAGAAATGGAACGTTTGGTTGATTCTCAGTTTGTTCATATTTCTGAACAAGCTTATCCTCAGATATAACCCAAAGCTCTCCAGCAGTACCTCTTACAACATATCCATTGTTTGAATTATAACATTTATGATTATTATATGCAGTCACAAGGTATTGATATTTTTCAGGATATTTTCTCTTGAGAGCCTCTAATTCTCTCGGACTCCAAATATCCTTTTTATGCATTGCCCTATAAACTTCACCCTGCTCAAGCTTATTAATTATAATGCTATTAGCTTCTATTTCAGGATTGTAATAAATGCAATATGATTTCTTTTTACATTTAACAACTTCTTTATTCATTTTAACACCTCTGTATAATTCATGTTTTATTATGCTGCCACAAAACTTAATCTTATTCTATTTTAATTTCATTATTTAAAAATTTATATCTATTCTCAATCATAGGTTAGTTTTTTGGTTAATATTTAATTTTATTTTTGTGTTTTATAAGTTTCATTTAATGGTTCAGGTTTTCCAAAATAAAATCCCTGTGCATTTTCGCATCCTAAAGTATCCAATAATTCTAATTGATCCTTTGTTTCTGCCCCCTCGCACAATGTATGTATATTCAATGATTTTGCAAGTTTAATAGCAGATTCCAGGAGTTTAGTTGATTTTTCTAATCTTTCATTGTTTTTGTTCTCATCTATACTTCTTAAGAAATTTATGTCTAATTTTATAAGATCAACATCCATTGTTTGTAACATACCAATAGATGAATACTCACTTCCAAAATCATCCATCCAAATCTTTATTCCAGCACTCTTTAATTTAAGCAGCTGTTCTTTTAAATTTGCATAGTTATTATATAAAGTACTCTCAGTTATCTCTACAATTATTAAATTATGCGGAATATTATAATTGTTGATTGTATTTATAACAAAGTCACTAACATCTTCATGTCTAAAATCATCTTTACTTATGTTTAATGATATTGGTATATTACCTAATCCAACTTGCTGCCTGTCTTTCCACTCTTTACATATCTCATTCAACATGTAATTATCAAGTAAGCTTATTATGTGGTGTCTTTCTATTTCTGGTATAAAATCCCCTGGCCCAATTACTTTGTTCCCTGAATCAATCCATCTAGCTAATGCTTCAAAAGCAACAAGTTTACCAGTTTTTATGTTGCATATTGGCTGATAATATACCTTTACTTGATGCTCATCTAGGGCATTTCTAATATTCCCTATGATATAAAGCTCTTTTTCATATTGGTCAAAGTCTTCTTTATCAAAGTAATTCAGATTTTTCCCTGCATCATCATGTATTAAACCACATGCAAATCTAGCTTTATCATATGCATCATAAGTATTAAAATAGTTGGTATCTTCAGCTATGTATGCTCCAACTTTTATAGTCAAGAACTTACTTTTAGCCTCGCTACCAACTATTTCTGCAATTGATCTTATATTATCTTCTATGCCAATTTGTTTAGTTAATACTATAAAATGATCCTCTGAAGCATGACAAACTATGCTATCTTCAAATACCTCATAGAGTGCTCTAGCCAAGATAGTTAAAATTTTATTTCCTTCAGAAAATCCAAACTGCTTATTATATAACCTCATGCCATAAATGTTTACATACAATAATACAGGAATATCATTATTATTTCTCAAGTTCCTTACATATTCATTAGCGCTTGAATACAAATAATATATGTTAGGAACATCTGCAAAATTATCATGATATAGTTCACTACTTGAATTCAATGCTTTATTATTCTTTATGCTATCCATATAATGCTCCATCTCAACTTAATATTTTAATTTTAATCTCAATGGAGCTAATACTATTTATCTTACTATCTCAAGAACTATTGATCCGGTTCTTAACAGATGATTAATCTCACCAACATTTGATGCATTTACAACTTTTATGTCTTGTAATACAGCGTATTTGGAGTCAACTACATTAACTCCATTTAAATCCTGAGAAAATACTACTGTACAACCCGGCTGTAACCTAGCTTCAGAGTTAACTAAACTATCTGTCCATGGATTATCTTGATCTATTATAGCCATTGAATCATTCACAAAAGATATTAAGCTAGGTTCTTCTTCAAGAGATACTGTTAAAGTTGCATTAGATGTGTTTGTAATGTACACACTGTAAGTTTTATCATCCTTTATTTCTGCTGCAACATCAATCCCCTGTCCACTATAAAGTTTATCTGGAATCTCTATTGGATCAATGTCAAGCCCAGTGTTTCCACTTGCATAAATTTCAACTGGATCAATAGTTGCCCAATACTCTGGCGTTGCTGTTGTGACCTTCTGTGTATCAGCTGTAATATCATGAAGTCTGTATGTTATAGATATTTTATTTATATCAGATATACCATTTGTTTTAAGATCTTCCTCATCTACAACAATCGGGCTAGTACATTCGCTACCACTATGTGTACTGTAGACCGAATATGCGTAATTTCCACCAGATGGAATGCAAATGTTATTAATGTTAACGCTTGAAATATAAACATCTATGTCATCTCTGCTTGTATTCCTATATGTCACATCAATTATTAAGTTTCCATCTGCATTTATATAAGCATCTTGCATGGAGGCTTTAAAGTTTGGAATATCAATTACAACTGCCTTACTGCTATCTACAATGTCATCTTTTTCTTCAGCATCTTCAGTTGATTCTGTTGAACTATCCTCTGTTTTCTCTTTTTCCTTTGGTGAAGCCTTAGGAATTGCTTCTTCAGTAGCTTCAGTTGTTGCTTCGGATTCATCAGTTGCAAGCGTTGGCATAACCCCTAACTCAACAACAGATTGAGCATCACCTGCTATTCCAGTTGGTTCAATTACATTATTAACATCTACTTCTGTTGTATTACAAGCTGCAAATTTATCAATATGGTTTCCTTCATTCTTTACTTCTGTTCCGCTTATAACTTCTTTAGTGATTGCATCAAAAATATCAGTTACATAATATTCATAATTTTTATCTTCAAGAAACATATAACGTAACTGAAGTTTATCTGACTTTACATCAGTTAGTGTATCACTTCCATCAGGAGAATTGTAATTTTCAGTATCTATAAACTCCATGCTTGATGGAACAAAAAATCCCATACAATGTGGAGCTATATTTATCCCCACTGCACTTGATTCATTAGCAGAAAATGAATCTGGAGAATAACTGTCAGTATTATCATTTATGACGTTATGATCCAAAACATTTGATATACTAATAGTTTTATCTGTGTTATTAACAATTTCAATTGCAGATCCAAGTTCAGTATTTACAAATGGATAAACTGTCATGTCACTATTAGAATATACTTGTTCTCCAGTATTAGAAAAGCTAGGATTAAACTGATCACTGGTAGTCCCAGTTATTGTATCTATAGATATTACACTGTTACTATCTTTATCAAAAGTATATGCAAGAGCTGATATTGTTATTGTAGGATTATTTGTTATGTCACCTATAACTTTTAATAGTTGAGCATCATATCTATAATTGACAGTTTGAGTTGACTTTGCAGATACAACTGGATTGCTTTGATCAAATCCCGCCTGATACCCGTTAACAAATACAAATATATCACCAAGAGTAAGATCTGTATCAGTTTTATTTGCTATTGTAAATGAGCATCCTGAGGCTGTTGAGCTATCCAAATTTATAGATAGCTTATCAGTATCATACATCAAACTATTCTGCTCAATCTGTGGTTCATCTATGACATCATCAATACTATTCTCAGTAATGCCTTCAGTTGACGCCTCTGTGCTCTCAGTTGATACTGTGCTTGATTTTCCAAAACCGCATCCAGAAACTCCAAGAATAACTAATAATAATAAAGCTGCATAAACTATCTTTCTATTCATTGTGCTTCTCCTAATTTTTAAACTGTGAATGTCCATGGAAGTCCAAGTGCATTTCTTTTTCTAGCTGACCATAGCATCTTATGCTCTTGTTTATTATCAGTGTTCACATTGCTATCGTTTGTGTTCTCCTTTATGCTTGCTTTTGTATTTTTCATCTTACCCCACCTTAGTTGCTATCTCACTTGATGTTTATTTCTTTCAACTCTGCTTAATCTTATTCATTCTTAGCTTCCTGAGTTGAACCAATCTTACGACGTCCAATGTTCTGAACAGGATGTTCTTTCTTCATTTTATCTCTGGTTATTCCCTTAGCTGCCATTGCTTTTCTAATCAATCCACCAAGCTTAACTATCCTCTTAAACCTATTCTGCTCGTCACGGAATATATCTTCAGAGTTTTGATACTTTTTCTTTCTATCTTCACTAAGTTCATCCCAGTTTCCGTCAATCAACTCTTTATTAATTGATAAATCTCCCTGAGCATATAAATGAACCATATGATGACAAGTTAAACACAACATGATTGAATTATCTACACTATCCTCACCACCGCAATAAACTGGAATCATGTGATGAAGGTCAAGCGTATCTGCATATTCCTCACCACCACGCTTACAGCACTGGCAAGTACTATTATCACGAGCCATTACTGCTTTCTTAATCTTTGGATCAATGTATTCACGCTCTCCAACTTTCTGATGGTGTGGATCAAAACCCTCAATCTGCTTATCATCCTCAATCATCTGTCCAAGGTCTTGATCTTCAACGCTATCAAGGTCATGAGCATTTTGGGTAAGTTCCTTAATTTCATCATCTGTCATACCCTGACCAGAACCTGTTTCACCAGAATCTGCAATTTGATCAGCGCCAGATTCAGCTTCGTTATCATAAACCTTTGCTGCTTTCTTATTCTCTTTCTCTTCGGCTGACTCTTTCTTACGACGCTGCTCAAGCTTTTTAAAAGCTGTAGCTATATCATAAGTTCCGTCATACAACTTACTTACAATGTCATCATCATTATCAGCAAGTATATCTTTTAACTTTAAATAATCACCGCTATTCATTTGAAGTAAAAATTCAATCATGTTTGGATTCATGATTCCTTTTTGCTTCTCAAGATAATCTATGTAATTAATTTCTTCTTTAATAGTATATTTAGTATTCTGGTTATACATAGCTTCAATCATAGGAAGCTCAGGGGTACTTACCTTGTTATTTACAACACATGGGATACGTTTCTTACCTATACCAGCACAAGCAAGAACTCTCCTATATCCGTCAAGAAGAATATAAACTCCGTTAGTAATAGTAGGTGCTACTACAATAGGATTTAACAAGCCAGTAGATTCTATTGAACGCATAAGACCTTCAACTGACTTAGTCTCTCTAATCCTATTTGCTATACCTATCTTATCAATGTCTAGATATATCAAATCAAAACCATTTTCTTTTGAATCATCTTTATCTTGGACTATAATGTCACCAGATTCATCAATAAAGTCATTCTTATTCTCATCATCTGACCCATCTGAATCATCATCTGCTAGCAATTCATTAGAATCTACATCAGTTCCATCACTATAGCTAGCACCAGATTCATCATCTGTATCATTTTCAGAATCACCTGTACTAACTTCAGAATCTTCTATGCTATCAGTGTCAACTTCATTAGTACCTGACTCATCTTCAGTGTCATCATCTAATTCTGAATTATCTGGTTCATCATCACTGATCTCAATTCCATCACTGGATAATTCATCAACAGCTGAAGTATCATTGCTATCATTAGTATCATCATCAAAGTCAATGCCAGACAAATCAGCATTGCTAAAATCATCACTATCATATGCTTTATCAGAATTATCTATACTGTCGAATGATATATCATCAATGTTAATGTCATCAAATTTTGGTTTCTTCTCTTCTGCCATATTTTTAATCTCCATTACTAACTAGTCTATTATAAGCACTAAATTATCAAGATTATTATACTCAATACAATTCACTAGGCTATTTTGTAGGTTCAGTCATCCATGCTTAGTATAGCTTTATTATGAACTATTCTAAACCTTACTCGTGTCCCAGGATATAAATTGTACTTGTCTATATTAAAAACATCATCAATTTCGATGCTATTAACAGAAAGTTTATCAGTATATTTTACTTCAGCTATGTTAATAATAGGAATTAACCTGCCATCTATATTATCAAAACGATAAGACCTTATAACTGATTCAAATACCTTGCTCTGTGGCACGTCATCAGTTACATACATGAAGTAACTATAATCAGCATCACAGTATATATCTTCTGAAAGTCTAATTTCTATACCACTATAATTATACTTTATAACTTCATCTTTAATACTTTTGTCTACTGAATTACTAATTGATTGCAATATATTTTTTAATGGATTTAAACTTATATCTCTGGATAAATAATATGGTGCGACCAATTCTTGACCAACTGCTTCACAAAGATATTCAAGTTTATCCCATTGATTTTTAAATGGTATTTCTATATTTGGATCGTCTTTTATAACAATATCATCAAATAAAACTCTTAATTTATCTGCACAAATACCAAGTCTAATGTATTCCATTACAGAACACTCAGTATTCTTTCTAAATACAGGTACACCATCTCTTAGTATCAATGTGCCTCTGAGTTCTACTCTTTCAAAATCTTCAAAATCAATTATTGCATCAATACCTAAGGATTCTCTTAAATAATCTGTAATGTCATATCTGATCTTATTGCTATTCACACAATAGATCTTATATAAACTCCCATAAATAAATATACAGTCAATGCTTAATCCGCGTGGTTGAACTATACCTATCACATCATTACAGTTTGAATCTTTAGCCCTAGTCAAAAACTGATTTCCAAGAATGTTGTCATATCCATACATCTTGTTTATCAATCCAAACTCTGAACTAAACTCATGATTTTTATGCTTAGCTAATAACTCTGATTTTTCATCATTTATTTCTGGTATCTCAGTATTCTTATTAAGTACAACAGAAGCTGGCTTAACGTCCCTTAATATATTATATAATATATTATATTCTTCCCTGTAGTCAGATAAATCAGATACAATGCTAGCCTGTTTAAAATCAATCATATAGCTCTCAAGAGAATCAATGTCTGTCCCAAAGCCATATTTATTCAATTTATCTAATGTTGTGTTATTAATAGTCCTGAACATCTATAAACGCCACCTTATTAAGCCTACATATTTCATTAGTGCTACTATTTGGTGTCTCCCCATCAATAATCAGTCTTACTTTTTTCTTAATGACTTTTTTAACATTACTTCTAGTTAATTTAATTACATCTGGCATGTATAAATTATACTTATCTCTGCTTATTCCGGTCTCAAATATCTTCATGTAAGCAAATATTTCTATAACTTCTTCACTTGGCTGTTCACCAGTAAAATTATCTATGTAATCCTTTAAAATATCTGCTACTGCATCACTATTTTCCTCTGAATATTCAACAGCATCTTCAGTCAGTTTAACCTGCAAACAGTTTTTACACAAGCCTGCACGAGAACCTTCATCTAAATCTTTTCCACACTTAATGCATTTACCATGACTAACCTTGTTATAACACTCATCACAAATGAAATAATTATCTCCTACTGAATCTTTATAAGGATGAAGAGTTTTAGCATCTTTTCCACAAGTATTACACTTCATAACAATGCCCTCTGAATTTAATTTTTACGATTTGTTCTCCACACAACTGCATAAATATAATCAAATTCCTGTGCTAATCTTCCAACTCTATATTTTAAAATCACATCACCATGGCATGAAGATTTAAACTTAATGATTAAAATTTTATCATCATCACCCATGGTTTTATAAATATAGTTCTCAAAATTAGTTTTACTATTTATTTCAGATAATGCAAGTCCATTCTCAAGTAACTTATCTGGCCCACTATAAACTTCTAGTAGTTCATCGGTCATTTCATCGTCACTATTAGCCCCGATAAATTCTATATTGAACTTAAATGGCCTTGCCTTTTTATGTGATTGTAAATCATCACCATCATTGTTTTCTTTAAGATTAGCACAAGCTACTGCACCCAAACAAATTGCATCCACCTCATCTTGAGTGACTGGCTCAAGAAACGGCATCATACTTAATAATTTCTTTCTAACTGCTTCTTTCTGCTTCTCTGTGCCACTTGGAAGCTTATCTGGTCTAAGAAATCTTGTTTTCCAACGTATATTACTTACTTCATAGTGCTTAATATAGTCAAAATCTGGTTCATTTTCAATAATCATTTCTTCAATAAAAGATCTAAGCATGAACAGATTTTTAACAGCTGATGGATTAGCTATTACAGGTTCCTCATAATAAACCTGAGTTATTAACCTATTTTTAGAAAGTATATTTTGTACAAGTTTCTTTAATCTAATCTTATATCTTACAGGCTCTTCAGTATCTTTCTCTCTTTCAACTGAAAGGCTATATAAAATTCCACTGTCACTTTCACTTATAATAGCTATACCGGTATTTGTAGTAGATCCATCAATTGACATAATGCTATATTTATTAACTTTTATGTCATCAACTGATTCTAATGTTTCAAGAATAAACTTCTCTCCGGTTGATATTGGATGCCTTATTGTTACTTTCATTTTAATCAGAATCCCCAACTACTACTATTTGCATCAACAGGATCAACATGAAATTCAAAACTTACTCCAGTTTTTCTTGGAAGTATTTCACATGGTCTTATACGAGTTAATTTAATATTTGCTTTTTCAAGAAGCTTTTCATTAAGTGTACTCATATCCCAATGTCTAAGAGCAAAAGCTGGATAAGTAATTCTAATGGATGACCCGTCAGTCCAAGTACCATCTACAAAAATCTTACCTGTCATATTTCTACTATACAAAGCAACTTCTGTATCATGATTGCCTTTATCATATTCTCTCTTTAAAAATTTAGCAAGATTGATAAGATCTCTACGTCTTCTTTGTGATGACTGATCATAAATATATTCCTTTGGTATCTGAATCTGTTCTTCTGTTTCAATAGCTTCTGCAATTTTAGCAGAAACCTGTTTAACAGTTTCCATATCCATATCAAAAATTAAACCATTAGATACCTCAAAGATTCTAAATACTTCATCAATGCCAAACCCACAATTATAAGCTTCTTGCTTAATTGCTTTGCATCTCTTATAGAGTGAACCATTCTTTTCTTCATTAAATATCATTGTATAAGTTACTCCATAAAGAGCACCTTTACCAATTTCTCCTATAACAAATTCACTCAGCATGTTTAACAAATCTTTACTGTATTCAGCCATCTCTTCCTCCAAAATCACTTATCTATTGCCATTTGAACGATTGTATCCATTCTTTGCAGAGTCATAGGCTTTTATCAAGTCTCTTTCCATATCGTCCAATCTTAAATACCTTGTACCAATTAAAGGTATCATAGTAATCTCAAATTTATGCCCAGACCTGTAGTAAAAATAAACATCTGGATTTCCACTGTTCCCATTAAGATGATCATATATTCTTTTTGGTACATGGGTTGATTGGCCCACATAATACTTGTCATTTGTTAAATCATGTAATATGTAACAACCTACAAGATCAAAATCATTATAATGTGTTCGATATTTCTGATATATTGTCAAAAAATCTTCATCATTCAAAGATTTCTTGTTATTTATGTATTTACGAAGTTTAATCATAGCTTTCTTATGTCTCTCATTTTTATATAACAAAGCTATGATTAAACATAAAAGCACTGATATCAATATTATTGTTGCTATCAGCAATTTATCTGTTAAATTCATAATATATTCTATACCATTTATTTATATTAGTGGCTAGGAGCAGAATCATCATGCATAAACATACAGCACTCCAGATAGCACTTTGCCTGAAAGTCTGGGAAATTTCCATTATGTCTTGATGCAACGCTGTAAATATGCATTATGTTATTTGCTCTCTCATCTTTGTTACTAAACAATCCGATGACATCATCCGGAGTTCTTTCTGTCTCAGCAGATTCACCACCGGCTGTAACATCAATCGTCTCGTCAGGATTTCTTCTAAGGAAATCAACATAATCCTGTTTAAGCTGAGCAGGAATAATAGCGAGTACAGGCTTTCTAAGCCCATGGTTGATAAAGTTCAAAAGATTTTTATATGCATCAGAGATTCTCTCAACCTTACCAATGCCTGTCTTTGTCATTATATTGATAAGCGGATCAATAATAAGAATGTCAAACTGATTATCTGTTTCCCAATGAGACTTCAGCTGGTCAAGAAAATCCTCTACATATGCTGTACCCTCAATAAATGAAAGTTTTCCAAACTTTGGATTGATTGCTAATTGAGTTTTGGCTGAATTAACAATGTTTCTAATTTCTCTATCTTTCTCTTTATCATCAATATTATAAGTATTTTGTTCAATGTCATTTGAGCTGATTCTTAAAATCTTATCAGAATTCTTCTCTCTTCCATATGATTCCTTTGCAATAAGACAAGATGTTAACATTGCAATCCAGTCTTCCTTAGTTCCTTCAAGTGGCCAAACACAGACATTGAACCCATGCATCAAAGCTGTGCATGCAATATAGTTTGTAAATCTAGTCTTTCCACCCTTAGGCGGCCCCATGATTCCAAGCATATGGCCTCTTCTCAGATATCCAATAACATTATCAATCTCTTCAATGCCAATCTTAAACAGCGTCCTATCTTTATCAATACTCTCACTGTCTCTTAATTCATCATCTAGCCATTGCTGACCAATAACTGTACTCTGAATTCTATTATTTTCAGACATTGATTTAATGATCTTCATATTTTTATTATAATATGCAGTCATGTCTTCAATTCCATGATAATGTTTTGTTCTCTTTCCAGACTGTCTCTCGTCATACCCATCATCTGACATAATAGATGCCATATTAACTGCTGTAAACTCAGCAAACTTATTCTGATACCAGTTTATATAAGCTTTACAGGATGTTTCATATTCTGGAAATGTAACATCCATATTAGACAGTCTATTAAGATCATCTATAGCTTGAAAAATAAACGCATTGAGTATATCATCATCACTTGCAATGTTTCCATCTTTTGTCTGAGAATACTTAGCCTTATTAATGTAAGGACTATCAAGGACAAGATCTCTATTAGTTTCAAGTATTGACTCCATCTGATCAGCTGTAAAATCTTCAAGTTTGAAGTCAGTTATAATTTCATAAAAGATAGCATAAGAATTAGTAAATACATTCTCTGGAAAGTATCCCTTAAAAGCAGTAATTGAATCTTGAACTTCTTTCTGCTTTTTCTGTCTAAACTCCTGCTTATCTGGATCTACCTTTGATACTCCTCCAATAAGGATTGATCCGAAAATGTTATTAAGAGATGTCATAATCCCAAGAGGAATTTCAATTCTATCCCAAAAAGATGTAACCTGCATAGAAAGCTCCCACAAATTTTATTCTTAATCTTCACTAGTATCTTCAATTACTTGAACATTTTTAAAGTTCTCAAGAGTTTCAGTGTCGAGCTCTTCATCAGAAACAACTCTTTCTTCACTTTCTACTTCTGCTTCAGACTCAGAAACCTCTGGTGCACTCTCTTCAGTATCTGTTTCTTCATTAATATCCATTGGCTCAAGAAGATCGTCACCAATTCTAACAGGATATCCCTTAGTATACTTATTAAAATCAATGATATCAATATGTGGAACTTTGCTTATCGGAATAAGTTTTACAAACATATCATTCTTATAAGGACGAGCAATTCTGAAAGATTCAAGTAAACCATAGCTATCTTCAGGTGTAACATTTATATAAGCTGCTTTATCAGAATTTGTCTTTACAAAAAACTTATCTTCAAGAGTCATCATATAAGTACCAGGTGTTAATTCACCATATTTGCACTTATATTGTGCTCTATTTCCTTTAGCAATGTTATACCTAACCTGAGAACCCTTACCATTTGTAAATATGATGTTGAAATGATAACTGAAATCATGATCTCCATCAATATAAAGGATTTCCTTAAAATCAGTAAGGCCAACAGTCTTTAGTAATGACTGTGTAGGATTACTTCTTCCAGTATCAATACTTTCAACAAGAATCTTATGACAAATTGAATGAATATCGAACACCAGAAGATACTGATTATTTCTAAGGTAAAACTTCTTTACCTCATAGTCGCCATTTCTGGCTACATAAGTTTCACCAAGAGCATACTTATCTTCTGTAAGCCTCTTAATAAACCCATTCTTGGTAATCACCACGGTTACCATGTCATTATTAGGTACATGCTTTGCTGGCTTAAGAGACTCCTCAGTAAATGCTTCCTTCTGATCTGTCTTTGCATCAGAACCATACTTATCAGAAATCTCCCCAAGTTCATCATAGATAACCTTGTATCTATTCTTAACATCAGAAATGATTGCTTCCATCCCAGCTTCTTTTGCTTCAGCTTCATGAAGCTTATCAATTTCTTTCTTGGCGCGATCCTTAGTAATGGTACGAATCTTAAGATCAAGAATGTAATCAGCCTGAATTTCATCAAGATCATAATTACCCATAAGAAGTAACTTTGCATCATCATTGTTATGACTAGCAATCATCTTTACTACTTCTTGGATATGATCATAAATCTTTTCCCAAGCCTTTGATTTATGCACATTCTCTTTAACAGATACAAGACGATACTCATAAGTACGTTTAATGCAATTCTGTCTGAAGTCTACCCAGCTATCAATAAGTCCACGTATACTAAGTTCTTCTGGCTTATTATTGATAATAACATTAGTTCTAAATGAAATTGTAGTCTTAAGAGGAGTAAACACGAATAACTCTCTAAGAACTTCCTGTGCCTCATATCCATTTCTAATATTAATAACAAGTCTGAGTCCATTAATACCGATCTCATTACTATATTCCTTAATACCCTGAAGCTTTGTTCCTGTCTGCATAGCCTCATCAATAGCACCAAGAAAATCTTCAGCCGTAACTCCATAAGGTAAAGAAGTTATAACAATTTTATTAGGATAAACCTCATAGTCTCCGGTAACCTTGATGCTACCGAATCCATTTTTAATCAAAGCTACAAGATCAGCATCACTAATGTGGACATGCCCACCACAAGGAAATTCCGGAACCCCAAGAGCATGAGCTAAATCTTCATCTGTTTTAACTGTTCCATTAAGAATCCCTCTTACTGCTGTACAAACATTCCTAAGTGAAAATGTTGGAATATAAGAGCTAATACCAACTGCCACACCGCTATCATTATTAATAAGAATGTTTGGGAACTTAGTAGGAAGAAGTGCTGGTTCCTTTAATGTATTGTCATAATTATCCACCATATCGACAGCATTCTCATTGATTCCGTCAAATAATTCTGCTGCAAGTGGAGTAAGCTTTGCTTCTGTATATCTTGGCTGAGCAGGGCCAACTGCTGACCAACGCTTACCAAAATTACCATGGCCATCAATCAAAGGAGCATTGCAGTTCTCAATTTTATTTGTCATCATGACAAGAGTTCCATAAATAGAACTATCGCCATGAGGGTGATACTTTCCCATTGTATCACCGACAATTCTTGTAGACTTCATATACTTACCCTTGAGAAGCCCATTATTATACATGCTAAAAAGAACTCTACGCTGAACTGGCTTAAACCCATCAATAAACGGAATAGCACGATCAACAATAGTGCTCTTTGCATATGGTAAGTAATTCTCAAGGAGTACATTTGATAATCCTTCTTCTCTAGTGTTTGAACTATCTGCCAAAGTTATTACCTCCAAAATTTTAATCAACAAAAATTATTAATTAAAAACACTTATATTACTTAAATGCTATTAAATTTTTATTTAAAGCTGACAATTATATAATAGTTATTGGCAAACTATTTATTGAAATACCATTACCTCTTAAAAATTTTTCTCCACTGTTTGCAACTACAGATGAAACATTATTGACAAGATGCTGATCACAAGCAAAAATCAACTGTTTTTCAGTAATCTTTTTAGTTGCCCCAGAAGATAAACTCTTGACTATAAATCCTTTTCTATTGCCTGTTATATCTTTTAACTGCCCAATAACAGTGTATTTGTATTTATTTTCACTTGGTGTACTATTTATTTGTGTCTGTTGAATAGGCTTTTGCATTGGTTTCTGCATTGGTTTCTGCATTGGTTTCTGCATTGGTTTCTGCATTGGCCCTGGTTCATCTTTTAGTATCTGACTTGCAATATTACTATTAAATGCCTGCTTAGCTTGTTCTGGTATATTATTTCTCTTTCTACCAGTTATAACACCAGCCTGAGGTGGAATTGCAAACATCTTATGAAAGTCGTTTTTCTTTACCATTGTTATCCTAGTTTTATCAGCTGTTCCATCACTTTTAACTGGACAAACTAAATAAAATCCGCATGGAGTCATTCCTCTGCTTGTTTGAACAACATACTTTGATGGTATATAAATAGCTTTATAAGGTATATTAGATTCCCTATATACATAAAAATCAACATCAGTAAGTGTTTGTATAGGCTTTATTTTCTTTCCATTTGGATGAGTCGTGCTTGGCAATCTATACTCACTGCACAATTCATTACGAGTGATTCTTTTCATTTCACCAGATTTAAATATTAACATTACATCTGGTTCACCAGGATTTATATGATAATTAGCATAATTTTTATGATTGACTATTCTAGCTATTGCTATATCAATAAACTTATTAGCGTTTATGAATGCTTTATCTGGTATATTATTAATATTTATCTGGTATGTATCACCATATGGACTGACAGCAGAAGTTCCATTTGATATAGCTTTAAAACTATTAAAACCCATATCTATTTCTTTTGGTATAGCATTTTGTCCAGCTTGTACAGTTTTATTTATGTTAGCCTGATTAATAGGACGAATTGTCTGTCCACTTTGTGGCATCTGCTGCATTGGCCTTTGCATTTGCTGACTCATCATTCCTGGTCTACTAGGAATGCTAGTTTGATTCATTCCATTATTTATCATAGAATTTCCGCAAAGCCCACTCTGTCCTTGCTGCATATTACTTTGACCACCAAATTGATTCTGAATCGGAATTTGTTGTCCGCTTTGACCCCAAGGATTATTCATAACAATTTCCTCTTACAATGAATTTATTCCAATTGTTGTCAATTTTTAATCATACATAGGAACTTCATCTTCAGTGCTCTTAAAATAATCAGTAATGAGATTCTTTCTTTCAGCAAGGTCATCTCCAAGTAAAGCATTGAAATAGTCATGCATCTGCTTGATCTCAGCATCTGTTTCAGGATACTTAACCCTAATCATGTGACGATTCTTAGGATCCATGGTTGTCTGATGCATCATCTCTGCATTATTTTCACCAAGACCCTTAGACCGACCAATCACGATCTTCTTATCAGTAATACCGTTATCATGAAGAATCTTCAAGTATCTATCTTTTTCAGCATCAGTATATGCAAATATTGACTGCCACTTACCCTGATAATCAACTTTAATGTCATACAAAGGTGTCTCAACAATATAAACCTTGCCTTCTTTAAGAAGAGAAGGGCTGAGTACATAAAATGCTGTTATCAAAAGGCATCTAATATGTCCTCCATCAACATCAGCATCAGTACAAATGATGATCTTATCATAGTTCAGTTTATTAATGTTAAACTTTGGAAGATCAGTTACATATTTACTCTTTGCTTCAATCCCGCATCCAAGGACTCTATAAGTATCAATAATAATATCACTATTAATTACTTCAGTCAACTTATTTTTCAAACAGTTGATAGTTTTACCCCTTACAGGAAGAACTGCCTGGAAATGAGGATCTCTAGCCAGCTGAGTTGAACCAAATGCGGAACGTCCCTCAACGATATATAACTCACGCTTTGAAACATCTTTCGAGCTGCAATCAACAAACAGTTGTGGCTTATTGTTAAAACTTACTGCTTTACTAAGCTTGTTGATGACTTTCTTACTGACTGCCTTTGCTTCGATACGAGCCTGCATATTAGCAACCATTTCATCAACAACCTTATTAGCTGTATCCTTATCTTTATTCATCCAATCAATGAGGCTATTTGTAATAAAGTCATGAAGAGCAGAACCGATAAACTTATTAGTAATGGCACCCTTTGTCTGGTTCTTAAAATAAGTTCTAAATCCAGGTGCATCAGTTGCAACAATAATCATTGCAATGTCTGAAATATCATCAAAAGTAAGCATCTCATTCTTCTTAAGCTTTTTAGTTTCCATTGCATATCCATTAAAAGCTCCAATGAGACCGTTCTTCAATGCTTCAAGAGTTTTACCTCCTTCAAACATATGCATACCATCATGGTAAACTTCTATATGCTGTGAGAAATCAGACCACTCACCTGGTACTCTACCGAAATTAAATGCAAATCTCATCTTAACAGTGTAATTCTCATCTTCTGGACGATCGGTGCCTTCAGCAGACCCCTCATAATACTGTGTATTAGAAATAATTGGTTTTACATTGCTAATCTCCATGCTCATATCAATAGCATCAACAATACCATTCTTAAAAATAATAGGAATAGTCTTCGGCTTACCTGTCTCTTCGTCAACAAAAGTATAGTGAGTAAAATTGATTAGAAGCCCAGGAATCAACATAGCCTGTCTTCTCAAATCAAGAAAGTACTGACTATAATTTACAACTGTCTTTGGATCGGCTAAGTTAGGAAATACTTCTGGATCTGGCTGAAATTCAATTTTTGTACCAGTACCAGCCTTAATTGGATCCATGATCTTCAACTCACAGGCTGGCAGACCCTTCTTAAACTCAATGTAATATGTTCTATTATTATAAGTAGACCATACTTTCATATAGCTAGAAGCAAACTGCATAGCGGTAAGTCCCAACCCATTTGTGCCAGCTGCACCACCATACTGTGTACTATCATATTTTCCAGAACTGTACAAACTGCACAAAGCCAACTGCCAGTTGTACTTATTCTCTTTAGGGTTCCAGTCCATAGGAAGACCACGTCCTTCATCTTCTACAGTGACAATGTGATCTTTCTCAATGGTTACATCAATTTGCTTGCCATATCCTTCACGAGCCTCATCAATAGAGTTAGTGATAACTTCCCAAATTCCATGGTAAGCACCAGCCTCATCATTAGTACCAAAAATGACAGATGGCTTCTTTCTAACCTTATCTACTTCATTCAGACTTGTTAGGTTTCTATCATCAACCATATGTCCGACACCATTTGAGTTAATGCTAGCATTTTTATTATTTGTACCCATTACTTTAACAGTTCCTCCTAAAATTTTTAATCTATTTCGCTATATTTTTAATGTACATCTTATTTAATTAAGAGTTCTTCCTTTACTTCCAAACCCAAAATTATTATTAATTAAACATACTTCTTTTATTTTAAGGTTAACTATTATGTTAAATCTTATTGATCCATCAAATTTTAAGTATATCCTACTACTAATGTCTATTTACTGATTTTTATATATCTCATACTCTACTCAAAAATTTCTCTCTCAAATTTTCAAAATTTTCGAGCAATTATGTTCACATATTTTTAGCCACTGTTCATTCGACATGTTGCCAAATTTATCAGTGGCTAAAAATCTAATTTTTTAATTTTTACAATTAACCATAAAACATATATTTTAGTTTTATTGTTTAGAAAATATTAAAGTAAACCAAATTTTTAACACTGTTTTATTATTTTTAATTCCTATGCATATCAATAGGCAAATTCAATGCTTTACTTCAACTTAAATATGGCCCATTTCTTAATAATAGCAGCGTTTAAAGTAACTTTACTTGATCCAAAAATTTCAATACTGTATCTACTAATAGTATCAAGGTAACTATCACAAGTTGCAGTTTTACTATTTTTATCCACTATGTATTTAGTCATAAAATCTTTATAAGACATATAGCTTATGTGTCCATCTATATTACATATAATGATATCTCCAGCTTTAAAGTTGACTATCTGATGTGTAGTGGATAATGTAATAATTCCCGGATGATTCATAGCAACAGCCCTAATGGTTGTGCTAGTAGACTTACCGCTTTCGACTATATTCCCATAGCTATCTATAATTAAAACGGGTAAATCCTTAAGCTTACAATTAATGCCAGTCAAAATAGGAATGTCAACACCATCTTTTTCAGCTACTGCAGCTTTAGCATTGCTAATTAATTCTTTTCTAGCAAGTTTAAACACTACTTCTCTGCTTTTTCTATACAGATGACCACTATGATCTTTAATCTCATATCCAAGACACTTGTTTCCAAGCATTATTCTCTTGGTTATTTCATACTGACCCATTGTATTAGAAGCTGATTCATGACTAACACTTGTTGCAGTTCTATTTCCACTAGCTCCAATAGTTTTTAACTGTTGATTATTTATATCATATACTGGAAGAGTAGCAAGGTTAACGCCTTTTCCTCTTAATATTATGTTCTTAGTAGTAATTCCATTTTCATCAGTCACAGTCCCAGTGTTAATTCTCATATTAACAACTATTCCGCGACTTATTAGATAGATCATTCTATCTCTACTTTCGACTGAACTAGAACCATCTTCGCCAACTAAATGATATGCTGCTACTTTATTACCATTCTTATATAATCCAGTTACTCTATATGTAACACCAGATTTAATCATAAATTAAAACACCTCTCTTTCCAAAAATTTTAAATCGTTTCAGATTTAAAACTAATGTCGAGAAAGGTGTTTATTTCACTTTTTATTTTTGGTTTGTAACTTTGTCAAACCTATTAAACCCTATCTTAAATGCTTCTATAACTTTTACTAGCTCAAACTTTATGTTTAATTTAATTCTTGCATTTAAAACCTTATTTTAAAATGTTTAATCACTATCTTTAGAAAGTATTGAATTGTCATTATCTGTCCAATAACAAGAAATATGATATAGCTTATTATACACATTTCTTCTCTTTATCTTATCAACATCAGTGTTTGACTGTCCCATTAATGTTTCATCTATAACATACTTCAGTAATCTAGGATCATCTTTATATTTTTCATCCGAGGTTTTCGTAAATACTATTGTTGGTAACATCTTACTTCCTCTGATGTTTAATAATTCCAAAAGTTCATAACTTTCAACTTCTTTAGACCCTATACCAGAAAAGTAAGTAAACAAACAATCAGCATTTACATAATCAAAATAGTTATATTGCTTTGTTAGTTCTCTATTTAGAAAGTTATTGGCTTTTCCCATAGTTATATCTTTATATATTGGAGCTACAAAACCTTTATTTTTAATATACTCTCTATTTCTTATGTCATGAGTAGCTTTCTTCTGGTCATATACTTTATATGGCTCCATAATGACATTTTCAGCAGTGCTTCTTATATAAGACAACTCAAGAAGACTTACATACGGAACGCATTTATGATTGTTTTTCATAAGATTCATAATACATTCATAAGCAATTCCCTCTTGATAAAAGTCATTTGGAGCACCTAATAAAATACTTATATCAGGTAATCTGTTTAATCTAGTTGTTGTAAGAAGATAATTAACAGCTTTAGTATATTTACTTAAGTGCGCTATCCTTATACTTTCGTTTTTACATTTAAGCATTACTCTGTGCCATAACTCATTATTATCAAATTTCCAACTATGATTCTCGTTATTGGTTGTGTCATTCTTATTGGTTGTATCATTCTTTAAAATTGCTTCTGGAACTAGACCACTGTTTATTGCATATCTCTCATCAATTTCTTTTAATTGACCTTCAGATAAACCAATGATCGGAGCTTCTTCTTCGTTATCAATGTCAACTGAATCATCTATGTTGTTATCTTCAATCAAATCGTCAATAGCATCATCTACATCAACTTCTTCAATGTCATCCGATGTATTAGTGTAATCAATTTTATCTTTGTCTTCCATCAATAAATTCCTCTGTCTTTTTAATCAGTGATATTGACTGCCTGATTACTAATAGTGATTGAATTAAGAACAGTCTGGATTAATTCATCCTTAACAGGATCTTGATTACTTCTATAAACAAATACATATGTTACTGCATAACCACCAAATGCAAACATACCAAGTCTGAGATACCCAGCATCCTGATCAATTCTAATCGGAACCTTAGCCTGCATACCATTTGTCTGTCCACCAACAAAAATCTCTGTATAAACAGCCTGATTCATTTGATCAGGAGTAAGCTGCTGGAAGTAAGTATCAATAACTTTATTTCTAATGTCAGCTGCTGATTGCTTCAAGGCATCATCAATCTTATTAACAAGAATTGTACCACTGATTCCATCTGTTGAATGTTCTGTATCACTTCCAATATGCTGAAGTTCAATACTTGAACCGTTCATTCTACAAATCCAGTTTGAACCAGGATTAATATCAACATTCTTAACAATTTCGATGTTTCCAGATGGGCTTATTGTAGATGATCCAGGATACCCCAAACCATTCTTAAATACTATGTTACTATCAATAGAGTTAAACGAATACTTATTCGTGGCTGCATCAATCATGCTAATTGTTGTCTTAGGTGTATCAGATGTTGTCAACTGCTCATACAAAGTTGATAATTCATCATACTGGCTCTGCAAAGTATTATAATTACTCTGCAAATTCTCAACTGCTGCTACCAAATCATCATGAGAATAATTCTCATAAATAGGATTACCAGCTTCATCAACCGTTGGTTTAGAACCACAACCAGTAAGCATTGAAGCTATCAATACTGAGGCTAAACCAACTGAAAGCATTTTCTTAATACTTCTAAATTTCATACTTATATTCCTCCATTTCACTGTGTGTTTTCTTCTTCATTCATGGAATCCCAAAAATAATCAACTGTTGTCTTTGCATCAATTGTAAGATCTCTAGCATCTTTTGCTCGTTGCCTTACAACTCCAACAAAGAAATCATACTCAGGAGTTCCACTGTAAAGTAACAAAATAAATGTTTTTGTTCTATTATCAACATTTCTATCAATTCTTGAAGCTATCTGGAATGACTTTGAAGGATTTGTTTCATTACTATAGAATATACAAACATCTCCACCGTACAAATTCAATGACTTCTTAATATCTGTAATGATTACATCATAATTTCCCTTATTAAATTCACTCTGTATTCTGTATCTCTCTTCATCGTTACACTCACCATTCAAAATACATGGCTTACGTCCTATTTTAATCAGCTCATTTGCAATTACTTTCTGTGCCTCCAAATGGAAACAATAGATCATAACACTACTGTCACTGAAGTCATTTTCAATCAATGTACATAGTCTATCAAGCTTTGGTACTGACTTCCTATCAAAATCGATTTTAATATCTGGAATCAATGATGGACAATTCAATACCTCGTTATATCTATATCCACCCTTGATAGCTGCAAGCATTTCCTTAGTTGGATCCACCTCATAAACTTTGTAAATGGATGGTGTATTCATACCAATATCTTTCTTAGACCTACCAAAATACACAAGTTTGAGACTCTGCTTAAATGCTTCTTGATTCTTATATCCTGTTCTTTCAAAAGAATAATTTATTTGAGCTTTACCATTTACTTTAGTCCAATAAGACTTTCTATGGTATACACAAAAATCTTTTTCAATACGCCACTTTTTAGGAAGTAAATCTGGATTAACCAGGTCCAACTGGTTATAAACATCCAAAATACTGGTTTCAAAAGCAGTAGCGTTCATAAAATGTACTCTATTACAAATGTTGCAAATATTTTGAGTATAAGTGTACATCTTAGTATTACTGTTTTTAATTACTGAACTCTCATCAAGAAAAAATGTATTGAACAATCTACAAGTTCCATCAGGATTCATATAAGTTGCAACCCATTTTGAAAACTCGTCACTTCTCAAAGTAGAATGTTTAATAACAATTCCATCAACATGAGTCCAATCAACATTTTCAACACATTTTCTAATCTTAGGAGCTTCAGATGGCATTGCAACTATATTTAAACCAGTAAACCTTATCAATTCACACTGCATCTGACCAAGTGCAGAAGTTTCAACAGCCATAAGGAATTTTGTCATTGTTCCTTCTTGTTTGATCCAATTAATCAGAGCAGCTACTTCAGCAGTTTTACCTAGTCCGCACCCATCCGCAATAATGCTTCTTGGTGAAATATACATGAAAGCAGTTCCAACTGTCTGATAATCTCTTAATTCTGCAATGTATTGTTTCCAATCAAGGTTTTCTTCCTTAATTATCTGACGTATACTCTTTTCTTCATCAAAGCTTCTCTTTATCATATCAATAGGAAAGTCAAATATCATGTGTTTCAAACCATCCACACATTTTGCTTCTCTAACTTTCATGATGTTTTCAGCCCTTTGTTCTGACATGTCACCTATGTACATTCCATGCCAAATTGGAGCTACTTTAACAGCCATACTAATACCTCTTTTATGCAATGTATTTAGAATGTTCAACAAGTTTTAAATCCATTCTCATTGATTCGTCGAGTCTAAGACCATAAGATTTTCCATAGCTATTGCTATTGTACTTCTCATGATTATCATACCAATTAGAACGAGTTAGCATTAACTCATAATGTCTTGTTTCGGCATTCCACAGGATAATACACTCTTCAAAGCCACTCGGAACATAATCTACAATATCTCCAACAAACAGTGGCTCACCATTCATATCATGAATGTTTAATGGAGTTCCAATTCGCTCATGCTTATCTCCGTGAATAATATGACTCTTTCTATCAGGCTTCTTATCCATTTTAATCCTATTCCTCCAAAGTAATAAAGCCAAACACATTTTAATTTGGGTTTACTATGAAACACAATTTTTAAAAACTTTTTATAAAAATAACACTTACATTATAAAAACGTCACAGCCTATGAAAGCCATGACGTTTTTACATTTATCTTATTATTACTACATTTATAAGTCTAATCTTTACTTGTCCTGATCAGCTGCAGATTCATCGGCTGTTTCCTGCTCAACATTCTGTCCAGCATCTGATTCAGCTTGATCATTATTTTCATCTACTGCTTCATCAATAGAACCTTCACTTGTTGTATCTCCACTAATTGCATCTTCAGAAAGTTCTGTAGTTTCACTTGAAGCATCTTCAGAAAGTTCTGTAGTTTCACTTGAAGCATCTTCAGAAATCTCAGTGTTGCTACTTGAATCAATATTAGTTGATGTGATTTCCTTATCTACTGAAAGATCAACGGCAGGTTCGTCACTATCAATTTCATTATTTATCTGATCAAGTCTATCATCGTCAGAGCTACTAGGATCACCATTAGTTACATTGGCATTTTCATCAATAACAGTTCTCTCTTCAATATACCAAACGCCATCTACTTTATTAACCAAGTAATAAACTTCCTGATAGTACCCACTCTCATGTCCTTCATAAGTAGCAAGCTCTTTGGTTACAAACTCAACTTGATTCTTATAACCACTAATCCATTCAGTAATCTTGCCCTTGTAAACTACCTTAGTACTACCACCAAATCTAGTTACAATGTTTTCAAGCAACTGAATATCATAATTTCTTTGTTCAGTAGATAACAGAGCTGGATCACTTTCAAATAGATTCGGAATACCTCTTGTAAGCTGAATGGCATTTCCATCTTTATCAACGCCGTCAACAACTCCATTTTCAGCTTGAGAAACATCATTAACTTGGTTGATAAGAGCATTGTAAAGGTTGGTCATTAACTCCTGAACTTCTTCCTTACTGTCATCAGAAACCTTACCAGCCAAATTCAAAGCTACCAAACGATTTGTTGTTGAGCTATCTGGAACTATATCAGGCTCTCTAACCATTTCTCTCTTTGTTCTAAGAGTATCAATGATCTTGAAATCAGTTCCCTGCTGCTGAACAACCATGAAATATGTATCTTTATATGAACCATATTTATCTACATCCTTAGGTCCTTCAGATGTATATGTTGTAATCTGAATAAGATAAGCATTCTCAGCAGAATTTCTAACCAAACACTTATTGAAAACTGAAGTATAATTTGTTGTATTGCTGCAAACCTGCTGGAAATCTCTTAATACTGGATACCCAAGATCTTCACAAAGGCCACCAGATATCATACCCTCAAGATCAGCATTTGCTTGAAGCCTATCGTATCTATCTACAACTGACTCAATGCTTGTTTTAAGATAATCCGGCATGTAAACATCATTGCTCGATACATCAATACCACTATCAATGTTTATATCAGTTACATAAGTATCATAACCGTAAATCTTACCACTTCCATCAGAACTTTCTTTAAAAACATATCTCATAGTCAATGTTCCACTAAGATTATTTCTGTCAAAACCAAACATTGACAATCCGTTAGAACCTTCCTGAAGTATTCCATATCCAGATATATTGCCGTTCCCTGATGGTCTTTCATACAAGTAATCAAGTGGAATATAATTATATGCGCCATCCACTGTCATACCAAGACTACTTCTAATTTCTCCAATGTTACTATCAACTCTTCTTACATATGGAATTACAAACTTCGTACTGTCTATATCTGTATCATACAAGCTTTCCTGCTCATCACTATCACTTATAGCATCATTCAATTTTGTATTTGCTATATTAGCATCGGAAGTTGTATCTTTAGTATCTTTAGTATCTTTAGTATCTTTAGTATCTGTGTCATCAGCATTCTCTGTGTCATCAGTTGTTTCTGCTTCATAATCTTCATCAGTTGGTACTATGATCTCATCCTCTGGGTTTACTTCCTCAGAATCTGTATCTTCACTATCAGACTCAAGAACATCAGCAGTAAGTTCAGAAAAACTTGGGTGTGATTTCCAACCTTCTCCACCACCAGGAATGTCACTATCAGATATCTGGAATGAACCATACCCATCATAGTATACTTTCTTCTTTATATCGTTTTCTGTATAATATTTAGTGAGTGCATCAGCCAGCACACTAAGATAATTTTTATTAATCCCTTGATATGTAGTATTTGTTTTGCTATCATACATTGTCTGATAAGCACCCCTAATACCCATCAACTGTGCTGCCTTTTTAAACTTACCAGCTGGTGCTGGTGCTATATTGTATGTAACATCAACAAAATAGTATCCAAGAGCACCTTTTATGTTACTGATACTTTGATCAGTTTTTGTCAAAGTATATCCATCAATAACTGACTTAATATAATTAAAATTGTCTTCTGATATAAGTCCTTGAGTTTCAATATCCTCAACAGGATAGTCATCTTCGGACAAAACCTGCTCCTCTTGAGCTGTTAAGTCAATTAGCTGCTGCTTGGTGTCTTCATCAACATCATGCAAATTATATGTAGTTTCATGCTTTATTATGTTTCTTTTCTCAATGCTTTCATTACTATACTTAACTTGCTTAGCATAATAATCAGTTAGCTCTTGCTGAGTTGTAATTGGTGCCTTTTCATAACTTTCAACACCACCTTTTGTAACCTGTGTCATTCCACAGCCAGTAAAAGATGATGCAGACATCCCTAAGCTAAGTAATAATACTAATGTTTTTACTGCTTTGTTTTTCATCTTCCTATTGTTACTCCTTTTCCTATCTTGATCAAGTAACTTTTCTTAATTAATTTACTTATGTTAGCTGAACCAAATTTTTTATTGAGAACATCCAAATCTATTGCTCTTCTAGTTACACCAGCTTTTATCATATAAACCTTTACGCACCCATATAACTTATCTATTGTCATATTATCATATGGATTTTCATGTGAAGGTTTCTGTACAATATGTTGTGTACTTGAAACACTATTTACTGTATTTGTAACTTTCTTAACAGCTTGTAATGTTGGCGCATTTGGTTTTGAATTTTCAATACTTTTACTCTTTACTTCTTTGGTTCTATCTGCTGTTCTATCATTTTTAATCTTATTTATCTCATCTCTTGCTTCAGCTAATTGCTTTCTAAGAGATTCCAACTCATCATTTATATTTTGATTAGTATTTTCAACTGGCTTATTAACAGTTTCCTGTGTAACATTTCTTACTTCAGTAGTTTGTTTATTCTCATCTTCTGTGTCATCTAAACTAAAACTATCTATATCTATTTCATCATTGCTAATATCACTACCGTTTTGTTCATTGCTATTGCTGTCTTCATCTTGCTCTTCATCATCTGGTTCATCATCAGTCTCAAAGTCACTAAAATCAAATTCATCTTCATCATTATTTGTTTGTGTATCATTTTCAGCAGCTACTTTAGATGTCTCATTAGTTACTTTTGGCACTTCATTAGGTTTATATGATTCATCTGGTGTACTAAAGTCTATTGATATACCATCTTCTTCATCAGTATCATTTGATTCATTTGGTGCATTGAAATCTATTGATATACCATCTTCTTCATCTGGTTCATCATCCACTTCAAATGATTGATTATTAGTTTCAACTGGTTCATCTTCTTCATCTGGTTCATCATCTTCATATCCAGATGAATCTTCTATTTCAAATGAACTATCTTCAGTCTCTTGATTATTCTCTAAGTTTATATTATCTACTTCTGTATCTGAATTATCATAATTCTCAAAATCATCAATCTCTATATCAGAATTTTCTTCAGAGTCATCTGATTTTTTAGTAATGTTACTATCAGTATTATTTTTGGCCTGCAATTGAGCCATTAGATAAGATATTTGTGCATCTTTAGCCTGTATTTCGTCTGAAAGCTGTTTATTCAAATTATTCAAATTTTTATTCTTAGTTTTATTAAAATCATCAGCTGTAAACTCTACACTCTCACTTGATTGATCTTCATTTTGATATGTTTCATCATCAATATCTAAGTTTAAATCAATATCTTCATCTGATGAACTTTGTATTCTTTCTGTTTCACCATTAAATAAACTAAACCTCTTTACTATTGCTTCCTTTGTAGCTCTAGGTTTAGCTGGCTTTACAACCTGTATAGGGTCTGTAGTGACTCTTTTATTAAAAAGGTTTTGCTTAACTTCAGTTAGTTCAGGTTCGTATAAACTACTGTTACCATTTAAATAGTCTATAGCTGTATCCAAACTTCCCAAGTTAATACCTATATCTGATGTTAGATTCGAGAAGTTCATTTTAATCCTCTAAGTAATATACTGGTATCTTAAGTTACCACATCCATATACTTTCAAAAAACCAGCTGCTCTCATTGCAGCATCTTCTGTCTGATCTTCCGTACATAACCCAGCTTTAATTAATTTTTGTTTCATTGTATCATATCTATGATAATATGTACTTGGATTAGACTCAGACACCCAAACATAGTCAATATCTGACATGAATGGATTAGCTTTTTTAAATCCTTTGCTAATCCAGCTTATGCCAATAAATTTATCAAAATTGACATAAGTTATTATTGATCTTGGATTATATTCATTCTTAAATGCTGATAGTAATTTTTCAGTTCCACCAACAACAATTATACCAGATTTAGTTACTTCTCTAAGTATTTCCCATTCGTATTCTTTGCTAAATCTTGGTTTACAGAATGTCATTACTTGTATTAAATCATTATTATAATATAATCCATAAGCTATATTACTACTTACAGATTTTTGTAAATGATATTTATCTATAAATTCATTTGCTTCTTCTATTCCCAAACGCTTTATTTCAGTATTACGTGCATATACCTTTTCTTTGTTTTCATCTAATTTATCCTTGATGAATAATTCTATTTTATTTCTGTCTTCTCCAACCCACTCATGCTCATATACATGGATTAATTGGACATTTTTATTTGCACATCTGATAGATTTATTTCTATGATAATCTTTATCTTTGTATATATCACTATGCCAAAGATCACCATCATATTCAAAAGCTAATCTCAAATCTGGAATGTAAACATCTATTTCTAAATTTCCTAATAGGCTCCTATCATGTCTTATAACATCATGACTTGTATTAGAATATATGAACTCATAAAATGTTTTTTCTTCTGTTGATTCCCCTATTTTCACAAGATTCTCAGCATTTATTTTATGTATCTTTTTTAGAGTATTTGCTACATTAATTCCACTTGTATCAGCCAATTCTTTAGTTGTTGGCATATTGTTCTCGAAGTGTTTATCTATAAAATCCCTCAAACTATTATAGTTGTCATATGCATTTATTTGTTCTTCTGTTCTTGGACTGTCAATATTTTTATAAAATATATCCCCATATTTTTCTATGCTGGTCGCTTTCATTTTTGCATATCTCTGACAACCACAAGAAGTTGACTGACCAGTACGCAATTCCCAACTATGTACATTTTTTATTGTACCACAATCACATTTACATTTCCAAAATTCATTACCAACATACTCTAGTACTTTCCAGTGCCCAAACTGCTTTCCGGTTAAATCTATTTGTTTATCACATCCACATGATGTAGTGTGTCCAGAAGTTAAATTGTACCCTATAACACTAACTGTTCTTCCACACTTTTTACACCTGCAAATCCAATGTGTTCTACGATTATCTGATTCATCTAATCCTATTACTTCCCAATCACCAAATGTTTTTCCGCGTAAATCCTGCATACCTTTTGATGATCTGCATAATTTACAAGCTGTAATAGAACCATCTAACAAATAGTTACGATTTATTTCTTCTTCTCTACCACATTTACACTTGCATAAATAATATATATCATGTGAACGCTTTATTACTGTAAGATCTCCAAACTTTCTCCCTATCATTCCTTTGTCATAAACCATCTTGTGCATCTTTCCTGTGCACTGTTTACAACACAAGTTTGGATTATTTAAGTTTTTTCTTAAGTTATAAGCAGCTACTTCTTTTTGATTTCCACAAATTGTACATGTACATAAATACTTTTTCTTTCCTAAATATTTATCAACATGGTATCTACCTATCATTTTTCCAGTTAAATCTTTTCTTTCAGCCATGCTGAAACCTCTTTTAATTAAAATAAAAATTAAATTTATTATTTAATTATATACAGGTTAATTATTATGTATAAGCAAAATTAAATGAGCTTCTCATTATTTTTGAAAAGCTCATTTAGTATAACTTCATCACCAATTATCACTGTTCAGATCGTTTAATATATTATCTCTATCCTGATTAACATCATCCATTACTATGTCCATATCATCATTATCATCAGTTATGTCAGAATCATCAATGTCTATATTATCAAAATCACTAGGTTCTGAATCACTCCTACTTATATTTAAATTATCCTTACTTGTATCTGATTCTTTATTTCCATTAGCATCAAACTGAACTATGTTTGCAGTATCAATTCCAAGTTGTTTCTTTATGTTACTTAAGTTTCTATTATAACAAGCCCTTAAATAACTCATGTCTGGAATCTCAACACCCATCTTATAAAAAGCTTTTGCTGCTGCTTCAATAAACATCATGTTGTCTGCATCTTCTGTAGTAACAGCTAAACCCTTTGCATATGTCGGACCGCTTCTCATATTTGATGTTCTCAAAGCCATATCACCGGGGTTTGGAAGTGTTCTATTCCATTTCTTAATGTTCAATGTATCACATACATCTTCAGCTGACATTGCTCTAACTGCAGCTGCCAGTTGGAACTGCTCACGCATAGTCTTATCGACTGCTCCTGTAGTACGGTGAGCTATAATTATAATAAATATACCCAATGATGGCATCTGTGTAAGAACAGTTAAAAGCTTTTTATTTAATTCTTTTTTACCATCAGCATCAAATGAACCTACAACAGTTAAAAACTCATCAATTACAATATAGATGACTGGCATCTGGACACCCTTCTTTTTAGCTGCCCAAATATCATCACATCTGTTATCAGCTAATATTTGTTTACGCCTTGGAGCCTCTATATTGATTAAATCATCAAGCAATGTTAATATATGATTATGATTATGTAATCCAAACACATGTGGAAGTAATGCTATAGTCTTAAACAGATTGCTTTCCTTAGGATCTATGATCAGCAACTGAATTTCAGTTGGTGGATTAAACAATATTGCACAAAGTATTAATTCCAAAACTAACCATGATTTACCAGAACGAGCCAGACCAGATATAACCATTGATGGAAGTCCTTTACCATCTTCCATTATGACATTTCCAAGTTCATCAAGTCCAAGGATCATTGGTATTTTATTCTTTTTATTTAAAAAGAAATCATCTACATATTTCTGTCTGAGACAATCACCCATAGTAACTATTGCTTGTTTACCTCTAGTTACTATGATCTTAAAATTATCTCCGTCTAATTCAGCTGTAGCATGTATACCTTGCTTAATATCATCTTTTTCATCTGCTTTCATATAGTTTTCAATTTCAAAAGCAAGGTCTTCTGGTTTAATTTTATTATATCTAGAACATTTAATAGTATATGCAAACATTGTCTCTGAAGCAGAGACTAGATGTACTCCGCTTTGAATCAATGTTGTCATATCAACTCCAGTTTTATTAGCTATTGACTTAATGCACATTGCATTAAGTGTATTCCAATCATCAGATCCTTCAGATATATCACAAGAATCTGCAAAATTTGGTGTATTAGTTGGTAACAATGTTTTGAATGTATTAAACAATGTTTCTCTTGTTAATACTGCGTTTTCTGTTACATTTTCAGCTATTTCTTTTTCAAAATCAATAGGTGCTATATTAGCTTCATCATCGTCACCTAAAGACAATCCATCAAGTTCACTATCAGTTTTCTCTGTATCTGCATCATCTACTGTTTCTGTACCAAATATATCGCTATTATCTGGTGTTGAATCAGTCCCAAACAAACTGTCTAATTCATCATCTATATTGCTTTCATAATCACTAGATGCATCATTAGTTTTACTTGAAACATCTCCAAGAACCCCATCTATGTTTTGTGAATCAGCTAAATTGTTTGCAGCATTTTTCTCAAGTATAAGAGATGCTGCTGCAATTCCTATTAAACCTGTGCCAAGAGCAAGCATTCCACTAAGAAATGTTTGACCACCAAATTTTCCAAAAGTTAATACTGGTATATTAGCAACAGCCCCAACTAATACAAGTATAGCCCCCAATGCTGCTATGCATAATCCAACTATTAATATATTTCTATTTAAGTATCCTATATCATCAGCTGTTCTTAATTTAAAACTTTTGAACATATCAACAATAACATGTCCAAGAGCTACAATCGAATCTTCAGATGCATCGAAAATCTTATCAGTTATGTCTGGCTTTTGTTCCTGCTGTTGCTGTCCGAATACATTCTGTCCGAATACATTCTGTCCGAATGGATTCTGTCCGAATGGATCATTGCCAAACCCATTATTGTTGCTGCCAAATGGATTATTGTTACTGCCAAATGGATCATTGTTTCCACCAAATGGATCATTGTTTCCACCAAATGGATCATTGTTTCCACCAAATGGATCATTGTTTCCACCAAATGGATTATCAGAAGATCCACCAAATGGATCACTTTCATCACTCTGGCCTCCACCAAATGGATCACTTGAGTTATTAAAAGCTTCATTTAAAGCATCGTCTGTTCCAAATCCATCTTCATACTCAGAGTGATTGTTTGCCATATTAACAGCATCTATGTCGCTCTGACTCATTTTACTAGATAATCCCATATTATTGCCCCTTAAAATATACTAGTTAAAACTATCAATGCTACTGCAAGAATGCCAATAATAGCTACAAACAAAGCAACTTTGTCAACCTGTTCTTTATCAAAGTTATCTTTGAAAGATACAATGTATACAGCAAATATAATCACAATGAATAATAAGAAATACATAAGTTTATCCTTCTTCTTTGACTTTAACACCAGTCCTGAACAAGTCAGAATCAGCTATTGATTTAGGAAGTTCAACTCTAACAACTGCTCTACTACCATCCTCTAGCATCAAACAAAAAGCATGTGTATATTTATTATTAGAAACTGCTGTCTTTTGCCCAGCTTGTTCTTCTTTAGATTTTTTATTAGATGCAATAGCAATTTGCTCAAGTGCACCTAAACAATCCTCTTGATGAAATTTAACACAAAATTTTTCTCTTACATCTTTATCTGGTTGGTATCCAATAGCAAAGTTTTGAATATTGCTTATTAATCTTGTGTTTAATGGCTTGTCTTCATTTAACAATGCATTTAAATCATTTGTTATGATAAAATTCACATCTCCACGTTTACGACCACCAGTAATTGCATTACTAATAATTTCATCAGACCCACGGCTATTTCCCCAACGTTGAAACTCTTCCCAAATCTTAAAATTAAAACAATGTTTTACATATTTACAATAGTTTGAAATCTGGATATTTATGTATGCAACTGATAACTGTTTCAAAGCTAATATTGTTTGATCAGTTGCACTATCTCCAAGTCCTCTCATACCAAATGAAAAAACTATTAACTTTGCATCATGTAATTCATTTATTGACATTGGGTGGCCAAATACACCATACTTTGCTTCACCCTCTTCAAAATATATGCTTGCTGCATCTCTTATACTTACAGCTGCATTATGTTTTAAATCACCATCATCCTGTCCAACAAACTCCTTGTCCTCAACCATGTTTACAACTTCTTGGTAAACGTCAGATAACCTTAATCCCTCGCTTCTTTTCCAAGTATCTGGCCTATCATCTACAACGCCAGCTATATCATACATTCTTTGTATTGCAAGAGACATAATTCTTTCTTGTTCCCTTGTAAACATTCCGTCTAGTCCACAAACAATGATCTTAAATATAGCGAGTATGAATCCAACTGCATTCTCTTTTAATTCACTGTCAACAGAGTCATCTCCAGTTAAATCACCTATCTCACATGGATCAAAGTAAACATTACTAGACTTACCCATAGATACAAGTTTTACATCTTTTGGATTCCCAGCCCTTATATAGTCAGCTAATGGATTATACTCATCGCCTTCATAGTCCATTACACACCCAACAAATCCATCTGCTAAAAGATAAGTTGCAACTGTCTTAACCCAGTATGATTTACCACCACCTGTTGCTGCACTAACTAACCAGTTGTCAGCTCCATCTGGATCAGCTTTAAATTTCCATGGAACAGGCCCACCGGATAAAACATCTATTCCAAGAGGTACTCCAGAAGTACCTACACGTCCCTGTTTATAGCTATTCCAGTTTGCAAGAACATCATCTGTCATAACTCTTCTTGCAATTCTGTGTGATAACTCTTTACTTGGATTCATACTGAATATACCAATAGCACGAATCCAATCTATCATGTTTACTCTTAATTCCTGACATTTAATATCATAACCAGAACAAAAGTGCTTTAAATCATTTATGCAATCCTGCATATTTACTAAAGCATCTTCAGTTCTTTTAGCTGATACTGTGATAATAAATGTAGCTTTAAAAGTAGATCTCTTATAAACTATTTCTGCTTCGTTTAAATATTCTGTGGATCTAATCAACCTATCTCTTGTTGTAGCTTGTTTATATTGGTCTCTATAACTAAATACATCAATTGACCCATCATGTTCCTTAGCATAATTCCTCCACACAGACATTCGGTTTTTCATCTCTGGTGAATTCCAATCTACCTTATGTGGTATACAATATGTATAAAAATTAATCCTTATGCCTGGCTTTAAACAAACACTTCTGCACTTATCATAAAATTTCGTTGGTATATAATCAGGAAGTTTAGTCAACATAAAGTATTTAGTCATTTGACTTTGCGAAGCTATATCACTAAACCCTATATGTATTTGACTTCTATCAAGCTTCATATTAGGTTCAATGATAGATTCACCGGCAATTATATTTGCCAGTATCATATCATACATAGCCAGTCTATCGCTTAATTTGTCTTTCTGCTTTTTCTCTCGAGTTATTATTGGTGCATCACCGTTTAGTATTCTCTGCTTCTCAAAATCAGATATTCCTTGCTGATTATTATTATTCTTATCTTTTTTATCATTTGTTGTCTGATTTTCAGCAGGATTATTTAATACAGCATTTGCAGGATCATTTTGATACTGTTGCATTGCTGCCAGCTGTTCCTTTTCTTCCTTAGAAAGACCAAAAATACCCATATCTTATACCCAACTTAAATCAAATTGATGTTATTTTGTCAACTTTAGATCTTTTAAATATCTCAGTAATCAATAATTTATTCTTAGATGTTAAAAGTCTAAAGTACTTAGCCGTTTTAGCAACGTCTGTCATGCCTGAATACCCAGGTATTGTTCCTATATCCAATGGATCATTAACAATATTCTTGTTGTTAACCATTGAAGAATTAGATGGCATAATTATATTGGAAGTCTTCTCAATTTTAAGATTACCCTGCATATTGTTATAATCAGATGTACTGTTTATTACAAAGAATTTTGTAACAAGATTACCTTTAACAAGATCTTCTGTGTTCTTCATTCTGTCATAAACTATAACAACATCAAGATTTTCTTCTGACTGAAGTATATCTTCCAATAAATTTTGTATAGGCTCAACTACAAGAATGGATGAAGATTTACCCAATATTGTAGTTTTACTATTCTTATAAACATCTCCTGTTACAACTGTAAATCCATTGTATATATTAGCAAACCCTGGATTGTCATCATATATAAGAAGCTTTGCCTTAGCTCCCTTTGACTTGAGAAGGAACATTATATTATGAACTAAGCTATTTACATACCTTACATAGCTTATTTCCTTAATATAAATTACTATTTTAGTTGTACATTTAAGCAATCCCATGTTAACTGTTTTATATGATTTGATAGTAAACCCACCAAGCCCATCACGATCATTCTGGAGTTCTCTGTTTGTGCTCTTAAGTTTTTCATTTTCTGTCTTAATGTTAGATAACATTTCTTGAAGTTCTTCATTACTTGTATTCATTTTAGCAAGTTCAGCTTTTTGAGTTTTTAATTTGGCTTCTTGCTCTTCAATCTTTTTACTAAGTTCATCAATCTGTTCTACTTGTGCCTTAGTATTTACATTATTACAAATACCCTTCATATAATTCAATGTAGAAGTTAAGCTATCTAGACTTATACTATGATTGTCCATAAACTTCTCTAATGCTTCTACATTTCCATCTTCTGTAAGACTCTCAATACCCATCATCAAAGTATCAATAGAAGCATATGCTGCAACATCACCACCAACATAAGTTTCTACCTCATTAAATGTTGGCTTATGATTGATTAACTTATCAAGATAATCAGCAGTTAATATTTTTTCTCCTGGCATCTTATAAATGTCATATGCATCATAAGAAAGCATCAAGTTTGCCAGAGTTCTAAATGATGTATTTCCATCATTTTTACTTAGAAGAATAACTCTGTTACCTTTTCTAAGCGCCATTTTAATGAACTTGTAATACTTGTTTATATCATTATCACAAGTCTTATTGACATTGACAACATATAAAGATAAATCGTTTTTTATAAAATCAATATCATCAATCTTGATCTTATCAAAATTATGCATTGTCTCATTAACAATATATCTGCCCATCTGTGACATCTCCTAAGTTTATCACCTTTAATTAATGTTTATGAAGCACTATATTTCTTAACAGATTTAAAAATACTTGCTGACCTTTAGCAGTGTCAGTGTATTGAACATCCTCAAACCATCCCTTTTCTATATCAGGATCATCATTTATAATTGCTGTTATTGCCATATCGCTGAAATGATATCCTGGATCTTCACCAATAAGCTCTATGACCTCGTTATCCATTTCTTGTAATATATCAGCAGCAGTTCTAATTCTCTTGCCAAAAGCAGCACTCATATTTCTGTACCTATTGAATACTATCTGAGCTTTAGAAAATATTATATCTTGCATTTCATCAGAAGTTATATTAGTAACATAAGTCATCATCTTAGTAACTCCCCAGTTACTCATATCAGTTACAAGTACAAGATTATCACATCCGTAAGTAATATCCTGAAGGAATGTAGTAGCCGATTCAAACGGTATATCATAAATTACAAATGCATGATTTGCTTTAGCTACATTAGCAAACTTGTTCAGCTTATCCTTATGAAGTACCTCTGATACTTCAACAGAGTCAGCACCTAAACTATTTGCTAATAAATGAAATCCTGTTTTAGTAACAGTTAAGTATTGATTCATACCAGTTGTACTGTTAATTCCTGATATTAGCTTATTTCCTTCTGGTTCAAGAGCTTCATAATTTGTTCTAGAAATATAACTCTGTGTTTTTCCCTTAAGATCAAAGTCAACAAGCAATACAGTGTATCCAAGCTGAACAATAATGTTGGCTAAGTTAAATGCAACAAAGCTAGTTCCACATCCACCGCATCCTGTGACTACTATTGAGTTTCCTCTTTCAGCAAATGGTCTTAACTCATTTTTTATTTGAGCTATATTTATATTTCCCCTATTAGGTTGAACAGGTTGCTGCTGTACAGGCTGTTGAATTGGTTGATGCACTTGATTATTCTGTTTATTACTCTTGAATCTACCAAAGAAACCTTTCTTTCCTGTGTTATTCTGCTCAACTCCAAGACCAGCTCCAATTCCATTTGGATTCATATTCATTCCATTTGGATTCATATTCATTCCATTTGGATTCATATTCATTCCATTTGGATTCATATTCATTCCATTAGGAGTCTCACAATTCTGCTGGTTTTGATCTTGATATTCAGAACTATCAAACTCATCTAATGAATCTGGCTGCTCCTGCTGTACTTGCATCTGTTGAATTTGATCGTCATTATTTGCATAGTCGTCATTATCAAACCCTGGTATGTCTGCATTTGGATCATCCTGACTATTATCATACTGATTATCAAATCCTGGAATGTTATCGACGTATTGATTCTGTCCATCTTGCTGATTCATATTGTCCTGCTGCTCACTATACTGTTGATCTTGATTATTATACTGCTGACTCTGGTCATACTGTTGACTCTGTTCATACTGTTGGTCTTGACAACCATATTGCTGATTATTATAATTTCCTTGATAATTTTGATTCTGCAAGTCATTAACAGCGTGCTGATCAAAGTCAACATTTCCATTAAACTGATTTCCTTCTGTCTGCTCAACTTGGTTATCTTGATCCATTCCAAAATTATTCTCTTGCATTTCTGGCTGCTGGACTTCTTCTGTCTGCTCAACTTGGTTATCTTGATCCATTCCAAAATTATTCTCTTGCATTTCTGGCTGCTGGACTTCTTCTGGCTGACTATTCTGATCAACTGTATTATCTACATAATCAGGAAGATCGCCAGATTTTTCTATTGGTGTATCATCAAAGTTTAAATTACTATCATCGAATCCTTGATCACTACCAAAATCATCAGTTGCAAAGTCGTTTTGTTCATTTTCTTGATTTTGATCCACAGTTTGATTACTGTCAGCTGTTTCAAATCCACTGTTATTATCAAATCCTTGATCAGTGCCAAAATCATCACTTACTTGATTTTGATTATCGGATGTATCAAAGTCAGATGTATCAAAGTCAGATGTATCAAAGTCTCCGTCATTAGCTCCTTGATTTTGTTCATTAGGTGCATCAAAATCATTTGAAGTTTGATCAGAACCAAAATCCTGTGTACCAAAATCTTGTGTACCAAAATCATTTGAAGTTTGATCAGAACCAAAATCTTGTGTACCATCACTTGTTACTTGATCATCATCTGGTGCACCAAAGCTAGTATCTGTTGATTGATCATCTGATGTATCAAAATCCCCATCATCAAATGATGCACCAGAATCAGCTGATCCAAAAGAATTATCATCAGCTTCTTTCTGTTCAGGGTCTGTATCAGTATCAAGTCCAAGATCATCATTTATATGTTTATCAGCATCAACCTCATCGTCATTTGAACCAAACATTGCTTGATCCAAATCTTGTGGTGCTACATGAACTTGAGCTTGTTGACTATTATCAATGTCAAGCTTCTCTGCTAATTTATTCCCGTTAGATTTATTAACGCCCTCTGGAGTTATAGCTGCTGGATGATAAACAATATCATCTGGTAAACTCTTTACGCTTGTAGTTAACAGCATTACGAAGAATTTTACAGTATATGGAGGTTTCTTAAATACAACATTTGAATTTTTGTTTATGAGTATTGTTTCCTCACTCATCATGTTTGCTATATCAGAGTATTCTGTCATAAACACGAATTCTCTGTTTTTATCAGCAGTTAATCTACGTCCCATAAGTCTTGAAAATTCATTAATCTTATTACGAATTTCAAACTCATCTTTTATCTCACCATCTTTTGTAATAGCTTTATCAATGATGAGAGCTTTATCAAAATAGTCTCCCTTTTCAAATATACTGTCAATATCATCAATATAATTGACAATATCTATTGTATCACCAGAATTAGCAAAAGCCTTGCTAATTCCTCTTCTAATGTTTTCTGTTTTGATTCCTGCTGAAATTAAAATTCTCATTTATTATTTACCTCTTTAATTTAAAAGTCAATGTAAGCATCTTCATCAATTGCATTGTTATCACTATCACTTGGCTTATTACTATCTCCATTTGGCTTATTATTTATACTATTGTTAGTGACATTTTGTTTAATTGTACTTCTATTGTTTCTAACGTTGACCTGATTCAAACTTTCAAAGTCTACTCCAGCTTCTTTCTTTATATCTTTTCTATAAACTGCTTTTTTAAACGATACATCTCCTTGAGAGACTGTTTCTGAAACAACAGAACTAGCCAAATTACGGACTTTATTTATTTCAACTTGATTCAGATTTTGCTCAACTCCATCAGTCCAAAGAATGCCAGAAATGTTAAATGGAAGTTTACCTCTACCATTCAATCGTCTAAACATGTATAATGAAGCTTCCGTTGAATTAAAGTACTCAACTCCATATTCCTGTTTAACAAAATCATTTATGCCTTTATGGGTTAATATACTATGACCTACATAGGCTCCTTCTCTTAACATGGAGAATATATTTGAAACTTCTTCTATGATATGATCAGCTCTATTCATATCAGTTGTATAAACTAGAAAGTAATCCGTTTCATACAGACTGTTTCTTGTAACATTTTTAATATATCCTATTTCATTTTCCATTAATTTACGAATATTTGAATTGTCACTCTTATTTATCAATTTAGTAAATTCTTTTAATCTTGGGTCATTTCCAGCTTGCTCCATGATATTCATTTGTACAAAACTGTAATTAAATTGTGCTAATGCTCTGTAAAAATCACTTAGTGTATCATAGTGCTTTTCTTGAAAGTCTGACTTTTTACCAGTAATTGTGTCTCTATCAACTTTAACCATAATAGCTATTTTACCATCACTATATGTAATAATAGCACCTTGGTCAGTATCTTCTATTGATGCAATTCCCCAAAACAAAGCAGGTGTACATACTTCATTTTGTTTTAATTCTTTATACATTCTATAGTAGAATTTCTCTTCAAAAATCACAAACCTTACTAGCATTATTGTTACTAAAGTCCATGCCCCAAGTAAAATTACATATCCCAGAGGTTTAGACTCAACTGTACCAAGATATATTACTAATAAGATGTATCCTAATATAATGCCTAGTATACAAAATAACTTAGTAGTATTTATAAAATGTTCATCCCATGATGTTCCTTCAACATTCATAGGAATAAACATATTCCCGCTTCTGTCTGTGTATTTTTCTCTACGTTTAGTATTGGCCATTTGTGAAACCTCTCATTAAAAATGGGTCTGAAGTGTAATATCCCTTTCAGACCCATTGCATATCATACATTTTAATCAACAGGTCTAGTGTTTATAATCTAATTATTCAGGTATTGTAGTTTTTGTATCATCTTTTTTAGCATTACTTGTTGTAGTAGATTCTTCTTTTTTATCGTTACTTGTTGTAGTAGATTCTTCTTTCTTCTCCATCTCATGCCCTTTTCTGATCTCAGCATTGATTGTTTCTGCTGACTCTGTGCTTTCTTCATCAGCAGCTGTTGTTGCATTATTATTATAATTGTTTCCAGCACTATCTGTTGTTGAATCATCAGTACTTGAACTTGAATCTGTAGTAGTTGCTGATTTTGTAGATGTTGAAGAACTGCTAGATGTTGAGCTAGCTTGATTTTCAGTTTTTGAGAATAACCCTCTGCTATGTCTAGCAGCTTCAATTCTCTTCTGTTCAGCTGCATCAGCAGCTCCTCCTTCGCCTAAACCTGATCCAAAGAATCCACCAAGAGCTTCCCCAGCGGCTGATCCTGCAAAGAATCCACCAATTGTACTTGCAAGTCCACTAAATGCACCAGAAATTCCATCTACTGCTGAATGCAACATACCTGAATATGCTGAATAACCCATGTCATATCTATTTTGATAACAGAACCTTATCATGTTTGCCATTGCTGCCATATATAGTGCAGCAATAACAATAATTATAATCAATACCCAAACTGGTGATCCACCATCTGATTGCACTCTATTCAAAGATAATACTTCATCAGCTTGTGTAATACTAGATAACAAAGCAACTAACCCATAGCTTATGATAGTTATCACTATAAACATTGCATTGCTTACTAATTGTCCACAGGCAACTTTGACTTTATACATGCCAGATGCTAATAGTGTTCTAACCATTGCCAATATTGACAAATAGAATATAAATGCTAATAAGAACTCTTGGAATAGTGGAATTGTAAATGCCCATAAGAATGCAGAAATTAATAGCAGTCCGCCAGTAAATATATCGGTATTATCAAGCAGTACCTCAACTGTATCTCTGCCAACATAGCTTGAATTCTTTGTAGCATTTACAATTAATATCTTCATAATGCTATCAAATGACAAGTACCTTAAATCAAGTGACTGTGGATAAACAGCATATTTATTATTCAACATATCTGTATTGCTTAAATTCTGATTAAATATGATTGCTGCATCTACTGCCATCTGCCTAAACAGACTCTCTTTTGTTAACCCATCTGTTCCAGCATAGTTAATTAAACTTGTCCAGTCCTTGACAACTGCTTCATTAGTTCTTACACACTTTAACTCAACAAGGTTAAGATCATTCTCAGTAAGCCCATAAGCATACATTTGAGCTTCACTGAAAATCATTGGACGATTATCCGGATAAGCACTTGGCATTATCGGGTTTGAAATCATATATCTAGTTCTTTTTCCATTTTCATCATATCCATAAACCCTCATTGCCTTGCAGTAATTTGGATTTTCCATTAGTTTTACAGCCCAATTACAACGATAAGCCCAAGATTGAGGTGATCCTTCATAATAATCAGACTGTGCACTTATATACATACCAGCCAATGCTGAATCTGCATCTTCTCCAGAAAACCCACCAGTTGCAAGTGTTGTTTGATATAAATAAGGAACAACATTTGTAAACAGCTCTTGCAAGTCAAGTACATCTCTAGTCCATCCTGTGTATTGAACATCTTGATTATCATAATTTGACTTTGTATATTGCTCTCTATCAGTTGTTACTGTTGCATACATGAAGTTGTTACGTACCTGATAATTTTCATCTCCATGATCTTGAGCCGTCTTCTTAGCATCATAATCTGGATCATCTGGATCTATATACTTATTTTCGATTGTTCCTTGAAGCTGACCTATAACACCACCAAGTGAAGTAGATTCATCAAATGAATCTTTAACAACATCAAAGAAATAATACAAGATTGACTCAGTGTTTCTATAATATGAAAAGCTTGGTTTAATTGTAGAAGCATCTGTTCTATCATAAGTATCTGCTATTGCATCAAACCCAGCGTCTGTACTATTAGTATTCCAAACTCCTAATGAATCTCCAGAGCTACTCTTAATGTAATCACCAGCATCCCTTATATATCCAATCCAACTATCTGGATCTTTATAAGCATCTGTCCAACCTTCATAGTTATCACTAGCTAAAAAGTTACTTGTTACCCTACTTGGTACAAATCTTGAGTTTCCATTAGATTTAACCATGTCACACCAGCCATATAAGTGTACCATGGAATCCATATCTGAACTTCCAGACTCTGTTTCATCGCTACTAGCATTTCCTCTAACTGTATAACTATAGTTTGCATAGTTTACATCAGTATTTGTGTCGTCTGCCCAAGTTTCTTCTTTATAATCTCCAAAATACTCAGATAACTTTGTATAGCCTTCCTGATCATTATCTTTTTTAACACCGTCTGCTGTACTTGCTTCTGTAGTCTTATTAGTTGTTCCGTTTTCATCATTACTATAAGAACTAACGCTCGTTGCAAATTGACTTGATGTTGAAGTAGGCTTTGTTACAAATGCTGCATCGTTTGGATACATATACCAATACATATTGCTGCAATCAGTTAATACATTTGATAAACTAACATACACTGCATCTGTACTTACATTACCCTGTCCATCAGTTGTAGTATACTGCTGCATTATTGTAGGTAATAGCCAACGTGCTGATGGTAGACTCTGAATTTCTGAGTATGCACCTCCTAATTGCTGAGTTAATTTCTGACTTATATCCTGCTTTATCATCAAACTTCTATCTGCATGAAGAGAACTTAAATTAGATACAACCTTCATAACAGTAGCAGTTTCTTCATCAGATAGTCCATCATTATCTGCACTCTGTTGAGTTAAGTTAGCTTCCAAAGAAGCATTTGCAATCTCTTCACTCAATGACCAGTAAGTCATCTTTGGACTGTACATTCTATTAATTATTGCAGTTGCGACTACTGGAGTCAAGTCACTAACACTTGGTAACAGCAGCACAATTGAAATAATAGAGATCATACCAAAGAACCACCATGATATGTTCTTCTTTGTTTTAATTATTCCTGTTATAACTAACAGTAATACCCCAAAACCAACAAGTAGAACTGCTATCTTTACATATAACTTCAGAAATGCCTTTGTAAATATATTATCTTCATACATTGGCACATTTAAGAAACCAGAGTTATTACTAGAGGTAAATGTCTTTGTAGTTTTAGCACCACCATAAACTACTTTTTCATACTGCTGATATATGAATTTAGATACACCGCTCATTAAAACACTGTTTCTATATTCAATACCATCTGTATCTGGACTCAGCATCAAGAAACTGTAATTTCTTATCTTACTTTCCATTTGATCATCAGAAAGCACATTAGTTATACTTGTTACATCAGCTACAAGAGCTTGATCACTATTACCATAAATGTTAGTATCAAATTTACTTGTAGCAGTTGTTCCTGTTGAGAATGTTGTCTTGTTCACAATTCCATACCAGTCAAGGTATGTCATATAAAGGTAAGTTGAATACTCTCTAAACTCTGTGTTTGCTTGTAATCCAAGAACTGATCCGCAGTAGGTAAGAACTTTATTTGCTGGATACATAACTATCATACGACCAGTTTCATTATTTACTGTGTTATTATCACCATAATCAAACCATACATTTGCTGGGTCTTTATTTGCTAAAAAACCAGTGTTATCTGCATCAAATACACCTGCATCTTCAGGATGATCTGCTTCAAAAGACTTCCAAATTGTATCATTATGTACAACTTTTTCTACAAAGTCATTAAATGTTACTACATCCTCTAATGCTGCTGTTACAAGTGCTTTGTTTACAGTTATACCACTTGAAGATTCTGAGCTGTTTCTATAAGATTGATACAACCAGTTATAAAAATCTCTTACAGCCTGTGCCTTAGCTTTTGCTTTTGACTGATTAACTGGACAAGCATCCACACCTATGCATATTGGATCTCCAAATATATCTATCTTTGATCCATCATATATCTCAAGTTCATGCAACATTGATTCTGCAGTTAAATAAACTTGGTTTTGACTATCGGTGATAAAATAGTCATTACTAAGCACAGAAGCTGCTATTGCAGTATTCTGTGCCGCTAATGATGTAGTATTATCATCTTTGCTATTGATCTCAGATGGGAATTTTGTAGATGTACCAAACATCAATGGCATATCATATGTATCATTATTTATATCTTGATTATATAATGTTTTTAATCTGTCTCCATAAGTTGTACTTCCACCAACAAATGATGATAAATCAAAATAAATTGCCTGAAAATTATTAAAAGCAGTCGTTCCACACAAAGCCGGAATATTTAAGAATTTTGCTGCTCCAGGCCCAAACCCATTGGATGATCCATTAAACCCATATGCATTATGAAACCAGTCTTTAAAGCCAGATGATCCATTAGCTGATCCTATATTACTAACTAAGTTAGAAGTATCTTTAGTCTGTGTAAGCCCATTGACCATCCAGCTATTTAACATGTTAACGCTCTTATCAACAGTTAAATTTGGATTTACTGCTGCCGGTACACAGACAATAGAGTTAGAAGTTACGATGTTTCCAAAACAGTCCAATGTTAATGGACTTCCACTGCCATTATCAACATAACTTTTAATGCTTTCTGGAATTGTTGCTGCAGATAGTTGTTCATCAGTTATTCTAGCACTGTACGCACTATTACCGATGTTAGACATCAAACTTCCAACACACTGCAAATCTATATTCTGTGTATAATCAAGAATTTTAACCCAATTTCCACTATCGCTTTTAATGTAAAAAGTAGGAATGTATGCCTCTTCATATACAAGATCCTGTATAGCATTTCCATCATCGCTTAAAGCGCTGTCTGAAAGACTATTATAGCTTTTATAGTTTGTCCATTGTGTATCATCATCAGATGGTTTATTACCAGAATTATCAAAAGCACTCTGCTTCAAAAAGAACAAGTCTGCCACGCAAGCCTGACGAAGTCCAGTATCATCCCCGTCTGTTGGTGTAAACCTTTCTGATAATTTAGGCATCTCACTTGTAGATGACTGAGATAACTTTGTGTATCCGACGTAAATTTGTTTACCAGCAGATGCTTGATAATTAGTTGCAGAGTCACAAAAATCTTTTATTGTTTCATTATTTGTTGGATCGTTTCCAGAACCAAATACTAGAGCATTATATCCAGAGCCATTTGATCCACCGGCTCCAGTAGAAAATGCCATCTGATAGTTATCTATAAATGGTACACAAAAATTGCTGAGGTAAACACCCCAACATATCATCTCCCACTTATTCCAGTTATCAGATGTAAAATTATTGTTTAATATAGGAGAATTAAGAGCTTGTGAAGACCCCAGCATTCTTGAGCTATCAGCTTGTACGTATGGTATATACTGTCCAACTGTTAATGTAATGCTAGCTGTTGCAAGTAATGCTGTTACTACTCTTTTTAATTTTTTACCTAAAATAATTTTCATTGTGTTATTGGCCCTTCTTTAGTTAATACACTTCTTCAGAGCTTGATTTGCATATATAGTTTGCTTTGGTTATGCCCAAGTAAGAATACCAATTTAAATCATGTTTATCTACGTATTGTATGTTTCCTTTATAATCAACAGAAACATATTTTCCATCTTTACGCTTTCCGACTATAACTGGCAATCCAGGTTTAATAAGATTTGAAAACTCATCAACTTCAGCTAAAGATCTATAATCATAATTCTGTTGAGTAAACTTTATCTTTGTTTGTCCATCAACTCCAACAGCTAAATGTGTTCCCATTATGTTTATTCCACTAGCTAACATATTTTTTAAAGTATTTAAAGACAATAACTCAGACACTTGCTTAGTATGATTGTCATACACCAAACAAGCTTTTATAACCTTCCCATTACTATTGTCTGCAGATTCTTTATAAACTCCCACTATAAATTTCATACTCTAACTCCAAGCTCATTGTTTAGATCTTTATATAGATGGATTCTGTCATTTATAATATGCGCTCCATTAATATTCCCATCGTTGATTAATTGTTCCATCTTAGAATAATTAAATTTATTAAGCTGACATTTATAATCTATACAGTAAAAGCATCTATTTTTACCAAATCCATGCCATCCAATAGGTATATATCTATGCCCATCATTGCTGTCAATTAACTCTTTGTTTTCATTTAATCTTGGAATGTTTAATATACTATATAAATTATCTTGCTTTATTAAACACTTGCTTGATGATACTATGTTATGTTTAGATGAAGTTATACTAATGCTTTGTCTAAATCCCTTAAGATCTTCACCATTTACAAGTTTTAATAACACTTTATTATTTGTATTATTCTTATCATCTATAGTCTTCCTGCAAATAGCATTATATATCTTAGCATATTCAATGTCATAGCAACAGCCATCAGATGTATCTAGTATTCTATATTGCTTTCCATCTTTAGTTTCTATGACAGCAGCTGTTAATAACACTTTTAAATCCCTCCAATTTCTATGATATTATAATATATAATATTAATTTCACAGGTTAATTTAATAGCATATGCAAAAATTCCAGTATAATAAAAGCAGAGGAACCTAGTCAACTGACTTAATCCCTCTGCTTATTAATTAATTACCTTGTAATACATTTTGAATATGTTCTGCTAACTTACCAAAGACTTTTACAAATACTATTACTAATCTAAACACATTGAAGTTGATCATTATGATAGCTACAATGATCATTAATACAAACCTTATTAACATTGATGATCCATAAACATATGATCTTCGTTCACTATCTTTTGCTGGTACATCTGACTTATATTTAACTGCGATCCAATGTCCAAATGTAGCTTTCTCAAGTAATCCAACATTCAATCCAACATTAACATCTAGAGTCCAACAAAGTAATAATACTGCTGCATAGGCTATTAATATGTAACCTAAAACCATAAATATTGTTCTTAGCTTAACTGCTACTGAGTTACTCTGTTCAGCATCATACATTCTTTGAATCCATCCAACTGTATTGAGATCAAGAATAACAATGCCATTCTGAGACATTTCATATGCATAGTTATTAGTTAACCAATCATTGATGTTTTGGTGAGAAACGTTATAATTCATTCCACATGCAGCTAAATATTTATTCCACCAATCCAAACAGTTTGTATCACTCTGTACATCAATCCAGTTACTGAACAACTGCCTCTGGAACAAATCACCTTTAACTGCTATTACATAAAAGCGCTGAACTGTAGAAATCTGAGTTGCATAATCCTTATCTTTAGTATAATCAACAGCATCTATAGTTGAAGATGGCATTTCAGCAGTACACATAATTTGTGTTCCAGCAGCTGCATCTGTACCGTATCCTGTAGTTGCAAGTTGATTTAACTTCTTTGCTTTTTCAGCAGAACTCGTGGAATTAGTTGATGGATCAGATGTTTCGTCTGTTTGAAAACTCTGTACTGTTGATTCTGTAAAGTATTTAACTTTATTATTATTTATTATCTCTTTTGCATCCATGATGTCATAAACATGAATGTCCCCAAATTGATCTATCTTATTTCCATCAGTACCTATATAATATCCTATTGGATCATCTCTATTCCAAAATGCTGCTGTATTATATATTGTTCCACCATCTATATTTGTTAAATGACTTAAAGTATCTGGATCTGTATTTATGCCAGAAGCAGATAACTGCATAGCCATGTCTGAACTTTGTTTATCTATATCTTTAGTGTCGGATGAATTTTTTATTCTTGCATCCTTAAGTTTCCTTGCAGCTATTGCTGCATTTGCTGCTTTATCATTATCATATGATGGCATGAAAACAGATCCAGACTTTAATTCATTTTCAGTTATAGGTGTATTATATACACTTTTAACAGCCTTGTACAATTCTATTAAGATTGCTTCTGCATCTAGTGTTGTTGCAGTATTTTTTATCTTTTTAGTCTCTGCATCAGCCGCTGAGCTCCACCCAAGAGATTTTATTACTCTAAGTTGATCTGTTAATGACAACTTATCATACCCGTCAGAACTCCCTATCACAAGATAAGTGAGAACATCTTTATCTACAGAAGTAAAGTTCTTAAACGTTTTGTTTCCGTAATAACTTGCCACTTCATTTCCAACAAGTTGCTTAAATAAACCATCCTGCAGTTCATCAAAGTTTTCCACTTCTGTTGAATTTGTATATAAATTTGGAGATAAATTTGGAGATAAATTTGGAGATAAATTTGGAGATAAATTTGGAGATAAATTTGGAGATAAATTTGGAAAATCACCAGTTCCTGATGTACTAGATACAGCATCTGCTACAATGGTTGTGTTGGTTGCATTATCAACTGTATTATCTGATTTTGTTTTACTTATATCTTTATCAATATTAAATGCTCCTATCACACTTGCTTGTACTATATCAGCAGTTCTGTAATCAGCTTCATATAATGGTTTATTTGCTTTGCTTGTTGTAGTAGTTGTATCTACACTAACAGCATTTGGATCAAGAGACTCAAACTTTAAGTTCAATCTTATCATCCTACCAAGGCAAACTAATTTTTCATCAGGGCTATCCTGAACTGCTCCAGGTGCATACATACCTTCTAGATAGTCTCTTAACACTATTCTCCCTGCATAAACGTCTATATCTGTGTTGGTTAAACTTGTATCCTTGTTAAGATTATATACTTGAACTGTACATGTTGTATATCCACTTACAATGAAAGATGCTAGGCTTTGCTCTGAATCATTCTCTGCTCCACCAACTCTGTAATAAGTTTCTGTGTCTATAGCCTTCTCATTTCCATCATTCCAAGTTTTTATTATTTTACCAGTGCATACATTAACTTCCATATTGTCTGATTGAGCAAGAATAGCTTTTATTCTGCCATCTGACTCTTGCTCTAAACCAGTTACTACTGATACAGGATACTGTAATAAATATGCATTATTATATCCATTTGTTGATATAAGTAACCACTTGCCAGTCTGACTTCCTATTATTTGTTCATATAAATCAACTGTATCCTGATCAAATTCCATAAACATGACAGCCATAGCTGGCATGCCATATTCATAATATACCAATGGATTTCCTGGTTTTGAATTATACTCAAGGTAATCTTCTCTAGAACCCCCAAGATTATCGCCAAGTACACTAGGATCATCATATCTTATTAGTTTATACTTATCTCCAACCTCTTTATTTTCATCAGAAAATAACTTTATATTGGTTACTACGTTTCCATCTTTATCCTCTCCAGTAGCCATATTAAAATAATTAGATATTATGCCATTTATTGCACCACTCTGAACAGTTATAAACCCAGAGTCTCTAAACATTGCGTACAATCCGTCTATGCCCTGCTGATCTTCTCTAGTAAACTTCGCCGGATTCAACACATAAATTGTAAAGTTAAATCCATCATTTATTGCAGACACAACTTCATCTGTCTTACCTGCATCTGGGTCTTGCCCTTTACCTGAATTATTGAATTTTTGGTTTCCAACTATTGAAATGTATGTATAACTATCATATTGATATACTGGTGTATCCTCAATTTCTGTGCTATCCAAATAGCTTTCAGCTCCAGATGATGATCCACCCACAACTTTTGCATCAAGCATGTAAGAGCTATTATGTATCAAATAGTCAGTTGCACTAAAAAATCCATCATCATTTTTGCCAGCCCCAGATGTACCATCACCACCAAATGCATCATCAGCAGAATATATATTAGGATCAGCTCCTGGATCAAATGTATCTGACAAATTTAAATCTTGATCAATTTGCTTTCCGTAGTCATCATCATTTGCATTTGCACTTGCTGTAATTCTCCACTGATACTTTGTAGCTGCCCCATTATCATCAACCTCTGTTGCAACTTTTGTTGCTGCAGATTCACCTTCATGTTTAATTAAATATCCTGGTGTTATTGGTCTAAACTGATAAACAAATGCGGCTAGTGATGTTAATTTAGCACTATCTAGGTCTTTAGCACTACTACTTGCTGCTTCTTTTATTCCATAAAAGTTTTCTACAGTTTGTATACTGTCTACTATAGTTTGATAATCTGATTCTGAAAGAATTGCTCCAACGCCAGCTTTAACATCTTCGTCGCTTCCAAGTTTAAGTATTGTTTCGCCACTGGATGTATCCTTTCCGGCTAATGTAGCAGCTATATTTAAATTAGCACTAAGTCTGCCTTCGATTTGTGAGGCCATTCCAGTTAACTGAATGGTTATAACAGTACTATCACCGCATCCATACAAGCCTGCAGATGCTAACACCAAGCAGCCTATAATTCCTACTCGAGTTCTCTGATTGCTTGATAACTTATGTTTTTTAAAAAATTCTTTGATTTTATTAAAGATAGTCATGCTACAACCTCTATTTTAATTAAAATCCACCAATGCTAGAAAAGAAATTTACTGCTACATCATATAGTCCTTTCATCCATCCTGACACAGTCGCAACTATTGTATCTGTTCCATATAGCACTAGCATCAAGCAGAACATAGCAATAAATACTGCTTTTATTTTGATTTTCAAGTATACTGTCATTACTGATGGCCCATCAGGATTTGTTTCTGCTATTTCAATAGCTTTCATAGCATCTTTCAAGGTCATTTGTAATGACCTTTTTATAAATCCACCATGCTCATCAACAGCTTGATCAATTTTTTCTCTGATTATTGGAAAATTCATGTAGCATAGCTCAAATAATACAGTTAATGGAATTGTTATTAATATTAATATTGCTAGTATACCCAATATAACAGAAAATACTTTTTGAATAGTTATAGTTGTTTCCATAGCCATTAAGTTATCTATACCACCAGTATTTCTTAAAGTATTCTCTATAGAGTTTTCTATACCTTGAACGGTTGTAGTATTTGACATGTTATCACCTCAATAATTTATATTTTTATTGATTATACTATAACAAGTTAATCTTGATGCCCATTCAAATTTTTTATATGATAAAAGGCCAGATATTATCTATCTGACCTTTAAGATCTACATAAAAACAGGCAGGTAAGAACCTTACCTGCCTGCTAAACTTAATTACTGATTAATTTAATGAAGGGATGCACCCTGTATAAGTTTAAGTATACCATCAACTAACTTAAGAGCAGCAGTGGTAAATATTGTAATACGACCAGTAAGGAATACAAACAGTACTATTGCGAGTAAAATATAGCCTAATGCACGTTTCTTAAAATATATAGCAAGTGGATTTTTACCACTTTCAATTGTATCTGCTGACTTCACTGCAAATACTGCTTCATCAGATACAAGCCTTAATTTACCTTCACCATCGCCATTCTTATCTTGAGAATGTGCACCAATCATACCACCACCAGCACTCTTTGATGTGTCAACACCAGTACGGAATGTAGGGAATACAATATATGCAATGTCAAGACCAGTAACGACAGTAGTCATAACACCAATACCAATAACTATAACACCAAGGATTATATTAATAACACCAACAAGTGGAGTTAAAACTTTTCTACCTTGTTCAGTATCAGCTCTTATGTTCATTCCTGATGTAATATCTTCATACTGGCTAACTGCCTGTGAATCAGATGCCACTGCATTTGATGCTGCTGCAGTTTGAGAAGCCTGTGCTAGAATTGTACTTGCTTGGTTAGTTACATAATAGTATGTCTGGCCACCGACTGACACACTAGACCAAGAATCATAACTACTATGATCCTCAGTTGTGAAATAGCTAGCTAAACCGTTTGGCCAAGAAGTGTTTCCAGCAGAACCACCAGGTCCAAATTCATCTGCTACTTCCTGTACGGATGTATATGTTTTTGTACTGGCTGCATTCACACTTGTTATAGATAGAAAACTAGCAAGTATTGCAGCTAATATCATTAAAATGATTAAACTGCTTTTAATCTTTGCCTTCATAAAGCCTTTCCTCCAAAATTTGTTATATCTTATCATAAACTGCTGGGTATATTAAGCATAAGCATCCGAGTATTACGTTTACAACTCTCATAAATTTGTAGTTGAACATCTCCCATGATGCTCCAGTTTTAAATACTATTGGCCCTAACTTCTTAGGTACGAATGCTACCTTTTTATTTAAAAAACATATGACTCTTACACCTGCTGATGTAAACATATCGGCTATTAAGTGACTTATCCACCCACTTGCAAATCCTAGTAATAGTAGTTGAAGTATCTCACTATTTACATTAGTTAATATCCCATCTCTAAATATTCTTATTGGAATGAAGTAAGCACCAACTGTAAACCATAAACATATATCCCAGCTATGTGTCTGCCAGCTTCTATGCCTCCCACCGGTTATATGTATTAAGAAATTTATAATTCTATTTATAATAGTCTTATCATGTACATTTCTCCAATCATGATCAACATCTGGAAATAATGCCCCAGCTTTTGCTGTCATTATTAATACTGGCAATGCAATGTAGTAATTAACTGCTGTTATATCAAGTTTAAAAAATAGCATTGCTGTTACAAGTGCAAAACAGATACTGTACTGTCTATGTGTTGGGCCTGTCATAAACTTAATCACCTCTAAATTATTAGAGCAGGCTGTTTATCTGTGTAGTTCTAATGATTCCAGATCCATCACTAACGTATGTAAGATCTTCTACACTTGTTTTTCCATTCTTAATGTCTTGATCAATTACACTGCTCTCTTTTAATTCTTTTTCAAAAGTTGATGAAACTTTAATCTTTGCTTTAACAAAATATTTCTTGTCTCCGCCAAAGTCATACCCTACTCTTAAATCAGGTGTGAAATTACAAATACCAGGAATTGTTGCTCTTTCACCATGTTTCAAAGACTCTATAACACTGTCTCTAGTAGCTTTAAATACACTCCTAATTATATTTTCAGATAAACCTGTTTTCTTTGCAATGTCATTATATCTTTCTTGCATGTCCATGATCTTGTTTTCCTTTCAAATGTACCTTATTGATCTTATTTAGATAGAAACAAACTTATGTCTTATATAAAAAACATTTGCTTTTATATTATCTTGTCTTATGTCATATGCTGACATTTCAGGAGAATATATTGAAGCTGAAAATCTACTAAACTGATCATCCGGTATTGTTATGACTACTGCATCTATATCTGGATCAGATAGCATTACCTCGATTTTCTGCATTTCATCAAATAGTCTAGCTTTATACTCAGACATGTTTCTCAAGTTCGTCATTTCACGATTTCGCTTGTTACGTCTGGCATTTTCTATTTTATGCTTACTGGCAATTACATCAGATACTCTAGACATATTCTAATCACTCCCTAAACTCAGAAGCTGGTGATGATTGACTCTATCACTCCACTAATGACGCTTGCTAAAGCAAATCCGAGCTTTGATAATATTCCAGATGCAGCGAGTATCAACATAATTGGAACTCCAATCATCAAAACTATCATGTCTTTTGCATAAGCTTTAAGTGGGCTATTTGCTTTACCATTTGTCCCAACAACAGCTTCAGATGCAACAGCATTTAATGCTGCTTGGGACACCCACTGTATGCGACTTACATTACTTGGGTTGTTCTGCTGCTGCATTGCCATGTTATTAGCAGCATTCATGCCACCCATGCCTCCGCTAAATCCACCATAGGAACCCATACCACCGCCGTATCCACCACCGAAGCCACCAGTTTGCATTGTTCCTTGACTAGCTGCATTACCAACATGCCCATTTGAAAGGAAAGCTCTTATAGGCGGAAATACAATATATATAAGATCAATAACAACTCTTATAGTCATAAGAATCATTATCAAGTACAAAAAAATCTGAATCAATGGAGATACAACTGCTTTGATTTTATTTGTAACAGCTGTTGTCTCTTGGTATGTTTCCTCTGTGAAGTTTGTTCCCTCTGAAAGAGCATTTGCAAATTCCTCAGCTGAACTATCCTTAGGAAGATTTAAATTACTATCACCTGTATTACCCTGACTTTGATTCTGTACATTAGCTGCACTGTTTGGATTATTAAATGGATCAGTAGTAGCTGAACTCTGATCAGTTGAACTCTGATTAGTAGATCCTTGATATTGGCTATTAGAATTTCCCTGGGTCTGCTCAGTTGTTGTCTGTTGTCCAACAACATCATCCAATGAAGCAGCATGAAAACTTATAAATGGAACAGTCATACACAGCATCATAGCCATTGACAATGCCATTATTCGCTTTCTCATGTTAATAACCTCCTAAAAATGTATATAAGTGACTTAGCTAGAATTCAATTTTTAATTATTTTTTATATTTTCTAATTAATGTTATATTTAATGTAGATCTACTAGGCATTACATTTGATATTAATAGTAAACATTTAAGTATAATCGTTACTTCACACATTATAAAAGTTATTAATATAATAAAACGACACCTCAAATTTATAGTGTCGTTTTATTATAATCTTTGTTCAATTATAATCCAAATGTTTAGCTAAGAAAATCATCTATATCTTTATCTTCTTGAGTTTCATCTAAACTATCATCGTCTGATTTAGTATCTTTATTGTCTTCATTCTTGTCTTGTAATTTCTGAAAATCATCATAAGATGGCAAGCTAAACATATTCACTGAATTTTCGATCAATGATGGATCTTCAAATTCTTTATCTATATCATCTGATGATTGCTCTTGGCTTATCAGTAAAGCTTTTGTATCAACCTTTAGCTTATCTGCATGTTCTACAAGGCTTATTCTATTCTCTTTTTCAGCATCTGATTTAGTTGATGTAAGTCCATTAGATAACATTTTAATCTTACCAATTCTCATGGCTGTAGTTGCAATAGTTAGATCAGAAGCAGAAGACCTATCACCGGCAGTTACATGATTTGACATGTATTCTAGAATTTGAAGTAAAGTATCAAAATCACTACTATCATACATATCAAATAATTGCTTAATAGTTTTTACATAGCTTACTGGATAATCTTCAAGGTTAATTCCATGCTTGATGTACATAGCATCAAAAGTAAATGATAATAAACCATCTACAAAGTCTCTCGGATTTACATCATTTTCTTTTAATCTGTTTATAAAATTAAGAACACTGTTCAAAGAATCATTGGCAGCTTTATAATAATCAATATAATAATCTGAAGAAATATCTCCAAGGTAGTCAACTACATTATCTATGTTTACAGTATTTGCGTAAGTTTTAGCCACATTTTCAAGAATATTAATACACTCTCTAGGAACGCACCCACCCTTTTTAGCTATAGCATTTAATGCTTCTTTACTGTAAGTTAATGCCTCAGTCTTAGCTATTTCTTCCAGTCTATCTGCCATATCAGATATAGATTGTTTTCTAACTTCAATAGTTAGCTGACATCTACTTTTAACAGTCTGTAGAACCTTCTCCGGGTTTGTAGTTGCAAACATTATTACCAGATGTGGTGGAATATCTTCAATAATCTTAAGTAAGCTATTCTGAGCTTGCTGTGTCATCATATGGCACTCATCGAATATAATAATCTTATATTCACCAATTACTGGTGGTTGTTTAGCATCTTCAATGATCTCTTGAATATCATCCTTGCCATTTGCTACAGTAGCATCTACTTCCCTAATACCCAAAGAAGATGTATCAACTTCTGACTGCCCTTTAATCAGCATATCATTGATATCTTGGCAAGTTTCACAAGACTCACAAGGGGTACCATCTTCTGCCGGATTTTCACACATATAATACTTGGTCAATATTCTACACAGAGTAGTTTTACCACACCCACGCTTACCATAAACCATTATTACATGTGGCATTTTATCCCTTGAAGTAAACCTTTTCTTGATAATGTTTTTAACTCTATCTCCACAGTACTGTTCAATAGTTACTGGCCTATACTTTGTATACCAACTTTGTTCAACGTTTGTATCTTCCATTTAAACCAAATCCTTTCTAAAAATTAAAATTATACTACATAATATTTATAGGCCAACTGCATTTTTGTCAATGCTATATTATAATAAAAAAAGAACAGGGCCACCTACTTAAGTAGATGGCCCTGTCCCTTTGTTAGAAGTTAGCTAGCTATGCTAGGCAACTGATTTGAGGAACTTCCCCAAATTACTGCTCTTCGCCAAGCTGTCTGTTGATGAGGTTTGCAGTAAGCTCCTGCAGTGTGAACTTCTTTCCAGGAGCCTTCTTTGCACGAGGAGCGGAAACAGCCGGATTCATGAGATAACCGAAAGTCTCAAGGTACTCAGGCTTAACAGTGGAAACTCCGTTCTCATCAATGTCATCGATCGGGATCTTAACTGCTGGATCATTAACAGCCTTGCCAGCATCACTGCTGAAAATGAAGTGGAAGCTGGAGAGATATGCCTTGCGATCAGCCGGATCAGCAGACTGCATCTTTGCTGCAGCCTTAGACTTGGTAACGATAATACCATTGCTGAAGGTGAAGGAAATTTCCGGACGAACTGCAAATCTTGTCATATACTCACGGTTAAGAACAATGCTCTCACCAGGAGCCATTGTCTTCTTAACAACCTGAGAAGTATAGACGCCATCAGCACCCTTCTTCCAAACCTCGGTGGTGTAATCAATGCTAGCTGTACCGTTGTTACGAACAACATAACCAACAATCTTGCTGGTGTTCATAACAGAGTGCTTAACCTTCTCACCCGGAGCTGCTGCTGCCTTATTAGCTTCATTCTGAGCCTTGTCAGCAACGATGTTACCACTCTTACCAAAACCAAGAGTATTGACAACCTCAAGGCTGCTAGAAAGGGAACGAAGCTTTGCAAGGAAATCAGCACCCTGCTCCTGCTCAGTTGCCTTAAATGCAGAAATCATAGCCTGACGCTCAGCCTTGTCAGCAGCGCCCCCAGTGGTCTTTGCTGCGCCCTGATCTGCAACCGGTGCAACAGCATCATTTCCAGTAAACAGTCCATTAATGTTCTCTTCCATTGCTATCTTTTCCTCCTAAAATTGTAGATTTGTGTGAATGGAATTTATAGGTACTATCTATAACAACTCCCTTAGAGGAATCGCTATATTCTCTTTTATTAGTTGGAGAAGCATTTAAATTATTTCTCTCTCAACCTCTATCTAAATACTAACGCTGACATAGGATTTATGCAAGGACTTTTTTTAAAATTTTTTCAATTTATTTTTCCCTTGAACCAGATAGAATTTACTCTTATCTCTGAATCCCTATCAACTTTACTTCTATAATATAACGCACCCCAGCAACCTATGCAATACCTTTTTTAAAAAAATCTCAAAAATTTTTCAATATCGAATTCCACCTACTACAACTCGACTAGAACCATCTTCACCTACATATGTCCCCATATAAACCTTGACTGTAAATGACTGACCTCTTTCAAGTTTAGTTCCCAAAGAATATGGCACCTCTAATGTATATGTACCACTTACACCATCTATTGTCCCAGTCAATACTGTTTTCATAATTAAGCTATTGCTTGCATTAGCTACCCTTGCGTAACTCTTCTTATCTGTCACTGTAAACTGTGAATCTATTGGCTGATCATCAAATGTAACTTGTTCACTATTACTTACTTCAGTCCACTCATTCCAACCATCTGATACTGTTGATTCTGATGCTTGCTGTGATTGATCCTGCTGTGACTGATTTTGCTGTGTCTGATCCTGCTGTGACTGTGTGTACTCGTTTTGTTGATTTTGATGTGCACTAGTATAAGTCTCAGTAGACATAGTTATATTTGATTTTGAGCTGTTTTTATTCTTAACAATAATGCTTGCTACAATAAGCACTGCTATAATTATAAGAACTCCTGCCAATATCATTATTACAGCTAGCTTTTTATTGCTAGATACTGATGTAGTTGGATTTTGTTGATCATTGAACTGATTTCCATCAGCTGTATTTTGCTGATTATTGTTCATAACTGCATCAAACTTATTATCTTCAGTGTTATTACTATTATCATCTAAATCAAATGATGAATCATCTCCGAAACCATCACCAAAATCATTAAAGTCACTGTCACTTCCGAAGTCATCAAAGCTATCCTTATCTCCCATAACTGTTTCTCCTATTGATTTAATATATCATCTTGTAAACTCTGTATGCATCTATAACATTTAATACATACTCAGCTTCTTTTACAATGTTTATATCTTCAGTAGCATCATAAATTGTACTGTTTTTATCATTTGTACTTAAGTTTACTATTATATCCAATATGATACTAGTTTCGACATTTATTATATTTAACAATTTATCAGTGTCCAATTTATTAACATCTTTTATTCCACTTTGACTTAATAGTCTAGTAGAATTTAATAATGTTGCTAATGAATACTTAAAGCTCGATCTTATTAATTTTATTTCATCTTGACTTGGATCTAGGTTTAAGATTGATTTATAAAAGTTTATAATTTTATCATCATCAAAAAATTGATTTAAAAGATAAAAAGCACTATCTACAATGTCAAAGTAATTACCCCTCTTGATGTAAATTTTTTCATCACTGGCATCATACCTATTTTCATAACTTATTAATACCTCACATTTAGTTACCTTTTTCAACATTGTGATTACATTACTTGACTTCAATGCTATTTTGTTATTTTTATACTTGCTTCCATCAATTGAATAAGTATCAAATACATCATATGCCGGTTTAACATCTACACCGTTTACATTATCATGTCTATGTATAATATTATATTGAAGAGCTTTCGTTAATTCTTCACTGTTAAATATGTCACCTATTGGCTTATTAGATAAATTACTTATGTATTCAGTAGTATAATTAGGAATGATCAGATAAATTTTCTTAGCATCTTTCTTTATCTTACGTCCAAACAATTCCCATTCATCTGCAGTCCTTATATCAGAAGCCTTTGGATATTGCTCTTCTATTAGTATTCTATTTACACTGTCATATCTATTTATTGGCTTGTTCATGCTTATTATATTCTTGTATCTATCTATATCATTTAAGATGTATATATTAGTGTACATGAATTTAATTAGTTCTTCTATGCTCATTTCTAATCCTCAATAAGTATAAGCAATTTTACATAGTCTAGCTTTCTTATCCATTAAGTTATAACTATATAATATGTTTTTAGTTATTTTATCATTTATTTTCTTACTCTTAGAAAAGTATATTCTATCATCTTCAATGCTATATAATTCAATACCATTAGCTATATTTTCACTTCTAGTTACTCTATTAACTTTTGTAATGTATAACCTTCCATTTATACTGTATATCAAATTATTATCACTTATTACTCCTTTATATATAGGGAATTTGATCTGTCCACTATTATTTTTTAAAACTATTATATCATTAAACAATGTATCAAATCCAATAAACCTTCTTTTATCCATCTTTATAGATGCTGAATCAGAAGTTCCCTTATGATAAATATTCCAATCATAAGTCTTTATCTTTTTAAATCTTGTATTACTTAAATTATCTATATTCCCTATTTCAATCCTAGTGATCTTTTCCTCTGTATTTGTTGTGCCATTACAGAATATATCAAGAGTATATTCGCTTTTATCTTCCAGATCTATAATCTTATTATCTTCAAAATTCATTATATCTGGTACCCTAGCAAAAGTTAAAATGTTATTCAGCTCCCATCTAAGTACCATTGCTTGACCATTACAAGCTCTTACAAAATCTGGCATAAACTCATTATAAAAGTTGTTTGTCTTCTCCTTCTTTATGATCTTATTGAGAACCCAATTGTATTCATTATATCCAACACTGTCTTTATATAAATTCATATCAGTGTTGTCAAGGATTATATCATTACAATAGCTTATTGCCCAAGTGTTATTGACAATCTTTAATGTCATTCCAGTCTTATCATCTAATTTTATATTGAGTCCATTGTTAACCCACATGTTAATCTTATTATGATTTATAGCTTTTAGAAAGTTCCCAAGTGTTGCATATTTAATATCAGATTCTATGGCATATAATGGATATGGCATTGATCTAAAAAATATGTCATACTGCTTTATGTAATTATGAATCAACGGAGAATCGAGTTGAGCTTCTACACCTTCAGATGTTATGCTAACAGTTGTATTCCTGATTGCTAAACCCTCAGCTGCTTGTTCAAATAACTCTATATTCTTTATATCAACTACCTTGCCATTAACAACTTTTTTCATGTTATTGCCTATTTATAGATGAATTAATTTTATTTATAGATTTCTGATTCAAAATTCCAAGTTTGTTAACTATGTTCCCAATGATATTATATACTTGCTGCGTTTGTTCACCTCTTTTTGTTCCGTTTAGAAAAACGTTCTGAGGTGTTACTATCTTCTTCTCATGTTTAGCATGCTCATTAAACCACTCTAGATCATCCTCTGGTGTATCTTGCTTAAGAGAAGATTCATCTATATCACCTGAATCACCAAATACTTCACTTATGTCTTGTGATTCATCATCATAATTATCAGTGTCATCTTCAAAATTATCAGTATCTACTTCGAAGGTATCATTTTCTTCATAACTATTGTCAATATCATCTTGCTCTGTGTCTTCATCATCTTGCTCTGTGTCTTCTTCATACTCATAAAGTGAATCTGGATCAGTATATGAATCATCATCTACTTCAAAGTTATCATCATCTACCTCAAAGTTATTATCTGATTCTTCTGATGTTTCATCATCTACTTCAAAGTTATCATCATCTACTTCAAAGTTATCATCATCTACTTCAAAGTTATCATCTGATTCTTCTGATGTTTCATCATCTACTTCAAAGTTATCATCATCTACCTCAAAGTTATCATCATCTACCTCAAAGTTATCATCATCTGAATCCTCTGGTTCATCATCTACCTCAAAGTTATCATCATCTACCTCAAAGTTATCATCATCTACTTCAAAGTTATCATCATCTGAATCCTCTGGTTCATCATCTACCTCAAAGTTATCATCATCTACTTCAAAGTTATCATCATCTGAATCCTCTGGTTCATCATCTACTTCAAAGTTATCATCATCTACTTCAAAGTTATCATCATCTGAATCCTCTGGTTCATCATCTACTTCAAAGTTATCATCATCTACTTCAAAGTCATTATCAACTTCCCCAGATGTAGTGTCAGTTTCTTCTGGTTCATCATCTACTTCAAAAGATTCATCATCCTCTATATCCAAACCATCTATATTCTCACTGTTGTCTGATTCTTTAACATCTGTTACTTCATCTCCAAAGTCTATCACACTATTCATGTAATCTTCTTCAGACTCTTCAGTGTTATTTTCAGACTCTTCAGTGTTATTTTCAGACTCTTCAGTGTTATCTTCTTCAGTTTCATCTATATCTTCATATTGTGCAGAATCATCTTCAATGGTTAATCCATCTTCTTCAGACTCATCAGAGTCATCATAATCGTCAGTATCGTCTTCATATGTTTCAGATTGATCATCTAAACCATCTATATTGTTCTCTAGATCAGCTATGTCATCGGCTGCATACTGATTATCAGCATCTTGTATCCTTTTATATAATAAATTAACAGCTACATCACTTAATCTAGTTGTTTCAAGATCATTTACAACAGTCTTATAATCAAAATCCTTATGCTTATTTTTAGAATTTCTTGATGCTATAACTGCTACTCTTGCAGCTCTATCATTACTATTTGTTACTGCATTTAAATCCTTTGTATTTGTATCATGTGCACTAAGTTCTGTTTCGATACCCTTTAAATATATGGCTAAATTAAATTGCAGATCCATTTCTGCAACTTCTCTTAACTCTTCAAAACTATCACAATCTTCAATCATTCGCTTGTATAATACGAATTTTTCTTCAGCCATATACGGATGCAGTTGTTCTATTCTATTTGTTATTTTATTCCTAAAATACTCTACACGAGCATCCATACAAGCCTCCAGTTAAACCTATCTTAATCATACTGTATTACAAAGCTAACATTGTATTCATATACACTTCATTGGAGTTATTTTTCAATATCTGTACTCTAACTTTTTCATCAGTGATTGTTGATGATAATACAAATGTCATTCCTAATGTATCAGCGCTTATTCTTTCAACTCTTATGTTATATTCATCACCAAATCTCTTTTCCATTTCTTCTTTAATGATTCTTATATGTTTTATTGTATCATTATCACCAGTCTCAATCTCATCTAATATAGTATACTTATTAGCCCCACTACGTATATACTTAATAATATCGTTATTAAGTGAAATTTCTACCTCCAAATCTGGAATCTGGATGATTGTTTCCTTATAATCAGAAGATTTAGCAACTTTATCATAAGCTATATTATATAATAACTTTGATTCGTCTAAATCTCTAAGTAATTGCTCTTTAATTTCCCAAAGACCTATATAAATATTGTTTGTTACTTTTATTCCAACACTCATTATATGCAACCTTTCGATGCTCATTAAACTTTATTTGCTACTTTCTAAGTTCTTAGCATCTTTCTCTAAGTTCTTAGCATCTTTCTCTAAGTTCTTAGCATCTTTCTCTAAGTTCTTAGCATCCTTTTCAATGCCATCTTTTAATATTTCTGGATCAATCTTTTCAGTTCTTTGCTTTATTTTTTCTTCATCAAGTTTCTTAATAATTTCTCTATCCTTTTCTTCAGCTTTCCTTATCTCTTCTGAAGTTTTATCCTTAATTGACTTGTGCAGCTTTTCTAATTCAGCAGCTTCTTGCATTTTCTGAATCTTTATTATCTGTCTTTTTGGTATCACAACTTCTGTTAAGTATCTCTCTAAAATTAGAAAGATTATTATTAATTCACTTGCTACTTCTAACTTAGCTGACTGTGAAACTCCACCATATTTATTTAACATTATCAATGCTACAATCTCACTTATTCCCTCAATTAATAACAACTGATAAGTTAAATTTGATACAGTAAATATTCCAATCATCATCAGTGTACTTAAAACTGAACTGAATCCCAAATAATATTTGATTGCTCCATAATTATTGTACTCTTCTGTGTTATTAGCTATAACACCAACTAAACTTACTATCGTACTGTAACATATGATCAAACTCCATAATGGAATTGTTTTTGGAAGATCTTCAAATGTTATATCATTTAAAAATCTCTTATTTATCGAATCATTCCGTATCATATTCTCTGGATACTGTTTTTTATCTGCAACATACACGTAAATAATCATTGCTAAACAAGTTATCATAATCCATATAAGATCACTTCTCATCTGTATTGCCGCATATAATACATTGCCATACCTATAATACATAAAATTTGACATTAAAGAAATTATCAAAGCTAGCTGAGCTAATACAGGTGTTCTCAATCCAGCTATTAATGCATAAAACATAAACACCTTTTCAAGAATATTATACAATGCTCTTTCATGTAATGCCAATGTTTTTATTGTTGCATCAGTAGCAATCCCATATTCAAAGTAATCATAATATGTGCACAATGCCACTAACAAGAACACCACTATGCAGTCAATTAAATCCCTATGTTTATGATAAAATTTCATTACTTGCTCAATCTCCAATCTAATCTAAGTTAAAAAATTAATTACTAAACAATATTAATCAGTAAAGAATATATCAACTACCTGTTCTGGTGTAAGTCTATAATGTTGCATCATAGCTTTTATTTCACTTTGTCGAAAATCTTTGTGCCCATTAATCTTAATACTGACTGATTGATAAGTTATTCCAAGCAACAATGCCAAATCCTCTTGGCTTTCATAGTTATCTTTTAATAATTTTTTAAGTTTTTCTTTCATAGTTTTTTGATCCTTATTATTATTTATAGAGTCCATCATATATGTTTCCTAAATATAAATAATTCTCATATTCATAATTATATTCTATATTAGTAATACCTTCTGAATCATTTCCATGTATAAGTACCCAAACATGATCTAATCTATTTTCATCACTTAATCTAGCTCTGTCTGCCTTTAAAACCCATGTCTTATTATATTCATCATACTCAACAAAATTAATTTCATTACCATTAGCTACATTTATTTTGTCAAGATTTTCATATCCAGGTATTATATCACTTGTTTTACTGTATCTCATTACATATCCATGATCTTCAAGAATATCAAGTGTATCACTTAAACTTAAACCATAATCTATATTTCTTGAGTCATCATCAATAAATACTGCTATTTGATTTCCAGACATATATGCTATATCACAATCTGCCTTTCCTACATCTTTATTAGACCAGTTGATGTATCCAACTTTTAATGCATCATTCCCTTTAGTATACATGTCTGAATTATTTGTTACTGACATCTTCTCTACATTACTGTTATTACTATTAACATATCCTACTTCATTAAGTTTACTTCCAGTAAACGGAACTTTAATTTCATGCTCATCCACTAATAGAAACATTTCGCCTTCAGTACTGGCAGTCGCTTTAGCTTTAACAAAGTTATTATAATTTTCTTTTAGCTTATTTTTGATCCAAATCTGTCTTTCTTCAGTATCATCATATGTTTCTAAGGTTGACTCTGTACTAGATGTGTCAGAATCTAATGTTATCTCTGTATCTCTAGTAGCAACTCTGTCTTCTCCAACAGCTACTTCTGGCTTTTCACTTGAACTGCATCCAGTTAAACTCAGCATTAATGCTGACATTGCAATGATTAAAAACTTTTTATTCATGTTATATCTCCATTAAATTTTTAATCTAAAAAATTTGAATATATCAGTTTATATATACATGTCAATTATATAGCTTCATCACTTTTATCCAAAGCATTTATAATAATTCTCAATACATCCTTTTGATCTACAGAGTCATCCCAACTATACCCATCGAACCCATCTAATAAATCGTGGTCGCTGGCTACCTTTAAGCCACAAACCAATCCAGCCGGAATGTATTTTTCTGGGTCTTTAAGTGCTTTTCTTAATTTATCAGCTTCATCCTTAATGTTTGATAACCCATCAACAGCAGTATATTTACTAAAATCATTGAATAATAATTTTATTGATGTCAAATACAATACTTCTGCTAGTGTTATATTATCATTGTATTCTTTGTCACCTTCATGTATATATTCATATTTATCTAAACTTGACTTATCTTCACAGGCTTTATTCAACATTTCATCAAACTGTCTACGTGTTACTTTTAAATATAACCCAGATTCATTTTCTGACTCTTCATTTAATAAACCAAAATAAGACCCTAATGCAAGTATTTCTGCATCCTCAGAATTATCAATGTCTATATAATTATTTTCAGCAGTTTTAATTATATCTTCAATGTTTGTTTCATTATTTAAGAAATATCTAATACTATGATTATTGATAGCATCTTCAATAGAACTTGCACCCTTAAATTGATTCATGCAAGACTTATCCCAAACCTGCTTATTATGATAAACTGGCTTATCTTTCTTTTTGCTAGGTATATTATCTTCTTTCTTTTTATCACTTATAACTAATTCAAATTCTGGTGAGCCGCTCACTAATCTTAATAAGTCATCTGGATCAAGCACTGGTGCACCCATAGACTCACTCACTATTACAGCTAATGTCAATGTTGGAATAGTAATAACCATAATAACCTCCAATTTAAAATTTTTTGTATATTATTCTTTTGGCTTAATTATAAGTTTTAGACATAAAATAACGGGCATCTCACAAGAGACACCCGTTATTAGCAGTTTATTTAAGTCTAACTATTTTTACTATTTGTTATCTCAGATCTTGTACCGTCTGGTTCGGAATGTACCATCTCTTACTCCAGAACAGCCACTCCATATCATCCATAACAACTTTCTGCTTATTGTAGCTACCAACAACTTTTCCGCTTGTAGGTCTGACTCTCATAGCTGAATCATTGTAAGAAGCTGTGTTCTTAGCACCAACTTTGCTATTTGTTGGAGGGATAAGTTTTGGATCAAGTACTGTGCTACGAACACTTGGATCCTTCAAACCAACTGTTATCTCAGTTGAAGTAATTCTAATGGTTATTCCATCAAATGCTTCATTGTACCACTTACCATCTGAAGCCCAATCAGGAGCATTAACAGCACGCTCTTTATTAACTCCAAGAGCAGAATCATCACCACTAGGATTACCACCATCTAACTCTTTACTGCCAACATCATGTCCAGCATTATTCTGGATACTATTCCAAAGGTGTGTAACAATTTGAGTTCTGTCATTAATATCTTTAGCAATGCCACTCAAACTTCCAACTGATCCACCCTTGTCAATGATGACTTTTCCATCCATTAACAACTGTCCCTTAACGTTAGTTGAGAATGTGTGATCTTCAGTTGTTGTACTTCCCTCTTCATAATCAAGGTCACCTTCAACCTTCTTATCATTAATACTAGGTGAGTTGAAATAGTATTTGCTTTCGCTGCTTGCCTTATCAATTCCGTTATTAAGGAAGCTTATATTAGAACCATTGTCAACAGCTTTTCCACCAAACGGATCACTGTCAGCATTGTTTGCAAACTGCTCAAGCATCACATCATCAATGATCTTCTCAACACTCTTGACATACTGTGTATGTCTAGATGTAACAGAACTTTCAGTTAAGAAGTTAGGAACGCTACTAGTGTTTTTAACTTGTTCCTCACCTGCATCAGTAAGTATTGGCTGATAAGTTACAGCATATAATTTCTGATCATGATTCTTAGTATCCATCATGAATACTGCACCACCAGGTAAAGCTTTCTGCAAACCTTTAGCTGTCATGCTCTTCATGTCCTTCTTAGTCTGACTTGAAGTTGACCACTGTTTAGAAGTTATATTCAAGTTAGCCTCAGAAGTTCTTCCCCAAATTACCTCAGCTTCACCGCTAACATTCATTGTTCTCTTGTATTCACCAAGAACATAAATCTTAGTATCTTTTCCACTATCGAAAGCTGAATCCCATCTCATCTGTACATATGGATAGAATGAGAAGCTTCCTAACTTAGTCATTGTACCGCTCATCTGCTTTGATCCGTCAACAGACAAGTTAAGTGGATCATGAATCCCATTCAAATGCTTATAATTACCATCTGGCTTATCATTAGCAATCTTACCAGACTCACTTGTTGTACTCTTTCCGTTTTCATCACCAAAGAATACAAAGTACTTAATTCCAAAACTTCCACTAAGCGGATTATTCAATCCAATGCTACCACTCTTACTATGTGGATCAATGTGGGTAGGACTAAGGTCTTTATTTTTCTCACTTGTGCTAGGATTTCCACCAGCAAACAGCACTGTGGTTGTCTTATCTCTTCCAGCATCACTGAAGTTGTAATCTTCAGTTGAGATGTAATATTTACCATTCTTACTGCCACCCTTACCACTTAAACGACCCTGTGGCTTGTTAGCTACCTTAAAGTTGCTTAAACCAGTGATTGCTCCAGAAGCACCTTTCCACTCTGCAAATGTAAGTGTATCTTCACCTCTGTATACTACACAATAATAATCATAACCGTTAGTGTTAATTGATGTATCCCAATCATCTATTGTTCCACCAGGTGCTGTATGTCCAGAACCAGTTTGTGCCCCAGGATCATGGTCTGCATCGCTATAACCACTAGGTGTTCTAAAGAATACATGGTCATTATCACCAGTTACTTTAGTTCCGTTAAGTACCATTTTTTGTCCAAATGAAGCAACTTTAGTATCATCATAAGTCTTATTCTTGATACCTAACTGGAATCTGTAGTCAGTGAACTGATATGATGGACACCAGAAAGTGCTTGAGTGTTTATCACCACCACTTGACCAGCCCCAAATATCTTCGTCCCAATGAGTATCATAGTTATGATGCCCACTCACATTTCCTTGTGAATCATATATAGGATCGCTATGATGATCAGTATGGTGTATAACATTAACTACCTTCCAATAATGCCAAGAAAATCCATGTCCATCATCATTTATTGCTGGATAATCCCAATTGAAATGATGTCCAAACAGAATATTCTTTCCTTTATCATTAACTCTTAGTGTAATACCTCTACTAACCTGACTCTCATAAACTTGATAATCCCAATCTGTTGGTGGCTCTTTATCTTCTACTTCAGATTTAATAAGCAATACGTACAGTGTAGTCTCACCTTTTTCTGGATCCATCTTAACATATGCTGTTGTATTACCAGCTTTCTGATAGATTGTACCAGGCACATTCCACTCACTTATGTTAGGATCATACTGATTTGAAGTCTTCCAATCTTTGACCTTCCACTCTTTCTCATCTTCAACCTGTATATTCTTAGCTGTCTTTTCTCTATGGAATGTACCAACATGTGTCTTTGGATTACCATTTTCATCATAAATCCAATAATCCTTAACAATGTTATTATTATAATACTTGTCATCTGAATCATGAGGCGGATACTTATCACTATCATCAGGTGCAGGACCCGGATCATCTGGATGATTTGGCTGATCCCATGTATGTGTATCATTAGGAGTTCTTACAAGCAACACATACAAAGTATTATCTGATTTAGAAGTTGTTACATTATTAGGCTTTAATGTAACTGTACTTAAAAGAGTTTTCTTGGTGGCTTTCTGTATCGGTGTGGGTACTTCTGACCAATGCGTTACATTCTCCCACTCATTCCCACTGGAATACGATGTCGACCAGTCCATTACTCTATACCCTACTTCTTCCTCATCCTCTACTTCTATCTTCGTACACGTGAGGTCTCGATAAAAACAATTCTTATCTTTTACCCTTGGTTTCGTCTCATCTGGCGTTTTTCCATCATCCTTTAAATCATAATATAACTTTACTATATGACAATTATAATTCGGGTCATCAGAATCATGTGCTGGATATAATGAGGTATCATCCGGTGCTTTACCAGGTGTCTTCGGACAATTTTTCTTATCCCAGGTATGAGTTATTGAATCACTTCCAGCTACATGAAAAGCATGCATTCCTAAACCTTGATTGCCTAAGGTACTAAACATTCGTACTTTTGCATCTGCCGGAACCGTTAATCCTAACTTCGCAGCATCCTCTGCATTATCTAGGACTAATGCATTCGGTAACCATGTATGCCACGATCTCCAAAAATTATCATTCTTATAACACTTATATCCACCACTCATCTCGGGATTGATATAACTACTATGTGGATAATAATCATTACAAAGGTTATTATAAGTACCATAGAAAACATCGCTGGTTGAATTACCACTTCCGGCTGTTGTATTTGGTACCGTTCTCCACATTAAATCCTCTAGAATACAATAGGTGCCTTCTGGTAAATCGGTAGGCCTCTTATGAAAAACCTTCCAAATAAACTTATTGCCATTGTGCATGTTATCACCAGTAAACCATGCCTTCAAAGCAGCACCATGCAAAGTGGAACCATTGAACGGGGATGGCATTGTTCCATGACCATAATCAGGATAACCGACTGATCTTCTACTAACTGAACCCCCACCTTTTCGTGTACTGGTAAATCCATAATTATATCTTGGGGAGGTGCCAACTATATCAACTACGTCACTGATAACTGAACCTGTGTTGATATTATACAGGTAAACTCGATAACCTACCTGACTATAATCCCATTGCGTATTACCCCAGCTGCTGCCACTGCCATCTGTTGTTTCTGATTGATTACCATTATAATCACTGGCATATATGGTAGATTGCAACGGCTTGAAAGCTAACATGGCTAACACAGATAGGAATACTATGATTAATAGCTGTAAAAATTTCCCTACCTTGGAATTCAAAATGCCTTCCTCCTTTCTCACTGTGTATTTCATCTCTTTTCTTCCTTCCAAAAACTTTTGTTGATTTATAAATTTAAATGATGTTTTATAAGTCTAACTGTTAATTTTTAATAATGCCTCTTCCAATTAAGTTATGTTTAAAAGGAAGAGGCATCTAAACGAATTAATACCACTGAACATTCAAATCTGCATCTGATAACTCGCCATCTGTATATGGCTCAGGCTGTTCCTCTGTAATTCCATCATTGTCACTGGTTACTGCACCAGGGATGTTCTGTGACGGAGGGGTAACTGCTGGTTGCTCTGTACTCGGTGCTGGCTGTTGCTGTGCGGGCTGCTGCTGTGCGGGCTGCTGCTGTGCCGGCTGCTGTGCTGGCTGCTGCTGAGCGGGCTGTGTGGTTGATGCGGATGTGGATGCGGATGCAGATGCTGACTGTGAAGAAGAGGAAGCGGAGGTCTGGGACTGAGTGGTAGTGGTGTTGGTGGATGATTTGGTGGTGGAGGTGGTTGTGGTTGTGGTGGAAGCGGAAGATGCAACCGGCTTCGTAGTCGTTAAATAGGAGGCTACTACAAACACCATCGTCCCATCTTTCCTCTTTATCTCATACCAATCCGTTGGCTGCCCTTTAAACGAACTAACTCTACCAACTGCTGTGAGGGATGTGCTCTTCTTATAGGTTACAACTTTATCATAGGAAGTATCTGGGCCTTTCCTTGCATTCACTGCATTCGTCGTATACATAACAGTCGGCTCCATATCCTCTACTTCATATAACGGAGGCTCAACTGTCTCTGTGGAAGCTTCTGATGCAACCTCTTCCGTTTGATCGGTGGAAGAAGTGGATGAAGACTGTGCTTGTGATAAATCTTCTGTTGACTTTTTCTTAGCATATTCATGAAGTGTATTTGCTAAAGATTCACCTTGGCCTAATCCATCTATTCTTCCATTGACATAATAATCTACAAATGTATCTTCATCACAAGTAACTTGATCTTTATAATCTGGCCAGTAGCCTTCTGCTTCTTTTTTATACTGTTCTGTCAGATTGACTTCATCTTCTATGACTGTTTCAGCCTCTGAAGATATCTCTACTGAGTCTCCAATGTCTGGTGCTTCAGTAGTAGCTGCTGTTGATGCTTCATTTGGATCTACCTGTTGCTCAATTTCAACCTGACTGGTAGTATCTATTACTTGATTATGCCTATAGATAGCATATGTTCCGATACCAATTCCAACAGCAGCACATAAACTTGCAATCAGAACCTTCATCCATGTTTCCATGTGTTTCTTACCTCCATTGTCTTCATCTTTATTATCGGGTGTAACTGGCGGTTTTGACTGCACACTAGTTTTAAGGTTTCTAGAAGAACCCTGGTTACTAATATTAGGCTTGTTTGCAGTATTTGTGCTAGTTCTTGCCCTATTTAATTGATCATTAGAATTTACAACATGTTTTTCATGCTTATCTAAGTACTCCTTTTCAAATGTAGGTTTGCTTGGTTTATTATCAGCTCCCATATTTTTGACCTCCAGCATATAAAACTACTATGCGCTAATCATAGTAAAAATCAACTCAAAAGTTAATTATTCAGACATACCCTAACTTTTATGCTGGTTTAAATGCCAACACACAAAAATAGGAATGACTTCTGTCACAAGTCATTCCTATTAAGCCTTAATTATTACTGTTCATCAGTATCATTCTGTTCAGATTCGCTTGACTCTATGTTTTCTGTGCTTTCTGTATTCTCAGCACTTCCAGTTGATTCTTCAGCATCTTAATCTAAAAACTATCAATTTAATTCTTAATGTCATAAACAATGTCTATACCCCAATCATAAATAAGAGCAGCTACCCATGTAGTTGCTCCTAAAGTATTACTCAGCTTTATCAGAGAAATAAATGTTACACTGATAAGCTATCTTACCATCAATAAGTACTCTAAACCATCTTGTTTCATTGCATATACCAACAATATGCGCTTTATCTCCATGTGGTACTGTCTTAATAATTCTAAATGAAGTATTGGGGCCAGTTCTTACATTCAATGCACTAGCACTTACGTACATATACTTATCAACTGGTGTAAATGTAAATCCCTTAACGTTTGCTTTAGCTTCAGCAATTTCTTCATCAGTCATATCAATTTCATCAGCACATTCTTTAAGAAGATCATCAATCTTTGTAAGGTCTCTAATCTTTGTGATCTTAGCACCTTCAATATTGATAGACTCTCTATTTGCTTCAGCAGCTTCTTGAGCTTCCTTTATAGCTTCTGCATAATAATCAGTGCCAGCATTTGAACCCATGTCTGCGGCTACTGTATATCCATTTTCTTTTATTTTAGCCTCTATAGTATTAATCATATAGTCAAGGCATTCAAAAACAGTAACATTTTTATACCATTTAGATTCTTTTGAATTTATTATTCCATGTTCTTTAGCAACATATAGAGCTTTATATAGTTCAGAATCAAGTTTATCTGGCTTTCTTAAACAGTATTCTAACACATACTCTTCATGAGCAAATTTATCAGTGAACCCAAGTTTAGATGTCATATCACCACCATTGGTTACATCAGTGAAACCTGCATCCAGAGAATTTTTCTGATTTTCAAGGTCTTTCATTTCGCTTGGATAATACTCATTCATCAACAAGTACAATACTTCTGCTCTTGTAATTGGACTATTGTATGTATCATAGTTTAAACTGCTATCATCTGTCTTAAGATAGCTGTTATTCACTTCATTTTGTGCATACAAATTATTTGAATTATTACCTACAGCTAATGTAAAATTATCATCTTCGGTAAGAGCTGTAACTTCATGATCAGATTTATAAATACCTGTCATTGCTTCAGCTCTTGTTGCAATGTTACTCATTCCAGATGTTCCATCTGAATTTGTTGCAAATATATTAAAATAAGCATTTGTAGCAGTCATTATCAGAGAGTATCCATCTGAAAAACCAGCTACATCTGGAAATGTCTCCTTAGTAGCATCAGCTATACTCTGTCTAAATGATGCATCCCCCCAAAGGTTTTCAAAATTCTTATTCTTAAATACACTGTATAATGTATTATTACCTTTCCAAGCACCATTAGTATCCCCAGTATCTGAGTCTACAAACAGAACCCCATTCTTTGAACCAAGAGAGAACACGATGTTTCCACATGCTTCATCATAAGCAGATCTGATTTTTGGAAAAGTATCTAACTGATCCAACTCAACCCAAGTAGTCTGAAGTCTTTCTGGTTGCTCACCTGCATCTTCAACAGATAGATGAATTTCTTTATTGTTATTCATCCAAGTAGACATTTCACTTTTAAGAGAACTGCATCCAGTAAGACCCATGCTAGCTATAAGTCCCAATGCAATAGCTCGTATTTTAAGCTTTCTATTACTCATTAATGTTCACCTCTTAAACAATTCTCATTAATCATCCTCATCAATGTCAAAACTATCTAATTCACTCACATTCGAACTAACTGGCCCAATGTCCATTTTGAACGGAACCCAATCAGCAATTTGGTGCTCAAGCATATCATGAAGAATACTTGTTACTTTATCAATTCCTACTGATCTAACCCATTCTCCATTAGCTTCAATAATTAGCTCATCATGTCTTGTATAATATACTTCAAGTTTATCATCAAGTCCATTTTGCTTTGTATACTCATAAAAGTGCTTAATCAATAAACTCAAAATATCTGCACCAGTACCTTGAATTGGAAGATCAAGTAAAATTCTCTCAAGTCTTTTAACATCATACTGATTTTCAGCTCCAGCATCCAGCTGAGTGCCAAATACTGTTTTAATTCTTGTATTATGCCCCCTAGCCCACTTACTAATAGCTGAACGATAAGTCTTTAACTGTGAAATACCAGTAATATACTTATATACCTTAGTACCGTCAATTACTTTACAAATACTTTTGACACCCTGAATAGAAGAACCATAGCTTATAGCGTTCCAAGATGTCTTAAACTCTTTTCTTTCTATTTTATTGATTTTTACTTCAAGATCATCCAAATCCCCAAGGATTGTATAATCTTTATTTTTATTAAAACCACTTTCTATATCTTCTTCATGCCATTTTACTGGAACCCTATATGTATACCCATCACTTGTTTCAATTACAACCGTATCTGGAAGATTTGGTCTCTCGCCTTTAGTTCCACCCAAACAAACTGGCTGAATCTCTGTTACTTGTTTATTATTATAATAAATGCTGTTTGTTCCAGGTTTTTCTGCATATAATTTATTTATATCCTGTATCCTGCCAGTCTCTAACAATGCTTTTGGATCATAAGCCCTGTTTTCAAGACCAATCCCAACAAACACATTGGCCTTTGCTCTTGGTTTAAAACAGCTCTTAAACATCGTTTCGTACAAACCATCTGGGCTACTCAAGGCTGGCTTTAGTTCATCAGCACCACAAAAATTAATTAAAATACTTGGCTCTTGGTTCTTTATATCAGCACTAAAGAGAACATCTCCCTGTTTATATGGTGCAATAATTTTCCAAAGCAAATCCTTTGGAATTGTAAGGATACCAGGATTTGAATACTGTATTCTATTAGTTTTAGCAAGTGTTACTGTTGGATGCACAATCCCATCAGAATCTCTTGCCTTTAACATTCCTTCAATACTGTCTGCATATTTTTTATACTTACGATAACTCAAAATATCCTGAGCAAATGTATATCCAAGATCAGCTAATTTTTCAAGAGCCTCTGCTTTGCTAGTCCACTTATGAGTTCTTTCATCAAAACAATTTTCAATAATTGGATTTCTATCTTTATAGTTTTGCTCCGAATCACTAAGTTCTTCAAGTTTAGCTGTAATTTGAGCAGAACTATTTGGATTATTTATTCCATAACTATTTTTAATCTTATCTTTTAAGGCTTCTCGATTATTAGTATAATACTGAAGAACACCCTCACAATCTGCAATCCTAATTCCACGAGCCATCAAACCTTCCATAGTGGCTTTCATTCCTTGAATATCTGGCTTAGCATCTCTTGAAATGTAGTACATTTTAACTCTCCTATGTTTTTAGTCACGCAATAATGTTAATCAGTTTCCCATTCATGTTTAGGAACAAATTTTTGAATAGTTTTTAATTTAAATTTAACTACCTCATTATACTTACTTGCTAATTTCTTAATATAAGTTATTTCTTCAGTTGTATCACCAGCATCATAAACCTCTTGGTTTTCATTCAATCTAGCAGTTGGTAATTCAGAATCTCCTATGTCACACACGCCTATCTTTTTAGTATTATATTTACTTACATCTGCATATTTAAACACAAATGTTTTTAACACAATTACAAGGGCTACTTTTAATTCTGAACAATCATAAAATTGACTATTTACAACTACGCCAGATATATACCACTTCTTTTTTAAGTAATCCTTTAATTCATCAATGCTTACTAACTTTTCGTTTTGATCAAGTAATACTATAGTTTTACTTACTTCTCTTGTCTTAGGATTATAAATATCAATCATAATGTCCTTTTCTTCATATCCTAAGCACTTAATCAAATCTCTTATAGCTTTATATACAGTCTTATAATCGTTTGACATCTCAAGAAATAAGTTTGTTCCAGGAATCTTATATGTCTTATATCTAATGTTGCTTGTTAACTTACCATATTTGCTGTCTACAATAAAGTAGTCACTGCATAAACCATTATCGACCATTATCTCTTGAGCATTATCATAGCTTAATAAAGCAGATAACATTGTCAAAATTATCTCATCCCAGCTTCCAGTAAGATTTATAGTTCCCTCTGGAAGACTGATTCTCTCAGCTTCACAGCTCTTGATACATCCATAAGTAATTCTGTTAAACCCAACCTGTATACCTATAGTATGCAATTCTGTTTCATCTGCATATCTAGTACTTATTACAGGCTTTTTAATTTTAGTAGTCTTTACTGGTTTTTTATGTTCAATTTTAGCTAATTTCTTTTTAGCCTTTTTAACATGTAATTCCAAAATTATTACTCCTGACCAGACATCATAATTGTGTGATCCCCATTCATTTCATTAGATCCAATAGTAAAGTCATATTCATAAGCGCTTGTCTTAACATCTGATGGCATCAGTACAAGCCAATATGTATGATAAGCTCCGCCAACTACTGTATTTGAAAAATCATCTGTAGTTACATTTGTAGCAACAGGAATAGCATACTCATTATCTTCACTTATAACAGCTTTAAGGTTTTCTTTATCAGTACCTCTAATAACAAAAGTTGGTTCATCAAATTTCATATATGTTTTATTATGTTTTGTATCAGAAGTCGGGAAGTCATCTGGAATATCAATTTCTATATCATAGATCTGAGCTGTATATCCATCCTGTTTAATGCTATCAGCATTAATCACTGATGATGCATTTTCATTATACTTGTCAATTATATCTTTTATCTTATTCTCATCTTCAATGATACCATTATTCTTAACTGTAATATAAGTAGAATGATCAGTATATCCACTCTCACCTTCAAGTTGAGTTGTTATCACAACAGGTAAGTCAGCTGATTTTCCAGCATTTAATACAGTATTTTCAACATTAGCATACTTATCAGCATCAGTTTCAACTGCCTTAGAGGAATCACTACTAGAATTATCTGATTCGGAAGCAAGGATAATTTTATCCTTTTGCTGAGCAGCTTCTACAAGAGGATCATAAACCATATTTGCCTTGTAATACTTAAATCCTGCTAGCCCAACACACACAACAACAGCTGCTGCAACAACTGGAACAATGATCTTTTTAACATTAAGATTCTTTTTAGTAGTTGTATCATTTTCATGTCCTGGTCTAACAAAATTATTACTAGTCTTCTTATGGCTAGAAATTTTTTGCTTTTTTGGTTTTTCCTTTACTGGCTTACTGTTATCATTAGCCTTCTTGAACAATGGACTCTTCTTCTCAGTTTTTGCCTCAGCATTCTGTACACTTCTAGAACTATTTTGTTGATTCTGATTCATTGGTCTATTGTTTTGCTTACTCTGATCCATTGATCTCTGAGCTTGCTTATTAACATTATTCTGCCTGATCGTCTTATTTTCTATTGGTACATTAGGAAAATCAGTGGTATCATCAGTTATATCATCATCAAAGTCAAAGTCATCAGAAGAATCTAATGTTTGATCATCATCAAATGTATTATTGTTAAAATCAATGTTATCTCTGCCAATTTTAATGTTTCTATTTCCACTGTTCTCATTGTGGTTAAAATTTGGTTTATTAGCCATATCTTAATGTCCTCCAAAATATCAATGTTCACAAATCATTCTAAAAATCCTTGATTTTTTATCAACAATGTTGACCTTGTAATGTATACCAAAAATTCAACACTGTATACTCAACTTTTTAACCTTGGTTTATTACTGATTTTCATGTTATGTTAATAATTATTTTTAGTTTTTAACTATCTCATGAAAAATAATCAATTAACTAAATAAACTATGATTTTGACTTTAAGCTTACATATGCAATGTTCAATTAAAAATCCTTAAATGTATTACTTAACATTTCTCCATAATAGTCATTAAGGATCTTAACTGGATCAATCTCTGCTACTTTACCTTTATCATTCCCAACAACTCTAACAATGCCAGCATTTATAATAGCTTTGCTACACATAATACATGGAGATGGATTAGCATATTCACCATTGCTTACTTCCTTACCTACAATGTATATTGTAGAGCCAAGAGTCTTTTCTCTACCAGCACTGATAATTGCATTTTCTTCTGCATGTACTGCTCTACAAAGTTCATATCTCTGACCCTTTGGGATCATCAACTTTTCTCTCTGGCACTCGCCTCTATCAATACAGTTAATCAGACCTCTCGGACTGCCATTATAACCAGTTGAAACAATTTCATCATTCTTAACTATGACAGCTCCATACTTCCTTCTAAGGCATGTACTTCTCTCTAGCACAGTCTCAGCAATCTTTAAATAGTACTCGTCTTTTGACATTCTTTCATTCATTTTAAATCCTCTGCTATGACACAAATAATTGCTTATCCACTTCTTTACCTGTAAATGTGTTATAAACCTTCTTATTCTTAAAATCATACTTGTAACTAATCCCGCCCATAGGAGTTACAAGTACAGTTCCTTTAGTTTTATTAATAATATCAATGTCATATCTTTCATTCATTGATATATTACTTATTGAATCATTGCATCTGTTATAATGTAAAGCTATATCACTATACATCTTAAAGGATTGAGTTATATAATAACTGTTCCAAATCTTCTTTATACTCTGTGTATCATTATATACATTAAGTATCTTACCAGTATGTGATATAAGCTTACAAGAATTATTTATGTAATCACATACAAGATCATTGTCTATATAATATATTTTCCCTTTTGTACTATATAATGTATGTAGATCATCTTTCTTTAATATGACAAACCTTGCATCCTTACGATCCAGAACTTGAGCCACTATAGTTTCATCAAGAACTACGAGTGTCCTATAAGAAGCTCGCTTGTCAATCTCGCCAGTTATTGGATCAATATAGATTTCATGATGCTTGTTATCATAAATTGAAAATAAACCATTGGTGCACATAACTCCATCACCGTGCACATCTTTTAACATCTCAAGTATCTCTTTATCTTGCATCTTTATACATCCACGTAGCTTGAATCATCTTCAGGCTCTTCTCTGTCAATAAGTCTAAAATCTGTGTTTGCTCCATCATAATTTACTTTTATTCCATGTAGTCTACTTGATGGATTTGTTTGATAATAATTATATAACCAATAAGCAGTTCTCTCAAGATCACTCTTGATTTTATTTTTATTTACGCCATATCTGTAAATTCTTTGAGAACCACCCTTTAAACCTGTTACTCCATTTTTCTGACCTCGTAGTATAGTTGCGAATACATAGTATCTTTTACCATCTTCATTGATTATTGTATATTTTCCAAAGTGAAAATCTGGCTCTCTAAATGATGCAACAATTATATAACGGTTACATAATCTACAAAAATTTTTATTAATAGATACTATTGTCTTGTTAACATACTGATGACAACGAGGATCTTTTAAATCCTGAATGTTGTGCACATCCCTAATATCCAACCCATATCTGTAAGCATACTTTATAAGGTCATCTTCTTTATATCTGTATCCTGGATGTCTGTGAGCTTCTCTAAAGAAATTATCATGTATTTCTTTATATTTATCTCTACACTTCTTCTCATAGTCCGTATAAGAAGAATCCATTGAAGTTATATTACCTTTTAAATCTGTTGTTTTTAATATTACTTCATGTATCAAATCAGAATTCTTTTCTACATATCTTCTTACAACAGCTTTTCCTTTAACTTCAAGGACACCTTTAACTTCTGTAGATCCACCATATTTGATCTTCGGTGTCTTATCAGTCATAATTGTGATTGTAGATCCACTTATATCTGCTACAGTATAATAAGCATCGTCACCTTTATAATTTTCGCTGTTCCAAATTGTAAATGGCTCTTGATTAATTCCAGCTATAAGTACAAGCCTTGGAACATCAGTAACTTGACTAACAGGAAGGTCTCCAATATCAATACTAGATCCGTTATTCATCAACTTCTGATGTTTCATTAACTGTTGATCATTGTCAATGACAATTCCACCAGTATAAATCTTATACATATAGTTGATCATTTTTATTTGAGCTTCATTCATCTGCATACCCTGAGATAATAAAGCTCTGTTTAATTTTAAACCATTATTCCTACAAACCTTAAGTACATTGTCAAATATATTCACAGCACCAACTGAAAATCTGTAATTTCTGACAAATACTTGTTTATCTCTATCAGATAATACGCTTGGTGCAGAACTATATAGGTTTATATTTATAAGTCCATATTCAGGTCTGTAATTTTTATACTGTATAAGTAAATTAGATGGATTTCCGTACTGATCATAACCAGCTTGCATTTTACAAACCCCTTTCTTGAATAATTTAATTTATTTTTATTTTTATTCAAAGGGCTACTTTTAATGCTAAGTTAGTTGATCAATGACTTCATACCGAGTTGCATATATGCTTCTGATCTTTTATTCTTGTCACATTTGTTACTCGGAAAAGCTAGTGAGAAAGGCAACTTGTAATTTCTAACAAGATTAAAACTTTCTATTGCTTGACTAAGTTGTTCTTCATTTAAATACTTGGAACAATCATTTTTTATTATGTTTTCTAAATAATCATAATTATTAGCTTTTGACCAATCAATGTTTGTATTCTCATCAAGCCAAACCATCATCTTATCAAATGCCTTTGGCCCAAACTTATTTATTCCTTTAATCTTATCTGATGAATCTCCTACAGTTGATAGGAAAAGTCCTAAGTTATCATATCTTATATCGGCTTTAAACTCACTGGATAAATATGATGAAAAATTCTGTACTGTAACAACCTCATATCCTGCTTTTTGCTTAAATCTCATGGCCTGTACATTATCACAAATGTTATTCAGTACATCTTTATCGTTTGTAACAATCAATGTAACATCAAAGTTACTCCTATAATTATTACACAAATCAGCTATAAGATCATCAGCCTCATATCCAGGTACCTTATAAACATTTCCACCTGCTTGTTCAAAAATCTTTGAGATTATCTCAATATTTTTATCATCTACATCTGTAAATACATGCTGTCTTCCAGATTTATATGCATCATCCTCATCCTTACGTTTTGACTTACTATCCAAGCATATTGAATATGTAACTTCAAGGTTCTTATCCTCGCACATCTTACGTATTCTCTCAATATCTTTAAGTGGATAATAAATCATTTCGGTTCTTCCACCAACTTCTTTTACAATGTCACTATCAGAAGTTAACTTTGGCATCCTTCCGGACTGCATCTGAAAGAAATACTTATAATAAATGTGCATAAAATCAAAAATAACATGTACGTTCATTTTAATCCTGTCCCCCTATGGCTTCCTTTGTTGATATTCTAACTGGTTCTGCAAGTTTATATGGAATCATATATTTTCTATATTCAGCAAGTAATGCTTCATTTCTCATTACTCGTTTATAACAATTTCCGCTAAGTTTCTTATATGGAATAATTTTGTTTCCCTTCCATTCACCAAGTATTGCAATAGAATCATCAACAATCCCATACATGTAAACATTGTCAACTGCAATAGTTGTTCTTGAATCATAAACTTCTATTGGTCTAAGCAAACCAAATTGAGTCATCCTTATAAGTTCTCTATCATATTTTGTTGATGGTTCTGCATCAAATATATCAGATTTTCTATATTTAATCCCATAGTCTTCAAGATTAACATTTATGTATGAATTAGTATCTTTATCAAACACGGAAATCTCGCACCTAAGTTTATAATCTTCATGAGAAGTGTTCCATTGTATTCTAGCTACTTTAAAATTACCAAGACCTTTAATATTTATAAAGTCACCTGGCTTTATAAACGTGACTACTTTTCTATTATCTTTAAAATCCTTTCCGATCTTTATCAAAGAATTTATTGCTCTTTCTGAATCTGCATTGGTTTTAAAATACTTATTTAATGTGTCTGCCATCATCTTATAAGCAGATGCATTATTTACTGTTAATAACTTATCTGAAGCATCTAACGGCGTTTTACTAGCTGCACTTCTAATATCCCCTATGCTAAACTTGCTCTTATCTCCGTTTTGTCTAAACTCTTCTGTTGTTTCAGCATATGAAACACCGCAAGTTATATAAGTTTCCTTAAAATAATCAATATATTCCTTATCACCAATATTGGTATCAATAAAATCTATATTGCTTAATAATAAAGCCATTGCATATCCTATATGCATCATACAGAACTTGTGACAAGTTAAAAGCTGTTTACAATCATCACAAATTATCATGTCAACCCCTGCCTTCTTTATAAAATTTATATATCTCTCCAATGACTTCTTCAGGTTTCATAAAGTAATTAACTCCAATATCATTTAGCTTAACAATATTCATAAAGTCAACTGCTATATATTCACTATTTATAATTTCATAATCTATTGAATATATTGGAAACATAAAGTTATCACTAAACTCTGATTTATTCTCTACTAAATTCTTTGGAGTTTTATTCTCCAAATCTATAGTCATTTGAAATCTTCTAGATCCAATCTGTAAATATTTGTATAACATTCCATCATCAGGCTTTGTAACAATACTAGCTGGATAATTATAGTAGTTTCTAATAGCATCATCAAGTTTAACAATTCTTTTTCCCTTAGTCCCGTGACTATTTGGGTCAGTATAAATCTCAACCTCAGTAGCTTCGCCTAAAAATTCATAAGGCTGTTTAATTTCCAGTGTCTCAATTCTATATTTTTGTAAGTATTTCAATGATTTTATACGATTCATTCTATCTTTAGTGAATCTCTTATATATTAACTCTGTTTCATTTGAGTCACTCAAATAATCATAAAAATCATCAAAGTCTGATTCAATTCTAATCTTCATGATCTTCAGTCTTTCACTCGGCTATACAATAACTCTCTTAATTTCTGCAAGTCATCTTTATTTTTATCATACTCTTCATCGCTTATTTTTACTATCTTAGCTGCTGGATCATACAGTTTAATAGTATTAAGCATATTATCATCTGTAGATAATATAAGTATATCTCCATTATTATACTCTGTTACTACCATGGCAACTCCCCAATATCAGAATCATCAATAGTATTGTTCACAACTGCATCTATATTAGTATCAGTAATAACTGTCTGTTCTAATTCTTGTCTGTTCTTACACTTCTCAACTGCCTCAGAAATAATGTTAAACTGTTTTTCAGAACACCTGCAATAATTACCCTTCTTTAATGTTCCTACTATCTTAAACACAAATTCTTTTCCGTTGATTGTACCCTTTTCTCTTTGTTCAAGAAGATATTCACAAGCTTCTTTAACTTTTTGAACTGGCTCCCTTGTGTCACCATTCTCCAAAAACTTTGCATAAATTCTTCTTAACTCAGCTACCTCATATGGCTCAAGTCTCTTATTTTCTTCAATATTTCTAAAAGACATTGCCAAAGCTTTTCTATATTCTACATTACTACTTCCTCTTGGAAATCCTTTATAAATAGAATATATCAACTGCTTTGGTGAAATCTTTTCATTGATCTCATCTTTCATGTATGTAGGATATTTAATTTTCTTGATCTTTTTCAGTATCTTTATATCTTCATTCATTTTATCCATGTTATTTAGCAATTTAATTAGCTTATCTATCTTGACTATGCTAGTCATTAACATAGGATAAAATTCTTCTATTGGTTTATTATCAATGTAATCCTGTTTAAACCCAGCCTGTCTGTAATAATAACTTTTACCTGTCTCTGACCAAGCCCAAAGGTAAAATAACTCACTATCTTCCTGTCCTATTGGATACATTTTTCTTACTTCCAAAATAGACACGCCATTATTTATTTCATTAGTTGTTGCAATTCTATCAATTTTGTCAGAATGAACATAATATATTTTTTCTACAGACTTCTCAGCTAAACTTTCAATATCCTTGCTCTCATAATCAATCCAGCTTAGTCTAACATTACTATACATGCAAATCATTCTGTATAATGCTTTAACTGTATTATCATCAAGTTTAGAATTGAATGAGCTAAAATCATCAAGGATTCTAATTGTATGCTCAATTAAAAATGAATCGCTAGAAAATGCAATTGCATTGTCAATATTTTCATCTGGAAGTAACTTTTTTAATCTTTCGTAAGACATATCATCTACCTAAGAATTTTTCAAGATCAGCCATGTTTTCATTGTATCCATCATTGCTATTTGGATCATCACCAAAGTCTACAATCTGATTTTCATAGTCGTCATCTTTTTTATTTTCATCTTTAATGTCAGACACAACATTTGTTTTAGCTGATACTGAAGATGTTTTTGATTTTAAAACTTCTTCCTTTGGTTCTACAATTACTTTCTGCTGCTTAACTTCACCAATTATTCCGCTATAAGATTTTATAATTAGTTCAACTATCTTTTCAGCACGCTCTTTAGTATCTTCTATTTTATTAGACTCAAACACTTGACTTGAATCCATTGTGCCAGCAGCTGACTGAAGTTCACTTAATTGTCTTTCAAGAAGAAAAGTAGTAGAAAGTAGGTTTTCAGATTGCTCCTCAATTAAACCTGCTTTCTTTCCCACAAGAGCTAATAGATAAGTTTCATATGCCATTTCATAAATCTTATCTATCTTCTTTTGCATCTCATCTGTTTTCTTCTTAATCTCAGAATTGTGACTCTTACGCCTTTCAGTAATTCCAGAATCCAAATTATCTAAGTATGTTTCCTGTTTGTTGTTTAATTTGCTATCAGGTTGACTATACTCATCATAAGCTGTTTTTAATAAACCAGTCACACATCTTGTCAACTTATGTGTACTTGCTAAGTAATCAATCCATTCAAGCAAATCTTTTTCAGAACTACTGAAGTTGTTAGAATCAATTTTAACATTATAAAACATTATTACAACCTCACCGAGCTACGAACCCAAGGATAATCTCAACATTTACTTTGTTTAAATTATCATTATTATAGTTCACTTTGTTAAAATCATCTTCATCACAACCAATAGCAATGCCAGGTTCAAGTCTAATAGTTGTATTATTTATTCCATTTAAAACAGTACTAATTTTCTTTTTGCTTCTATCTGATACCTTCTGTTTATCATAAAAATTACTTACGACAATCAAATTCTGTGTGTTTATCTCTAACTGTTTTAAATTGATAACAAAATTTCTAATTGTCATATACTGAGAGTTTGTAACAGCTACAGAACGGACACCTGGTATCTTAATTATTGCTGTTATGATCTTATCATTTACTAAGTTACCGCCAAACTTTCCCAAGTCAACAATAATATAATCATAACTCTGGCTAAGAAAATCAAAGAACCTAGTATAATCAAACCCCAACAAAGTTGCATCATCAAGATTATAATATACACCACTCATGTAACCGAATCTTGATCTACCGTAAGTAATTACATGTATAAGGTTCATATAATTACTTTCTAAGAACCTTATACCATTCATGTAGCACAAACTCAATGATGTTTTCTTAATTCCAGTACCATAGTTATCAGATATATTATTACAAGCTGGATTCTGTTTCAAATACATATCAATCTTTGGATATGCCAAATCCATATCTATAACAAGTACTTTACTACCAGCACTAAGTTTAGTTGCAATACTTAATGCCATTGTAGTTACACCATATGATCCGGAACCAAACACTGGAATTATCTTTGCACCACCATTGTAACTAATTTTAACTTCCTGGTTTACTGGTGCTGAATCAAACCCATTTGCAAACCCTGTGTTTGATACACTCTGCATGTTTTGTCTGCTAAGCTGCAGGCTATTTAACTGTGCTTTAAGTGCATTAATATTACTCTTTAAGTTCTTAACACTTTCTTTTAGCTGCTCATTAGTAGCTTGCAATGAATTATTCTCATTTGTTAAAGCTAATTCACTCTGTTTACTTGTGTCAAGTTCATATTTAATATGATGCAAAGTGTTTTCAAGGTTATTATTTTTCTCGAGCAGTGTTCTGCTCTCAAGATTTCCGCTTGAAAGTTTAGCAATCTGATCTCTAGCTTCATTCAACTGCTTCTGTAAAGAGTTAGAAAAGTTATCTGATAATGTTAATCTATCACTTAAACTAGCATTCTGTTTCTTCTCATTTTCAAGGTCTTCTCTAGTTTTATTAAGTTCTTCATTTATAGAATCTACAGCTCTCTGACCGTTATCAATAGCTTCTTGCTTTTCTTTCCTACTCTTTTCTTCATCTTCAAGTTTAATCTGCCTTAAATCATTATTAGCTTTATCTTTGATCTGTTTAATCTGATCTTCATACTGTCTCTTAGTTTCCTGCAGGTCATCTTCAGACTTATCCTTAAGATCAGTAATTTGTCTAAGAAGTCCAGATTTCTCTATCTCATTCTGCTCATTATAATTCTTAATATTCCCAAACAAATCTTCAAGGTAAGATGTTAATACTATTCTGTACTGCTTCTCTGACTTAAGTTTGTCAAGCTGTTCTGACAGTTCGTTAGCTTTACTTGTTAAGTTATCTACTTGTCTAGTAAGTTCATCATTTCTTGAATTTATGTCAGCAAGCTTATTCTCATATTCATCTACAACTTCTCTATGAATTTCTCCAGAATCTATTTGCTCATGAAGTTCGTTAAGTTCTTCATTAGCTTTATCAAGTTTGCTTTGAATATCACTAATAGTTTCAGAACTTGATTGCTTTGTATCAGCTAAATCTTTAGTAAGCTTTTCAATCTTGCCATTAGCATCATCAAGTAATTTCTTGGTATTCTCACTATCTTTGAGTATACCATTATATTGCTCTAAAGTGATTGGATCCTCCATAACGTCTTGATCCAAACTTACGAGTTCATTATAATGATTTAAAATAGCTTGATGTTCAGCCCTAATTGCATCTGCCTCATCCTGAAGTTTAGTTATTAAATCAGTAGCTGACTCAAGATTCTTAACTGCTTCAGAATAATCATGCTTTGTATTTGATAATTCATCACGAAGCTTTGTAATTTCTTCAAGAGCTTCATCACTATCTAAACCACTGCTACTTGATTCTGTTTGGTCAATAACTTCATGATTCTGCTTATTGGGTACTGCAATTCCGAGTGACTCAGCTGTAAGTCTAAGTTCCTCTTCTTCCCTATGCTGTTTCTCTATATCAGCCTGTCTCTGTCTTTCAGCATCAAGGTCACTTGTTAACTGACTGACTTTATTTTCAACTTCAGCTTTCTCATTTACTAATTGATTAACTCTATCCTCTGCTTCAGCCTTTTCATTAGCTAGCTTATTAACTCTATCCTCTGCTTCAGCTTTTCCACTCTTAAGCTCATCAATTTGTGCCTTTAGTTGTTCAATTAACTTATCATTCTCAGAATTGTTATACCCTGTTGGAACAGTAAACCCTAAATCCCCATCATGACTGTCAGATACTGCAATATCATCTGTATTGGAAAATTCATTGTTAGATGCATCTGTATCATTGTTAGATGCATCTGTTTCATTGTTAGATGCATCTGTATCATTTCCTAAACCCATCAATTCACCAATGGTATCAGGATTTGCATCAGATGAGAACTTATGTCTATCTTTCATATAAGGACTAACACAGACATTATAAAGCTTCTCAATCTGATTATATATGTCAGTATCTGTAGTATATACTGCTTCTTCAAATTCGTCAGCCATACCAGATGTATAAATGTTATCCCCAGTATCAAGGAATATCATATAATTATCTGGATCTTTGGAAAATTCAGTAATGAATGTCCTAGCATCATCTTGTTCATCTTCTGCAATATCTTCAAAAACAACGATATGGCATCCATTTGATTTTACTATGTTATTTAAATCTTCTATTGTCAATGCTCGATAGGTAATACAGTTGCTAAACCTTATAATAGCTGTATTACCTATCTTAACAGCAATTTTAATTTTTCCATTATCGTTGTTAAGCATTTTTACACCTTATAAACATTACTTTGCACTGTTTCTTGCACTATTCACTCTTGCCAGAATATACAGTCCCTTAATGTTTGCAAATCTTGCATCTTCACCATAGTCAACTACTTCAGTATTTGGTGAGGTTTCAAGAAGCTTCTGAGTAATGAAATATGCAAGTGACTCACTTGTCTTGACAACTTCATTATTCTCAATGTACTGGCTCTGAAGTGATCCACCACCACTTACTACAATTGCATTAATCATCTTCAGAGATGATCCAATGTTCTTAAAGTAAGATGGAATACGGTCAACAATGATATCAGCCAGTTCCATCTTTGCAGCATCTACAATGCTTCCAACATTGATATAAGAATTACCAGACTGCAAACGTCCTTCAGTAATCGTCCTATCTGCATCTCTATCATTCAGATCAGTAGAATACTCTGCACTAATGTCATTCATAACTCTGTCTCTCACAACATTCCCGCCAATCTTAAATGATCTTCCAGACTTATCCTGGTATGTACCCTTATCAATAATTGCAAGATCAATAGTAGATGCTCCAATATCAATTGACAGTACGCGACCCTGCATATACTTCATATGTTCCTTAATTGGCATACCGTTCATTCCAAAGAAGAAACTGAATACAGCCATCTTACTCTCTTCTTCAAGATAAACATTCTGAATGTCAACTGTCACTGTTGTTCCACCAGCACCAAACTTCGGAAAGTTTACTTCATACTTTCCAGGAAGCTTCTCACCAAATACCTTCCTTGCATCTCTAATCTCAATAGGCGGTACTGCAATAAACACATCTGTCTGTTCAGGTGTCTGGCTCTTAATCTGACTCACAGCGCATGCAAGAATAAGACTTGTATAGTTTACTCTCTGATTGTACTTATGATCATCAACAGACGGTGTAACAGGTGTACCATCATGTCTCTCTGCCATAATACCTGCAAGAGCTGTCACAGGAAAATACTCACAAGGATTTCCACTGGTCTTCTTAATGGTAAACTCAAGGCTATCTTCAATCTGTACCTTATCAGGTACAATGTCAGATACCTCACCATCATTGAGGAACAACATATCATTGGGAAGTGTATTAATCTGCCCATTGTCCGCTACAAATCTTGTGTTGCTCGCACCAATATCAATAGCTACAAAACTCATCCTTATACCTCCAAAAATTTTAATCACTACTAATTACAATAAAGTCATATATTAAGCCTATTTTAATTACGACTTTATCTTTACTAAATTAAAAAGTTATACTTATATTATAATACTGCTAAACCTTATTTCTAATCCTAAAATTACTCTCAAAATTATTTATACTTCAATATATAAATACGTCAAGGCTAACTTTATTTATGACACCAAAAAACAGGAGTATCGGATCTAACCTATACTCCTGTTTAATGTTCATTGTTTATAACTCCTTAAGCTGTCTCTGTTTCTCTCATTGGTTTGATCTTTGGGTGAAACTCTTCTGCTGGACTGGTTTTATTATCAATGTTAATCAGCACATCTTGTATATCAACTGTATATTTACTTCCACGGACTGGTTTAGCATCTTTTTCATCAAAACCCATGAAATCTATTGGATTCTTATTATCTGTTGGATCCTCATAAGGCTTAAGTGAATCATAAATAAAATTGTCATTATGAAGATGTGCCTCTGATAAAATCTTAGCTAACACGTCTGGAGTTGATTTAAAGTCATACCAATTAATATCATTATTGTTTACCTTATCATTCTCTTCTATCTGACTTTTCAATGCAGAGTCAGTATAAAACACATCAATGTCAACATCTACATCACTACTTAAACCAAGCAAGTCGACTATTGCATTTCTTGCAGTCATATTAGTAAACCTACCTGTACCAGATTCAATTATCACAAGTTTACATTTACTAACCTGCATAATCATCACTGAACTTGCATCATCTATATTATGGAAGATTCTTGATACCTTTGCATTATGACACCTGAAGTAATCAAGCTCACCAGGTAAAATCTTATCAGCTACAATATACAAAACTCTGTCTGTTGGTTCTGATGATTTTCTTGTAACAAAACCCTTATTGCCTTTAGCCTCACCTACCTGCTCAGGTAACTGTGTATCTTTGGTTTGATCCTCATCTACCTGCTCAGGTAACTGTGTATCTTTGGTTTGATCCTCATCTACATGCTCAGGTAACTGTGTATCTTTGGTTTGATCCTCATCTACCTGCTCAGGTAACTGTGTATCTTTGGTTTGATCCTCATCTACATGCTCAGGTAACTGTGTATCTTTGGTTTGATCCTCTTGGCTTTCAAAGTTTTGTTGCTCTGGCATTTGTTGTTCAGCAACTTCTTGACTAGTTGACTGAATTTCTGTAGCTGTATCACTACTTTTATTTACTTGATTAGCAACTTCAGGTTGCTCAACAGCTGCTTTTTTACTACTCCTACCAAACATTTGCTAATTTCCTCCAAAATTTTAATTCTTAATCATCTTTCAAGTGTATAGAATAATGTACCAATTGTTGCTAATGTATTTTGATGTATTTCATTAAACTCTGCTTCGGAACTCATACCTTTTGTACCTGTTCCACTATAACCACCACCATTGATCTTATCTTCTTTTGCTTCAAAATAATAATTACCATCAGGACTGTTTGGATTAGCATATTGACGTCCAGATGTTGTCCAGCCAGTGTTATTATCATATGTCACACTGTGTGCTGTATCACCATCTTTATTATATCCAGCAACTTCTCTATTCCAAGCTAATTCAAATACTCTCTTAATAGGAGTTATTCCAATATATCTAACTGGTACTTCATAACCCACACCAACTACTATAACCCAATTGTTTTCATCACTATCTACACCATTAAGAACACCAACATCTTCTGAATTAGCATCAAAATAATGTACTGTATCTGCGAGCCATTTACGATCATCAGAATTATTCAAGTCTTTCTTATAATAATCATACTGATTAATTTTAGCTCTCATAAAATAAACTGCAAACCCATTGTAGTTTACATAATACTCACCAGATTCATCTTTTTGTATAAGATCATCATCACAGTTTGATAAAACCTTAGCTAATGCCCATCTGAACATATTATTTGTTGTATCTTCATCAAAATATGGTACACCAACGTTTGTTGGAGTATATTTTTCATCATATTCTTCAGTACCAGCAATAGCTATATTAGCCATCTCACTAGTTATTACGTCTGTTGAATAATAATATGGAGCTTCTCCACCAAGGAATTTTAAATATGAAGGACTCGAACCATAAATGTTATCATAATCAACATTAAATATATCCCTTGAAATTACTACAGTTTTACTTCCAGTTAAACCACCGTTAGCATCTCGTTCTTCATAAACAACATCTGTTGCCGAACTGCCATTATTTCTATAAGATTCCTGTGCAAATATATCGCATGCATGATATGCAGATGTTTTCATCAGCTGTTTCAATCTAACTGAGTTAACATTAACATTAAACATCTCAACTATGCAAGATATAGCTATTGGTATTAATATTGCTGCTAAGAGAGTTTTAAATATTGATTTTACTGATGACGCCATGTATTATCACCTCTCTTATTTAAATTAATAACTCATATCAGGATAATACTTTAATCCCGGAACTGTATAGACAAACCTGAACATCTGATTTGTAGCTGCTTTCTTTCTATCATTTTCAAGATCATCATCCTTCTTAAACTCAAGTGATCTTCCGGAATTTATACCAGGTACAGAACCCTCTTCTATGTTTTCATTAGTACGCTGATTTTTACTTACAGTACTATCTTCTTGTATTGTCTGTGTATAAGTTAATGGCCAAATCATCTTATACTTAGCAGATACTCCAACTACAACAGTTGCTCCATACTGTTTCCTAGATGTATTATTTCCAGGCGTTGCATGAGTAGCATCTGAATCAGAACTAGTTATAACATGTGCTTCGCTCAAAAATTCAGTATTATTATCAAAATCTTCAACGTATTTTTCAAGAGTTTGATATTCGCGGTCAGGTAAATAATTATTCTCAATAGCAACCTGCATTACTGCATAAGAAGCACCAAGAAGCTTGAAATAAACAAAGGCAAATGCAAATGCATTAAGCACAAGGTATGCCACAAGAATTATTAACGGCACTTTTATTAAAATTTTAAATATATTTTTTACTTCATCGGACATACGTTTTTCCCTCTTGTTGCTTTGATCCTAAAAGAAGATGCCTAGGACACTTAACTAACCTTTCATGTCCTAGGCATCCTTTCTAGTTGTTTGCTACTATGTTATTGTTTTTAATTGGAACTATTATTATTTGTCACGGCTGAAACCGGTAACTGTATTGCCACCACCTTTACCAGCAATAGTATTACTCTTATCACTTCTGTTTGCACCAGCTGTAGCCTTACCACCATTCTGACCTGTGTAACCATCACCATTGAGATCAAGAGAGATACCAGTTGCTTTCCAGACCTGCTGCTCAATAGCGTTAGTCACCTGGTTAGTAGCGTTGGGTGCCAAGACGTTGATAAGGAAAGCACCAACGACAAGGCAGACGATAGCTATGATGAGCACCTTGAATATGTTCTTCACTGTTCCAGACATAATTTAAATTACCTCCAAAAATTAATTATCCTTTGCTTTTTATTTAATATGTTTTTTCGTTAACTTTATACTCTAAATTATGCTTATCAGCTTACCACATTTATGATTACATAAACATCTGTTACTAAACTTTTTAAAATTTAAAATCTAATAATACTAATGTCATTTTATATGTCTATGACATAATTTTTACTGCTCTTTAAGTATTTAATAGTCCCTTAACCATTCCAAGATCTCCAATATAAACCATCATGGCACTTATGATAGCCTGGAAAAGAACTGGAGTTAGTGTAAATGAGAAAGAACGCTGTGCTTTAGCAACCATCTTGTTCATTCTCTTTTCCATTTCTGCTGCTCTAGCTTCAAGTAATTGATTCCTGAATCCTATAAGCTCTTCTCTAATATCGCCGCCTTCATTAGCCTGTCTTATAAGTCTCATTAGTTTTGTTACTTGTGGAACTTCTCTATACTGTCTTGAAATGTATTTAGTGGCATCATATTCACCATATGTATCTATATAATGAATACAACAGTCTACAAATCTATGCATTTCAGTACTCTCAGTAGTTTTATCATAAGATTTAATGACACCACTTAATGGAGTACTTGCGCTTGTTAAAAGAACGTAATGCAGCATCAAGTAAAAATCTGCAAAGTTTCTAACTATCTCTGAATCCTTATCCTTAACACTTGCTCTTATAAACATCATTGGAAGTGTATTTGAAAACAGGATGTCCATAATTAAAAGTAAGAATCCAGCAGGTGCATTTAAGAATATTAATATAAGTAGGCTAGCTATTGCTATGACTGCTTCAAAAAATCTTATAAGTGCATTAAATTCCTGGGCAGTCATTACTCTTGATCCACCAGGTATTCTTATATTTGCTCTCTCAAGATTATAAGTCCAGTAATCTACATAAGATTTAGCCAATCTCAAATTTGTATGCTCAACTATGCTAGTAGTTGATTTCATAAATTTATTAGCTTGCAATACCTGATCTTCTTTTTTCTTTACTGCACTTAAATATTTTAACTCATTATTTATTGCTTTTCCATGTGTTATACTTCTTATAGAGAAGATCTTAAATATCACAATAGTAGCAAGTACAATAGCCAGACATATAATGATACCCTTAACATAAGGTATCATAGCTAGTTGTCTCATGGCATCTTTATTTAATGTTTGATACCAATTTTCACTGTCTGGACTTTTTCCTATGTATTGTAATATTTCACCACCACCGGTACCATATTCAACTTTCATAGTTTATTACCTTCTTGTTTGTTGTAAACAAATTTTAAATTTCCACAATTATAGACTTTATAAAACCCAATGTTATGCATAATGTCATCTTCTGTATCGCCAAATGCATCCAATTTATACTTGATTAACTTACTCTTTTGAGTCTGATATCTACTCAATGCTACTTTTCCTCTTATCCACACATAATTTGGATGTGTCAGTTTATTATCAGCTAACCTAAACCCTAGTTTTGTATATACCCTACCTGTAAACTTGCTTACATCACAGTAGCTAACTATATTATCTGGACTGTATTTACTAATAAAATATTTGAATAGTTTTTCTGCTCCACCAACTATGCTATATCCAGATTTCCAGCATAACCTTATCAATTCATATTGATACTCACTTCCAAATCTAGGAGTACCAAAAGTCATGATCCCAACTAATTCATTTGCATAATATAATCCTATATTAATAGAAGCATTAGCATAACCTTGAAGATGATACTTATTACAAAAATCAGATGCTGTATTGCTATCTAATTCTTTAATACTACAATTTCTAGCATATAACACAGTATTATTGTTACCTATTATATCTTTAATGTAATTTTTTAATTTATCTTTAGTTTCTTGATCTTCCCACTCATACTCAAATATATGTATTAAATGAATATTATTCTTAATAGCCGCTAAAGTTTTTTCTTGATGATAAAAAGTATCATGTATAGCTTCAGAGTGCCAATAATTTCCATTAAATTCAAATGCTATGTGTTTTTCTGGTAAATATGCATCCAATTCATATGGTGGTATAACCTGCCGTGTATTTTGAACTATCCTCCCACTATATATGCTACTCAAAAATTCAAATAGCTCTTTTTCGCCAACTGATTTATCTGGAAATATATCTACAAATTCTTCAAGCTGATTTTTATGTATTAATCTTCCAACAAATGCAACTGTAATATCCAAATCTTTAGATAATTCATTTAATGTTGGCTTATGATCATAACTTGTTATGTATTTCTTAAATTCTTCAGCTGATTTTGTAGCTTTAATTTGGTAATCTTTTCTTGGATTGTTTGTTCTTCTTGAACTTGGATCACCATATATTTTCATCAGAGTATCTTGTCTATTTTCAATTTGTTTACAACCACAAGATTTTGATGATCCATCAAGTAAAGTTTCCTTATAAACATTCCTTATGTTTCCACACTCACATTTGCACTTTACCAGTCCACCACCGAGTTCCTCTAATACTGTCCAAGATCCGAATTGTTTTCCTACTAAGTTTCTTTCATGTCCACAAGACTTAGTATCGCCTTTAATTAAATGAGACTTCCAGAGTTCAGCTACTTTTCCACAAGAACATCTAGCTAGAACTTTGTTTCCACCTAATTCTTCTATGACTGTCCATTCATTAAATCTTTGTCCAGTTAAATCATTCTTTACTTCTCTTATTTTTTCTTGCTTCAAACATCCACAAGATCTTGTTATACCACCTTTAACAGATACTTTATCAAATACCCTTACTGTCCCACAATCACATTTACATTTAATTTTGCCGCCGCCAAGTTCTTCTAAAACTACTAGCCTACCAAATCTCTGTCCTGTTAAATCATCAACTACTGGATGCATCTTTTTGTACTTATCACACCCACAAGAAGTTGAATCCCCACGGCGTAAATGAGACTTCCAAACCCATCTTTCATTCCCACAATCACATCTGCATAATGCTTTTTGACCTCCTGGATCATTCAATACTGTCCAGTGCCCAAATCTTTGTCCAGTTATGTTCTTTGAATATGGCATTCTATTAGAGTTCCTTTCCAAATCTTTGTCCAGTTATATTCTTTGAATATGGCATTCTATTAGAGTTCCTTAGCTCTCAAATATGTGATATAAACAAACTCACCAATGATTATAAGCAAATCAATACTGAGTAAAATTCTGCCAAGGGCAGTTGTTAAATACCATTTTCTTATATCTGGATATATAACAAGAATACCTGCAAGGAATATGAAAATCATGCTAGCACCAATTATAAATTGCTGCTTAACTGTTTCAAAATGTCTTTTTTCAATAATACGTAACTGAAGGTTCTGGTTGTTTATCTGAACTATATCCTGGAACATACCAGCAATACCATGTTCCTCTTCTGTCTCAAATACTATACACTTTTTAATGAAATCATCTGCAACTCCACCAAGTTTTCCATTTAACTCAAGCAAAGCTGTTTTGATATGATAGTTTTCATTTTCAACATTATCAACGAAATCTTTAAAAGCTGGTCTAACAGATCTAGGCATACTATTTAATGACTCTCTTACAGCTACAAGAACACCTTCCTTAATATTGTTACAAACAATATTTTCTGCTTCAATAACTGCTTCAATACGTTCATCATGTGCTATATTTGCTTTTGTATATAACACACAGAATGTACCAACTGTTACAATAGGCCCGATAATTAATACCATTGCAAAAGAATTAAATAGCAGCTTGCAAGCAATTGTACAAGCAACGAAGCAGATGAATATTATGATCCATAACAGTTCAAATGGTGTTATTCCTGTATGTGCCCAACCAAGATCTATTATAAGATCATTTAAGAAACCATACAGTTTAACTGTCTTCCTTGTCTTATCTAGTTTACCTATAGCTAAATCTCTGTGGTAGTTTGTCTCTTGCTTATTGACAGCCCCACTAAACCAATTTGCTATAATCTTAAAAAATCTTCTGACTAATTCTACTATTGGTAAATTGGTCATCCTCACTATGATCAACATACCAGTTAAAATTATGAAGAATATTGCTACGGGTACTGCACCACTTACAGTGCCCAATCTTGAAAATATAGACTGCATAGCCTCTTATCTCCAATCCTATATGAATTCAACTTTAATTGCTGGAATTAATTCCATAATGATCAATATTAGTACCAGTATAAGTTTCAACTTCAAACTCATTTACTTCTTTAGTAAGAAAATCATATCTCTTAGAAGAAATACCCTGAAGCTTGAATCTATCAATAGTCTTCTGTGATAATGTACCTACCCTATGGTGATGACCATGAATTTTTATAACGTTACCTTCATCATCTGTCTCAGGCTCCTCATCAACAACAAATCTATACAAATCATTAAGCAATGGTCTATTTCTATCTTCAGGGTCAACACCCAATACTTCAGAAATCTGAAGAACTTTACGAGTTCCATCAGCCATTATTCTCTGTACAATAATGAGATTAACAAGTTCTGTAATTTCTCTTAATGCTAGATCAGATGGTTCATTACCAGATTCAGCAAGATAAGCAGTTAAGTATCTTCGAATAGCACCCTCACTAGACTCAGCGTGGAATGTAGTATTGATAGGGTGTCCAGCTTGAAGAATACGAGTTGCTTCCTTAAACTCTTTATTATCACGAATTTCACCTAAGCACACAAGTGAAGGTGAAAGTCTCAAAGTATGGTTAATCAAGTTTGTCATTGTAGGATCATTTGGAGTAGGATTTATAACATCTCTAGCTTCCAAATGCAGAACATCATTATACATACGTCCATCAGCAGTCTTCATACGAAGATCAATTTCTGAAGGGTTCTGAATAATAACAGTTCTTAAATAAGGTGGAACTGACTGAAGTATAGCATTGTTTGTAGTAGTTTTTCCTGATGCAGTCGGCCCTACTGTAAAGAAGGTTAGACCACCTGCAACTGACAAGGCTAATGTACGTGCCATGTTATCGCTCATTGTATGAAATTTAACGATATCACCAAGTTTTAACTTAGTTTTATGGAACTTTCTTAAAACAAAAGAATTAAACTTCGGTGCCGTTGGATCATTAGGATCATCTGACATTGCTGAACTGTGAACAGCTGCAATACGGTAACCTTCAATAGTAATACCATTAACAAGAGCTGCTGCCTTTGTTAATCTTACATCACCGAGCAACTTCTTAAGAATAATTTCCTGCTGTTCAGGAGTACTAAACCTAAGTATTTTGCCCTCTTTATCCTTAAGATCATCTACATGACCCTTAACTTCTGCCTTTATTTCACGTCCGTTTGAACGGATTTCAAATACATCATCATCTTGCATTGCTTGTGTAAGAATACCATAATCTGTAATATCTGCAACCAAAGCATCTACAAGTTTTCTAGTATCTGATCTATTTTCACCATCTATGTATCCTTCAACCATTGGCTTTGTATCCATAACAAAGTCAACTATTATCTGATGAATCATAGCTTTCTTAGCATTTATATCAAGATCACGATACTTAGGACTTTCTTCCTCAATTCTCTTACGACAGTCATTTAAAACTGCCTGTAAAGTTCTTGTATTAGAATCACCAGCATCTCCGATTTTTGCACCTCGTTGTGTCTGGTATTCCAAAAGTTCTTTGTTAGTCATTTAAGCCTCCATTTTTAATTTTATCTAATAATCCATTCACTTGCTGTATTATTTAATGTACTATCAGAACTCTTATTAGTTCATATACAATTCAAATGTACATTTACTTATTTTCTATTCCAAACATATTTCTCATTGCCACAATCATAAACTCTAAAAAATCCTAAGCTTTTCATAATCTGTATTTCAGTCATATCTTCTGTACCATAACCATTTTTTACAAGCTCTGATTTTTGTGTCTTATATCTATTCAAATATGTATTGCCTTTAACCCAGTAATACCCAGGTTTAGTTAACCCAGTAGATGTAAAACCAGCTCCATTATACATATTTCCGCTAAATTTTGCTATGTCTGCATAACTTAGCACCGTTTGTACTTCATTATTATCTACAAAATACTTAAATAGCTTATTAAACCCACCAACAACTGTATAATTTCCTTTAACACAGTATCTAGTAATTTCACAATCATACTCTTTATCAAATCTTGGTTTGTTTACAGTCATTAAAGCTACTAATTCATTACCTTTATATAATCCAAGTTTATATGGAGACTTTACAGCCCCCTGTAAATGATTAGTGTTTAAAAAATCAACTGCATCGTTATTTGTAACAAAAGCTATCTGTGTTTCTCTTCCATATATTACATGATTAATACCTAGAGCCGTGTTTATAACATTAATCAATATGTCATGTTTTACTGTGTCATTCCATTCATACTCGAATATATGGAGCAATCTAATTCCAGCATTTCGGCATTTTAGAGTTTTTTCCAAATGATATTCAGGTTTTAAAAAATTTTCACTGTGCCACCAAGATCCATCAAACTCTATTGCTAACTTTTTATCCTGAATGTATATATCTAACTCTGAACCGTCTATTACATTTCTTACATTTTGTTCTACTTCTTCATTAGGTAATACACTCTTAATGTAATTGTACAATTCTAATTCATAAGATGATTTATTTGAATCTTTTTGTATATATTCTTCAATTCCAGTAGGTTTATACCCCAATGATTTAATGTATTCTATAAACTTATTCTTATCATTTAATGTGTTTATTTGCCATTCTGTTCGTGGATTATCTATTCTATTTGAAGCTATCTCACCATATAATTGCATCATAGCTTTATTTCTATTTTCAGCTACTTTACATCCACATGATTTTGATATTCCGTTACGTAAATAATTAAAAGCTACATCGTTTTCGTTTCCACAAAGGCATTTACAATGATAATAGCCTTCTCTGTTTTTAGAGTCCAAGCCAACTATTGTCCAATACCCATATTTCTCACCTATATGGCTTAACTTTCTATTCTCAATAGATTGGCTTCTTAATTCATTACGCATGCATCCACATGACTTAATATTTCCAGCTTCAAGATGCATTAAATACTCAATTTTAATATTTCCACAGATACATCTACACTTTACTCTGTCTTTATCAACTCTGTCTATGACTGTCAGGTATCCATATGTCTTACCTATAGCTTTATAAGTTTTACTCTCAGTTATGGCTCTCTCTTTATAACTTTTGTAAGCCATTTTCTTAGCTTCAGCTTTTCTATATTTTCCATGGCAACCACAAGATTTTGATTTACCATATATAATAGACCTTCTGTTTACATCCTTTATTTTGCCACAAGAACATTGACATTTCAGAGTATCATTACCTAAATCTTCAAGCACTGTCCACTCACCAAAGTGTTGTCCAACTAAGTTCTTATGTTTATCATGTCCACAAGACTTTGATCTACCTTCAAGTAAAGCTTTTTTATAAATGTCTTTTTCTATGCCACAAGAGCATCTAACATGAACTTTTCCGCTACCCAGCTCTTTTAAAACTGTCCATTCGTAGAATTTTTGTCCTGTTAAATCTCTAACAGCCATTATAACAATTACTCCTCGATGTATCCGCCAGTCTTAAGTATTTTATCAGTCAAACTGTATATTCTCTCAACAAACAACTTCGATGTTGGAGAATTGCTTTCACCATTTTTGCAGAAAATAGCACCCCTAAGTGAGTCATACACAACATCCTGTTCGTATGGAACTATTTCTGTAAGGTTAAGATTTAATTTTTCAAGAGCAAATTTTGAATAGAATATGCCAGTTCTCTTATTAAGAATTACCTGCATTTTAGTAAATAAGCCGATGCCTGTAATTGCCATGTTTCTTCTAATTTTTTCAGTATTGAGTATACAATTAACACCCTCATCCCAAACCAGGTACACAGCATCTGCATTATAGAATGTATTATTCTGTAATCTGCAATCTATTCTCATTGGACAGTCAACAAGAACAACATCATAGTACTTTCTAACTCCAGTAATTAACTGATTAAAGTTATCAAGTGCAATATTTTCATTACAGTTTATTTCATCCATTATATTACGATTATTAGCATACAACAGATGTACTTCATGAGTAGTGTCTATTGACTCATTTAATTTAGATTTTCCAAGTAAATAAGATACTAGATCCGGTTTATTTTTATCTATACTCTGCTCAATCCCAAAATAAGCATGAATAGCAGGAAACATTATGTTAAGATCAATTAATAATACTTTAAACCCTTGTGTTGCCATTACATAGGCAACATTTGTAATAAGAGTAGTTGTTCCAGTGCCACCTGCTGCATTTGTAAAAACTATAAAGTTATCAATTAACTTCCTATTGATCTGCTTATCAGCACCAGATAATTGCTTTATAACATCAGCAGCACGAGCAGCATCATCATCTTTTCTGCTTATGATGGACTCACCGCGTTCCATCTTTTTGATTTCATTATTTACAGTTTTCTTAAATAAACTCATCTAAGTATACCTCTTAATTTTAAATGATTTTATTACTGCTCTCTCTGAGGAACTGAAACTTCAAATGTAACATCACCTTTTGAAAGGTAATCATAATAACGAGCTTCCTCTTCAGGTGTAAAAGCTACCAAGATTGTAGAAGGTGTAACTCTCTGCTTAAACTCATCATCATTTTCATACTGTTGTTCAATCCATGTTGACTGATAATCATAATCAGCATAAATATCAAGAATAGACTCACCATTACTATTAAGAAGGTCAGCAAATGGAATGCCTTTAAATGCAACCTCTGATCTTGTTAACTCTGCAGTAGTATTATCAGAAGAGCCTCCACTTTCTTCTGCTTGTGAATCTTTAGCAGTTTCTGAATAAATTGCAATGATATTAATCTTATCACCTGGCTGCAACATTGTCTTAAATGTCTGAAGAACTTCAGTACCAATGTCAAGACTTACAATGTCTTTCCCAGGATAACTATACAGAACACTATCGCTGTTGTTAGTTCTATCTTTTACAAGATCTGTAGTCATTGCAATTGTATCCTGATGAAGTGGATATGCTGCATATTTTCCAATGATATAATCCTTATCATCAGGAGTTAAAATTCTATTTTCTAGATGCCCATCAGAATCCTTTACTGCATACTTTTCATACTCAGCAGTAATCATATCATATGGCTCAAGCATATCCTCTGTAATCTGGGCATTTTTGTAAACCTCTTGGTTCCACATATAAACCGTTGTTGTGCTCTCAGCCTTTCTTCCAAGCAAGTAAACCCATACCACAAGCAGTACCATAACAACTGCAACAAGCACAACAAGCCCACTCTTTGTGTTCTTATTAGCTGCAGGATTTGAAGCTACCCGCTTTTTACCATTGTTTCCTATTCTCATGCTCTTTGTTTCAGTTAATACTCACAAAGTACTAACTTTACTCCTTTCTGTTTTTCTAGCAATCATAATGTTTACTTAAATTTATTATTTTACATGCTCATAATTTTATTCTTAAAAACAATTGATTTAAAAATTTATTTATTATTTATTAAGAGTTATATTTTAAGTCGAATCTAATGAATGAACATTTCTATTCCATTATCAACTGTTGACAACACATTAACTTCAGAATCAGTTACTGGTTTAAAGGCTTTACATTCGAAACCTCCATTGTCAATACCTCCAAACACATTGTATATAAGTAATTTTCCATGTGCAGTCTTTAAATCAATATCTCTGTTTGATACTCTAAACAGTATTTGATCATTGGTTTGTACCTTACTATTTCCAACAGATATCCTCATCAAATATCCTTGTCTTCTGAAGTTATCCCAGTCTTCTTGGCCTATATGTATTATTCCATTTTTACATTGTCCAAGAGCAATATCATAAGTATTTTTATTCTTATTCTCAAGTTCTGGTATATTCTTCATAATTTGATCAAGTAAATCTTTTTTCAATCTAAACCCAAAGGCTAAACTGTGTCCTTGAGCATAAATGCTTGGATCAAATTTTTCAAAGTATCCTCTGTAATCAAAATTTTTATCTTGACCTCTAAATGATCCTTTGCATAAACCTTCTTGATCTATATAATATACTGCAGCTGCTTTGTTATTATCACCACCTACATGACTTGCTATAACTCCAGTGTAATTAGGATTTATACCAAGGCTTGTTATGTCTAACTCAATACTACTGTTACTAAAATCTCTTTTCCCAGTAGTTTTTACACCATTATGAACAATTTCAATATTTATTGCTCTGTCAACTGCATCCTTCTGATTTTCATCATACTTCTTAAGATCAAGAATCCTATCTGGATAATAAATAATGTCAGTCAAAGCTTCAGCTCCAGCATTTGCACGAATAGCTTTATTTACTAATGGTGCAAATGTGTATCCTATGTAACTTACACTTAATTTACTAATATACTTATTTATCTTATGCATTATACAATCAAGTGTAGGTTCTACTTCATAACTAAATACCGTTTTATCTAAATACCACTGATTTCTGTCATTTAAAGTATCTATTACATCTGATATGAGTGTCACACCAACCCACTGGTATAACTTCATATTTTCTAGTAGATGTGTATACCCATATATGTCACAAAAGATTCTTAATAGTTCATAAACAACTAAACCACATGACATTGCTGAAGTGCCTTTGTATGGTTCAACATTATCAAAAATCCCTGGCTTCTTTGTCATAAGCCATCTCTTATCAAAATCAAAGGCATAATTATCAATAGTATTATTTACAATAACATACCTATGTATGCCATCATTACAATAACCAAGTAAATCTCTGTGCAACAAGTCATGATGGTCAATGCATAGGACGTCACAATTAAACTGCTTTATTATATCTATCTCGTTACTGCTACTATCAGTAATGATCATTAGGTCTATTGGTTTTTGCTTAAAGTAATCTGCATGCTTCTGCTGGATACCATGAACCTTATCCCTGTTTATTAACAATAGATGATTATTAGACCCTATCTTTTCAAGTGTTTTCTTAAAAATATATGTTGTTCCAATTCCATCAACATCTACATCAGTATGAAAACACATCTTGCTATTGTTTTTAACATGCTTATATAATAAATCCAGAGCATATGCTGTATTATTAAATATGCAATAACCTGGTCTATAATCTTCTGAAAAACTTTCTTCCCAAACTTTATCTGTTTTCCATTTATTTTTAATCAGATTGTCTAATTCTGAATTATTCAAAATGCACCTCTATGATTATACTGTATCTAATATGTTATGATACTCTTCTATGTATCCATCTATTGATAATATTATCAATTCTTCGCCAGTTCTCTTATTTCCACAAACAAGAGCTACACCTTTTGGCTCTCTAAAATCATCTGGAAGTATTTCTCCACAGTCTATTTCACTTTGAACGTAAATATATTTTGGATATAGTTCATCTTTTATATCTTTGTAATTCTCAAGTATTTCTGTTATACTACTTCTAAATGCAAAGTATTTATGTACATGAATTTCATCATAATATATTGGCTTTGATGCCCAAACAACTGGAACATGTACCATTTTTCCAAAGAAGTCTATATCCCTAATTTGATAAGTTTTATCATAAGTCGTTCCGTCAGGATTAAATAATTTTAATACAATTTCTTTATCTGTTATGTAAGACTCATTAATTGAAGGTTCCACTTTAAACCCTCCTTCTTGCATGAACAAATGCAATGATTATCATATACATACAAAGTACTTCAGCCACAAACCCACCAAATAGTCTAATAGCTATATAGGAAAATTCAAAGCTTATAGCTGCCAAACTTATTGTTGTAGTACTCTTCTTATACATTCCATAAACTATAACTAATGTGGCTAAAATCATACAAACAGCACATACTGCATATGTGATTGTTTGTGTCATTATACTGCTTCCTAAAAATGCACAAAATGTACCAAAAAATATATCAAGTGGAAGTAATAAACTTAACAATATGTTCTTCCAGCCACCTTTGTCTTTTAAATAATGCATCAGTATAATAGATATTGCCAAGCTAACATACACAAACACCATTGCAATGTGCGTTATATAAGTTGATGACATTATGCATTCTAAGTTCATTTTAATCCTCACATTGTTAATCTTAATTTAATTAAATGCTCTATCCTAAATAATGCTCTCTGGCAAATTTCATATATTTCTTTCTGTTTATATAATACTTTTCTATAAGTTTACTAGCATTTTCTTTGCTTACAAGGTCATTAAATGGTATCCACACTCTTTTTGGACAGGTCTTAATGTTAACTTCGCTAAGCTTTTTATCATTTTTTAATCCAAACACCTCGAGCATATTTGTAGTTACATCTAAACACATATTGATTACAAATATCTCATCTCTTGTTGCTAAAGTATTTAGGGCATCTGATAAATTCACTTTGATACTATTGTTCTTAGAACTAGTATGGCTAAGGTTAACTAAATACACCTCTCCTTCCCTAAATTCATTTGATGGGTTGATAATTTCACCATCAACCCCAAATATCTCAGCCAGCATATCCTGTCCTCCAGATTAAAAAATAAATTTAAATTTTAACATTTTCTTTAATAAATTTCAATGTTATTTTGAATGTATCTACTTTAATTTTTCTGTTTCAACACCGTGCACCAAAAGTCTATATCTAGTACCAGCACTTCCATAACAAGTAGATAAAGTAACAATCTGACTGTTATTCTTAAATGCATCTTGAACATCTCCAGAATCTTTATTGTTCAAACCGCCTTTTTGTATTGCTGAATTAACATATTCCATATACTCATTGCTCCTAAAAGTATACATACTACTGTCTTTATCAACGACATACAAGGCAAACACAGTATATTTCTTAACAGAACCATCTTTAAAATATAAGCAAAAATTCTTATCTTTAAAGCCTGATGGATCATTATATAAGTATTTTAAGCTACCCATCATAGTTCCATCTTTCATGTTATGCCCATAAACAAACAAATTTGATGCATCAACATCTGAATTATTGCTTATAAAAAGACAACCATGTGAGTTATGGTTGCCCTCAAAAGCAGTATCTAAATACTTATTAAGTTCATCGTTTTGCTCTTGTACTATTGGATAATTTAACTTGCCATCATCAAAATATATCCAAGCTACAAAATCTTTATTTACATCCTCCAACCCTTGAATGTCCAAGCTTATCAAGTCATCTTTATTGTTTCCAGAGTCACTTTTGTCATTATTTGTGCTTTCAACATTGTCTTCAGTTTTTACATATTTATCTACTAAGCTAGCATACTGATTTTTAGCTTGTGCTCTATCATTCAAAGTTGAAACTATATTAAATAAGCAGTATATAATTATACCAACTAGTATTATAAGAGTTATATTTTTTAAAACTTTTCTCATATCTTTAACAGTCTATCTAATGTATATGCTATTCCAGCATTGTTGCTTTTCTTTCAAAATACATTCTTAAAGCATAAATAATTCTTTTTGTTTCTTCCAGCTGGTACCGCAAACACAACCTTCTGCATATATGACCTATTATCAAGGTATCTCTTAAAATTCAGTGCTACTTCATTTGGATCTTGTTCAAACACACCGCAACCAAATGCACCAAAGATTGCAATGTCAACTCTTCTTGTAGAAGCAATATCACAAATGAATGAAATTCTGCTTGCAAGTGCTTTTGCATTTTCTTCATTTGTAAACCTACCAAAGTTATTGCCTCTTCTTCTATTGGGTGAAGCACAAGTAATGACATCACAAAGAACTGACTTGTTATCTCTGAAAAACCTAATGTCTGGTGTATATAATGCCCTATTCATATACAATCCATTGTTCATATGCATTAAATTCCAGTTGTAATAATTTGTCTGGGCTCTTAATATATTGTATAAAAATGACTCATGACAAAGACATTCTTCTTGTGCCTTACTTCCCTGAATAAACTTCCCACCAGGATTTCTATAGCTAGCAAAGTTTAATACTGCAATTCTCTTTCCTTCTTCTTGGTATTTAAAAATAGCACCAACGCTGTCAATATCATCAACGATATATTCCGGTGTCTTATCAAATCCAATGTTAACTGGAATGTTATTCATATCTCTATTATAGATCATTGATCGACCAAGGCACTTATTAATTTCGTCAGTATAGTTTTTATCCATCTGATTAGTATGTTCAACGGCAATTCTTGCACGCTCTTCCCAATTATTATAGTTCTCCATAAATAACCTTATTCTCTCTTTCATAAATTAAGAAATTCAGCAGCTTTGTCAGTGCAGCATCTTCTGATTCATAAGCAACCAGTACATTACACCATGTAGTATTTGCATAATAATAAAACTTTCCTTTCCTGAGAAATACTCCGCAGTCATGTACGTTGCTTGTTAAATCATTGCTCCCCAGCTTAACATGCCAAGTTGATCTTCTACTCTCTGATATTACTTGATCTATAAGTGACATCTTAACAGTATTGTCTCTCATAGCACTCTCCTCCACCAACTTCAAGCTCCTATCTTAGAATTAAATTATTACACCTTACAATTTTATGCTATTATTTATGATACTACACAAACCTTGTGGCTTATACCTTTATTCATTATAATAACTATGCTCAGCAGTTGCCATGTCTATGAACCAGAACCTTTCTCCATCGTACAAAAAATCAATTGACCATTTTCCATGCAAATCTTTAACGTTTTTTATATTCTTCATAAAGACAGTTGCTAAAAAGCCCTGTAAACTATTAAAATCATTTTCAATTTCATCTGCTACAGAACTAAATACTGTCTTATCAAAGCATTTTTCAAGCTCACCTGTTTTTGGATTAACTATCTCTGAATCACTTAAGCTATTCAGCATTGTATCCTTGTCCCAATAATTTACAATGTTATATATCCTTCTTTCATCAAAGTCATAAAACAATCTAAACTCGGTATTTAATTTCATCCCACAGTATATACTTGGTCTATCTGTTTTTGTATGAATAAACTCTCTAAACACCATGTCAATTGACTTTGGGCATCCAATGCACATAGCTCCATAGAATACGTTCAGAATATGCTCACCAAAGTTATCCCCGTCTTTATAGTGTGGAAATGAAAACATGAATTTATTACTGAACAATCCTGTCTTGATAAATAATTCTTTACTGTTCTTTAATTCACCTAATCTGTCATAGAAATACTTACCAAGCTTATCTGTATCGTCTTTATTGTATCTATCACTTGTCATATAACTGTATAAATCATACGGAATCTCGATAACTTCAGTCTTTGGAATAAGTATATCCCCAGAATCTCCAATGCTTGACATTTTATCAAACCAGTACCTAAATTCATCTGGATTTTCCTTCTCATCATCATAATCTTGTTTTCTTAATTTTTCGAAATCTTCATGCAAAATATGAAAATCAAAATCCGGAATCTTATCTTTGAACTCACCCATCTTCTTCACCTTCTTTTTTCCCTCAAAATTTTAAAACTTGGTCGATAGTGCAATGTCTACCTAGATTTGCTAACTAGTAATACCCATTTTGCTAACTAATATAATTTGAAAATTTAAAATACACTTAATTATATTCTATGGCTATTTTGAAATTTTACTTTTTAATAAATTAACCAAAAACCTAACCAATTTTAAAACACTGTTGAAAATATTTTAGAGTATCATCAATTTTTCCTAATGTATACTCAATTTTTAACTCAATGTTTATCTCTCAAATTTATCAATGTATGTAATTTAATTCTAAATGTTTATTATCACAAAAATAAATTTATACTTCATTATACTTATATGTATAATAAAAGAGAACTAATAAGCCATTTAACCTAATAGTTCTCTTTTAAACTTTATCTTGTTTGTTTAGACTTAATATAGTTTATTCTTTTCCTATACTGTCTAGTTATAAACCCAGTTTCAGCATCTGCATCCGTTCTATATTTATTTATAAAGTCATACACTTCAGTTGGACTTGGTAACTTATCCAAATCAATTGCTTTATAATTATTAACTAATGCTACTAACCCTTTTTCTCTTGTTCTAAATGAACTTGTATGCATATCATCTGGGTTATCATAAGCATATCCGTTATAATACAAAGCATTTCCACTATCAAATATTGGTGCAACTTTCTTTATTCGGTGTGTACCAGATTCAACTACAACGCCAAAATTATTAAAGTGCCTATCTACATTAACAATCAAGTAATCAACTAAAATCTGTGTGTCTAAGTAATTTAACACCTGTTCTTTATCTAAACCAGATTCTATACACCGATTAACAAATAAGTCATACCAACTTTCATTATTGTTTTTCTTTCGTGTTGTACATAAATCCCAAGCTGGTATAAACTCTTCATCTGGTTCAAGGAAGTTATCACAAATCACCCCAGTCACTTTAACTCCGTCATCTAGTACATCATAAAAATCATATTTTACAAACTCAACTGTATTCTGTCGTTCATAAATCATACTTGCTAGCACTTCAGCAACACTCTGTATACAGCTGAATTGATCCATATTACTCTTTATGAATTTTCGATTTCCAAAGTTATCAATAATCCATTTCTTTTTCAAATCACCATTTAAAGTATAACTTGGATTGAATCTGTCTTTACTTGAAGTATCAACGCTTGATATGTTTTCACAGTAAAATTTATTTTTCCAAGGGTTTACACAATCCCAATATAGGTCACTGTTATGAGGTCTAATCCAATAATGATCTTTTAGAGATAAACCATAATTGTTTATCATCAGACTCATTGGTGATATCTCACTATTTGAAAAAGCTAACATTCCAACTCCAGTTCTTGAACTTGGAATCATTCGACTTCTAATCCATGTTCTCCATTTAGAATCCTCTGTTACTTTTGTATAATCAAAATAAGGAAAATGTTTTTCATTTTTATAATTTGGTTCAATGTTTAATATATGCCAGTCATAATAATTAAAATTTGTAATCACATAATTTTCATATAGTATATCATATTTATTCATAGTTATATTTCCTTACAAATGTTATTTTATTAAGTTTATTACTTTATTTAAGTCATCACTATATTCTGTTCTAATTTCTTTTGTCTGCCTTAGGTTAACATTAAAATCAAGTGTCTTATTTGCTTCTTTTGCTATTTTATTATTAAACCTTATTACACTTGTTGATACTGCTACATACTGCCTATCAATGCTATAATTCAAATACAACTTGTCTATACTTCTTACACGTGACAATGCAGTATACAATTGTCCACAATCCCAGCTATAAGGACTTAAGTTCATTGCATCATATGTCTGTCCTTGTGACTTATGTATCGTAATTGCATAAGCTAACTTCAATGGAAATTGTATAAACTGACCAACATTTGTTTTAACAAGATTCTGAGTTCCATCTTTATTATCTTCCAACTCATATCTATATACGTCCCATTGATATGGTTTAATCTCTTCTTCAATGCCATTATCAAGTCTCACAATGATTGTATCGTTTTCTTCAATAGCTATACCCCTTACATTTATGGCAGTTACCACACCAAATGATCCATTCTTATAAAATTCACTGTTTGCAAGTAACATTACCCTTGCTCCAACAGCTAGCCTTAAGACTCTATCAGCTATAACATCTTGTGCATTCACTTCACCATAAGCTACTGCTCTAATTTCACTAATCTCTTTATTAAGTTTATGCAACTCTCTTTCGTTTATCTCATCAGCTTCTTTGTTTACGCCACAAAGAGTAATTGCTCCATTTATTGGAGTTTTACTACTTCTCTCATAAAAATAATGAATAGCAGATATATCACCAGTTCTAACAGCATTTAGATTCCTTATAAACTCTGCATCCTGCTGTCTGACTACTTCTGTTAAAATGATGTACTTAAAATCAAACATGTCCCAATACACAGATTCAAAACAGTATCCAGGTCCAATGTCTCTTTTATAATGTTTATCAAGTACAACTTTCTCTGATCCCCTAATTACAGGTGGTAATTGAAAGAAATCTCCAAGTAAAATTAACTGAATTCTTGGCTTACCAGCCAAACTTCTTTGTTTTGATGCTCTTACTACTTGATTGGCTACAAAATCAAATAAGTCAATCCTACACATTGAAATTTCATCAATAACTAATACATCTGTTTCTAGCAATTCTTCATTTATTTCATACTTACTTTTATCCTGATAGATAGGCCCCATAGGTGGCTTAAATTGATGATGTAATGTAACTCCACCAATATTATAAGCAGCTAAACCTGTTGGCGCAGTTATCATAATTTTAAGCCCCTTTTTACGGGCATCCTTAATAAATTTCTTAACAATGAAAGTCTTTCCTGTACCAGCTCCACCACCAATAAATACATTATACCCACACATCATAGCGTTGTATGCATACATTTGCAAATAGTTGACTTTCATTTTTAATACCTCACAATATTTCTTAAAAATTAACTACTTATTTTACATATCTGCTATAAGCATAACAAAAGGACGCTTACTTATTATTCAGCGTCCTTATCATCAATTATCACATGTTCTTCAAAATAATTAAACAAGCAATCCGTTACATCTTTAAAATCTTCATCGTGAACTACTCTTGCTTTATCAATATCTTCACTAGTTAATACTTTAAACTTTATTTTTTAATCCTTGACATATGTATTGATGCTTCTAAATTCCAACCTTCGTTTATAAAGTACTTAAACTTGACTGCATCAAGCCCATATGCTTTGCATAAGTCTTCAACTGATTTATATCTCTCACCATTTGGAGCTAATATAGCAGTATTCGTGAAGTCAACTTCTTTTCTTTTTTCTCCAACATTTGTTGTTAAAGCATCTTTTAAACTCCAACCATGTGAAATTCTATTATCAAATGTAGCTGTATCAATGCCATACATTATACACATGTCTTTTTTACTATTGAACTTTCTTCCCATAAAATCTACACATGGTTTAGCTTTGCTTGACACCTGCTTCTGCTTATGCTTATGATTATGTTCAGTTGGCATAAGTGCTTGGTCAACTGAATACCCAGCTTCAATTCTCTTGTGATAAGTATCTGGAGTTATTCCTCTCTGTTTACAAATTTCTTCAAGCCTAATTGACTTCTTACTCCTGTAATAATTTTTATCAATATCACTTTTCAAAGCCTCTTCTTGAGATAAACCTCGCTTCAATCTATATCTGTATAAAGAAGTAGAAATCCCATAAGCCCGACACATTTCAGATATGCTATTATAAACCTTTCCATCCGGTCCTTTTGTTATTTTAGAATTATTTGGTACCACAATTATTTTCACCCCCAATTATTCAATACTATCAATACTTGTAATGTTACCCCTAAACCCTAACCGGTACAACACTTCTCTAACACTGACTCCCTTCAATGCTGCAAATGCCCTTAATGGTATTACTTTTTTATCTCCCTCTATTTTAGAAAATTGCCATGTACTTAGCAACTCTCTTATATGCTTATCTGCCACAGCATCATTGACTGTATTCACAAATGTTTCTACATCACCATTAGTTATAACTTTTTCCAAATCTTGGATAGCTATTCCAAATTCAATGTTTTCTTTTCTGCACAACTGTCTTACATATGCTTCATAAGCCATTCTACATTTAATAGCAATTGTATAAGCAGCTGTCTTAGCCATAATCTCACGGTCTGTGGCAAGACCATCAACGGATATAAAGTCAGTCTTTGGGTCAACTGAATTTGTTAATTTCCACCACTTCTTAACCCAGTGAAACTTTCCGGTTAGATTTCCAAAGTCATCAGTATCTTGAATTTTTGCAAAGTATTCATCAACTTTTTCCTTTGGTACATCCTCTGGAATCTTTGTCTTATCATCTGACTGGTCAAACTCTTTGAACCATTTTTGTACCTGCTTATCATTTCCCCTATTTGAAGTATCAAAACTAGCTCTCTTGGCTATTCCTTTATCCTCAGTTATTACATCATTTCTGTGTAAATTATCAACAATGTCAAACACAATACTCGGTCTCTCTGCCCCAGAACTAAGTGCTCTTCCTAACTGCTGAGTGTAAATTATATTTGACTTAGTTGCCCTATACATTACAATGCCTGTCAAATCATTGATGTGGTATCCCATATTTAACATGTCTATACAGAAAATTAAATCTATAACTCCCTTACTATAAGACAGATTCTGTAAAGCTTTCACATCATCTGCTGAGTCAGTATAAATTTTTGTAATTCTGACTCTAAACTCTGGAAATGCCTTGTTAAACCAACTCTTTACTTCCGCTTCTCTCTCATCTACATGTCCGATACTGTGAAAGAATACAATAAACTTCCCATACGGGTATTCTTTAGATATGAGCTTCTTTTCAATGCAATATTTTCTTATTGTTCCTGGTATATTCTGAATGCTACAATGCTCAGCAAGTTTTGACTTCATTACATGTGTAACAAATAATCTACCCTGCTCATCAGGCACTTCACCAGCTGTAAAAGCATTCTCTACATATTTTGAACGCTCGCCAACCTTATCTTTTACATAATTTTTATGGGCCTCTTGATACTCTTCAGTGTCTTCTTTGTATTTCTGCATCTCTGCATAATGTTTCCATCCAGCCTCTATAGCTCTATCACCAAAATTTGATGTTCCAACTTCAAAATAGCAATAGTATGGACGATTAATCATTTTAGTCTTAAAAGCATCAAACAAAGTAAACTTGCTGACTACTATGTTATCAAAGAAATTATTGATTATGTCAACCCCATCACCTCTAATTGGCGTAGCTGTAGCCCCAAGTATCATACAATGCTTATTCTGCTGACTTAACAACATCTTAATGCCTTTAGAAGTCTTATCTGCTCCCATTCTATGACATTCATCAAATATAATAAGTCTGTACTGATTAAACACTGTTTTCTGATTTACTCTAGCCAATTTAGCATAAGTCATAAACTCAAGATTTGGATTTTTTGAACGCTTAAAAATTTCAAGTGTCCTAAGCATATCATCATTGTTCAATCTATTTGCAACGTCTTCTCGAATAACTTCCTCAGGATAAACATACAAAACCTTTTTGTTCTCCCTCAGTATCTCTCCAGTTAATTTGGTAAGCATAACTGTCTTTCCAAATCCAGTTGGTCTGCACAATACACATTTTTTGTATTTTTTAAGTTTTTGAACAACATCTACATAAGTTCTTCTTCTAATTTCTTCTTTACTGAGTGTATTCATAATGCTGACCTCCTATTCATTTTCATTTATGCAGCGGATTGTTTTTCAATATATGCTTTCTGTAATAATTTACTATGTCATCATGCGTCCATAATGTTTCATACCCATTATATGAAATTTTATAATAATCATTAAACTTGCTTATCACTGTAATCCTACTGTCAATTTTAACATCCCTTATTCCCATATCACTTGAAAAGTTCGGAATAATTCTAAGTGCTTCTTCCATGCAAGCACCATGGTCTAATCTATAACCATAAGCAGTGTCATTAACTTTGTATTTTTTACACATCTTTGCTACTGACTCATACTCAACTCCAAATGGATCAGTTATTGACCCTTTTCGCTGCTTCCTTGTCTCTCCAGTTAATGCATCTTTTAAACTATATCCAGATTTGATTCTACTTCTTACAGTTCCTGTCTCTTTTCCATAAGCTCTGCACATCTCATCAAAGCTTCTATACTCTATTCCTTTATAATCCTTACATTTTATTGGTACAGTACTCTTTTTGTTTGTCAATGCCTGTTCAATAGTCATTCCGGCTTTTAATCTGTCATTTAAAGTGCCTACAGTTATTCCGTATGCTCTGCACAACTCTGCTTTATTTTTATATGTATTACCTAAATGGTCTTTTATTTCATATCGGTTATTCTTATTTACCCTAAGTGCTTCCTCTAATGAATTTCCAGCTCTTAATTTAATTCTTACTGTTTTTACATCTACTCCCCAAGCAGCACATAATTCTTTTAATGTCTTAAACTCTCTACCCAATGGGTCTGTGTAAACCTTGCTCTTATTCTCTATAACTTTATCTAGCGCTTCATTTAGGGACATTCCTTTTCTAGTATAATTTTCTATAGCATAACGAGTAAATCCATAGTCTCTACATATACTATATATGCTGGAATATTTCTTACCTCTATATTCATATATTTCTAAATGCAAACTGTCATTTGTAAGAGCTTGCTTAAGATTATATCCACGTTTTAGCCTATTTTGAAAAGTTGATACTCCAATATTATAAGCCTTACACATGTTTGACACACTGTCATATTCGTTGCCTAAGTGATCTTTGCACTTATGAGGTTTAAAATCATTACTAACAGGAGTTGCTAATATTTTCTCTAAACTCCAACCTAGCTTAGCTCGCTTATAATATAATGGAACTGAAATTCCATAATGATCACAAAGGTCTGCTATACTATTATATTTATTTCCTAAGTGATCATAAATTTCTTTCTTAGGCATCTTGACCTCCTGCTTGTTAATGTATCAACGACCTACATGACCAACCCATGCCTGTCTATCACCATAGAACTTTTCACATACCCAAGATATCTGACCTTGATAACCATGCCAATACAAAGCTGGCATAATTGTGTATTCTTTTTCCTGCATTATATTTTTGAACTCACAATAAGCATTATCAGAAATTAAGTCAAATCTTTTCATTCCGACTGCTAGATCAATTAAAGCAGATATATTGCATCCAGCGTCTGCTCTGGCAGATGAACTATGTGATGTTTCAAAAATATGTATGTTTTTCTTCAATAAAGTTACAAGTTTCATAATGATTCCTTTCTGTATTTGCACAAAATAAGTCAGTTATCATAAATTACCAATGATAACTGACTTGCTCCAATTTTGCTAATATTGTATATTACCACAAATAGAATGTTTATCCCTATATGCTCTTTTATTATAGATAAACATTCCATTGCTCACCTCAACTGCCGTTCGCTTTCAATAATAATATCTATATAGTTCTTATCTTCATCCCTTATATTATTAAATACTTTATGATCTGTATCAGTTATTGGACTATTGTTATAATTTTTATATTTACTGTATACACTCGGAACAACTGATCCATACTTTGATTCTATGAAATCATCTGAAAAAGCTTTTCTATGAAATGCTTGTATATAATAATTTTGTATATAATTTAAAATCTTCTGTAATTGTAAATTATTTATTCTGTTCCCATCCTTATTACACTTGTATATAATATAATCTGCTAAGTCATCTGCTCTATACATGTTTATTACCGACCTTCCAACTTCTCTCTTTATTATTTATTAACACTTTTATATTATTTAGCAGCTATATTTAATGTATATTCAACAAAATTATGAGATTTATATGTATTTATAAACGATTGTTTTGATATGTTAAAATCTTCTATCTTTATTTAGCCTCACTACTCTTAATCTATTTGTATCACAAAAATCCCTAATGTCATTCAATGCATCTCTTTTGTAATAATACTTGTCAATAAACACTATTCCATTTGTATTATTGCACATTCCACTGTTGTATTCATTAGCAGAAACATATAGCACGACTATCCATCTAGGTCTTTCTTTATATATTCCATTATGCTGATAATACATTTCAAATGATCTTCCATTTGAAAGATATAACTTATATCTTGAATCCCCAGTGTTATCACGAATTTCTATAAAGCTCTCTATCAATTCTTTGTAAGTCATATACAAAACCTCTATTCGTTATTCGTATACATCAAGCTCACCAAATGTCTGTATTGTCTCTTGTTCATTATAAGCTGGCATAACAATATGAAGTTTATTTTCCATACTCATTTTATTCCCTCATGTTTCAAATGCTAATCTTCATTCATACTCTGTCTATATAACTTGTTCCAATGTTCTTTTATATCATTCAAGGCTGTTTCCAAGTCAACTGGAGTAAGATTATGACTATCTACACCAACATGATAATCAAACCTTAAACCATTCATAAAGTTTGTTTTCTGATGTGTATGCCCAAAGAAACATAAAGTACTTTTACTAGTTGACTGGCTAATATCAACTGCTTGTGTTGTAATCACTGGATAATGAGATAATACAATCATTCTCTTATGTCTTTTGATCCATTCTGATCGTTGAATAGATTCTATATTTGGTATATTTTCTTTTATATAAGCTAGTTTTCTCTCTGTATCATGGTTACCAGTAATTAAATGAATATGCCCATTTAATCTTCTAAGTATCTCACCGCCAGCCTCTAAGTCAGTACCTAAAAATAAATCTCCAAGATGATAAACGGTATCTTCTGGAGTTACAACACTGTTCCAATTCTCAATTAAAGCTTCATCCATCTCTTCTATTGAGGAAAATCCTCTGTCTGCATATATAAACTCTTTGTTATGCAAGAAATGTGTATCACTGGTGAAAAACTCTCTCATACCTTCTTACCACCTTAATTAAAATTATATCACTTAATACTAACTAGTCAAGAAAAAGCTAAAAATTTTATAAAATAAAAGGACTACCAAATCATCTTGATAGCCCTCATAAACTACTTCGTTTTCCATAGTGCCACCTGCGTTCTGTAGCCTATCAATCATAGAAGTACCACAATTTACGGCTATGTCACGCTCAAAAAGTCCATTAGGTGGTGTTACTGAAATATCTTTGTTGTTTGACTCACGACTACCATTTATGGATCGCATCACATAAGCACCACGCTCTTTACATTCTGCTATCTTATCAAATAATCTGTCTATACTGAAAGCCTGTGAACCATAGATAATGCTCTGACTATGAGTATAAGGTGGGTCACAATAAATCAAATCGCCTTGCTGTGCTCTATCCATACTTTCATCAAATGCCATTGTTTCAAAATCAACTCTATCTATATAAGCACAAAAAGACCCAAGCCTTTTGACTTGGGTCTTTTAATAATTCTGTATATATTAGAAATCTGTTACTTCATCGTCAAAGCTGATATTTACAATGTCCATTATATCAACTTCATCTTTATTTAAACTAGATGGAATCAAAGAGCTCTATATGCTTATTTGCGTCTACTTCCTTATACTCCATACAGATTGGACACTGTACAGTAAAGTATTCCCTTTCTACCTCAACTGGCTCTCCATCTACTTCAATCATTTCGTAATCTCTCTGAAATCCAAGGTTTTTCCAGTGACGTGAATCTATTAATGAATGACATTTATCACAAAATATATGATGTCCGAATCTATTCTTTATATAGCTTGATACTGCATCAGTGCCGATTTCTTTTGTAGAATATTTTTCCCTATACCATTGCTCTGCATCAGCTAAAATGCCTAACTTATCAAACACTTCTTTCCTACTATCATTAAATATGTTTTTTGTAGTTTTATTACAATAACTTGGAAATTTGCTAATGTTATTACTGCTTATATAATGTTCTACTACATCATCATTCCCAAATAGTGTTGGTATTAAATCATCGTAACAAAATGTTGTAGTTGCTATATCTATTGTGCCTATATATCTTATATCGCCATATCCATTATTTTCTACTACTGCTATCTTGGTGATTGAATGTCCACAATCATCGTCTGTCTGCATTGATTCATCACAATAATTCTGTAATATATAACTAAACTGATAATTCTTTAAAAATTCCTTCTGTTCATTGCTAAAGTATTGAACTTCCTGTAATTCATTTATTGTTAATAGTTTATTAGTATTTGTCATTTATTTCTCTTCTCCTGTTTTTATTTTTAGTATGACATTTTTTATTCTAGAGGTGCTATTTATTAGTATGTCATGTGCATCTTTATAATCTTCAAACCATTTTATTCATCTTCTATTTCATTTTAATCAAAGCCACTGAACTACTTATAATGTCTTGTAGTTCGGTTTCGGTGAGTGCCATAAGAAAAGACCTCTAAAATCATTGTTTGAAGGTCTTTCAAGATTATGATTTATTATCTGTTCTATAGTATATTTTCAATAAGTCTGTCATATTCTCTAAATATGTAATCTAGCCCTTTATCCTCAATTAACCATAATTTCATGGGTCTATCATTTTCTATTGTAATGTCTGCCCCCTGTAGTTCTCCATACTTATTCATTATGTCACTATTGACTATATGTAATATAACTCCTTGCACATTATCTCTATGATACTTGTCTGAGCATTTTCCTATGTATGAATTAACTTGAAATCTATTTGCATTACTTCCGTATTTAAGCTGTCCATGTGAATATGTATGTATATTCTTATATACTTTTACATCAATTATTAACAAGTTATCTTTATCATACAACTGTATATCTGGTTTAAGCACCTGTGCATACTTTCCACCACCATAGTATTTGGGTTGACTTTTTGCTTTTAATTCATAATCAAGGTCATTGATACTGTACTTTCCTAAACACTGTTCTGCCAACCATGACTCCTTGATGATGTCATATTCTTCAGTGCTTTTTCCCTTTGATACTTCTGTTATTTCCTTATGTTGATAATACAATATACATGACTTAATTAGTTTTTTTCTGTCAGCTGTTCCGCTCTCTGGTATAGACTCATAATCATCAATGTCTATCTCTTGTAATTGCTTTTCTATATCCTTATTTGCAAAGTCTGTACCATTCTTAATCTCATGTAATGTGTCATATATAAGTTTGTTAGAATCACATTTATAGTTCTTTTTTCTTACAACCTTATTGTTTTCATCTAACTGTAACTGAACCTTACCAATATATAACTCTGTCCTTAAATATAGTTTCTTAGCTAACTCTTTTATTGTCAGTCTCAAAAATTCTTGTATATTGCTATCTATATTTCTTATGTTTGTCTTTTTGTCAGATAGAAGATACCTATACATTTCTTTTTGAGTTTCAATACTAATTACCATATTGTTCCCTCAATTTATCCAGTGCTCTGATGGTTTCACTTGATAGGATAGACTCATCATTTATACCAAGGTCAAATGGCTTACCTGTAAGTATATCCTTAAACTTTCTCATTGATATGATTGGATATCCTTCACTGTCGTTTATATCCTCTACAAGCTTAAGTATATTTATTAAATTGTCACTAACACCATCAAATGCTTTTAGTATCTTCTCATGTTTATCTTCATAAGCACTACTGATATATCCTATCTCAACACTTGGTATTCTCTGTAATATCTGTGAGTCAATACCAAAATCTCTGTCTTTACACCCTGTAAATATAAGATACAAGTTATCTGGTAAAATCTCTGAAATTCCACTGTTGTTAAATTCTTCCCAGAGATTTTCTCCAAGTATATAACCCATATCACTTGCCTGTATCTCATTGCAAATGAATACACAAGGTTCATTTATATCATTATCCTTGATATGCTTTATGAACCTATTTAATTTACCAATGTACTCACTATCTTTTTCTGTGTATATAGGTCTTGCATCTCTAGCACTACCTATACAAATTCTATTGAAATAGCTACTATCTCTATTTGCTCCAATGCTTTCACCTGTAAGTTTATGAGCCATATAATATGCTAACTCTGTTTTTCCATCACCTGTACTTCCAATTATTAAGAGTCTATGAGAATTAGTTAGATGTCTATCTGCATTTTCTAATGTTTCATTCCTATAAACATCAAGTGATTCAAATTCATGTGTATATACAGATACCGGATATGACCACCTTTCTTTTTCTCTGCGTTCCTGTTGTTTTTCAAATATCTTTTGCTCTATTGCTTCAAGTATTTCCTTTTTATCTCCGTTGACTATTGAATCTGTAAATGACTCAACAACTTTCTCTATTGCATTATCTGTAAGGTCATCTGCAATATTAGCAGTAGAAGCATTATGACTGTCATAAGACTTTTCTGCCTTCTTTGCTTCATTACTTTCAATAGAATCTGCACTTTCTATACTTGTTAATGAATGAATAGATGTGCTTATTATTTCTGAGTTGTTATTATTAGTTCTAAATTGTTCCAATATATCATTGTATATATGAAACAGCTCTGATAAACCTATACTATTCATTGGCTCTAACATAAATTTATTTATGTCTGTTCCTAAATATATTTGATTGTATTCCAATACATTAAGTTTGTCTGAGTAGTTAATAGGAAATACATTCCTTCTATGTCCAGTTTCATCATATATCTCTGTACTGTTTTCATTAGTACAAATGTACCTGTATGTATCATCCGATAATTTTACTTTATATATAAATGATGACTTTTCAAAAATAGTAGCTAAATACTCTGAAACTTCTGGTATTTCTGGAATATTGTATTCTTCTATAGCTTTTCGCAATGTTTCTTTATTAGTTATTTCTCTGCTTGATAAATACTTATAAAAGTCATACCCACCATAAAAATGAGAGTCTGGTTTTCTTCCAGACTCTTTCTTTTTATTTTCATCATTAACTATATCTAACCATTGCTGATTTATAGCTTTTTCTATGTCTCTATCATTAAGATTCTTGTAGGATTCAAGTATACTATTAGCTAATTTATTGTGTACTTTTGTATTTCCTATAAAGAAATCTATATAATCATCAGATGGTTTCCCATATTCCTTTGTTTCTCTTATATAGTCATATATATCTGTCCTTAGGCTCATTCTTTACCTCATTTTATGGTCTTTTCAATGTATGCTATTTCTTCTGGTGTGAGATTATACTTTCTATATAGTTGAGCATCTATTGATTTATCTTTGCAATCTTTCAAGTCTTTTCCTATGTCGTCAAATATTTCTTGTGGAGTACTTGTTATGCCTACTGGCTGTGACCAGTCTATATCACTATTTGATGTAAAATCTTGTAAAGGAATATGCCATAACAATGTTGTATTTAACCCTGTTACACCATTTGAACTAAAAGTATATGCTAAAAATTGAAAATATTTGGTTTTTATATATGATACTAAATTCAATGCTTGTGCTTTATCTCTAAATACTCCTATTGTAGACCAATGCTGAGTACATATAACATTAGGTTCTATAATAGAAACCTTATTCAATGCATTAACTGATTGCTTAGTTATAATTCTAGGACATATTACTTTATAATAATTTATATATTCAGTTCCTCTTGGAATATCCTTAATATTTACATAGCATATATCTTCAACTCCATCGAAGTTATGAAGTAATTTGACTGCATTATCAAATTCAATAGGTGATGATTCTATTATTTCCTCACCACCTATAAATCCTTTTCTGCCTTTAGTGGATAGTCCAAATGCTTTTTCTCCTAATAAAATGTCTGCTATATTTCTATTGCTAGTACATTTATTTGGTATACTTATTTCATATTTAGATTCTGGTATTATGTCACCAACACTAATCTCATTAGTATACTCATTTACAATATTACCGTTCTCAATTCTTTTATATGATAGCTTATGCTCATTGTGTGCTTTATTTATTCTAAAAATACAGCAGGCTACTCCTACACCTCTGAATACCTCTCCACCTATTGGATAATTATCTAATCTATTTAATCCTGAACTAATCATATTATCTCTTAGCTCTTTTTTTGCATCGTTGGTTAAGAATGTATTGTTTGTTATCATAATCACTATATCCTTTGAAATAGTTATTCCACTTGTAACAAATCTATCATACAGTGTCTTTGATTGTTTTCCTTCTCCATTGGTGCTTTCTTGATAAGGTGGATTGCCAATTACAACGTTAATTTTCATGTTATTAAATGTCTCCTGTATTTTCTTGATACAATCTTTATCTTTTATATATAGCTTACTATGGTCAAATGGAATTATATTATGTCCACTGAACTTAACTTTATCGAACAACACTATTTGAACAAAGTTCCAAAAATCTTCATCATTCCAACATAGTGCATATATCTGATTTTTTATAATGTAGTCTCTCTTAGCATCTTCATCATCATTGTCAACAACAGAAGAGTAGTCAACATTATCAATAAGTTTGTTAATTATTACTTCAAGGAATATTCCAGACTTACAATATATGTCTAAGAACTTTGAGTCTATTCTCCATACATCTTTAGGTAGCATATCTACCATTTTTTCTGCTATATCTGGTGGTGTTACCTGTGTATGAAGAATGTTTGACCTATTTTCACCATATGTACTATGTAATAGAGCATAACTTCTATATTTGTTCATATAATATTCATTTATATCTTCATGCTCTGGTACAATGACATTAACTGTTTTATCTGATATTTCTTTTTTCTGTCTTGGTTTTCTTTCCTTTTTAGGTTGTACTTCTTTAATTTCATTAGCTTTCCAAAAGTCTGGATATAGGTCTAAATATTCTGATATTGGTTTATCATCATATAACCAATGGTTTGACTCTGTACCTACTCCATGTTCATCTTTGGTACGCCAGTGACCTTTTAATATTCTGAAATTAACTGCACTGATTGTTACGTCTGTAGCATCAAAACATGGTACATCAAGCCTACCATTTGAATGCCACGTTGCTATGATAGTAGGGTCTTTATACCAAACTAATTTGTCACCATCATCAAGATGTGTCTTTAATACTGGATTTATCCTTATTTCATCATTATATGTATCAAACTCAATATCTTTGGTATCATCAATGTTATCTACTGATAGGTCTATATATTCGTCATGACTCATGCTCATATCTTGTAAACCGCCTTTCATAAAATGAAATTTGGAAGGATTTAGATTATAGGCATAAAAATAAGCACTCACTTTGTTGTGAGTGCTTACTGGTCTATTGGCTTTAATTTATTTTCACATAACCTATTAGCTAGATCAGTTAACACCACAGTTTTATGCTTAATTATTTATTTTTTATATTATAACAGCTCACCAGTATTTTTTATAATCCGGAATAAACTGCTCTAATTTAGTAATGCTTAACAATTTCATTCCATCTTTTGCTGTAAAATCTTTATCTCTGATAGCTCTAAACATTATCCTTGATAACTCATCATTTGAAATTATCTTAGCAATGGCTTTATAGTCATATTCATATTCTTCACTGATTAACCTAGCATATCTTATAGCATCATCAATTCTATATTCAAGTTCCATAAGTTTGAACTCATAATATATGCAAGCTGCTTTTAAACTATATGGCAATTCATTCTTACTATTGTTCAAATCATCGCTAATTTTTAAGTATTTTCTCAAAGATAAACTCTTTATCTCAAATGCTCTTGCAGCAATAACATAATCCATTGACTTGATTTTAACACGATGCCATCTAGAATCAACGACTACAAATCCCTCTTTTGTTACTTCCTTACTACCTTTATTAAGCTCAGAAGCAGCCTTCAGTGCACCTTCAAGAGAATTTATAGGATATACATGTGGCTTATCTATGCCTATATCATCATTACTCTCTATCCCAGTTAAATTGTTTCTTGTTCCAGTATGAAATAACTTTGTAAACCCATAATCTATAACTACTCTTGTCTCTGTTGAAACTAATTCAAATATGTATGTCTTATTTTTATCAAGTTTATCATTATTTATTAAGTCAACAATTTTATTATAATTGTTAGCTTTCTCTATAATCTCTTGAAAATTTCCACCACCAAGTGTACTAGCATCTTTAGCATAAATTACTTCATTAGTTGCAAAGTTCCATTTATCATTATAATAGTATAATTTAATAATAGAACCGTCAATCTTTTCCTGTACTTGAGCAGTCTTCCAATCTATTTCGTCATGCCAATGTTCCTGAATGTTAAAAAATTTATTAAATGGCCAGCAAACAACTTCACAAGTTTTGTAATTTATAATTATTCCTCGAGACTCAAGGCTTATAGGATCATTCCAATCAAGGTCTTTACTATACATGTTGTACTTAAAGCAAGCAAGATCTCCATCTTTTCTTACTTTAATTCCCTTACTAGCAATAAGTTCTTCCCAATTATCTAAATGATCATTTATGAATTTACATATGACAGAATTGTTATTCATAAGCTCACCACCAAATTAAATTTATTTACACCCTTATTATAATTATGCTAAGCCTTAATTTACAACTAGTCAACTATAAGTTATCATTTTTCTTCTCAAATATTACTTCATTCAATATATAAGAAATTATTGCTGCTACTGGTATTCCAAGTATAATTCCCGGAATACCAAATGCTCTTCCACCAACTACTATAGATATCAAGATCCAAATAGATGGAACTCCTAATGTCCCACCGTACATTTTTGGTTTAATTATGTATCCATCTATAGTTTGTAGTATAATTGTAAATATAATAAACCACAATGCATTCCATGGATTATCCAACACAAGTATAAACCCACCAATTACCCCACCAATTATTGGCCCAAATGTAGGTGCTAAATTAGTTATACCAACTACTGCACTTATGAGTATGCTATAATGCATACCAAGTATAATCATGAATATATAATTTGATATTCCAACTATCAATGCATCTATTAACTCACAAACCATGAATTTAATGAGTATCTTATTACACTTTCTTAAAATTACTACAGCTCTATCATATTTTTCATCATGCCAAATTTTACCAACTAATTTCTTACCAATACTTTTTATTCTAACTTTATCAGCTAGTATGTATATACTAATTAAAAATCCTATAGCCCAATTTGATATGCTACTACCTACATTAGCAGCTGTTTGTGAAAAATCTCCAGATTCATTACTACCCTTCTTACTGATGTAACTTCTAATAATCTCTCCGCCTTTATTAAATGCTTCATCTATCTTATCTATGTTTATATTAAACTTATGATCATTACTACTAAATGAATTTATGAAATTACGTATATTTACTTCATAAGTAGGTATATTATTTATGAAATCAATGATACTTGTAACTACCTGTGGTATCAATACTATCATCAAAGCTATAAAAGGAATTATAACAATGATCAAACCAAGTGCAACTGCTATATTTCTAGCTAATCTTCTATTCCTAATAAACTTTAACGGGTATTTCTCTACTAGAGTTACAAGAGGATTCACAATATATGCAAGTATTACTCCAATTAAAACAGGCTTAAGCACATTAACAAATATGCCTAAGCCTTTAAACAGCCAACCTATATTATTCAATAAAAAGTATAATACAACCGCACTGCAAGTTGCTATTGTATATGGTGCCCAATTTTTATTCTTCCAGTCAATATGCTTCATTTTAAGATCCTTCAAACATGCTTCATATGTTTATTCTCCCTGTGTTAATTATAATCTTAATATTATTCTTTATTGCTCAACTTCTCATATTGCTTTTCAATACTCTTTTTAGTCTTGATAATAAATTTTTTGTATTCTTCATATGATTTAAATGTTATTTCTCTGGAACCTTTAACATCCCAACATCTATTTCCACGAGTAAGCTCATATGAATTAGCTGAAATAATAATGTATAATCTAGGATTTTTTTGGCATATAGCATTTAATACATAGGATAAATCAGCTATATTATCAATTGACATACCACTATCTATTGCATCTAGAAATACAATAGGTGGACAAACTTTATTCTTGTAGTCACTTGCAAACTTTACTATTGTCTGAAAATACCTGCCAAGGTTTAGTACAATTCCTTCACCTTCTGAAGAGCTTAGCATAGATACTCCAAATTCCATATCTCCATAAAAGAATGCTCTCGATACTGAATTTTTTGATCCACTGCTTAAATTATCGTAACTCCTATATTTAAAATTATTATATCTTAAAATATCCTGTAAACTATTTATAATAGTCGTCTTTCCACTACCATTACATCCGACAAGAACATTTACGCCAGGTTTAAACTCTGATGTTTTTGATCTGTAAACACTTCTGCCTGTTCCATATGGATCACAACTTTCAATTGTAAATCTCAGATAATCAAGTCCAATTTCAATTCCGTATGGCTTTTTGTTTTCTATTTTATTTTTCTCATCATGATCACCAAGCACATTTTTAAGCTTCTCAGTTAAATCATCTGTTTCATCTTGTGCACTTACATTAAAATTATTGTGTTCTTTAATTCTACTGGTTTCATAATCTTTACTTGAATAATCATACACATTTCCATTAGTTTTATTGCTATTTATGCTATCATAATTATAAAAATTGTCACTCATTTTAACCACCAAGTTTAATATTCATTAAAATCGGTACAACATAAGCTTCAATAGGAGATGCAATCAGTAATAATGGCAAAACTATTAAACCATATACTCTCATACAGTCCCAAAAGCATTTACCTACTATTCCATCTATTTCATACTGGGATACTTTCAACATCTGTGGATTGACTGGCTTTTTTCTAATGCTCTTATCTATATCAGACTGTTCATTCTTAATATAGTACCTAGCAAATTTAACTGACCACCACTTTGTTGTATTGTAGCACAAATATAATCCAAGTAATTGACTTACCATATTTGCTGGTATTTCAAATATACCATGTGGTAAATATGCTCTTAATATAATCTCCCAAACATTATTACCTGCTAATGTCATAATTCCAATGCTATATCCTATACTCATAGCATTTTGATTAATTATACCAAGGTCTAAGAAATAAAATGGAATGAACCCTATACAAACAGCTATGAGGTCAATTACTGAATTATACACAAAGTATTTAATCCAAGTAAAAATCATCCACCATTGAAATCTTATGCTTGTTAAATCAATGTCATAATTCCCAAATATATTATCAAGTGTATTCCTTAATCTTTCATCAGTCATCACACTTGGATCGAGGCTAGAAAAGAACTTAATCACTACAACCTCTATGATAAACAGTATTAAGGTCAGTAACAATAACTCATATTTTAGTAAACCTAAAGTTTCAAAGGCTTTTTTATATTGTTTCTTCATAGTCAATTAGTTGTATCTATTCTGAATCTGCTGTTCAAGGTAATCAAAATATTCGTCATTTTCAAGGGAATTTACATGGCCTTTTGCTTTGTCAGCTTTAGCACACCTTTCAGCATATGCCCACCAATCATCATCAGCAGGTGCATTAGGATCTAAACCATACTGAACCCTCGGCTTATTTCTCTTGTAATCAGCTTCTTCAACTTTATTATTGTTAGTCTTAAGTACCATAGTGTATAACCTACCTTCCTCTACGAGTTGCTCTATATACTTTATCTTTATGATAAGCACTAAAATTGTTCTCTTTCTCTTTAGCCTGTCTAATTCTATCTTTTTGCAAGTCAGTATCTTCTTTTTCTTTTATATACAGCTTGCAAGTTACATGACAGCCAATCATTCGATGAGTACATCCGTAACAACAAGTAATCATAACACGTAAACTACCTTTCCAATGTAATTATATATTGTGACTGGCTCTCTATCAATTCTTTCATTATTATCACCTTTAACTAATAGTTGACCAGAATCACTCTCTATATAGACGATTCTATGTATAATGTAATTTTTATCAGATGACTTGTAAACTATGACATCCCCTATGTTTAGCTCATTAAAACTTTCATCTTCTACAATCACAAAATCGCCGCTAAATAACTCTGGTTGCATGCTCTCTCCATTAACTCTATAGATTTTATATTTATTATTGAATGCAACCATAAATACTAGACAAACTGCCAAAATTATTATAACCCTACTTACTCTTTGCTTCTTCTGTCTTTTCTTTTTTTCTTCCATTTCTTATCAATATGATTAACTTTAATCTCAAGGTTCATCTTAGCTTGTTCACAGAAGTCAATCTCACACTTCGTAATGATACTTTCCATTTTTATTAATAAGATTTTCTTTTACGAAAGGTTCGAATCTAGTGTCAAAATCATCTCTAAACTGTGCATCTTTCATTACCTGCTCATCAGTTGAATGACTATCTTCTGAATATGCTCCCAAACTTTCAAGTATAAACACACTTGGTTCTTCTGTTGTAATTGTAACTAAATGATCCTTAGCTCTAGTATTCCCTACATAAAAAATTCTTCTCTCCTCATCAATACTGCTCATAATGGCATCAAAGTTGACACCATCACTAATCATTTTACAAATACCATCAAAAGATGGTATAGATACATTATCAATAGCAAACAAAATTACATTTTTCCATTCCCTACCTTTAGCTGAATGAATTGTACTCAATGTAACTGTCTCTCCAGGAAATGAAATGTCAGTATCTTCCAACTGCTCTGTATTTCTGAAAAATACTATTGCTGAATCCATTCCCATTGTCTTTAAAATATAATTAAAGTATAAAACCATTCCCTCAGCTGATCTTCTTTTATCTTCTGATCTATAAAGATAGCTCTCTGTCACCTTAAGATACTCACTCATTAACCCCTGTATCTGTGTTACTCTATCTTCTTTTAATAAGTAAGTATAAATACTATCTAAACTGTCCTTAGTAGCATCTGAAAGATTTACAATAACATGTCTAAAGTTAGACTCTGCATTTCCACTTATAACAGAAAATCCAGGATTGTAAGTCGAATCATAATGTAAATATCTCTTTTCTACATATTCAATACATTCCCTAAAGGACATCCCTATCCCACCTTGGTAATTAGAAATTATCTTTGCAGTAGAAGCAGACATTCTACTGCACAATTTCCAAAGTAACTTTGCTGTTAAATCCTCATTCCTTGTGTTACCAGTAAGCTCAATGATGCCTTTCAAATCCTTGTAAAGTGCACTCTTAGTCATTTTCATGTCTTCAGTCATCTTACAATAGATTCCAGAATTTGCTAATAAGTTTCCTAGAATTGCAAGATGAAAATTATTTCTAGCTAGTACAGCCATATCATCATAACTGCACCCATCTTCTTTCCACTTTTTAATTTGTTTAAAAGCTAATAAACTAAGGTTACACAGATCAACTTTATGGCTAACTAAAAACTTTACATCGCCACCATCATTATAAGCCTGCATTGACTTATTGCCAAATCTATATTTATTATATTTAATACTGTTAGCAGCATAATTAACTATGTCATTTTTACACCTATAATTAGTGCCCAACATATACACTGGTATACCAAATTCCGGCCCTATATCAATTATAATCTCTGGGTTAGAACCACGCCATGAATACATACACTGGTCATCATCCCCAATAAATACAAGGTTTCTATCAAGTTTTCCAGGTTTATTAGGATCTTCCACAATTGCTTTAATTATCTTATACTGTATTTTAGATACATCCTGAGCCTCATCAATATAAAAATCAGTGTAATAAGCTTTACAATAATTCAAAGCACTCTGATAAATCTCTCGTTTTTTAGGATCCTCAGAATTTTTATACGTAACAATATATTCGTACATATATTGCTGCATATCATCAAAGTCTATAAGATTCTTCTCTCGTTTCTCCTTAATATAATGTATTCTGATCTTTTTATATTTTGCAACTGTCAGATTAGATCTATCAATGGTGTTTGGAGGACTCATTAAAACTTCCTCATCGTGCAATGTATTATTAACTTGATAACTAATTAAGTTATCAATAATCTGGAGTTCATCATCATTTAATTTAACACCAGCTTCAATACAACCGCGTTTAATAATTGATGCTCTTTGACCATTACTTATAAGTGTTCCCTTTATACCAAAGTTTCTGATTATTTCATAAAAGAAAGAGTGTAATGTTCTTACTTGAACATTCTTTTTATACTGACTCATGCCTACTCTGTCAAATAGATCATCCAATCTCTGTTTCATTTCGGTAGCGCCACTTTTGCTATAGGTTGTATAAATTAGTTTAGTAGTGTCTTTAATTTCTCCACTAAGGATTCTCTTAGCAATCAAGAAAGTACTTGTCATAGTCTTTCCTGACCCAGCGCAAGCAATAATGACCATACTACCATTATGGGTAAGTATATCCTTTTGCTCACTAGATAACTTAACGTGAGATTTTTTCTCCAAATCATCTATAATTTTATTAGATAACTCAAGGTAACTATTATTCTTTATAGTTCCATTGCTCTGCTCAACAGTATAAACTCCTTCTTTATTAAGGTCAGATATCAAACTCTCTATGTATTTATTAGACATCGCTGAACTCCTTACCAATTAACCTATACCTTCAATTTTGGCTTGTATGACTTAAAAGTTTCAATCAAATAACAAATCTTATTTATATTCATATCCTTTATTATTTGAATGCTAGTCAAATTATTATCTAGTGCTTTTATTCCAATGCAATATAATTCATCATTTTTAGTGAGTTCTTTGATCTTTTCTTTATTATTCCCATTTTTATTATATAAGTCTCTGACAAACTCTATATAAATGTCAGACTTGTATATAAGTTCCTCTATTTTAAATCTATAATACTCAAACTGAATCCTATAGTTTGGATGCTTTTGACATAAATAATTGAAGTTTTCATTAGACCCCAAAAGTGTGTTTATTATGTCTCTCTTTGTTAATCTTCCATGAAACTTCTCTTGCTTAACAACTTTTATTCTATGCCAGTCCTTATCAGTTACTATAAACCCATCTTTTGTCAAATGTTTAAAACATTCATTCAAACTATGATATGGAAACACCTTTGGTTTATCTATTCCCAAATCAATTGTACACTCAGTACCTGTCATGTTACTTTTAGTTCCAACATGAAACAAATGCTCACTCGGTGATAATGATAAAACAAATATGTATGTCATACTTCTTAATAATCTCTCAAAATGTATGTTTGAATAATTATCTGCTGTTTTTATAATATCTTCATTTATTCCATCCTTATTATAAAATGACCACTTATCATTTATCTTATCATACCACAGTTTTACAACATACCCATGTACTTTTTCTTCTACTACTGCACTACTCCAATCTATCATATCAGCATAAATATCATCCCAGTTACCTATTTTTCTTAATGGCCAGCAAACTATTTCATTCTTATTAGTGTCTATAATTGTACTGTTTGCTTCCCTTACCAGTGGGTTTAATAAATTACTCCTATTTGTATATCTAAATATACTGTAATCTTTATTATCTGATATGTCTAAACCAAAATCATTCTCTAGTAATTCTCTCCAATTTTTATATGTATCAATATATCTACATATGTATGAATTATTATTGCTCATTGTCTACATTCACCAATATATCACAAAATATAAGCAGTTAGTCATAAAATGACCAACTGCTTAACACAATTAATTATGTTTACTTCTTTCTACTTCCATCTGTACAGCAGCTCTTTCAATCTCATACTGTAAAACATCTTTATCATATGCAATTCCCCAAGAATCAAATATGACCTTCATTCTTTCTGGAACTGTACACATCTTATTCACATTGTATCCATTTTCATCAAATCCAACTATTACTTTTCTGGACTCAGATAAGCTTCTCTGATCAGCATGAGTAAAATGATAATAGGTTCCAAAATAATACTCTTCAAACCCAAAATCACTCAAAGGTAAATCGAGTCTTACACAAGGAAGTTCTGCAGGTACATTACCTTCTTCCTCGGCTAAATAATACTCTCTAGTGTTAAAAGTATTCTTATCAGCTCCAATATAAGCTGTAATATGTGCTATATAGCCTTCGCTTGTATTCTGAATACTCTCGAGTATTGCTGGTCTAGTCCAAACTGGCTTACCCTCACCAGAACGACCAAGCTTATCTTTTGCACGTGACTTTACATATTTAATAAGTTTTCCGGGTATATTAACAACAATTTTCTCACCCACTTCAGGTTTCTTTCTATTCTCAATAATGCACTCAATTTTCTTATCGTCAGTTAAATTATCTCTATTAGTAAAAGCCACATGATTTTTAAGGTCAATAGCATAATTCTTTCCCTGTTCACCTTCAATAGTTATAGATACTTCACCACGATACTTCTTCATCATATTGGCAATATAAACCATGGCAGATTCCGAAATGTATTTAATATAAAATACACTGATATTCATTCTTCTGACATTTTTTTCTTTATAAAGTCTTTCAATAGCTTTATCAAGGTATCTTATTGAATTAATGTCATCAATACTTCCGCTCAAAGCAAGTTTATGTAAATCATAGTTTGCACAAACAATTTCTTCTTTACCATGAGTTTTATAAATGTGGCAATCTTCAATTATTCTATTACTGTACTCTTCAAGGTGTCTCTCATCAGCACTCTTCTTTACTTCTTTTTTAATCGGGGTATTCTGAAATCTTTCTTTATAATTTTCAATAGTATTTTCAGGGTTCATTAGGCTCATAACTTCTATATGTCCTAAAATATCTTCTGCCCCTATAAACTTCATGTATATTCTATTATCATTCACAAGTTTAACAAAATTATCACAGCGCCAAGGATTCTTAATGCTCACTCCAGAAAAGTCGAGTAGTACCTTTCCATCGTCACTCTCATTTATCTTCTGCATTACAGTGTTATATACTATTCCCCAAACCCTATCGTTTTCTATTGAAGAATATACCCTGTTTATTTGTGATACCTTGATATTTAACATATGGACACCCCTTTCACTATCTCTTACAGAAACAAATATATTTTATCACTTTATCATAATTTTGTCAACTTCAAAGTTAAAAAATTTCCTAACTAGTTGCAATGAAGTCAAAATTTTTATCTTATTATCCAACATATACCAATCGTTAATGTTCACATGCACAAAACCTGTGTTGCACATTTTTCTTTTCATTATTCGCCTTCATCTATCATGTTTAAAATTGATTTAATGTTATTTTTTACTTCTTCACATTTATCTGTATCATTAGCTACTGTATCATCATTATTCTCACTAGTTATATCGGTGTTATCATTATTTACTTCACTTACACTTAAATCACTATCTACTGTTGAGTCACTATCTATTGTACCATCATTATTCTCACTAGTTATATCGGTGTTATCATTATTTACTTCATCATCAAACTTATATCCTAATTCCTTAAAGTTTATCCCAGTGAAAAACTTGATTACATCTTCTCTATCCTTTATTATATCCCTATCATTAGATGCTGCACCTTCAGAACTTAATAAGTAATTTATATATCTATTAGTGTGCATTAAATCAATTTGCATGTGTTTAATATATAATACTTCACACATTCTATATGATTGTAAATCTCTCAAAAAATACTTCAAAAAATCAGGGTTCTCTTTATTTAACTTATCATCATAAGTTATGTCTAGATTCAAACTCTTTTCAAGACCCCTACAATCACCAAAAGTGTTAATAAACTCCTTATATGTATTTTTATAATTTCCTTTATCTATTGGTAAATTAAAAGCCAAGCTTTTTAGTAAATCATCACCCAACACATACATAAGTTTATCATTATCTTCTGATATGTGATTTATAGAAGTCGTGTAAGTTTCTTTTCTACCAGAGTTTCTCATAGCTTCATTTGCTCTTTTAACATCACCATCTGGTATTCTTATAAAAAACTTTGTCACATCACTAATGTTATCTGAATATAATATTGTTCTTATAATTTCTCTTAATTGTTTTACATTCCATTCAGGTAAATTTTTATCTATAATGTTACCAACTATTTCATTGGTATCTAATATTTGTATGTATAATAATATACTGTCATTATAAACATTATCATTACCCACTTCTATTTTCTCTGGATCATTAATAAACAAACAATGATAATAGGTCTTTATCTCTTTTACCAACTTATTCTTCATGTTCAACCTTCTAACCCATTTATTACTCTTTCCATTGCAGGGGATATTTCATCAGCGTCAATATCATTTATTACATTTATTTCAACAGTAACTTCAGTCATTTCTTTATTTATATTATTTATCAACCATCTATTACTAATGTATGGGTCTTTAATATTGGTCATTATATTCTGTAATTCATTTAACCTACATACATCTTTATTAAGTTCATCTTTACTTAAAGAGGTATTTCCATAATTATACATATCCATTGCAGATGTCAATATCATTCTTCTTATATCTTCAAATTCTTCCCACTCTGCTGGAACTTTTTTATTCTCTTCGTTATTTCTAACTATAGTAGGTAATTTACATTTCACATACAAATCATAAACCATATCATTGTACTTTAATTCTTCATAACTGGTATCTTTTAATGATACTGATCCCATATTTTGTACAAGGCTTAATATACTTAAAAAACCGTACATAACAGCATATTGGTTATATACACTAATTTTCTCAAGTCCTTTATCATCAAAATAAGTTTCCAATATATTTTTAATTTGATGCTCAGAAGCCCCACCAAACTCGCTGTTGAAATCTTTATCTCTAATATAATCTTTCAATACATCGGTAACTACACTAGTGTGTTTATTCCACTTATGATCTTTAAGGTATTTTCTCATACCTTTTGTTGTATCTTCACTTTTACCTTCAATGACCTTAATTTCAATTGCAGCGGCTTTTGCGTCTTCCCTCATAATTCTACTATAATAACTTCGGTCTATATATTTATTACTATCAGCAGAATAGGATGACTTAATTTTTCTCAAAGATTCATTATAATTCACATGGTAATATTTATCTATCTTAGATCGACCAGAATAAACCTGAGAAGCTTTCTTTATTATGTCATGTCGTAATAATTTATAATCTCCCCAACCATATGGCTGCATTTTATATTGGTCACTTAAATCCTTTATATCTTGTATGCTCATACTCTTAAAGAATTCTATTTGTTCTTCATTGCCACAACACAATTTATTCCAAAAACAGCATAAAACTGCAAACTGTTCTGATAATTTTAATTCACCTATATTCTTATCAATATAAAAGCTCTCCATATCCTTAAGAGCTCTTTCTTTTTCTTCTTTATTATCTATTGAGTTTTTATGTAAATTATAAGCTTCTATATCTTTTATTATATTCAACATATCAATTCTCCTCACTATCACTTAAACCGAGTGCTTTACGAATTAATTTTTTTCTCTCTTCATCTTTTTCGGGTAACTTCCTACTACTAATAAGGTAATTAAAGTATCCACTTCGCTTATAATTCATTTCTCCAGTGTTTAAATCACAAACACTCTCTATCTTCTTCTTTGAATAGGTGCTTAATATATTCAATAATTCATTAAAATCATCTTCAGATAGCGTTCTATTCACAACTGTCTTATCAATCTTTAATACAGTTGCATCACTATATTCCTTATCTCTAATATACTTTCTTTCAAGTTTAACTAACTTTTCACAAGCTTCATCCAAATACTTCTCAGGGTAAACCTTAACATTGTATATTAAATCATTACCAAATATTTTCTCAACTCTTTTCTTATCATACTGAATTTTACTCTTTACAGTATTAAAATTTAATTGGTCAACTGAAACTCTTTGTGAGTTATAAATATCTACAGCTTGTTTAACACTTTTAGCATTACATGTTATCCAATATTTAGTAGATTCATTCAAAAAATCACTTGTTACAAACAACCTTGTAACGTTTTCAATAAAATATATTATTTCCTTATTTTCTATTCTCTGCCCTTCAAACATTATGGTTGGATTTTCATTCCAATCTGTACCATTATAAAAATAAGGTAACATCTCTCTTACTTCATCAATTAAATTTTTACTCATGCTCATATCTCCTTTAACTACTAAATTTTAATACTATATACTTTTAATCCAAAGGTATATTTTGAGGTCTATATTTTACATAAATTGTATACTTAGGTAAATAAATATAAAATATCAAAATTTACCAAAAATATAAATTTTATTTTTTAATAATATTCTAACAAGTATACAACTTACCCAATATGCTATATCAATATCTCTTATTCTTACTAACTTAATTTATCAGCTCTACAAAATACAACAATGTCAATTTTTATATAATGTCCAAAATATATCTAATACATCAAATCAATTTTACATTTAACATCCATATTTTAATAATATAGCTTGCAAATAATTTAACTACTATTCATTCATTACAATTGTTTATTTCACTAATCTAAAGGCATACAATTTTTTCTTCTATTATATCATTTATACTATCCTAATCTTAAAGGTTTATAATTATTTTCTTATATTGTACCCCTTTTAAACCAAAGATGCACATTTTATTTCTCCTATTCTATCCCAAATCTAAGTGAACATAATTCATTTCTTATATTCACTTATTCTAATTGTTAATAATTTTACTAACTAATCAATAAAATGTACACTAAATACACCATAATTTCATATTCATCCAATTACTTATAGTTGACTTATCTTTAAAGTGTTAATAACAATATCTACTATGCACATCAAAATTTCTTTATACTCATCTATATTTAAAATGTTATTGACCATTTCTTTTATATTCATTTTATTTAATATTGTTTATTCGAAATTTTTCTATTATACCTATAATCACTGTACTTACTTTTTCTTCATGTTTAACAATTTTACTAACTGATTCATTATAAGTGTACAAAATATCTATTACTCTAAACATACCCACACTCTTAACACTCAAAAATTTATTCTTCTTTTAACTTATACTGTTAATTCTACATCTTTTCTATTCATACTATTTACTAACTAATCTATTACAAGTACATCAAATATATACAATTCACTTCAATTTAAAAGGTGAACTAATTTTCTTTTCTATTCCCTTCAATCTTCTTTTCTATTCCATTTAATTTAAAAGGTCAACTTAATCTTCTTTTCTATTCCATTTAATTTAAAAGGTCAACTTAATCTTCTTTTCTATTCCATTTAATTTAAAAGGTCAACTTAATCTTCTTTTCTATTCCATTTAATTTAAAAGGTCAACTTAATTTTCTTTTCTATTCCATTTAATTTAAAAGGTCAACTTAATCTTCTTTTCTATTCCATTTAATTTAAAAGGTCAACTTAATCTTCTTTTCTATTCCATTTAATTTAAAAGGTAATCTAAATTTTCTTTTCTATTCCCTTTAATTAAACTCTATTCCCATTCATTGAAGCGTTCGTAAAAACCTTTTTCTTTTCAAAATTTTATTTATCATCAAAATTTATTAAATTACACAATTTAATTTTTAATAAATTTTTCTCAATTTTACATTTCTGCACCTTTTTACCTCCTTCCTAATTTTTCAATCACCCCAAAAACCCCTATTTTTCAAGGATTTTTCATCACCCTAAAAAACCAAAAGGTGACATTTTTCAAAAATCAATCAAAATTTACCAAAAATTAATTATCAAAATTTAATCTAAATTTATCATTCAAAATCATTTTTTCAAAAATAAAAGGTCAAACCCAAACCCAATTCGGTCAAATTCTTTTCCTTATCATCCAATACATCACATTCAGGTCACCTTAACAATTCAATCCGTCATATCACAAATTTCTTCTAATTCATTTTCATTTAATCCTATTCATTTACAATCTAAAAGGTAATCAAATATTTCTTTTCTATTCCTTTATTTTTCTTTACTATTCATTTACAATCTTTTTATTCATCTATACTTTAAAAGGTAATCTAATTTTTCTTTTCTATTCCTTTATTTTTCTTTTTATTCACTTCAATTTAAAAGGTAATCTAATTTTCTTTTCTATTCACTTCAACTTAAAAGGTAATCTAATTTTCTTTTCTATTCACTTCAATTTAAAAGGTAATCTAATTTTCTTTTCTATTCACTTCAACTTAAAAGGTAATCTAATTTTCTTTTCTATTCACTTCAACTTAAAAGGTAATCTAATTTTCTTTTCTATTCACTTCAACTTAAAAGGTAATCTAATTTTCTTTTCTATTCACTTCAACTTAAAAGGTAATCTAATTTTTCTTTTCTATTCACTTCAATTTTCTTTTCTATTCACTTCAATTTTCTTTTCTATTCACTTCAATTTAAAAGGTAATCTAAATTTTCTTTTCTATTCACTTCAATTTTCTTTTCTATTCACTTCAATTTTCTTTTCTATTCACTTCAATTTTCTTTTCTATTCACTTCAATTTTCTTTTCTATTCACTTCAATTTAAAAGGTAATCTAATTTTTCTTTTCTATTCACTTTAATTTAAAAGGTAATCTAATTTTTCTTTTCTATTCATTTACAATCTTTTTAGTCATCTATATTTTAAAAGGTAATCAACATTTCTTTTCTATTCATTTACAATTTTTTCTATTCATCTATAATCTAAAAGGTAACTATCATAAACTATTATTCCTAATCATATAATGGGACTGCTTTAACAAATCCATTATATTCAATTCAAATAAAATGTTCATAATACTACTTTATTCTATATACAATTTTACTAACTAATTCATATATTGTGCATCAAATATCATTAACAATACAATTTACACAATACAAAATTATACTCTTAAATATCTTATGTTCATACTCAATACAACTGTTCATAATTTTACTAACTAATCTATATTGAGTACATAATTATCACTACTTATTCATTCAATTCTTTTTACATACTGTATACACAAACAAACATTAAATATTCATTTTTAACCCAAATGTTGAATAATTATTCTTTTTATATCATATTCAACAAAATTCTATGTACACTTCATAATAATCTTCATGTATAACACAATACAATCAATAGGTTTAATATCTTATAAAATCACTATTCACAAACAAAATTCTTACTATATCCACCACAAAATTCTTATTGTTCATTTATCAACCAAAATGTAATAATTTACTAACTAATTCATATACTGTACATCAAAATACTTCAATAAAACAATGATCTTTAACAACTTTCTATTACCTAATGTCCATATTACATTTAATATCAAAAATATTATCAAAAATTTACTAATGTCTCTAACAAATAACTAACTAATCACAACACTGTATAATAAAAATCAATACTTCAACCACAAATTCTTCAGCATATTGTATTCAATATCAATTTGAAATGTTTATCACAAAATTAACAACTGTTATACTTAAATTAAACCACAATTCATCATCTAAAATTACCCATCAATTTTTATTCTGTATCTCTTACACTTACTAAATGTATATATCTATACATTATTATTAACCCTCACCAAAATCATATAGGCACTTAATCAAATAACTTTACTGCTTATAATTTTTAACAACATATTCATAATAAGTGTAATAAAATAACTAAATTTTAAACTAAACTAAAATCATTACTGCTCATTCAACTCAACTATAAATGTTGCTATTACAATATATCCATTACTTTATATCCAAACATAAATTCTCTATACCCTCATCAATTTATAAGGTTACCAACTCAATTTTCAATAGTACATACCAATTATTTCTCTTTATTACACTACAAAATATTAAATGTTTACATCAAATCATTTGTTCATAATTAACAACTAATTACACTAAAGTGCATCAAAATCATACTAAATATCAAAATCTTTTAAACCCAAGAGTTCAATAATACATTTAATAATTATTCATATTCTAATTCATAATGTACCATATAATAAGTTCATTAAATAATTTCTTTTTATTCATACCACAACCTACAAATGTTCATTTAATAATACTGTTAATACACAACAAAATCATTATTCACTTAATTTATATTGTACATATCAATAATAAAAGTATAATATACAATCATCCATTATTCACTTAACATATTAAGCCCAAACCATAAAAACATGGTACTATTTCATAATATACACAACAACCATAGATGTTCACTAAATAAATATCAAATCTAATTTCAACTTTATCTATATAATGTTGTATTAATTCCGACATATCAAAACTCAATTTATTCATTATTAATCACACATTTATATAGTCAATAACTAATTCCGACTTTATTCATTTCAATTCCGACTTCTTAATCAAATAACTAATAATTGTTATACATCACTTCTACTTAATAAAAACAACTCATAACAATGTATAATTCCGTAATTGGTATATAATTTTTCTTAATGTTAATTACAAATTCAAAAACTAAATTCCAACCATTTACATTGTTTAAACCAACATTCCATACTGTTTCATTAAAATTGCAAGTAATACACTATTCTTATTGTCAAAATTCACAGAAAACATTGCTATATCAATACAGTTTTAAGCAATAAAAAAGACCATGAGTTATATCTCAAACTCATGGCCAATAATAAAATCTATTTTCAACTATCTATTCTTTGTTTGTATCTTCATCAATAATGTATATCGGACGGTTCTTAACTTCCAAATATGTTTTAGCTAAATACTCTCCAAAGATACCATTAACAATCATCTGTACACCAAACATAATAGCTTCTTTCTACTTCTTCTAATGACCACTGTTATTTATCGGTATTATACTTTAATCTTTCCAGTGTTTAGCAAACAACTCACCAACGTTTTTAATCTCATTATCAATTCTTTTCTCACTTATTTCAGACTTATACAAATTGCCACCAATATAAAGATTATATGTGTCAGAATTATCATCAGGTAACACTGTTATAGTAGTTTGTTGTTTAAACTTATCCGTCATACCATAATAACAATCAAACATCGGATACTCTTTCTCTAAGTATCTAAATCCTTTTAACACGTTCTTTGGAATATCACTCATTGTATACTACTCCTTTATTCTATAACCTTTCCCATTCTTTGTGCATCCTTGCAGATATTCTGTACATAATGAATGAAGATAAAGTTGATAATACTGCAAGATATATACATTGTTCTATATACATTTTACTCCTCCTGTTCTATAGCTTAATTAATATTTCTCTGTTCTCAACATACTAACAGGCATCAATATGTAACTAAAAGTGTTCTAAAAATTACTCACTAGCTATTTAATAAGTATATAAAATATAAACATATTTATTTTCAATTTTGTATAATTATCATAAACCTAATCTGCAACACCCCACCTTCTCTCCCTTCAAAAATCACTCCAAAAATTAGAAACAGGTCGAATGGTGCAATGTATACCAAATTTTCACCACTGTTATATCAATTTTTTCCAACTAGTTTAATGCCAATTTTATGGTTATTATTTATATTTTCTGTAGTGTTTTAGAAATTTTTATTTTTGATAAATTAACTAAAATACTAAATAAAAATTTTTATAGCTAAGAAAACACCTACTGTATAATGATTTTTCATCAATGTATATCTAACTTTTTGAACCAATGTACACCAAACATTTTACTAATGTACTTAAATTTCAAAATTAATGTTTATATCACTGATAAACATAAATCGCCTGATCTTTAATGTTCAATTAAAATTTTAGTCCATTTCCTTTTCTTCAATGTTGTTAATTTCTGGCTCTTCATTTTCTGTCTTAATATTAGCAGCTCTTAATTTATCATTCAGGTCCTTCTGAATCTCATCTTTATGTTGTTCTTCATACTCTTTGGTTTTCTTTCTTTTTAACCTGCTCTCAATTATGCTTAAAATGATTACCAAAATAGCAAGTATAATAACAACCCAAACCATGATTACTAATGACCAATCCATATTCTACTCCTTTTATAGGCTATTTTACAATTTTTACAAAAAGTAAAAAGTAAAAATTTAATAATTGTAATTATCTTTATTTAATTGTATTCACTTTTAACAACTAATTTATCATAAAAATAGTGACTGTCCACATAATTTTAAATGAACAGCCACTTAAAATATTATAAGTTATTTATCAAATAGTTTGTGTAATTTGGATTTACACTATAGCCATCATAATTACTTAATGTTCTACTCAACATTGAAATGTTAACCAAAATAAAAAATAATAATATCAAAATTAATAATATGTTCAATATTAAGGATATTAAGTTTAACACATATCCAGCGCTGCTTTCACCATTTTCATACTCATGATTATTCTTAGCTTTAACTGCATATATCATACCAATTATGGCCAAAATTAAACTAACTGGCTGAAATATACCTAGCAATATTAATGATGAAATCCCTAAAGTAAATGCTGAATCTGAATTATTACTATTATTTTCATTTATACGACCATTATAATAACTATTTTGTGGACTACTATTCATATTGTTATAATTGTAATCATGTTGTTGATATCTTTGACCCTCATTATTAGAGTTTCTATTGAAGTCGTCCATTATTTGTTATCCCCTTATTTAATGTGTTGCTGAATATAATGAACTTGTATTTGTAACAGGTGCATACCAAACTGTTCCTGTTCCACGATAAACATTTACAAGCCCCTCACCACTTGCAGCTGAACCTATCAAAGTCTTTGTGGTTCTTTCAACTGTAAATTGAAGACTACCAGACCAACAAACAGCTAATGGCCCATCAAGTTTAAGTGTTTCATTATTTAAATGTGCTACAATTAACTCTTCCCTTGGTACATTACTTTCAAGAACTGCAGTACCATTTCCATTGAGACAAAGGTTAAATAATCCCTCACCACCTAATGCTGCACTTGAAAGATTCTGTCTTGCAACTGTCCTTTGTTGTAATGAAGCATCAGCTGCTAAGAACATTCCATCTTCCAAAACCATTCCACCTGGCCACTGTGATACATCTTCGAAAATAATGTATTTGTATGTAGGTTCAAGTGCTAACAAACCCTGCCCTTGATACATAGGTTTAATTGCTGATTCTTTTGTAACTTTGGCGCTAAAAGCCTTTCCAATCAAATCACCTACACCCTGTACATTTGTTCTTACATCAATATTACCTGCCATCCATTGCATTGCACCAGCTTGTAAAATAACTGGCATATTTCCATCCATCTGAACGATAACTTGCCTTCTATGGACGTTCATCTTTTCCATGTAATACTCATACATGGCATTTCCAGGTGAAACACTCTCATCTTTAATATACTCAAGAAGTTTATATTGACCCATAGATGCAATAATTTTTCTTGAATCTGTTGTTAAATTATCTAATCTCATTACTTTTTCTCCTTTGATATTATAAACAAACCAGCAGCATTATTATAGCTAATATATGAATTTTTTATCTAAAAGTTAGACTGAATGCTTATTACTCAGTCCTTTCTTTACTATTTGTCTTGAGTCTGCTAGCATCTCTTTCTTCATATTGTAGCCCATCACCATAAATTCTTTCTTCTATTTTTATAAGTATCACTGGCAATAATGTTATGGCTATTATTACAATTAAAACTATCATCCAAATCTTCATAAATGTTTAACCCCTTTAACTTAAAATGAGCACCAGTTTATGTTAAAAACCAGTGCTCATCTTGTGTAATAAATGTAATCAATTATTACTTTCTTTTCTTCAAAAGTAATAACAGAGCTAACACAGAAACTCCTGCTATAGCAGCATAAGTAGGTAACATTGATTTATCACCAGTTTCTATACTTCTATCACCTGTTCCACTAATATCATCAAGTTCATCTATGTTTCTCTTTACTCCGTCTATGTCTTCTGTCTCATCATTTAAACTATTACTGCTGTCTTCATTACTATTGTCTGTTATACTAGTATCAGATGAGTTAGTATTTGATTCATTATTACTATCATTATTAGATGTACTAGGCTTATTATTATCTTCAGATGTACTAGGCTTATTATTATCTTCAGATGTACTAGGCTTATTATTATCTTCAGATGTACTGGGCTTATTATTATCTTCAGATGTACTAGGCTTGTCTGTACTAGGCTTATTATCACCTTCAGATGTACTAGGCTTATTATTATCTTCAGATGTACCAGGCTTGTCTGCACTAGGCTTCTTATCACCATAATAAGCTACTATATTCTTTGCAATGACCGTAGTATTCTTATTAGCTGATACTGATACACTATCTTGTTTATAGTTATTTACTGTATAAACATCACTCATTTTGTTATCTGTTACTTTGTATGTTGTTGCTTTATATAAACCATCGACACTATAATTTGTATGCTCGGCCTCATTCCTTGAAATTGAATGAAACTCTGCATTTTGAGTTGAAATTGATTTTACAAAGATCTGACCAGCCGTATTACTCATATTTATATAAGTTGCTTCTGGAGCAAATATACATCCTATTGTAGCTCCTGTTGATGTAATATTTCCATCATATGCTGACCCATCTTCATTTACAATCTCGTAAATTATCTTTGATGGATCAATTTTATTATCACTGTTATCTTCAACATTTCCTAAGTATGAACCGTGAAAATAAAAACGATTCCCATGCCCTAAATCTACATTCTCTTTTGCATTTACTGAATCATCATCAGCTCCATACCCGGTTACACTGTCTTTAATCTCAACACCAGCTAACTTACCAATGTTAAGCTGTTTAACTCCATCTGGTACAACTATTTTAACTCTGATAGTTGATCCATCATTTGACTTCAAAAACCAACGGTCATTCGCAACCATTACTTCAGCTACATTCTTATCTTTTTCACTTGTAATAAGTTGACCGCCACTTGGAAAAGCATCAGCAAATGAACCATCCCAACTCTTATTAGCTGTGATTGTTATATCAGCTTCAGATTTTACACTATCAATGGCCTTTTTATAAACCTTTCGTGCATACTCATAATCAACTTTAGTTCCGCCATTCCCTTGATCAGTTATTTCAGCACTCTCAGCATAATCTTGCTTGTTATTGCTACGAGATTTAATGCCTGTTATCTCTTTATTGTCTGGAGCATCTAATTTAGCGTTTACATCATCAGTTGTAACATATTTCTCTTGCTCTTTGGCTTTATCAAGTCTATCTGAACTACCTGTCTTATTCTGATTAATATCAGTGTCACCAAACACTAACCAGTTAGTCTCTTCATCACTAACTAATGCATCGTGATGCTTGGTGATAATTCCAAACCTATTTAAGTTAAACACTGTACCAGAAACTAAGTCTCCATTATGATTCTTTCCAGTATAAGCCCAGTTAACTGGTATATCAAGTCCAGTATGATACCTGACTCCATCTGATTTTCCTTCTTTAACAAGTATATTATAATCAGCTGCAAGGTTCTCTAGCTGATCTTCAGTTAAATTATGAAATGTATAACTGCCGTCTTCATTTTTATCAATAGAATACCCATCAGATTTGAGTTTATTTACAACATCTTCACTTAAACTTCCGTTTGCCTTAATGTTCCATTTATCTTTATCAAGTGAATCTGCTTCATTTTGTGTTAATCCGTCTTTTGTCTCAGTTACAACACTGACACCAGGCTGATTATCTGATTTATTATTGTTTATCTCATCAGCCTTAGCAGCTGCTGCATCTTTGTCTTTAGTCTGGTATTCAACTGTGCCATTCTCATCAGGATTCTCCTGTACAGACTTCTTTATTACTGACTCGGGTAAATTATTATCATGAACATAATCCTTGGCTTCATCTTCATTATTAAATGTTTTACTCTCAGTATCTGTGTCAACTACATAATTAGTTTCCTTTGTAACAGAACCTTGAGTAGTTGTTTCAATAGAACCATGGTCAGTTACTTCAGACTTCGTAACAGTACCAGATATCTTCTCTGTCTTAGTTAAGCTTCCATCCTCATTCTCAACTGTATTCTCATCAACATCAGTGTATTCCCCAGAACTTGGATTAGTATCATCTATAACATCTTTAATTATATCAGATACACTATCATCTGGATTTTTTACTTCTACATTTTCATCAGTAGTTACAGTAGTTGTAGTTGTCTGCTCATCATATAAATGTTGTCTATCAGAGTCATCAGTAGACTCACTATTTGTATTTATATTTTCATAATTCTTAAGTTCATCATTAGAAACATCTTGATTAATTATCTCTGTACTTGTGTCTGTTGAAGTACCATCTGTGGATTCAGTATTCTGAACATGTTCTTCAATCTGATCTGTAATTGCATTAACTTCCTCGACAGGTGTACCAAAATTCTCTGTTGATTCAGTATTTACATCTGCCCCATCAACAGGTGCAGACTCAGTAACAGGTGCAGACTCAGTAACAGGTGCAGACTCAGTTGAATCATCTGTTAAATCTGTACTTCCATCTGCCCCATCAACATGTGCAGACTCAGTAACAGGTGCAGACTCAGTTGAATCATCTGTTAAACCTGTACTTCCATCTGATTCGCTTTCCTCACTATTGCTGCTTGCTTCAATCTCAGCTGCATAAACTGGCATTTTAATTGATGTTGATAAAGTTCCAGTAACCACTGTAATCACTGCCGCCTTCACCATAAAATATGTGATCTTATTATGTATATTATACCATATACCATGTCTCTTTCTCTGTTTTACTCTGTCATCACTTTTAACAACATGTTCTTTCATTATTCATTTCCCCTTTTCATGTGCAGCTTAAGTATTAAAATGGCTTAATATTCAAAATAATTTAAATATAAGTTGTTTAAATCTACATGTTAAACATCTGGTACATAAATAAATTCTCAAAGGTTATAATGAATTTAAGGTTTTCTAACTAGCATACAATAAAAACACTAGGTCACAAATACTCGATGACCTAGTGTCTTGTTCTAATGTTTAATTATTAACTAATTTCTGTAATCGCTTAAATCTTTGCCTGTAAACTTCTGAATCATATTAAGCTCTGTATCAGAAATTTCATGTGGACTAACTGTTACCTCATAACCATCCCCATCTTTAATTGTATATGACCCATCATCATTGATTGATTCGACAGTAATTTCATACCCATTAATATTAATGCTATTTATACCAAATGTTGCATAGCCAAATACATATTTACTATCAGATGAATCCATTGCGTTTAATCTAGCATATCCAGCTTTTGTCTGATCTGAATTAGCCATCAAAAAGAAATATTTTGTAAGCCCTTCTTTTCCAAGTAAACCATCCAATTTTCCATCATTATCATCATCTGCAATATGTATATTTGTTTCTGGCTTTACTTCTTCTGTATTTGTTTCTGACTCTGTTGTTTCTGACTCTACTGCTTCTGGTTCTACTTCTTCAGATGTTGATTCTAAACTACCTTCTGTTTCTGAACTACTGGAAATCTCTATACTTGATTCACTTGATGCATCTGCTGAATTCTCACTAGCTGATCCAGTGTTACTACTTTCATCTGGAATTGGTTCTTCCACTACTAGTTGCATATTAGTACTACTTGAATCTGAGGTGTCAATTACTTTAGAAGCGGCACATCCAATCAATAACCCAGAGACTAAACTCACAACTGTGCCAGTGACTAAAATAGCATAATACTTAGAATCTCTCATGTTTACCTCTTATAAAACAATGGTCTAAGTTAATCTTACACACTTAGACCATTGACTAACTAGTTTAAAGTATTCTATTCATTCACAGATCTATATTGTCATCATCATTGTAAATGTCAGAAACATCATTATTTATTGCTTCAGAAGTAGCAGCTGCTGCCTTTCCACCATTACTTGTCTCCTCAGAAATACAAGGATCAACTGGAGTTTCCTTAACTGGCTTATCCTTAGCATATACAGGTGTCTTATCTAAACCTAATGCCTCAGCTTCAACTGTTAATTTTCCAAGTGAATCAGCTAAATCACTAGGAATAAAGATCTTAGTTGAATTACCATCTGCAACGTCCTTCAAGCTATTCAAAGCCTTGAGTCTTAATACTTCAGCTGATGGCTTGGATTCATTTAACTTTCTAATACCTTCGGCTTCAGCTTCATAAACCATTTCAATGCTCTTAGCTTTACCTTCAGCAAGAGCAATCTGTGCATCTCTTTCAGCTTGTGCTGCAAGAATCTTTGCTTTCTGGTCACCTTCTGCACGAGCAACAACTGCTTCCTTATGTGCCTGTGCTTCAAGAACTGTCTGACGTCTTTCGCGCTCAGCTCTCATCTGCTTGGTCATAACTTCCTCAATTTCACGAGGAGGTTGAATGTTCTTAATCTCAACTCTAGTAACTTTAATTCCCCACTGGTCTGTAGCTTGATCTAGAATTGCTTGCATCTTACCATTAATTACTTCACGACTTGTAAGTGTCTGATCCAATTCCATATCACCAATAATACTTCTCAATGTTGTTGCACTAAGATTCTGTAAACCAGCAATCGGATTTTCAATTCCATAAGTATAAAGCCTAGGATCAAAAACCTTCATGAATACAACAGAATCAATCTGCATTGTAACATTATCTTTAGTAATCACTGGCTGTGGTGGAAAATCAAGTACCTGTTCCTTGAGACTGATTTTCTTAACCATCTTCTCAATAAACGGAGTCTTGACATGAAGTCCAGCCTGCCAAACATTGCTGAACTTACCTAATCTCTCAAGGATAACCACATACCCCTGAGGTACTACTCTAATATTTGTAATTACTAGAATAATTACCAACACAAGCAATACAATTAAAAACGGCATAACTTTGTTCCTCCTAAAATAATAAATTTGTTTTTAGTTATCTTTCCAAGTTCTTATATTTAATTTATGTATATCTCTATCAATACCTGTTTTTATTTTATATGGCTTTATTACAGTATTTCCAACTCTTATTCCATTAGTTCTATACCACTTTACAAATGGTTCCAAATCTATAAAATAATGATTCTGCAAAGCCGGACTGTAACACTTTTTAAGTCTATAAATATCTACTCTTCTGTTATTATTATATTCAGCTATCTCAAGGTTTTTATTATTTCCACTTGTCACATCATATAATCTATTAGATAGAGGAGAAGATCCAAAGCCATTTAATCTATAATCCATGTACCATACATACAATCTAATATGATTATCTGGTTTTTCAGTTATTGGTAATAATAAACTTACTGCTAAACTACGCACTGCATACAAACTCTCTTCTGTTCTGTTAAAATTTATCTCCCTAAATGGACTTGATGCCTTATCATATAAATAATACTTAATTGCATCATTTTTAAAAGCTTCTTCATTTAATGAAGCCTGTAGAACAACTATCTTATGAAGTTTACCATTGAATATAGTGTATAAATCATAATTTTTATATGTCTCACAAAAAGGTTTTTCTACACCCCCAAGATAAATCTTGCTGCTCTTATGATTCATTATAAATGTCTGATCTATACAAAATGCATTTGTGAATTTATCATACAATGTATTATATTTATAAATGAAAAATGTACTGTATTCTGGACTATCTCCTATGTATTTAAAATATTCTCCTCCTGGAATAATTAAACCATGCATTTCTAAAAAATGTTTATTTGCATTAATCATTCTGGCTTTGTTCAAAAAATTTACTGGATTAAGCCTACTTAAAGCTAACTCTGTATTTTTATCAAGTTTATACATCCCAGCATACATATTATTGCCCTACCTCTAATTTTGTATTCATCACATCCTGAGCATAATCTTTAATTTCATATGCCTGCTCATCATCTTCTGCTATACATATTGCTACATCTGTTCCATTGCTATTAAGATTGTATACTTTATTATATTTGTATTTATTGCTTTTCTCATTTGTATCAATATATCTATATATGCATCTCTTACGTCTTGGATAATTCTTAGCAGCTTCAATAGTATCAGCTGTAGCTACAAGAACCCATTTGCTATCATCAATATAAAATAAGTCATTCATAGAATTCTTTGATACTTCATGTTCATAAATCTTAATCATTATACCCTCCAAACTCATATTCAGTATTTATTAACTTTAGTATTGTCGTATCTAAGTATAACAGGTTTTATTGGATTATTACTTAACCTCAACTTTTCTAATAGTCTTTGCAATAACATCAACTAGTTCATTAGGAGTATTAAACTTTTCATAAAACTCATCATCTGTATATATGTGATTTAATCCTAACCATGGCTCTGGTACAAATCTAAATCCATTGTTGCTTATTACACCTGTTAATTTAGATAAATTAATAAATATGCCAAATCTTACTGGCCTCAAATACAAATAACTAAGTAACCCAATACACTCATTTATATCATCTGATTCAAATATCTGTCCAAGAGCTCTTTCTTGAAAGTTAGTCGCTTCATTGCTCATTGTATCTACTATATCATAATTACTAAGAATCAATCTTGGGTTATTATCTGGATTATAAAAGTTATATCCGCTAACTTTTTTATTTATATATAATTTATATCGGCTTATTCCAAAACTTTTATTGTAGCTATCTATTTTAAATGGCTTATATAAACCTAAGCTCTTAACATACTGATTACCAACATTGTTTAAAGAATCATTTCCCAATATGCTTCTTACTTCTGTGGTGTTAAACCAAGGAAACCTTTTACTCCAGTTTTTAATCTTGCAAGTTTCATGTTTTCTCTTTTCAACAAGAGTGACTGTTAAACCATCAACCTGCATTACCCCATCAAATACTTCGTCACTCATAGGATAAAAAATGATGCTGCTTACACAATCTCTAATCTCACCCCTAAGTTGCTTATAATTAATATTTGAAGCTGCTCTGGAATTTGTATTTGTATACCACTTAGCCGGAGTTATCAAACACATCATATCTTTTGATAAATTAAATCCATAATCAATAAAATCAAGGAATATGCCTTTATTGTATGGTGGATTACCCATTATTACATCAAATTTCATAATTATTATGTGTTCTCCAAATTTTTAATATTAGTCTCTATATAGTTTATTTCTTCATCAGATAAGTTATATCTTTCATACAACTGTTCATCTGTAATTTCCCCAGCTGTATAATTCTGATCTGGTATGTACTCAAACTTTGGTCTTGTAATGTGAATATTACCTATTCTCTGAAGTAGCAACATTCTAAACAACTTTGTATTCACATAGCTACAAAAGTTTTTGGCTTCTTCATAACTATTGGCAAATCCCAATATTGTATACAAATCGCTACAGGCTTCATAAGGCTTTAGTATAGTCAATCTTCCAATTACTCTATTATTTCCATCTAATTTGAATTGTTTATCAAAAATCACATTAGCTGTTATAATTTTATATTTATCAAGACCAACTATACTGTTAAAAGCCTTTTCATCTAAGTATCTTATGCCTTTCCCATGAATCATTGAAATCAATACTGGTATCTTTCCATCTACCATAGTTTTAGTATTCTTGGTATCTACATATATTGACCCAGGATACACATGATTTATAAACCCGTTTTCTTTTAAACCTTGTATCTTTCTAATTATTCTAACTGCTATATTATCTCTTATAAATGCTCCAATTACTATTCCATTGATTGTATTGGAAAATTCATTTATTTTTCTCTTCATTGTACTATCTTTATTAACTATAGTACAATCTCCAGAATAATTGTTATCATACAAGAAATAACATATCCCACCGGCTATTCTAGTATTTTCAAATACCTCAAGTCCACTTGGAAAATCCACCAAAATTTTAACATGTTCACTGTTAAACATATAAGATCTCAATTCATTTACAGCAGTTAAACTATACCATCTTGCAGGTATTATCATTACTACCTTTTCACCATTATTAATACCAAAGTTAACAAATTCATCATAAATTGCTCTGGCACTTCTGCCATATTTCTTTTGATATGGTGGATTTCCAATTACAAGGTCAAATCTCATTTTATTTATGCACTCTCACTCATTGTCCATGTCATAACAAATTCCTTTATTTATCATGCAGTGTTTTTAATAAGCATCTTCAATCAATGCATAGTATGTATTTACATCAAATGTCATATCCATAATTTCAACATTTGCTGGATTATTCTCATCAGCTGGTCTTGACTCAAAATAACCGTCATCACTACCAGTTTCTGTTACTGAATATGGCTGAATGTTAATTCCATAATTTTCAAACTGTCCATCAATAATTGGAAGTAATGCCCAAGTTGCAATTGCATCCCAACCAGGACCACCGGTATGCTGACGACCTACTTTCTTAAAACATTCCAACACAAGGTCTCCATCTTTTAATGACTTAAACCCACCTACAAGAATTGTACCAGCCAGATGTCCATTTTCATTATACTGGTAAACTGGAACTCCTGTCTGTCTGATCAATCTGTAAAAGTTTCCTGCATGTGTTGTACCATAGAAGCAAGTATTATTCTCGAATCCAGCTTTATAATTCTTGTCACTGTATCCCTTGCCTACACCACAAACATCAAAGAATTTTACTTTCTGTGCCACCAACTTCACACCAGTCAAAGGACTATAATCATCAGGTCCATACTTCAAAAGATCACTTATATTATCAAAATACCCAGTGATTACAATTCCAACTGAATGGTCTGGTGAATTTGCAAGGATTTTTCTGTACTGATTCACTGCTAAACCAATACTGTGTTTCTGTGGCTCAGCTTCTCTTGCAAGTATATTCCAATAAGGATACCTACTCTCTTCTTCAAGAATGAGTGCTCTTGTATATCCAATGCTTACATCATCAAATCCATAATAATCACAAATCCCACAAGCTGCTTGTGATGCTAAATTGTCTGAATTGTTCTCTGAAAGCATTACACCCTTTAAATCTACAAGCCCTTCATTATCATAGGTTTCTGCAATTCTCATTGCAATCAAATCATCAGTATCACCAGACATATCCAAGTCCATAATCAATGGAACTGGCTGATTATTATTTTTAGCTACCGCATACTTTACAAGTTCTTTCTGCTCTGACCCCCAACTTTCAATGTATGTATCACTCTGTGGTGCTGCATAAACCTCAGTTGGATTAATAACTGTCATAATGCTAACTGCTACCAGACCTGTTACAATGCTCTTTTTAATATTACTAGCTTTCATTCACTCACCCAATGTTTATATTTGCTCAAAAATCAAATCCATCCATTTCATTTGATGTATTACTATCATCAAGAGCTGATACCAAATCCTTATAATTGTAAGTACCAATCTCTGAATTTGACATTTCAGTAGGATCATTAAGTACACAACTTGTAATCTTAACTGTTCTATCCGGATTAAACTCATACTCAATGCATCTAGCTGCATTATCAGATGTATCAAGCATATCCCCAAGTATAATATTCTTATCAAGAATCTTATTAATAATTGGCTTTGCTTCTTCGCTAACCTTAACATTGTTAGTAATAACAACTTCTTTATTGTCAACAACAAAACTTGTTACCAAGCCATTATACAGAAGTTCCTTCATTCTTTCAATGGATTCCTGAACATTATCTTCCTGAATGTCTACACCATAAATCCCAGACACAGCCAAGATTGTATAATAATCAATATCTTCCTGTGTCAAACACTTATTCTTGGTCATTCTATCAATTGCACTAAGTTTCTCCCAGAGTAAACGAATCAAAAACTGGCCATTCCCACAAGCAGGTTCAAGGTAAGTTCTCTTAATGATATCAATGTCTGAATTCTTATTCTCTTCAGCATATGCATCTTCAACAAGCTTAAGCATGTCACATACTATGTTATCCGGAGTAAACACTTCCCCAAACTTCTTTACACGCTCATTACTCTTAATACCAGTTACATTTGCTTCGTTCATTAATAGTCCCTCCAAAAATTAAAATTAAAATTATACCCACTATTATTTAAATGCTATCAACTATAAACTTAATGCTAAACAAATCTCCGGTACTCAAAAATTGCCAAACATGCTCATAATTAAATAACCCCAATAAAATGTTCAATATGAGTATCTCTTGAATTTCTAAATGTTAAACCATTCTTAATATAATACCTCTCAATTTCTTTATAATAGTTAATATAATCTTTAAAGAGTGCTTCTGTAATTCCTAGTGGACTATTCGCTTCTCTTAATAAGTATGAAATCATTAACTCCATGTGCTTACCTTCATGAGTAAGGTCGGAAACAATGGTGTCTTTATCAATGAACCCCATAAACTTGTTCCTAAAACTCTCAAGGTTACTAAACTTCTCTGGTTTATTATTTTTATTATAGTACTCAATCTCCTTATCCGAGATTCCCCCTAAACGGACTTTTATAAGATTCTCATTAGTTGGTTTATCACTAATCTTATACATCTGCAAAATACTAATGTTTGTATTCAAATAAATGCCACAATACTTATTATGTTCTAATAATGGTAAGTACTGAATAGTCCAAGCATCACTTTCTTGATCTTTATTATACATTGTATATTTATCATTTACTGAATAATCTATTCTACCAAAACTCTGCTCTTCTTCTGGACAAAAAAACACACCATAACAATCATTATGAACTACATAATATATGTCACCACCACCAAGTATTACATATCCAAAGAAACTATTCATGTTGCAGTCAAACTCATCTAATCTATGCAGCTCTGGTACTGCTCTACCATTTGTCAAAGTTGGTTTTACAAAGCAAAAACTTGGGCGTACAACTTTAATTTCACTATATTCTCTTAGTTTCATATACACTGGATCATGATCAATTCCATAAGTGAACCCCTTATACTTAAAATCATCTGGAAATTCACCATCTTCTGGCATATACCAGCCAACTTTATTAATGTTTTCTCCAACAAACCTGCACTTTAACAACTGCCCTATGCTTTTATTTAATGCTTCTTTAGTTAGATCGGGTACATCCCAACTTCCAACAAACATCCCAACTTCCTCCAAAATATAATTACCCTGTTATTAACTAAAATAAAAGTAATCATTCAATACAAGCTAGAGTTGAATAATTACTGGGTTTTGGGAAAAGGGTGTGGCTAAATTGTCCTAAAACCTTACGTTTTCTTGCTACTCCATTGGGAAACCCCTGTGGTATGGCTTATAATTCTCTCGGAGGGTTAAACCCATGTATGCCACAATCAATGTCATTAAGTTAATGTTTTGCTATTATTAAATAATACAATCTCCGAAATTTCTGCGCATGAGTTTAATAACAAACTCGTTATCAAAATTATTTGCTGTTGTATAAATATAATCTGTTAAAACACGAAAGTTTGTATAGCCGTTATCCCAAAGAGAAAAGCACAATGCTAATACACAAGCGTCTGAATCACAACCAATGATATCTATAATATCGTTTGACTCACACTGTAAGTGTTGCTGTAAAAAAGAAGCATCAAATGTTCCATAGTTATTTTTATACAGTACCTTTTTATTATATGTATCAAACTCCAAGTCATTAATGGTTGTGTTCATACATCCATCCCATCTGAGATGAGTTTTATAATTTATATTGTCTTCGTTTTGCTTGAATATTGTAGCTATTATTTGAGTATATTTTTTCTCATTGTCTTCTATAAATTTTAGACATTTATTATAACTTATTTTGTTTTTGTCAGCAAATTGCTTTTGTAAATCTACAATTATTAGTATATTTTTCATTTATTTATCCTTAACTTAATGACATTGATGTCACAATTCATCTTTATTTTGATGTTTTTGCTATTAAAGAATTTCCACATGTGATCCTGTCAGCATCTTCTTCCTCGGAAGGGACGAAGATTATAACATCCCAACCATCGGCAACAAGAGGCTTTTCAAATCTCTCGTAAATGTCAAAGTTCTTGACTATTTCGTAACAATTGCTTACTGCTTCATGTGTTTCGTGAATTGGTGTGATCTTGACGATACACTTGGTTTTGTCGAAATATTTATCCATGAGAGCTGGATCGAGATTACAGTCGGATGTTACGGCAAAGTTAAGGGTATATTTTCTCCTCTTTGGCATTGGAAGTTCTGAAACGAGTTTCCCTATTTCTTCTAAGGAGAGCGATTTGCCGTTAAATGCCTTATTGCGGGCTTCTTCATCAAGAGTATTGATGGAGAACTGGAGACCAAAACCGTCCTGTCCGCCAAAGACGAATCCTGCTTTAACCCATGCCTGTAGAAATTCTGACAGATTCTTGTTATCCTTGGGACACATAGTAGATACGACGGGGTGATATTCGTCAAACATATTGTTGAATATCCCTTCGGCCTTACATGCTGCATCCACAACATTATTGTTAAAAGTGGGTTCTCCCATTCTCGCAAAATGGATATTAAGCCTTTTTCCGTGTTTGATGCCGGATAAAGCTACGCCAGTAGTTATTTCTGCCATTAACTCAGGAAGTGAAGCATTGCCATAAAAACCAAACTTAGGACAGTCACAGAAGTTGCAGTTCATTGGGCATCCCTTCTGAGATGATACGGTTACCACTAATTTATCGGTGATATCTACATCTTTATGTTCAACTTTATCAATCCTTTTAGTGTAACCAAGAAAGTCTGCCTTGATGTTGTTCTCTTTACCATAATCTCCAACATAAAGGTATTCCAGTTTCAATTCTTCATCGGAAATTATGTTTCCTGTATGTGTTTTTGTTATTGTTCTCATATTTACTTCCTCTCTATATTTTTATATAAACATTGGCTGATGGGGAATTCTTAAAGGTACGTCATTTAATCAGCTCCCAACCTCTGAACCAATGCTTATACCACAATCTTTACTTATGTCGAAAATATTTTCTCTTTTTCTATGATCCCACACCTATTTCTCCAAGCTCTAATTACTTTTATTTTTCTATTCTTATTTATCCCAGTTATTCAGAAAAACATTCTTGTATTCTTCCAACCAAGCTATATTATCACTGCAAATTTTATACTGTTCACTGTTCTTGCCATATCGTTTTTTAATGTCATTAAGTCTATCTCTAAATGACATGTACTCCCCATCTGGCCCTATGTGCATATCAGCTTCAATAAGTAAAATTCTTTCTTTTATCGGATGAATACTATCAGATATGTACTTTGCATGGTTTCCTACTGCAAGAGAATATTTCAAAGTAAACCCGTTTCTTTTTAAAAGTCTCTCACCATTTACTTCAGGATTATCTGATCCATACAAATATCCTATATCATGCAATAAACCTAGTAAATACATATCATCAGCGGGCAAACCATACTCTCCTGCATGCTCATACATATATTCAGCTACACCATGCATGTGTGCAATTCTTTCATCCGAGATCATCATTTTAATTCTTAATTCCTTTCAATTTTATTTCTTGTAATCAATCATATTTGTTTTTATCAGGATTGCTATCTATAATATATACACTGCTAACCTATTATTTCATATATGTTGATTCGCTAGGAGTTAAATTATTTATCTAGATGGTCAAATCAAAAATATATGCTAATACTGATTTAATAACTAATTGAAAATTTCTTTCTAAAATCTTTGTATTCTTTTAAGATTTTAGAATCAGTGTACTTGTCTCCAAATTCTGTAATTTCACAATACAGCTGTACAAACCGAATTAAATCATTTATTGACTTCATACCAATGCCATCAATTTCAGCTAGCATTGTAATTGGATATGCAACAATAAGCTGCAAAGTATCAATATTGTTATACAACAATACCTTACGTTCTATTGATTTAATTGGAAGTTCTTTTACATAAGCATTATGATAAATATGACCATTTAGGTTAACTACTAATTTATCTGGATTATAGGTATTTCCAAAGACTAATGAACCTATTGATTGATCTTTATAAGTCAACCCAAGATTATGAAATTCATTTTTTGAGATTTCAATATGTTTTAGTAACAATCCTAGTTCCTCCCCCATAGTTAACATTGTACCAAACTAGCTTTATCATTTTCATCAAGTAAATATGAAAGCTCATCACTTTTAATATTGTCAAAAGATTCATTTCCAGGCTCGTAAACAAAGAATAAATAAGTGTAAACGGAATAAATCGTGTGAAAAACTGATTCAAACTGTTCCCTAGTCATATTATACTTTGTATACCAATACTTATATCTGTCTTCTATGACTATTGGTCTGTTCTTTAAATAATCATTAACCGCAACCTTTAGTTCATCAAGACTTATATAGTAACTCTCACAGGTTTCCTTTATACTTTTTCCAAATCCATTGTCGTCAAAATCATTGTCTGGCCCATTAAACATGTCTATTACTGCCAACAGCTTTTCCATTGGTGCTAAATCTTTATATGGGCCATAAAATCCATCTTCATGAAAGCTATCATCTTCAATTGTATCAATAATATTTCCAAAATAATCAATTATACTACTGTAGCTCAGATAAAATGCTCTGTTATGACTAATTTCAATATGATTATCCCTGTTATATCTTAAATACTCTAATATATCTTCAGTTAATGCCCCATCTTGTAATTGTTTATTCAAGTCATCTAAGTCAACCCCATTTATATTTGATTTAACCTTAGATATCACAAGTTTAACAATATTATATCTGGTTAAACCATCTTTTCTCAAGGTCTTAACATCGTATGCTGATTTTAAAAATTCTGTTATCTCGCTTAACAATTCTTTGGAATTTATTTCTGATACTGGCTTGTCAAGAATAGCTTGTGTTACATCTTCGCCATACTTATCTTTCATTTCTTGAACAAAACTAGTAAACTCTTTAGAATGTCCATCATAATTATTTATATTGCAACAGTTACATATGTAACTGTAAGCTGATTCTATTAATGAAACAAACAAACTTAATGAATTGTCTTCACTATGTTCATCACAATTTCTTGGCACAACACGATTTTTAGCTAAAGCATCTACATTTTTTCCAAAAGTATATTCTTGAAGAGTTAAGTTTTTATTATCAGCAATGTAAGTCATGGCCACCACCTTCTTAAAAATTATAATTCTATTGAATTACTAGAATGTTCTTCTGCAGCCAAAATAAATGCTTTGATGATCTTTCTTATGCTATCATCTTCCTTATACAGTAATTCTGGGTGGAACTGCACACCGAGACAAAACGTATATTCTGGAAAATGAATTGCTTCTATTACGCCGTCATCTGATAATGCATTGATCTGTGCATGTTTCAATGCTATTATTTTGTTTTTATGATGGGAGTTCACGGGCATTGTTTCACGCTGTACAATGTTGTACAGGAAGCTGTCCCTGGTGATATGGATGTCATGCGCGTATTTTACATCTCTTTGATTATGTACCCCACCTGGTATTTCTGTAAACACTGCCTTTCTGTCTGCGTTCCCATTATCAGCAAGAGCCATAATTTCCATACCGATACAGATCCCAAGTACTGGTTTGTTCTGCCGCATCGCCTCTTTGCAAACTTCAATATCGTATGGATAAATTCTTGATCCGCCGGGTAGAAGAATGCCGTCGCATATTGATACCTGCCATGCAACATTTTGCAGCTCCTGTTTTGTAAGCTCCGGAGCTAGTGATGCGTGTTCATCAGCAGAAGAATGAGCGGATGGTGATACAAGCAGTATTCCAAGTCCTCCACAGTCATTTACAGCATTTTTATACGATTCTCTCAGATATAAAGATGGTGTATCCTTTACGTAGTCATATTGTGGAATAATCCCAATCACAGGTTTTTTATGCTCCATTGATGCCTCCTTATGTATAATAAGAAAATAAACAGTTCATATAGTGACAGCACAGCATCTGACAAACTGCCTGTGCTTATATGTGTCACTCCTTGAAATATAGTGAAATCATCTGTGAGAAATTTAACAACTAGTATCACTACTATCTCAACATGTACATTAACGTGGAACCCCCAAAAAAGCTGACATCTGTCAAGTCTGGAACCGTTGGCATGTAGAAACCACATCACTCATAGCTGAAGTCATAAGAATGTGGCAATTAATTTTTCAAAACCCATTTCAAAATTAAAATAATGTCGAGTAGTGCACTGTATATTACAAATTTGCCACTGTTTACCACTCATTCATTTTTGGTTTAGTCACTCAGTTTTGAATGCTTGTAAATTTGTTCTTTTGTTAAAAAATTATATTGCATTTTTAATAAATTAACCAAAAATCAATATAATTTCATTTATAGCTATAAATACCTTACTGTATCAAAATTTTTATTAACTGTTCATTAAAATTTAAAATCAATATATTTCGCAATGTATATCAATAAAAATTAAACCGGTAAACTCTAACTATTATGCTTATTGTAAATCATATTGTATCTGCCAATCCTGTATGTCAGTAAATTTAATTAAATCGTCAATGAATTTATCTATGTCGCAATCCATTTCTACATACAGACCATACTCTGAAAACCAGTAATAATCCTTTAATTCATCTGTTGTATAACTCAATCTATCATAGAATACTGGTTCACTAACCAAATTATCTGTTGTTACAATCTTTTGACTTATTAACTGATTGATCAAATTTATAAGTAATGTCTCTTTATCTATATTGTTAAACTCAACACCTAATATGTTAGCTCTCTTAATCTCCTGCATATTAACTCCAGTCCTTATGTTTTATTTTCTTTCTTATCTTTAACCAAAATATCTAAAACAAATATGACAATAATAGCACAAATGCATACTGCAACAACAGTCATGACTGCATTAGAACTATTAGAAGATTCGTAAAAATAATCTATTGTATTAGTTTTTAAATCATAATCCTTATAAGGGAAAGTTGCTATCTCTGCATAGGATTCAATACAAGATTTACCAGTATTCTTAACCCTAAACTGTACCGTGGCTATTTTACCAGCAGTTGCATCAACAGTCTTAACAACTTTATTATCTTTTACAATGGTATCATTATCTAAACAAACTTGATCTTCACCAATGTAAACTGCTACTGTGTAAGTTCCACTTGTATAAGGAATAAATTTTACTTGATAAATTAATTCTTTACTGGTTGTTTCATCATCATTTTTAATTTCAATAGTATCATCTTCATCTTCACTGTCAGTAGCATCATCTTCACTGTCAATAGTATTAGCTATATTTGACACCTCAAAAATTCTAAGTCCAGCATAGCTATTATCATATGTATCTTTTACATAACTATCATAGTCATCAATTACATGCTGATATGCATCTTCATTATCAGCTGCTGCGACTGGTATATTAGTAAAGTTCACAATAGCTAACATGAAAGTTACAAATGTTGTTAAAATCATATATGCTAATTTTTTATTCATCTCTATTTCTCCTAATCTCTCTTGCCTGCTCGTTTTTCTGAAAAATACTTCTCAATTACATCACACGCCACATTGTACTTTTCCATGATCTTAGTTGTATCAATATTTTTATTTTGATTTGCATCTGGATGATACTTTCTAACATAATATACTTTTCTTTTCTTAAAGTCAGCCTCTGTAAACCCTGGCTTTAATTCCAAAATATTCATAGCTTTTATCTCATCTGAAGTGTATTTATCATAAGCACTATCATGATGATAATAGTCATGAGTGTCAGTATATTCTGTACTATCCTCATAATCGTTAAACCCATTATCTTCTGTGTATGTATCACCTTCGTTTGAGTATTTTTCATATTCAGCTTCAGCTTCTCTTTTTTCATCTTGTTCTTTTTTAAATTGCTCAAAGTCTTTGTAAGTTCTACTCCAACCAGAATAATCAGTATTGTTTCTTTGCCATTCTGAATATTCCTTATCTTCTTCTTTGTTATTATCTGCTTTAGCTTCTGCTTGTTTAGCTGCCATCCGTTCTTTTATAAGTTCTTCTGCTTCAGGCTTTAATTTAACATTGTATATTATCAAATCTATTATGTTAGTTATAATGGCATATGCAATTCCCATAGCTGCTACAGCCCATATAAACCAAAAATCTACAAGCATGCAAGTTACAAAAGTGGCTACTATAGCGGCTCCTGTGTCAAGTATTGGTATTAAATATGAATAACTATAAAATGTAATGTTTGTTGGATTATGTTTTCCTATAAAATAATACTCAGCTATGATTAATCCGATTGCTATAACGTATCTTCCTATAGTTAAAGCGCTATTAAAAACGAAAAATATAGAAGATAAATTAAATATAATGAATAATATTATTACAACACCAGATACATCATTATCACAATCCCAGTCATATCTTCTGTAGTAACGATAATCTCCACCCCTAGCCATATCACGGATAATTTCGTCAACCAAACTATCTAGGGCATCTTCCCAATTCTCTTTTGAAAATCTAGGCATAATTATTATTCCTCAATGTTTTTTCTAATACTTCATAAGCTGTATTATATTCAGCCATAATTTCATTTGTATCCTTACCAGTTGAGTCTGGATGATACTTCTTAACGAAGTATAATCTTCTTTTGTTAAGCTCATCTTTTGTAAAACCTGGCTTTAATCCGAACTTCTGCATTGCCCTTAACTCTTCTCTAGTGTATGAACTATAATATTCATTTTCTTGTCTAGTATCCCAGTATTCTTGCTCATCTTTGCTGGCTTGCTCTCGTTTAGCTTTATCATAATCATCATAGTATTCTCTAAAAGCTCTATATTGCCTATCATTTTGTGTTTTAAGATGAATTAAAATTACAAGGTATGCAATTAGTAATACTGCATCAATCCAAAATATATTCAACCCAGACCATGAAAATAAACCACAAATGATAGCTGGTAAAATTATTCCTAAGGCTGTCTTATTTATTCTAAACTGATCGGTATATCCGCTTGAGAAAAAAGACATAATGAACACTATGACTGATAATAAAGTTGATATAATCACTACCACATCTGCAAATTCTTCACTCATGTATGATAGCAATATCATAATAGTTATTATAGAAAACTTGGCTATCCTTAATATCTTTGGCTCTTTCATATAAATATATTAGTTCAACCTCAAATTTCTAAAAGTTTAAAGTGTTTATCTTTTTAATCCCAAGGTTCATCTTTTTCATTGAGTTAACTTGTTCTTCATGAGTTATTCCTATATATCTCATTGTTATCTCTTCACTTGAATGGTTAAATATCTCCATTAACATATGTATGTCTTTATTATAATAGTAGTGCCAATAACCAAAAGTTTTTCTCATACTATGACAACCTATGTTATCGGTAATTCCTACATGTTGAGCTGCATCATTTAGTATTCTATAAACCTGCTGACGAGTTATAGCATATCCATGCTTTCTACTCTCAAACATCCACTCGTTATCATCTCTACCCTTAATGTATGCTTCAATTAGTTCCTTTAAATCTTCATTTATAGGAACTGTTATTTTCTTACCATATCTGCTAGTTTTCCCAGGCATCATATTAACATATCCTTGTTCACAAGCCTTTCTGTAAAATGACACCTTCTGTTGAGTAAAGTCAGTCACACGAATACCAAGATTTATACCTATTTCAAACATGATATAATCTCTAATATTCTTATTGTATAAATAATCTGCCATAGCATCTAATTTATCTCTATCTGTAATTGGATAAACTAATTCCATATTCAATGCTCCTTTATCCAAGCTTAAAAAATTTTAAATACATTACATTTAATTTATATTGTCATTTCAAATGTAACATCCAATTTATTCTCTTATTCAGTAATTGAATCTATTAGTCATTTATAATGCTAACTAGTCATCTAATAGCATGATCAAATAACCATATTTACAATGCTACATAATTTTTTATTCTATGCTAAATCTTATAAACTGCTATTGCTATCCCTATTTTAACCAACTGTACTATTTTCTGATCTATTATCAGCACTAAGAATTTAAGAAAATTATGTAACATTCAACCTTAGACTCTTAAATTTTATGTTGCATTCAAAATCAGATTTTTAATAGTTCTTAGAAATTAAAATTGTAAGTCATCTTTCCAACTAGTTTATTACTGATTTTATCTATGTATACTAAATGTAACAAAATACAGAAAAAGTTACATTCAAGACCAAAATCTTAAATGCAACTCTCCAAAAATTCTCAAATTATATAACGTACCAAACTTAATAAAGCTAAGTGGACTGGATAAAACCCATAGAATAAATACTTATTCTGCCTGCCCCTTTGACCATTATAAAGTACACACAACAAGCATCCTATAATAGCCCAAGTCTCACCAAACAAAGTCATTAATATTCCATAAACAACCAATGCTGCAATAAACCTATACTTCTTTGGGAACACATACCAGGTTAAAACCATCAAAACCCCACGATAATTATAATCTGTATCAAGTATATAAGCAATCCAACAAATGCCTATAGTAGAAATACACCCTATTATTAATCTTTCATACTTATTAGCAAATCCATCATACTGCCAGATAAATATGATTATTGCCCCAAACATAAGTGTAAAAATTACATTCCACTGACTCCAAGTCATTAAATAGAAAAACGGCATTGAAATTATTGCATCTGCAAGTAAATAAAGTATATATTTTATCTTATGTTTTGTATATCTACAACCTTCTGCTATGCAGAAAGTATATATTGGCATAGCTATTCTTCCAATGTCTCTTAATAAACTATAGGAGCTATTTGGAATTATGCTCAATGGTTCTGCTAAAAGAAACATTATTGCAAAATGATCACAAAACATTGTAATCAATGCTATATATTTTAATACTGCCTCTGAAATCTTAGTATTGTCAAACATTTCTGCTCCAATCAAAAATGGCGTTGTAAGTTATAAATACAACGCCATTTTTATCTTAATCTTTATTTCTCAAGTACTCAAAGTCAATTCTATCATCTGTTAGTTCAAACGACTCATTGATGTTAAATCCATTAAGAAGTGTAATGTTATCATCTTTAATAAATGGCACCTTATAGCTAAATGCTTTATCAACAAAATCTTGCAAGCTCTCAATAAATTCATTAACTATAAGAGCATCGGCTGAAGTATCAATATATAAAGTATTCGGTCTTAATTCATTATAAACCAGCCATACTTTCTGCTCTTGTCCACAGTTAAGATTTGTTATGTCAATGAATCTCACAAATCCAAGGTTTCCAATGTCAAGAATGCTAAAATTAAGTTCTTCTGTTTGTGCATCTTCATAGTTAATGTTAATTCCTTTACCTAAAAAGTCATGCCCCTCAAACACATTGTATCCAGTTTCTATATCTCGTATACCCTCATCAATAGATAATATGTATTCACTACTGAACTTTGCTATTCTATCCTCACTAAACAGCATTTTATTTTTACGAGCATAAACTCTAAGGTCATCTTTATGAAATCTAATCTGTTTAATTGGAATTAACTGTCCATATGGATAAAACCCCTTTTGACCATTTATGTAATTAGTACCATTCTCAAAGCTTCCCATGAAAAATATGTCTTTAGCAAATTCTAGATCATTGTCAATGACTTCTGCTACTGTCATTTAATTTTAATCCTCCGTATTTTTAATCACTTACAACAAAGAATCGCTTATATTTTCTGGATCATCAAAAATTACATATGTTTTAAGACTATTTGCTAAAGCTTCATTAACACTATTTATCTGATTAACAATTTTATTATGCAAACTCATTGAGTTCTTCTCTCGGAGCACATCAACATAATCAATAGTTGCTAATAACACACCATTGTTCTTCTGGCTCTTAATATAAACACTAATCTGGTTAGAATGCTTATCTACTTTAGTGAAGAATTCAACCTTCTTTTTAAGAAAAGCCATTGTATTAGAATACATGTTTACTATATTCTGCATTCTTTCAGCAGCTTTTTCTACAAGTCTCTCAATTCTACTTCTGAAATATGAAGCAAGAGCTTTGATTGCACTCATTAAATCTTGATAATCTTTATTTAAACCTGGATTATCACCAACATATACATGTGTACTGTGATCAGGCTTAACAGTAATATTACCAACCCTTCCTCCAGTTTCCTGTTTAAACTCAAACTCTGCCTTGTCGTGCTCAATTCCATGATTAAAATCCCTGTGCAATCCATCTGTGCTAACAGGAATTACATGAGCTACAGTCAACACATTATTAAGCTGTGGAATATCTTCATCAAGATACTTTAAAAACTTAGCGTAATTATCATTAACTTCTTCAGTACTCTTAACAGCCCCATTTGCTACTGGCTCTTGACCCTCGGCAATTTCTTTAATCTTAGCTGCATCAACCAACCTTCCATCTGATGTATAAGTAAGATTTTTAATTCTAACCTTTTTAGCACGTATAGCATCTTTTAACTGATTAGAAGTCACTGTTGTTGATTCACCCTTATTACTTACTAAACAATACTTAATGATGTTTCCATTTTTATCTCTAACCTTATATTTAGCATACAGTTCAACCATAATGAGCCTCCGATGAATTGAATAGTTTAAAAATTAAAAACTATAATTATTTATCAAATCGGTTAATTTAATTGCTCTTTGTATAAAATGATTGATCCAGTATCAAAACTTTTATCATTACTAGTGCCTTTATTAGCTTCATCTTGGAACTCCATATCAACTGAAATTGTATTTATTTCATTGGTAGTAGTTATTCCAACAACTTCCTGTATTTTCTCCCATCTTGCAATGTCATAAGGATAATCATTTGTACTTAATGCAGGAATTTCAGCTGAATACAATGAAGCAACTTTTTCACCATTGATAACAGCTGTGTCAATGCCTAATCTATATTGTCTATCTGTTTTATTTATGATACTTAAATAAATTATTGGTGCATTCATTACAGTGCTATCTGATAAACCCGAAGCTATAATTGTTACATATTCATTATCAAGTACAACTTTACTTGATTTCATAGCTTCTGTCTTATCCCCATAAGCATCCTTTAAAACTTCTTGAGTTTCAGAGTTAGCTTCACTTGCATACTGAGATATGCTACTCATTGACAAACTACTTGGTATTTCTTTGCTCACCTTATTATAAACTGTCACTCCAAAAATCAGTATGCTAATAGATATAACAGCAGATACTATGGAAAGTATAATTGCCACAATGCACAGTTTTCTAGTTGAATCAATCTCAAGAATTAAATACTGAACATCTTTCTTTAACTTCTCAATACCTACAGTAGAATCCAACTGCTGCTCTGCTATCTGTTGGTAAGTCATTGGTTTACTTGGATTCTGAAGCTGGTTCATATTTATCCTATTGTTATTACTTTGTTTATTCATTAACCAATCCCCATGTAATTCTCAATCAGTTTAGTACAAGTACTAAACGAATAGTTCTTGAATGTATTGCCTCTGTTTATTCCAGCTTCTTTTAACCGTTCATCACTAAAATCTTCATAGTCAGCTATAAATCTTCTGCAAATCTCTTTATAATTAGTTCCATTATTTGATTTCTCTCGTTCAATAGATCTACTGATAATTGTATAGTCATCAACAGTAATGTATATTGGAACTATCTCTAATTTATCAGCTAATTTTTCTTTAAATGATTTAAGACTTTCTAATGTACCTATAATTATACCATTTTTATTTGATCTATAAAAGGCATCATCTATAACTGTAAAATAATAAACTTTACCACCCATGTATGAATCATAACAACGAGTTTCAATAGTATAAGACTTAAGATTATTCATTTGTTCTTCTGTAACAAAATTATAATCTTTGCCGTTCACCTCATTACTTCTTATTGGTCGTGTCGTATATGGAATGATTTTATATAATGAATCTTCATGATATTTGATTAAGTATTTTAAAATTGAATCCTTGCCAGTTGAACTTTTACCAAGTATAACAAATAACTTCTTCATTTTCTTATGCCAGCTTTATTACTTTTATTTGTAACTGAAACTCCTTTATACTAAAGCATAAAGGTTATCCCTCTTCTTTTTTTAATACCTATAATCCTTACATTCGTTATTTAGATCGTTTAGGTACTCTGAAATACTGTCATCCATCCTAAACCAATCATTCTCATTACTAAATGCCACGATTGCTATATCTCTCGGCGAATAATTCTTATTAAAAGCTATGTCAAAGAATGAATCTCTATCTTGCAGATTATGAATTACTATGTACTTATCACTAATTTCTATATTTTTATTATCTTTATAGTCAGCTTCATTATATTCTTCATTGTTTGCAATTTTATTCAGTAAGTCAGCTGTCTCAGAATCATTTGCATTCTTTGCAAAAACATCCAATTTACCTTCAAGCAGCATCAGATTGTTATTCTTCCAAACTCCTTCGTAATACCACATATCACTGTCTGCTGGAAAATAACTTGTATATGTTACATTATCATAATCAGCTACATACTGTATAATATCTTTTCCCTGAACTGATAAACCTTTCTCAAAGTCTATCTTCTTACTTGCTCTGTTTAAACTATCATATACTCCGAAGCCCATTCCAAATAATGCAACTGATACTGCAATAAATACAATGATTGCTACATTTCTCAATACAACAGATTCACTTTTCACTTTAAGTTCTCCCCTTAAATTTTTAATATGAATCAATTACAAATATCTGATTATACTGACCAGCTGAAGTAATCACTCTGGAACCCTTTGGTGCATCAATAATCATAAAATTATTATCAAGCTTGCAGCTAGTCATAAGTGTATCCATTATTGCAAGTCTATAACTAATATAAGTATTGTCACTTACAGTCAATCTTCCATAGTTTTCAATGCAAACCATGTTATTTCCATCAAACTTATCAAAGTATGATTTAAACTTGGCATTAATGAACTCATTCATCTTTTTCTTAATGTAATAATCTGACCAGCTTGAATTTACTCTCTTGATCTCAACCATCCTATCAAGCTTGTCCTTATATTCATTAAGCATATTTGTAACTTTCTCTATGCCTTCGGTTAATTCTCTATATTCCTCATACCTTTCTCCAAGGTCTTTGTTATTTTCTTTAAAAGCATTCAACATATATATCTTGTTATCTCTATCAGTCTGATGTAATACAGCATTATTTACAGCTCTTTCCATACTTGAGAACTGTTTTTCAACATCAGTCACTTCGTCAATTCCAAGTGTGCTTTTTAAAAACTCTGCTACATCATTGTATACACCATTGTTTAACCTACATTTATATGACTCTAATTCCTTAATAGATGGCATCCCGTTTGGAAACTTTTCTTTAACTTCAGAATCACATAGTTCTATAATCCTATCACATTCATTTTGTCTGATCTCAAGTTCTTTACAATAGTCCTTAATTTCTTCATTGTTCTCAATATCCTTATACTCAAGAAGCCAAAGTTTAAGTGCAGCTAAATCATTAGATTTATTATTATATGCTTCTTCAAGTTCTTTAATTGCTTTATATGTGTCGTCTTTAAATGTATTGTTTTCTTCAGACTTAAACTCATAGTATATCTTATTCCAAACTTCTGTGCATGCAACTTCATTAATGTTATTTTTAACAAATCCGCACATCAAATTTGCAAAGGACTCTCTATTAAACTTAAACTTTCCGGAACAAAATATCTTCTCACCAATTGTCTGGTTATTTTCACCAAACTTTGTTTTCTTAGCATCTACAATGTCATCATATTTTCTATTAAAGACTCTATCAATAGTGTATTCAGCATCATCAATGCTAAGTACAGCCTTGATTTCTGTCTTTGTATTAGTCAGACCTGAAATATAATAATTTGTCTCTTTTGTGTCACTCTTATCAACTCCATAGAACAGAGCTACAAAAGCATATTTCAAATCTTTAGCTTGTGTTGCATTCAAACTGCCATTCTCATAATTAATTAAGTTTGTTCCCTCATTAAAAGTTAGCCCATAATTCTTAAAGCAACCAAAATTCTTAATGCTAATGCTCTTTATAAAATTTTTATTCTCAGTGCTCATATTACATTCTCCTTTAATAATAATTTAATTTGTTATTGTTTCATATGAATCATCTATAACTACTCATAATAGCCATGTTATTATTTTTAATTTTACTGTGTAACATTCACTTCTGTATTGTTTTCTATTTCTACTTGGTTTTCACTCTGCTCTGTTTCTGTATTACTTTCGTCTACCTGCTGATCAGCTGTTCCAATACTAGGCTGTGTAGTTCCTTCAGTTGTATCTGTATTTCCTTCAGTTGTACCTGTATTTCCTTCAGTTGTATCTGTATTTTCAGTGGTTCCTTCACCTGTATCCACTGGATCTTCTGCAATAACTCCCGTACCATCATCAGACTGTGTGATTGTCTCATCCCCATCACCGTCAGCAATTTTTTCAAATGTACTTTGATCAAATGCTTGGTTATCTATTGTACCAGCTTTCTGATCTTTAGTAGAAATAATTCGCTTGATACAAAGTGGAGTCCTATAATTTGCATTACTATACTTAATTCCATCTATATGGTTAGATGCATGAATCAAAATGCCATTTCCACAATACATTGCTATATGACCTGGGTAACAAAACAAATCACCTGGCTGTGCATCAGCTAAACTTGTTATATAAACTCCATAGTTTCTCTGTTCTTCAGCTGTACGTGGTAAACTATACCCAAAATGTGCATATATTGCTCTTACAAATGCAGAACAATCAATTCCATGATATAAATCTGTGCCACCGTATACATACTTATTTCCAATAAATTGACTAGCCCAATCAACAAGATCAAGACCAGTAACTCCATTGCTGTCATGAATTAATGAATCTTTATCTATATCCGAATCAAAATCTATATTTGTATACATATCAACTGCTACAGCTTTATTAATCAAATACAATGCTTCTTCTTTAGCATCTTTGATCTGTCCCTCCAATTCATTAATTGATATATTTAATTCTTTAAGTTGCTTATTCAATTCTTTCTGTGCATCTTCAAGTTCTGACTGTGCATCTTTCTCATTAGATAGTTGCTTATTCAAATTATCTTTTAATATCTGTAAACTCTGCTCTTTCCTTTCAGCATCCTTAGCTGCCTGCATATATTCTTTAAGGATTTTATTATCATACTCTTCAAATTTCTTTAAGTAATATGAATTATTTAACCATTCAGCATAACTCTTAGACTTTATTAATACATCAAAAGCATTTGGTTTACCGTGTTCATAAATGTATCTAATTCTAGCACAAACTATTTTATATCTGTCATCTCTGAGTTTATCTGCCTTATCAGCAGCTTTTTGAGCAGCTGTTAAATCTTTCTTTGTACTTTCTATCTTGCTTTCGAGAGTTTTTATATCATTTTTAAGCTGTTTAATAGCTTCATAATTTTCAGCTACCTCAGATTTAAGTTCTTTTAATTGATCTTGCTTGTTCTTCTTATCACTCTCAAGGTCATCAATCTCATCCTGTTTCTTTTCATACTCTTTCTGAGCCTCTGTTATCTTCTTTTTAGCTAATTTTTGCTTTTCATCTTTAGTTATAACGCCATCTTCTGCAAGATCAGTGTTTGTATCTATATCTTCATTACCAGCATTATTAGCTTTCTTATTAGCTTTCGTATCTTTATCTGACTTAGCTGTTTCTTTCTTAGTTGTAGCTGTTTCTTTCTTAGTTGTAGCTGTTTCTTTCTTAGCTGTAGCTGTTTTAAGCTCTTCTTTTGTGTCAGCTAAACCAACTTTCTCATTACATGCAAGCAATACACTTGTACTTTTTACATTGTCTGCATCAAGTACACTTTTTACACCCTTATTCAATGTAAATAATTGCTTCTCTCTGATTTTCTCAATACCAGCAATGTTTGCATATCTAACTAATGTGTCATGCTTATTATTAAGATTGATTATAATGTCATTATTACTTATATCAATTAGTTTATATGGCTCAAAATTTTTCTCAGGCATAATATTTTTAATTACATATGTTTTTTCTAGTTTCTCAGTTGATTCATATAAACTTTGCCTACTTATTTGATCATTTATACCTGTTGCATTTACACTAATACCTGTAAATAATGAAAATACTAAAGTACTTACTAAACTTATTAATGCCAACGCATATATTTTTCTACTTGTCATGATGTACCTGCTAGCCCAATTTGAATCAAAAAATTAAAAAAATTACTACTTTTTATTATTTTATGGTATATTTAAATTTTTTCACCATATATTTAAATTTTTAATGCTTATAATTTACTCACTAGTTATTTATTAGTATATTAGAATTACTATACCACAATTAACCACCTTTATCTCTCTGAACTTCACCCAACCAAACAGCTGGAATACCCCTAAAACCTTCAAAAACACCCCTATTTTCAATTCTACCCCCACTCTACCTACACCTTACCACCTATTCAAAAAACCCCAAATAACCCCCTTAAAACACTGAATTTGACCATCCCCACAAAAATTAACTTTGGTAACTTTTTAATCAGTAAAAATAGTTATCCGATGTTGAATCATTTTCATATACAGTATCTATAAAATCTCTAATTATATCACCCTTGTCTTTATCAGATAAATCATCATCTGCTAATTTATTTAATGTATCATCATCTATTATAAAGTTATTTATCTCAGATGATTCAAAACACCTAGTTGTACAAACTAAATAATCCTTGTAAAAATCATCATAAGCATATAATTTAGATTCATATACATCTGCATCCCCTACTATACCAGTATCAGCGCTTAAATATATAGCCTCCCAAAACATTCCTATGTACTTATTGCTCATGTATTTATCACATATGGCTCGTTTAAAATAGTTATGCTTTGGTCCAATAGAAGAACGCTCTATCATCATTATACCAAGATCTCTAATCATAGCTGGTATACCAATTGAATTGTTGTTTGTATAATATCTAGATATATCATAATAATTAGTGTTTCCATCACTGTCAACTATTTTACCAACAGCTTTTATATATTTATCATCTAAAAAAGATAAACTATCATTTTTGCTTAAAAGATCACAGTTTTCAAAATATGGGCCTAAAGAAGATTCAAAGGCATGCTTGCTAAATTTATCAGCATTTGTTTCCCCAGCTTCTTCTAGTGATCCTTCATAATAGTATGCTATATTTTTATCAAAGTCAATTATAAAATATCCAAGATTATCAGAAGATTCCCCATCTGTATCATAAGACTTAAAACTGGTTATTCCAATCGCTTGATTATGATCATTATACACCATGTCGTTTATAAATTGATCATTAGACTTAAAAAGTGGAGCTAAATAATTATATCTTTTTATTCTATAAATATTATCAATGTCAAAATCTTTAAACTCATCTATATCATTTATGCTCTCTAACTTTCCAGTACTGAGCATTTCACCTGTTTTTGTGTTTTCAATATCATATTTTTGTTTCTTATAACCCATAAATGATACTGCTTCATGATCAAGAGTAATTGTAACACCAACAATAGCCAATGTAACTACTAAAAATCTACCAAATGATTTCATTTTAATTATTCACCCCATATACATTCATAGCTGTATTTAAAATAATATTGTATGCATCTTCTTTATTTGTTGCCTTATTTTCCAAACTCTGAAATACTGATTCATCTATGCATTGATTATTAATTTCATCATGACCAATATGTACTGCAATATATGCTGTTTTATCATTATCGTAGCTGCTAAACTGATTATGCGTCTTTACTTCGTTCATATATAATATTCTATTAATAGGTTTTGTATCATAAGTATTGAATATAAATGAATGAGTATATGAATAATATATTCTAGAAACCAATGGTAACTCTTTATAATCTCTTATAAACTCTATGCGTATTAACAATGGTATTAATATATCAGCAGTTAATTGTGTTTCAAAATTCCCCCATGTGTCTTTATCATATATTGAGTATGCCTGAAATACATTTTCAATCTTATCACTGTCATACTTTTGATATACTGGTAGTCTTAATCCTTTATCATATGTAATTACATTAATTTCATTCATAATACTCAATAGCCAGCAATTCACACAATAATAATACTCTCCTCTGGCAGGTCCAGATTCACTGTACTTTCTAGCTGTATCAGAGTACAACTTACCAAAACCATATCTGCCATCTTTAGTTTTCCTGGCCATATACATTGTCTGATTGTTTGTATCTATTAATACAATTGTACAATCCTTATCTAGTATGTTAGCATCTTTAGACTCATAAGCATTCTTAAAATCAGCATAAGATATATCATTATTCTTAACAATGATGATATTTCCATCATCAAGTTGCATTTTATCAACTGCTATACCTCTATTTGCGCCTGTGTATCTAAACAACATCTCTCTGTAAGCGATTTCATATTTGTTTTCAGATAGTTCATAAGTACTTCTTGTATATCCATTTGATTCTAGATATTTACTATAAGTATATCCGCTAACATATAAGACTGCACTAGATATAAATATAGTTGCTATAATCAAAATCATAAGTAATGCTAAAAATTTTAAAAATGCTTTGAATTTCTTCATGTCTTACCTCCTTATAAACAATGCACTATCAAAATGATTCTTTCCATCTAATGTGATGTTATCAATACTTTTTAATTTAAACCTTAACCTCTTTGCTAAATTAACTGATGGAGTATTTACTGTGCTTGTTCTTATAATAAAACAATTTACGTCTACCTTATCTCTTATAGCAGTCATCAAATTATCTATAGCTTCAGTTGCAAACCCTTTATGTTGATCCTCAGATATAAAGCTATATGCTATTTCATAAGTTCTTTTATTATTAACTATATACCTTGAATAGTCATATCCAGTTAATATGTTCACCCAATAAAATGTAACATAACCAATTATTTTATGCTCATAATAAACACCAAAAGCCATGCAATTAATTCCATTTGCATGTACACCAAACTCATTGGCTTTATTTTTCATACATTGATCAGATATATTGAATGCCCTATCATACATTACATATGGAGAATTTAACTTATCAGTGTATATTTTTTGTAAATTTCTCCAATCTCTATAATGTATTCTTCTTATACTAAGTCTTTCAGTATTTATTCTCTGTAAAACCCTATTTTTCATAATGTTTACTTCCATATAAACCAAATTAATAGATATCCTACAGTTACTGCTGTCAATGTAAACGGAATACCTATCTTTGTAAAATCTTTGAATGAAATGCTATGACCATTTTTCTTAAGTATTCCAGTTGCAGTTATATTTGCACTTGCTCCAATAGGTGTTATATTTCCACCAAGTGTTGCACCAGTTAATAATCCAAAGTATAATAGATAAGGCTCAATGTTTAATAATAAACATATTTGCTGAATTATTGGTAGCATTGTTGCAACATATGGAATATTATCAATAAAAGCAGATAATGCAACTGAACCCCAAACAATAATTGTATATAGCAAGAATATACTGTTTCCGCCAATCTTTACTATTGAATCAGCAGCCAAGTCTATTAAACCAGCATCCGTGATACCTTGAATTACTATAAATAACCCACACAGAATTAACAACGTTTCAAAATCAACTGATAAAATTGAATTCTTTATCTTTTCTATTTTCTTATTTTTTATAAAGTCCTCGATAATTGTTATTAAAGCTATTATACAACAAATAAGTCCATTTATATAATCCGGTGTATTCGGAATAAATGATGCTATAATTAAACTAACAACTATGCCTATCAAAGAAATCGTTGGAAAATATGTGACTACCTTTGTATGTGAATCTGAACTTACTGGTTGATTAAACTTTCTGAACATAACCATCATAATCGGTATGGTAGCTAAGGCACCTAACTCTACAGACCAAAAGATTCCTGGCTTACCATTCATCCATAGGAAGTCCATAAAGTTCATATTGGCATAACCACCTAACATGATCGAAGTAGTATCACCAACTAATGTAGCAGCGCCCTGTAAGTTACTTGATACTGCAATAGACAAAATCATTGAAACTGGCGAAATCTTTAACTTTTTACAGATGGCTAATGCAACAGGCACTATCATCAATACTGTTGCAACATTATCTATGAATGCAGAAATGATACCTGCAAATACAGACATAAAAATAATCACCCATGCTACATTTTTACATCTATTAAGTATCAGCTCGGCTAGTCTGTTCGGCATCTTTGATTCGATGAAGAAATAAACTATAACCATTGTGCCACCAATCATCATGATTACATTCCAGTTGATAGATGTTAAAATGTAAATAGGTGATCTTTCTTTTAATACACCTGCAATGATGTAAACAATGGCTACAACCCATATGCTATAGATCTTATAATCTGGTTTGATAATCATTACTGCATACATTGCTGCAAACAAAATCAATGCCAATATTTGTAAATCATTAAGTATCATCCGTCAATTTTCTCCATTCCCCCGAGTTTTCTCTATTATTCCTGCTTTTTCATCTTTTCATCATATGCAAGCATTCTTTCCATTGGTTTCTTTAATTTTTCTTCTATTGCCTCTGGTGCCATATCTTTTTCAACTTTAATGACAACTTTCATAAATAGTTCACTATATTTAATTCCTGCCCATGTATTAAATCCCTGAGTTTCATATATATGTCTCTCATATCTGGAAATTTGATTATATCCACTCTCATTCATGAAATAGACATCTACACCATAGTATCTTTTTATACTAACTCCTGGATGATTATCCCTATCTGTTCCATGTTTCTGATCTGTATAAAAGCTTACTTGTTTCAAGTTGTCATTTTGTTTATCTCTGTATGATTCATAACTATAAGCCTTAGAATCAAAATAAACACCTCTGTATGTTGAGCTTATCTTCTGAGTAACTACTACATCAGCATTGTCTCCACTGATCCTTTTGTCTCTCTGATACATATGCCAATTGTTCTTTAATCCCTTATGCTCTGGAAGAGACTCAAAGTACAACATATTATGAAAGACAGCTGTTTCAAGGACTAATTCAAAAATCTTATGCATTGTCCAACTGAAAACTGTAGTATCATTCTTTCCTTCTGACTTATCTTTCAACCCCTCAAGGTACATCTTACAAAGTGTGATGACTGGTTGATAGGTTTCATAGGATTTCTCACCGTTGACTCTATTAATAAACCCTAAGTCCCTATTTATAATCTCTTTTAACTTATCATTGGACTTACCTGCTATTCCATCATTAAACTCTGTAAATAAACCTTTCTTCTCTATATTATCATCACCATAAAAGTAATTATCAATATCTCTTATGATTGCATTATCTCTTCGCAAGTCCAGTACATAAATCAAAGAATGACGAATACAAAAACTAATGACTCGATGAAGTGGTGTGTCTATGCTTCTTACTCGATGCGATTGATACAACATACCGTGAGCTAAACTATTATTCGCTGCAGATTTATTTACATCTATTACACCACAAACATATGGCAAAGCCTCTACCTTTTTCTTAGAGTACTCACGGTATAACATATTGTTTTCGTTCATGACTTTAGTAGTTAATGCTATACTGATGGCAATGGCATATAACGGGTCTCTATTACAAGTATCTATCTTCTCCCTTTCTCGTTCATATGTCTCTTGAGCCTTTAAACGGATCTTAAAATTATCTATCAAACAATAAAACAACCAGCTTACCAGGTCAATACCATATTTATTACTTGTATATTCATCTTTATCAGCTTCAGTACTCATTATTCGGAATCCTTATTCTTAAAATCTAATCCACACAGTTTTTTGATCTCATTATATAGAGTATCTTCATCTTCAACCTTGTCCATCAATCTACCTAAGGCTCTATATGACACAATGCCATTCCATTTGTTCTTAGGGTTATTACTATTATAATCGTCTATATCACTCTTTAATAAATCGCATACATCATTCAAATTGCTGTCTGATAACTTAGACATATGATTATCTTTGATGTACTTGAAATACTCATCTACTCTTGCTAAACTTGAAAAGACACCAGTTAATTCTACCTTGGTAAATCTATCTGCAAAACCTGTGTCATTAGCAGTTGCATCTGCTGTCTTGTAGTTATCACCAGTATTACCAGTTGCAATGATGTAAATGTTCTTAGTGTACTCTATTTTTGTTCCGTCTAGCAGAGTCATATAAGAAGTATCCAGATCATTATCACGCATCTGCTTGTGACTTATTAGCTCAAATACATTTGCTAAGATTGCCATATAATCACTTCTGTTAATTTCATCTAGTATAATGACTACTGCAATGTTTTTATGTTCATTTGCATATTTAAAAGCTTGTGGAATTAAACCTATGCACTCTGATCCTTTCACGAGGCTGCCATAAGTAACATAAGCTGGATTAGTTGTCTCACTGAAATATGTGATGAAATTTTTATACCCATCATATCCCTCATCTAATAGACGTGCTCCAATACTTCCTGCAATGTATCCTTTACCAATTCCGGCAGGACCACTAAGATAAACACCTGCATATTTGAGTTCCTCCAAAATATTGGTTATGTCCTTGGGACATACATTAGCTAACTTCCTAATTGCATTAGCATAATCAGAACTCTGCTTGGTAACTAGATCCTGTTCCTCAAGTCCAGTATCATCTCCACCACGTATGTAAAGGAAATCTAGTTTGTTATCAATCTTTTTACCACTTGTTGCTTTAATAGCTTCTACAATAGCCTGCAAACTAGGAACTACAGTGTCATTTAGAGCAGTCCTGTTATTCGTCATGTTACAAGAATTAATAAATTGCCAAAATGCTGTAAGAAGACCATTTACCTCACCAACACTATATGTCTTATTTAATGTTGTCTGAGTATCCTTCGAATCTGCTGTATCTTGAGTATTTGCTGTGTTGTTATTTAAACCATTCGTTGTTTCATTAAGATCCATTGTTATTCCCCTTTATATTTTTCTATCTTCTTCCCATACATATCTTCAAAACTAAGATTAAAATTACCATACAGAGAAAATGGACGCTGATCTGATAAACCTGATTGTTCTGTCTTATTATCTTCTCTATTATCTGAAGCCCATGGTAACTCTGAATTGTGCCAAGATTTAACTGCATAAGCTCGCTCAATATTTGGCTTGTATGATGACAAATTATCTATGTATACATCATCCTCAATTGATCTTAGATAACTTCGAACAACTTCATTATCTGTTACCTCAGCTAAATTCTCTTCAGTCTTATTTTCAATCCACTTTTTTATTGGTGAATAGGACTGTGTAAGAGATGATTCAAATTCTGCATATGTATTATACTTGGACATTTGATGTTGCTCCTTTTTATTTTGTCTTTCTACTATAATGACATTCTATGTCTATATATTGCTTGCCAGTGTTATCCGTCTTTACTAACTCTGGTGCTTTATCAAAATATAATTGTTTATACATAATTATTTACGCTCTTTAATTACTGACTCAATAATATTGATTTCATCAGGTGTCAGATTGTATTTTTTATACAAGCTACAATACTTTTGTCCATTGTACTCATAATTTCCATCTTCGTCTGGCTTAGCATTTGGCTGTTTCTTTGGGTCTGGTTTATCAACAAATATTCTGTCAAAAGCACCGGGGTCTGGGACAAAACGCCAAGATTCCTCATTAGTCAAGTTAGCACCTATCAAACTTGCATTTATAATAAACTGCACAAGTCTAGCACTCAGATAAGACTTAAGACTCTCAGCTTCAGCTAATGTATTAAATGCTCCAAGTATCATATACTCATTTTTAGTTACAATATTTGGCTCTAGTATACTTATCTTGTTTGTTCCAAGATACATACCATTTTTATCAGAGCTTATTGTTGCACCACCCTGCTTTCTACACATGACAACCTTATATTTACAAGCGTCACCGCAATTCGTCAGGCTATTTTTACTACAATATCCAAGACAGTAAAACTCACCGCTAGAATCTGCAGATACTACAGTTATTTCACCAGAGTCATTACTATCAATCTTAGCGTGAAAATAGTCCACATCGAGTGTCAGCGGATGCCATACCTTAATTGTGTTATTTCTTAAAAAGTCCATAAGAACATTATTTAAGCAATTAAATACTTTTCTATGTTGCTCGTTATTGTATGCTTTAGACTTAACACTCTTGTTTATAATATGAGTAGTAGTGTATTCTGCTTTATCAACAGAAAAATAACTTACACCACCAGCCATGTTAATATTAAATATCTCCTTGCTATCAGGGTAAAAAACAATCTTACTCATGTATGGCACTATATTTTTTCTGAAGTTCTCATTCTTTTCTCCACCCTTTGCTTGCCATTTAGCAGGTGTAATCCAAAGACTGTAATCTGTTGCAATCGCATGCCCCTTTGTTACAAAATCAATATATACATCATTATTATACGGAGGATTGCCAATTACAGCATTAAATTTCATTTCATTAAGTTCCTTTCCAAATGCTCTGTTTTCAAAGGTTGTTGTATACCCTGGACAATCTTTGCCAGTCCAAACTAAGTTGTTTCCATCTAAATATGGCCTGAACTGAATATCATATATGTTTCCATGAAAATCTTCTTCGTAAAAACAAAAACCACTGTATAATTCTTTTCTTAACTCTTTTATCGCTGCATCAGCTACTTTATTTTCTTGATCTGCTGTTAAACCTTTGCTCAGTTCTTCTCTGATCTGCCCTGCAAAACCAAATAGAAGGTATCTCCATATAAAGTAATCCCGCTTATCTTGGTTCTTGATCTTATATGATAAGTAGACATTGAATCTCTCGTAGAAGGCCCTTAGAAAATTACCAGACCTGCAACATATATCTAATACCCTATGAGAATCAATGTATTCCTGTGGTGATTTATCTATATTCTTAATAAACCAACCTGTACTATCCAACATATCTACCATGCCTTTACAGACTTCTTCGGGTATAATATGTTTAATCCATGGCATAACTATACCTACTGGATGAATTACATTGTCTAACTCTGCCAAATATGGGTTATCAATCACTTTATCATTGTTGTTAATATATTTAATACTCATATGCAAAATACCACCTATTACACAGCATCTGGACCGTCTTTAAAATCTACTGGATGTAGACCATCAAGGATCTCTTTCAGCTTATCAAACTCTTCTTTTGTAAGTGAGATACCCTTACCCATTCTAGTATGATCTGGATTCCAATCTCTAAGATCATACTTAGTCTCACCACCATTCCAACTAATCAAATTAAGCTCTCTAGTCCAACCACTTTTGTTTGTGGACAGAACTGCAAGATTCTCTTTAATTTCATACTTAAACTCATCATTACTACGTGTCATTTAAAATCCTCCTGTTTTATAAACCTAATAGTACCATATTGCCCCTTATATTCTATTATACAAACTAATATAATATAAGCAAAATTTAAAGCTTTAAATAAAACTAATTTCTTTTATTTAACTGTTAAACAACAAAAAATAAGGTTGATTGAACATTCTATCTTAATGCTCCATCAACCTTTATACTTACCAATTAACTGCTATATCATAATCTACGTTAGTCGTATAAACAAAATCGCCAGTATCACACACAATCCCTTTGCCTAGAGAAGTATTTACTAATGATCCTCGACTATGTTCATCAAGGTCAGCTGCAACCATTACGTATTCACCATACATCTTGACGCCATCATCTCTAACCCAATAGTCATAATCAATACCAATCTCTTTCATTATATCTATTACACCAGACATATCAAGATTATAGTATGTTTCAATTCCTTCTGGCCCTGTTACCTTACCAATCTTCTTGTTCAATGTTCCAATAGGTGCATCTGGACTCTCACTATTATATGTGTATGTCATGTACACAGGTTTAACAACTATTTCTTCAGCATCATTACTTGTTTCTGGAATTTTTTCTTCAGCATCATTACTTGTTTCTGGAATTTTTTCTTCAGCATCATTACTTGTTTCTGGAATTTTTTCCCATTGAGGCTCTTCAATTTCAATGTTTTTCTGATTACTTGTTTCTGGAATTTTTTCCCATTGAGGTTCTTCAATATTGACATCAAGTTTAGCTGGCTCAAGACTATCAGAAATTATATAGTCCATTGTCATTAAACCGCAAGCAAACCCTATTTCTACTAATGCTGTTCCAACAATAACCTTAGATGCCAAATTAATATTCATTGTTTATTCCCCCTTCAATTTTAATCACTATAATTATTTTATCAAACTGCGCCTTAAAAATCAATATAAATTTACAAATTTTTTGAAAATAATTTTTAGCAATATTAAAGGCTACCAAGATTTCTCAAGGTAACCTTTAATATTTATGGAAGTGTAAGGAATTTTATATTATTAATCCAGAGTGCCACCATTCAAATCAAATGTTATTTGCTTTGCCTTGGTGCTTTCAGTGGAAAAATAACCAGGATAATCATCGCCTTCGTCAAGATGAGCATATGCAGCAGTGATAATACCATTAAACTTGTCACAAATTTTGTTTATAGAGTCAGTTGACATATACTCTAAGCCATTACCCCCCTGCACCTTCAATCTTTTGTTTTGCTTTTTTAACATTACTCTTTGTATCCTCTACATCTTTAAGCTTTTGTTCTATTCTATCTAGTTGCTCTTGAATTCTTACAGTATTAATTTCAGTTTTTGTGTCGTCAGCTAATGTTCTTATCCACCTAAGATCATCTTCCAGTTGATCAGTTACTTCCTGCATTGATTTAGCATCTGTTCTAAACTCGCTGCACCACCTATTAAAGTCATCACTAGCATCACCATGTATATCTGTATCGAAATTCTGATAACATACTTTCATCAACTGTGCTAATAGACCATATATAACTTTTATATAGTCCTCATATACAGATAACTGTGTATCATACTTTGCAACAAGTGCATCAATTTCATCTTTATAATTAGATTCATTTTTTCTAATACTCTCACCAATTCTATCTATATCTTGTTGAATTGCTGAAATATCAAAATTTCCTTGTAATCCAATTTCTTTTAACTGCTTAATCTCTGACTTTAATTGTTTTACTTGTTCTGATTCCTCTTGATCTTTAGTTTCTTGAAGTTGTTTAATTTGATCTTTAAGTTTTTTAATCTCTTCAGATTGTTGTACTTCTCCACCTTCTATGCTTGCATTCTGAATCTTTTTAAAATCACTTTTTAACTTAGTATTTTCTGATTTATATGCTAATGCAGTATTAATTATGTTTCCAAGCTTTTCCTTATTTTTATCACTTAAACCTTTCATATTTGCATCTTCAGGTTTAATGTCTAGTGTTTGAGATATATTGCCATTTTTGGATACTTGAATTAATGGTGCTGTTACCTCAGTTTCATATCCAGGAGGCAATTGACCAGATGTACTTATTACATTCATATCCTTGTCACATTTAACTACTAAGATTGTACCCTTTATTCTTATGATCTCTCTACCTTCACTTGTTGTTTCAAGACCAGCATTGGATACCTTCTTATCCTTAACGAGTCGTATTAATTGCTCTTTTGTTAAATGTGCTCTTTGAGATCCAGAAGCGCAATAATAAGTATTTTTCTGACCAACTTTTAAAGCTCTTAAAACAGTCACCATGTTATCACCCTCAGTACAAATATTTAAAATTCATTTATATCTATACATGTGGTAATTAAAATGGTTCATTAAAGTGCATAAACATCTTTACTGAATATTTCCTAAATTTACAATGTTTTCTATTCCATCTATAGTGCCACCATTCATGTTATAGACTGAATTTGTTACGCTTGTAACATCTCTAACAGTCATAGCATGTATTGTGACGTTTCCATAATTCTGTTCCGAACCATTATTTGCTGGGTAAAATAGATATGCACTGCTCTGGAACACACCACCATAGATGTTCATATCACCAGGATCAATGTCTCTATTTTCAAAAACAGTTCCATTTGAAACTAAACCATAATTATTGTCCCTGCCTGTAAATGTTCCGCCAAGTATATCAATTGTTCCCCAGCTCTTTATTACACTATACTGAGCATTATAAAAATTTCCACCATTTATATAAGTTCTTGCATTGTCATCATTTTTAATAATATATCTACCATCATGGAAGTTTCCATTATTTATTTCAAGTAGTGGACTCCAAATATTCTGTCCAGCTACATATCCAGTTGCTGAGTTTTTAGAATTGAAGTCATAATACCCAGTGTCAATTAAACTGCTTCCACAATCTCTGTTTGTATGATGAACATCTGCATCGTTTATCCTCATATACCCATGGTTAATTATACAATAATTATTGTTATTCTCATAACTTCCGCCATTTATTACTGCTGTACCATTATTTCTTAAAGCTGCATCTTTACTCACGGCTTTAACAAGCCCATCACCGGTTATCTCAATGTATCCGCCAGCCTTTACAAGTATACCAGCACCATTACTTGAAGTGATGTTATGGTCATTAAGGTCTAACTTGATATGCTCGCCAGATTCAACAATGAACGTAGAATTCAAATCACTGGTTAACTGAACTTCCTTCCAGTTCATCTCCTCTGGCTCAACATAAAATGCAATTCCGTTTAAATTATATCCACCAACCTGATTGCTTAATGAATAAACAAAGTTTCCTGATACTGGATCATTCAATCTATATACTGGGCTTCCATCAGAACCATCATAGCTATAAAAGGCAATTCCCTCAGTATCCCAACCTTGATTTTTAAGATTATCTCTTTCTTCAGTGCTAGTTGTATAAATCTGTTTGTCACCAAATTTCAAGCTAAACACTGGGGTGCCTGAAATCTTTGCAACTCTATTTTTCCAGTTCTCACCTACTTCTTGAAGACTACTTGTAACAGCTACTTCATTTGTAAGTGTCTTAGCCTGAACTTTTGGCATCCCGTTAATCTCAACTATCAACCCAACTGCTTCTACAAGCATCAATGCTTTGATAAATTTTCTTTTCACCTTTTTATTCTTCCTTTATGTTTATTTTTTTAATCAATATTACTTTAACAGTTACTATTTATTTTAAATGTCTAACCTAACAATTATAATATGAATCATAATAATTAACATGTATTAAATGAGGTTTAAATAATAAATTTTATTGTTCTTACTTATTTAAATATGCCCTATGCATCTAGTTTATTCTTACAAAAATACGCCTATAAGCTATTTGTAATAGTCTATAGGCGTATCTATGAACGTTTATCTGTTAGTCAATTGTTACTTTATCCCACTGATCATTTTGAACAAGACCAATGTATGTCTTACCTCTATTGATCTGAATCTCTGCACCATTAGCACCTATATAAACTGTTCTTCCAGATTCAGAACCCTTTACCCATGAAATTGGAACTGCTTTTCCTTCTGTAATGTACCAGCCAACTCCAGTTCCAATGCAGTTATAAATCAGATAACCGTTTTTATCATACTGATGATAGGTAACATCCTGAAGTATAACATTTTCAAATTCTGCTGCTTTATTAGTTACAGCGTCTACATGCAATTTCCCATAATCATAATAATCGTATTTTCCAGTCTTTACATTGTAGACTAATTTACTCTTGTTATGAGCAAAATCAGCACTAAGATCAATTGTACCTACAGCTGCTTTTGGAGTACCATAGCTAGTTAAATCAGCTTTTGTCCCTTCTGGAACAAACTGGAAATGTGTAGGATCAAATCCCTTTGTGTAACTTTCACTAAATTTAGCTCTCTTAATTCTAGAAGTTACTTCTGCCCCATTCTTGATGTATTCAGTAAATTCACGAGGTTTACCATTTTTAATTCTTGTAAACCCACCGCTCAAATGATAACCATATCTACTAAAATATGGATTAATGTAGAAAGGTCCACCGTCATGAATAATAACTGCTTGATACTCTTGAGCCAGAAGAATGTTTGTAGGACGAACGCTTCTAATACTACCTGTCTGCCCTAAACTCTTCCAATCTTTGTAAACACACATCAGACGAGTAATTCTATTATTTGCCATGCTGTTTACCATTTCATATACAATGTCAGCATCTGCAACACCGTAATGCTTAAGTGCAGTCTTTTCATTATCAACCATAACTGCTATTGGTCTCTGATTTTTTAATGCAATGCTGATCTGTTCGCCAGTCAACTCGCTTGCATAAGTTTTACTCACTGGTGTAGCTGCTGCATTAACAGTTACATGAGTCATACAGCTAATACTAACTGCTAATGCTCCAAGAAAACCAAGTACTCTCAATTTAAACTTCTTCAATAGTATCACCTCTCTAATCTTTACTCTGCTTTACTCATGTTAGCTTCAGTTGTTGCTTCTGTACTTGCTTCAGTTGTTGCTTCTGTACTTGCTTCAGTTGTTGCTTCTGTACTTGCTTCTGTACTTGCTTCTGTATCGCCAGCTGAAGATGCCCCACTGGCTGTATCTTCAGAAGATTCATATTTAATGTTCTGCATATCAAGAAGCTTTCTAAGAAAATATCTAGTCTGCATATATTCCTTTTCCTGCCTCTCATCATCTACAGCTGCTGAAATAGCACTTTCTACTGAATCATATCCAAAAGCGGCTGCTTGTTCTTCAATGTCCTTCTGATAATCATCATCACTATAAGTCCAACCCTCTTTTTCAGCTATAGCATTTGCAACTATATATTGCTTAGCAACTTCTATACCTTGTTTATTAAGAAAATCATCTACAGAATCATTGTCATTAAGTCCATTATAGTATTTTATTACTGTATCAACATCAATTCCATATGTATCTGCTTCACTCTGATAATCTTCCTTTACAAGATCTTTATATCTATCAACCATAGACTGTGGAGGATCCATCTTAAATGTATTATTATCAAGAATATCTTTAATCATTTCATTAAACAGTGGCGTTTCATAATTAGTTGTATTCTGATATGTTAGATAGTTCTTTACATAAGTTCTAAACTTATCTACTGTATCTACATCAGCTATTCCAAGTGATTTCACATAATCATCATTTAATGTAGCCGGAACACTATGTTTAATTGCTTTAATAGTAACTGTAAACTTGGCATCCTTACCAGCTAAATCTGCATCTCCATAGTCATCTGGAAATGTAACAGTGATAGTATTTGTATCACCAACCTTCATGCCAATTAGCTGATCCTCAAAGCTGTCAATAAATGTTCCAGAACCAATTACCAAGTCATAATCTGTATCAGATGCGTTATCCATTAACTTTCCATTCATTGACCCAGCATAATCAATAGTTACTGTATCACCATCTTGTACATCAGTTCTGTCTGTAACTGTTTCAGTTGTACTTGCATTTGCCATGAATGAATCTATCTGATCTTTAACATCAGCATCAGTTATTTCAGTCTTTTCATAATTGCTTGTTAAATCAAGTCCAGTATAATTAACTGGATCAACATAATTTAAACAATCCAAATCCTGAATATACTCCATGGAATTAAAGTTATATGTAGATGTTCCATTTTCTGATGCTGCTTCAGTAGTACCACTTGTACTTCTATCACTATTCTTGCCACATCCAACAAATGCTTCAACAGCCATACTACTAATTAAAATCATTGTTATCAATTTCTTTTTCATGTCTATCTCTCCATTTATTATTTTAACTTCATTGAATCCCAACCATCATCTGGTACAAGTGTAATATAAGTTTTTCCAGTGTTTAACTTTATTTCATTACCATTAGCATCTGTAAACTCTGTCTTTGCAGATTCTCTATTCTTAGACCAAAGGATAGGTACAGCCTTTCCTTCTGTAATGTACCATCCAAGTTGGTTAGCATCAATACAATTATAAATTAAGTAACCATTTTTATCATACTGTGTGAAACTGCACTTCTGAAGTATAACATTTTCAAACTCAAGTGGCTTATTTGTTTCAGCATCTTTATGCAATGATCCATAGCTGTAATAATCATATTTCTTAGTGTCTTTATTATACACTAGCTTTGATGATGTATGTGCAAATGGTAAATCTATTTCATTTACATTGACAACAGAATCACTGTAATTGCTTAAATCTGCTTTTGACCCATACTCAACAAAGTTAAACTGACTTTCTACTTGACTATCATAGTTTTTATCAATTTTACTGTTACTAAAATTCTTATTCATATCACCAGAGAGGATATACTCAGTAAACTCTCTGTTTTTACCATTATTCACTCTGCTGAAAGTACCACTAAAATGATCATTATATCTTGACAAATAATCATTTATATAAAATGGCCCGCCATCATGACAAATAATTGCATTCATTTCTTGAGCAAGTAATATATTTGTAGGACGAACGCTTCTAATGCTTCCAATCTGCTTAACATCTTCATAATTCTTATAAACTGCCATCAACCTTGTTATTCTATTATTAGCAGTACTGTTCATCAGCTCATATACTATATCAGCATCTGCAACTCCATAATGTGGATAAGCTGCTTTTTCATTATCAATCATTACTGCAATAGGTCTCTGATTTTGTATATCCTTGCTTACTGGTTCTCCGGTAAGCTCACTAATATATGTGTCTTCTACTTTATTTGCATCTTCAGAATTGGCAAGGTTACTCTCCGTTGTTTCATTATCAGTTACTTCGCTCATACTACTGCTAGCAACAGATTCATTAGACTCATTTGATGCTTGTTCAGTCTCCTCAGTTGTTGCAATTTCATTTGTATTATTACTCTTACCACAACCAAAAATGCATGATGTTGAAAGTAAAACTGCAAATGTTGTAACTAAAATTCTTTTATTCATTAAGATTCTCCTGTCTGTCAAAATTTTCAAGCATAAAAGTAACTTAAAAATAAAACACTATTTATACTAAAAAGCTAAACCCATATCTTTTTGAGTTTAACTTTAGTAAATTCAATGTTAATTTTATTTATAAAGCATAAAATAAGGCTTGTATGCTCAAACTATTCATACAAGCCTTACCAACTATTTAGTTTTTCCTAAACATATCATCTAAATGGTACTTAATATTTGTCTTGATCATTTCTTTTTTATTCTCTACTGTTCTTATTGGTGCAAGCCTTTCAATATTTTCAATAAAGTTATTATCAAAGTAATTATTTATTTTTAGCTTTGTTATATTGTTAGCATCAACACCATATATGTCATTATATTTATTTATAAGGATATTTCCATATAAGAATAGTTCTTTACTTTCTTTGTTGTAAATTCCTCTAATAATGTTAGCCATGCCAGTTCTATAAATATATTCTGTATCACCAGCTTTAAACCTATAGACTATCTTGTTATTAGTCAGTTCCATTGTTTCATTTTTTCTTCTTGCTGGTAATAACTTTTTAATTTTTGCAGCTTGCTTACTAACTAACTTCCAAAATCCATACACCCCAGAAGTTAGCACTAAAGATAAGATCAGTAGCTTAACATAATCATTGTCTTTTAGTTTACCAAATATACTATTTCCGGTATATCCAAGTGTAACTAAACCAACACTTGTTGATAATGCAAGTGCAATGAATAAAATCTTTATGATCAAGTAAGCCAAATGATAATTAAATGATCTGTTTGTTATCAGTTGTTTTTCTTCTTCATCAGTTTTAAACTTTATTGTTTGAGTCATAACTGCTCCTGTAAAATCTTAATGCAGTTAGTGAATAAAAAGTTTGTAATTTGTTTTACTGTTACTTGTTTACCAATTAACTGCTATGTCTAATTGTGTTCTATTATTCTTAGCAAATCCACCTGTGTCACACACAAGTGCATCGCCTAATGATGTTTCAACAATTGTTCCCTTTGGTCTTTCTTCAAGATTAGCTGCTACCATGATATAATCCCCAAGCATCTTACAGCCATCTTCACGCACCCAATACGGATACTCTTCCTCAGAATATCCTAGATTTCTCATAATTTTTACAACACCCTTCATATTAAGGTTATAATAGGTTTCCTTACCAGATGGCCCGGCATATACGCCACCAGTAGCGGTAAGATGGTTTTCAGCTGCATTTACAATCTTAGTAGGAGCTGTTACAAATCCGATAATCGTGAGGCTTGTCAAAAATACTAACAAGCCTCGCTTAAGTCGTCCGATTTCCATCAATTATTACCTCTCGATCGTGAAAATTATTACAAACTTTTTACGAAATTATATCAAACCTTAACAATCGGAACAACCCTTATTAATGTATAAAAATTATATAAAATTAAACTTCATTTTTGTGTATTCTGCACAACCAACCTTCCTGTCTACAATGCCTTATATTGTGTCATACCATCATTTATGTTCTTAATTGCAAAATAATAGCTGGCTAACCAATCTAAATTGTCAGCCAGCTATGATCACTTCAACATACTGTTTAGCTCTTGTTCAGAAAATAAATCAAATCTTTTTTGCTTAATTAATTCATTTATAAGATCAGGATTATTTTTAAACTTCTTTTACTCATTGCCTTGTTCTTCTACATCAGGCTCTTCTGTATTAAGTTTTCGGATAGAATTCCTATCTCTATGATCATTGTATTTTGGTTTTGATTGCCAATGTGACTTTTTAATATAAGATTCACAGTTAGAATAAGAATGACTACCTTTTCTAAGCTTAGGTACTGAATCAGTATACTGCTTAGCTTCCTCCAAATCCTCAGCTAGTCTATCATCTGCTTTTATAGTAGAATTTAGATGATGAAGAGTTCTGCATTTAACTTGAAAGCCTTCTTCTTGCTTTCTAAGGTGCATCTCTCTTCTCTTCTTAGATCTTTCCTGCTTCTCTTGCTTTGTGAGCATATTTAAGTCACCCTCCAATATTAAGTTTTGTACTTATTGCGGTTAGCCTATGAATCTACTCCAGGAATACCCCAATCATCAGCTTCGGACGCATCATCACCTTCATCGTCACTGAAATCATCAAATCCAGGGGTAGAAAGTAAGTTAATAATGGTATCCTGATTCTCAAGAATCTTCTTCTGGTTCTCAAGAATTTCATTATTCTGCTCATAAGTCTTCTTAGCGATTGCTCCTACCTTAGTAATAAGTTCTTTCAAATCATCCATTGTAATTTTTCCTCCTAAATAATGTTCAAACAATTTATATGTTGAAGTTCATTTTATATAAGCTAAACTTACATTTATTACTCATACAAAATACACTGTGCAACCAATTTATTTGATATGCTTGATAAAATACAATGTTCATTAATTTTACTTTTTCAATTTTTTGCTTTTCAGGCTTAAATTTTGAAAATTACAAGTATATCAATTTTTTCATACAGTTATTAAAATTATTATTTATAGTCTACTCTTAAAAATACTATATTTATAATTAACTGCGAATCTATATAATCTTAACTTACTGTTATATTAACATCAATGTATATCACCAATTCTTAAAGTTATTTGTAAAGTGAACTACTCTTTTTAATATATCGTCTTTACTCTAAGTTCTTCTGGATCATCATAAACTACATGACAATCTATATTACTGATGACATCTCCAACTTTGTAATTGTAAGCTCTATCATCATCCCCACTAAACACTATTGCTAAATGTTTATTATAGTTTTCATACTCTGCATGAACAATTACAAAAGTTTTATTTGGATCCAAATCTTCGCTACATAAAATTTCAACAGATTTGACAACACCATTAATAGTCACTCTATCACACGTTTTCAAGACGAACCCCTCCTTTAAATTCTTCAATTAATGTACATATTTCATTACACTTATCAATCATTGTTAATACATCTTCCTTACTAAGATCAGTAGTTGACTCATACTGTATTCGAACTAATACATTATCAACTATATTTTGAGATTCGCATAACTTTTCAAAAAGGATTAAGTTACTATAAAAATGGTTTTCAATTCTTAACTGTAAAGCTGGCATAACACATAACATGTTAAGTATAATACTCTTTAATGGCTCTGTATCTATGCCGTTCATTATTCTTTCAAATGGACAATCCTTAAAAGTAGTTTCATTAACAAACACAATTGTATCTTGAATACTTACATTGTGTGTGATTTTTGCAGATAAATAAGACCTTAAACAGCTAAACACAATGGCCAACTGATTACCATCCAAATAATCTGGATTCCAAGACTTTATCTTATGATTTGCAGCTAATCCGCCAAGTTCATTAGCCAGCACCTCTTTTATTAAATCAAGTTTACTGTTATTTATAAATATTTCAAAGTTGCCATCTCTATGCTGTATACTACAAGATGCTCTATTTTCCATAGGAACATCAATACCATCATGTGTAGTAATTATGTATTTTGGATCAACTAAATTAACACTAATGTCATGTTCAATATTAGTAACTATCTTAAGCAATCCTTTATATACATAATCATCTATAATAGCATCATATTTTTGATCTAAATTGTTGTCTATATATAATTCCATTGTATTCCTCTACCTGCTAATTTTCATATCAGCTGCTCTAGTGATTATCTGTCTATACCTCAAAATTGGTATAACACAATTTGGATTATTATATATTTTTACATAGATTGTTCCAAGTGATTTAGAACCCCTTATAGCAATGTTTACAATTTTTTGGCCACTTATAGCCCTTATAAACTCTTTGTAAGTCTCTAACTGTCTAAAATTAAACTCTAAATACATGTCATTCCAACCACAATTGATTACTAAACTGTTGATTTCTATATGCTTTTTACTACCTATGGTCAGATACACAATGTCTTGAGTTATATTTCTTATGACATCTAAATCTTGTTGTGTTAAACTAGTCATAACTCAAATGCTTTTACAAATATCAATGTCTTACCCCAAGCTGCCATTTTTAATCTTTAATTTTAAATTATATTTTTAATATATATTGGCTATATTATTTAATTTCAAATGTCTTAATAGAATAAATGATCTGTATCAAAGTTCAATTTCTCTGCAATAATAGTTTTTAAGCTGTCGCATCCATAAAACATCCTATATGCATATTCTATATTATGCATGCCTAGTTTATTAAAATCAATCTCTCTAAGTTTTGAACAATCCTTAAAAGCTAAATCTGCAAACTTAGCGTTTTTAAATGCATCTTGCCTGGCTACTATATATTCCAAATTATTACATCCAGAAAACATATAGTTCATATTTACAATTTCATAAGTATCTACATGCTCTAAATGTATTGATTTTATTTTCTTACAGTTATAAAACTTATTTGAGCTATTCTCAGAAAACTTAAACTCTCTGCACTCAGCTGATATTATCATTTCATTTTTATATATTATAACATACAATTCAGTGTCTTTATTAATTTCGTATATGTCAATTAATTTATCTCCAAGAATCTTATGCTTTGAAAATAGCAAATTTAAAGAGTCACATGGCACAAAATAAAGGTCTGACAAACATCTGCTTTTCGCATTTGCAATAGCTATATCATAATTTAATATAGTTATTACTTTATCTGAAGTACCTTTATTGTATGACTCAAGTGACTCATGCAACATAACTGTTCACCAAATTATAATTTACTTAATTATTTCTATTCCACCAATTAGAGGAGCTTTCTTTTCCTGACCCTGGCATGCACCAATAAAACAAATGAACCAGAAAATAACTAATACGATTGACCAAATCCATCCAACTATCGGAATAACACCAAGCATTGCAAACAAGTTAAGAACTAATGCCTGGTTAATATGGAAAGTAACAAACTGAGGATCATCTGCATCCTTTCTGATAATTAAACCAATTATGAACCCGATCCAAGTCAAATAGCTAATGATTGCGATTGTTCTTGCACTTGTCTTGCCAGAATTATCTGCTTGGTAACTCTGCTGATAACCTTGCTGATAACCTTGCTGCTGATAACCTTGCTGCTGATAACCTTGATTTGGTGCCTGCTGGTAGTTCTGCTGGTAACTATTCTGCTGCTGGTAGTTCTGCTGCTGGTAATTATTCTGCTGTGCCTGCTGGTAGTTCTGCTGTGCCTGCTGGTAATTATTCTGCTGCTGATAATTCTGCTGGTAGTTATTCTGCTGTGCCTGCTGGTAGTTATTCTGCTGTGCCTGCTGGTAGTTATTCTGCTGTTCCTGCTGATAGTTCTTCTGCTGTTCCTGCTGATAATTCTGCTGTGCCTGCTGATTATTACCTCCAAAGTTAGGCTTACTTGGTCTAGATGTATCAAACTCAACACTACTACCGTTCATCCTAACTCCAGAGGATTCATTCATTTTAATTTCTTCGTTGTCCATCTCTTATCTTACTCCTTTTAATTGTTAATTGTTATATATGGTCTATTCTTTCTTAACCACTGTATAATCGGTACTTTACTATAGACCAATTTATAACCTATGATAGCTAAAACCAAACCACCTGTTACATCCATTAAAGAATGCTGTTTAATAAATATAGTAGATAAACTTATTAAAATTGCTGTTACTATACAACTAACTCTGATATATCTATTTTTTCCGAGCTTTGTATTACTCTTTAGCATTGCTACTGTAGCAACTACACTGTTATATACATGTATACTTGGAAATACATTTGTTGGTGTATCAGATTTCCAAATATCCAAAACAATTTTATTACAAATTCCAGTGTTATCGATACTGCTTGGCCTTAAATATAATATATTCGGATATAATGCTGATATAACTATAAATAATGTACACCCAAACACATAATATAAACTGGCTCTTTTATAACTGTTAATATCCTTTATGTATAAATAAACCGGAATAACTATTATGTATACAAACCAAAAACAATACGGGATTACAAAAGCAGGTATGAATGGGATTTTTTCATCTAATTTTATGCCAATGTTGTAATACTTAATTCTATTAACTTTTTCTAATATCCTGAAGCTTAGAAGATAGAATATAACAAATGCAATCATAGGGTATGCATCTTTAAGATAAATGAATACCCTTTTTAACCGCTGCATCTTCCACACTCACCTCCTATCTTTACTTATCATCCCATTTATTCATTGCTTTATTATATAAGTCATTATCATCAGTTTCCCAAATCTCTCTTGTTTTATCCAAACGATTCGGTACAACCAATCCTGTCTCTTTTACTGAATATCCACAGTCATTACACTCTATCTCTACTGTTTCTTTCAACACGGTATCATGGTATTTTTCAATTCTTTTACTCTTTTTGCTATGTTTGATTATTTTTATATTTGTACTTCCGCATTTTGGACAATGCTTAGCAGTATTCAATCTATTTTTAATCTCTTTCTCACTGCTTATCATCTTTGCTTTTCCTGTTATCAAGCTCTTTCATAATTTGTCTATAGTTAAACATCTGCTGCCTAATGTTATTATTTAGATATTCAGTATTCTTTTTATTAATGCTATCTGAAATTCTTCCAAAAGCGTCATCTACTTTTTCATTCTGCTTTTTAGCCTTAGCTATAAGCTCTATTAATTTATTCGATGGCTCCAATTTGTTATCTTTCATATATTCCTCAATTCTGTCCATCCCCAGTGTTATACCAAGATTTGTTGTGTTAGTTAGTAACTTTTCCCAATGCAATATTTTTGTTGCATACAAACTTTAATCCTTCATGAAAGGTATATACCACTCTCTTGTTAAAACACAGAGAACAATCACCGTTGCAGCTGAATTTCTTCTGAAATTCAATGTTGCCCTTTAACTTCTCTACTGCATCTCTAATAGCACAATTCTGATTATACATGAATTCCACCTCACACCCTTAATAATAAATTTATTTTTACTTTAATAAATGTATTTAATAAGGTATATCATATTGCTTAGTTTGTTATTTTATTATTCTTTAGTCTCTTCATTGCTTTCATTAGCTGTTTTATAAACAAAATATGCTATTGCTGTATAAGTCAATAGAAATGCTGAATCTACAACAAAGAATATACTAATGCTCATTATAATAGTTAAAACAATATTTCCATTAGTTGCTATAGAATATGCAATGTCCTTAATGCCTTTAATGACCGTAAATCCAAGAGCTAATAAATACGTTATGACTACTAAAACCATTGTCCAGTTAATAGTTTCTGTATTCTCTGCTTTACTTTCCTTTTTAACATTACTCATTGTTTTACACCCCCATTTAGTATGTTATATTACAATTTTGATCAAATACCCAAATCAAATTTCAATTGTGGATTAATTTTCTTAATAGTATCTACTGGATAATCTCTTATTTCTATATCATTTGGTGTAAGATCCTCAAAATTTCTTTTATCTGGATTGATCCAAATGTATGGCTTACATTCAACTGAACTGCGCTTCAGCATTTCTTTTGCTTGTTCAATATGTCTATCATAAATTTGAATATTTCCAACAAACCAAGTAAACTTTCCTGGTTTATATCCTAAATCATGAGCCACCATATAAAGAAACACTGTATATTGAAGCTGATTAATGCATCCAGCTGTTAAATAATCACTGCTTCTCTGATATAAACACATATCCAAGTAATCAATGCCATCTTTATCATGTCTTACATTCCATTGGGTTTGATATGCACATGGCTTCAATCCGTGAAGTCTTTTAAAATCATCTTCCTGCCACATGTTAATTATATGTCTACGCCCATCTGGATCTTTTCTAATCCCATCAAGTAAATTATACATTAAGTTATGCTTATCTACAGTGTACCCATAACAACTTCCGATTGTAGCATCTGGAGTAATTACATTTCCAGTTTTTGCATCAATGTATATCTCTCTATAACTCTCTGTATGCCCTTTAGCATGAATATTTCTATCAAAAGCTATATATCCAAATTTATCAGTTCCTTCTGCCTTTTCACCAAGCTTATGTTTACAACCTTTAAAGTCATAATATATTCCCTGACTCTGAAAAGTATTATATCCATCATACAACAAACCATCTGCTGAAAAGTGACAAGGATTTATACACCAGTCTCTCCACCAATGTACATTATATTTATTTTCAAGTGTAAACAGATTGCTTGTTTGATCTTGATAAATCCAGAGTAATTCTTTAATTGAACTCTTATAAGCAATAGGTCTTAAAGTGATAATTGGTAATTCACCTTTACTAAGATCGTAAGTCTGCATCACATGATTTATAGAAATTGTATGAGCTGGAGTTCCATCTGAATAATGCGGTCTAGGATTTACATCCAAACAGCCATCACTAAGTATTTGCTCAATCATTTCCTTTGTCATATCATCACTTTTCATGTTAATCCTACTCCTAAACTTGTTTACTCTTATGCATCATGTACAGGAGGTGTACCAACTGTATAAGTATAAGTAATTTCAGTTGTTTCACCAGTCCAAACAGCCTTTACATCCAGCACATGAGTATCATCAAGCTGTTTACAGGTTTCCATATTAATTTCTGTAGCTGAATCATCTTCGTCATTGCTTCCATTTACAATGTAATAATCATAATATGTAAGCCCAATAATATAATTAATAGCATCTTCAGACGAAACTTCCTTATAATCCAGGTACTTATATTTAGAACCATTTTCAGTTCCAATGCCAGAACCAGTAATCTTATACTCCGTTCCTACAACTGAATACAAAGTTGGAACTGTTATTTTATTAACTTCAACAGTTTCATCAGTTGATTTAGTGCATCCACTTAATAATACCGTTCCAGCTAACAATAAACCTGCTAAACCTGCTTTTACCCTGCTTTTCATATCTTTTTTCTTTAACCTCATGATTTTGATGCTTCAAGCAACTTTTGTTTAAGTTCATTTTCAATCTGATTAAGTTCTGATTCAGCTTCTTGACGTTTCTGCTTTCCATCTTTCTGGATTGTAAGAATCTCATCCATAGCAGAAATCAGCTGCTCGTTTGTATGCTTGAGTGTTTCAATGTCTACAATTCCTCTCTCAGCTTCTTTAGCTGTTTCAACTGTAGCTGTCTTAAGTCTATCTGCATTACTCTTAAGAAGCTGATTAGTCATATCATTTACTTCTCGTTCAGCCTTAGAAGCCTGTGTAGCATGTTCAATGCCAAGAGAAATAACCATCTGGTTTTTCCAAAGTGGAATTGTATTTACAATAGTTGACTGAATTTTTTCAGCCATTGTAATATCAGATGACTGAATCATTCTAATCTGTGGAGCCTGCTGCATTGCAATAGTTCTAGTCAACTCCAAATCATAAAGCTTCTTCTCAAATCTATCACACTGTGCTGCAAAATCCTTTGCTTTCTGAGCATCCTCTGGTAAACCACTCTTTGCTGCTTGATTCTGCAATTCAACAAGAGTTGTACTTCTTTCATGCTCAAGCTTTTCTTTACCAGCTACAATGTACATAGTTAACTCTTTAAAATACTGTAAATTAAGTTCATACATCTTATCCATCAGATTTGCATCTTTCATCAACTGCATCTGATGCTTCTCAAGCTGATTAGAAACATTATCAACTGTAACTTCAACTTTATCATATTTTAATTTCAAACTCTCTGTCTTATCCTGAGCTTTATGAAATAAACCAATTATTCCTTTCTTCTGTTCTTCTGGTGTAGAAAAATCTTTAAGCTGTCCAACCAGACCACTTAGCATGTCTCCAACTTCGCCAAGATCTTTTGTTCTAACTTTATCCAAAGTTGCTTGTGAAAACTGAGACATTTTGTTCTGTGTTGCAGCTCCATAAGTTAAGATTCCATTTGTATCTGCAATGTTAATAGAATCCTCAAACTTCTTAACTGTTTCCATTTCAGCAGGTGTAAGTGTTTTTGATAAATCCTCTGTTTCTACTTTCTTTTCTGATGTTTTAACATTTGCTACATCAGCTTTTGGCTCCCCAAAAGACAATGCTGAAGCTGTAGGTGCCTCTGCTAAAAGCTCATCAATAGTCTTATCTGCTGTATCACTCATGTTATAAATCTCCTTCAACTAACCCCATCAACCCTTCATAGTTATCATAGAACTATCAGAGTCTAATTCAAACTTATCTTTGCCATACCATCTATTAATAGCTTTCAGATCAAATTCAATCTGTTCTTTCTTAAATCCTGTTCGGTTAATCATTTCATCAAAACTGATTGATTCCTTCTTTTCACCTATAAAAATCAAATCATAAACTGCCTTTGCAGTTGCTATATTTTCCCTATATCTTACAATGTTTCTAATTTTTTCAGCACTATATAGGGCAATAATAAAAGATAAAATAACACTTGTTAACTCGCTATGCTCAATCATATGCTGCTTATACATAAGTGCTTTATATACTACCATTACTACAAACATGGTTAGTATTGCACCGAGGAATTCCATTATAGCTAAAGACTTTTTATGCACTTTATTCAGTTCATCTAATACTTCTGCAATTTTATTAGGCTTTTCCATATTAGCTAATGTAGAATAATAAATATTCTACCCCTCCTTTCTAAAATAAATATAACCTTTATATTTTTAAGTCAATTAGCTATTTAATAAAAAGCACCTATGCAACTTCATTGTTGCTTCAGTGCTTTTAGCTATAGATTATCCAATTTTAAGTACATATATAACTGAAAAAGCTAATGCAGAAATTCCAAAGGCATACATCAAATCACGATAATCTTTGTTTCTATGCCTGAGTTTAAAATCGTACCCTGCAAGTATGCCTGTTAAACCACCAAGCATACCCCAACCAGTGCTAATGAGAGCTAAAACTAAACCACCAAAAATGCCAGCACACACAGCTGCTATTTGATTTCTTCTATGCTTAGCTGCTGCATTATTTTGTTCTTTTATTTTGTCATTCTGAGCTTGAACCATTCTTTCATGTATTATTCTCTGTTGTTCTTGTTGCTCAGCAATTCTTCTCTGTCTATACTCTTCCTGTGCTCTTAACTTACCACTCTCATACTCATAGCCAGCCTGTTCGCTGTTGTCATATTTAATATGTACAGTCTCATCTTTAACAAGAAACTTAGTACCACAATACTGACAATAAGCATATTCAAGATCTTTATCTATATGAAGAGCAGCTCCGCAATGTGGACAAGTCATATCTATGAGCTTAGTGCCACCGGATCTATTCCCAATATCAATAGTCCTCTTATTCTGTTCTTCATCATGCAGGTCTTGTACTTTCATTCTTATCCCCTGTTACTATCAATCAAGCAATAGTTCGAAATACCTTAGCACATTTTCACTTATAAACTCTGCTAACTCTTCGTAGTTCAATGCTTTAGCAAAGGATACAACTGCTTTTACATCATATAAATTATTAATCCCAAACTTTCTAATCTGTTCAAGCTGATATTTTACTGTATTACTCATTTTAATTTAACTGCACATAGGACTGTGAAGTTGTTTACCACAATTAAATGTCTAACACTAATTGCTCAGTTACTTCGAATGTGTAATTTATTATACCTCCTTATTAATTACTTTGTTGAATACAATGCTCAATCCATATCCATCTATCTTCATGTTATATTGTGTTGATACATAAGATAAAGTAAGTTCTCTCTTAACTCCACAAGTTTCTATACTTATTGGAACAGGATTTAATATGTCATCTTCCTTGACTGCCACATTGCATACTGTCTTAAAATCTCTCTGATAGAAGTCCCAATCCTCAAGATTATTATAAACTTCCTCTATTCCATTTATCATAATCTTGATCCTTATCAAAGCTACAACATTATATCTGACAATTGACCCTTTGTCAAGAATTTTTTCACCCTTCTTAAAAATTCGTCCGTTTCTAATTTTAATCAAAATGCTTAATGGAACAAACAGTGTTTCTACTTTAGTCTTAACCTTTATTGCTCTGTAAGCTTCAATTTTCTTAGCAGTATCTTTTAATATTTGATAAGCTTCAGATATATGTTGAGATATACTTGGATCACCAGCATAAACATCTGGGTGGTATTTCTTCATTAAAGCTTTATATTGCTTTTTCAATTCCTCGGAATTCAAAGTATTAATGTCATTTATTCCAAATATCTCAAGTGCTTGTTCAATCTCCACTGTTTTTACCTCAATTCTTAATCTTAATTACTAACTGTCTTACTCTTTCCAGATTTAATTGTATCAAAAATACTTATGTTATCAAATATAATCTCAAAAACAAAAGGAATTATTGCTGTTATTACTCCGATTAATGTATAATTTAATTTTCTATAAGACTTCAATATATTCTTATAAAGTCCACAATAAATCTTTGAAGCTATTACAACTAATATCAAATAACCTGCAATCAAAATTACTGTTAATATAGCTCCAATCAATTTTGATTTCCCTAAGTTTACTTGATTATTTATCAATAAACCTACCAGTTCAATGTATTCTACAACAAATACTGCATATATAAAGTATATTAAATAAATTATACCATATACTGTACCCAACTTTTTATGCCCACCTAATTCTCCAAGGCTTCTCTCACAAACCACTGGTATTACTGACTTAAATGTATTTATCTTATATTCGTGAAATAATGTTGCCCTGCTATATACCAATATACAAGATAGAAATGCTAATATTCTACGTATAGCTATAAAATTTGTAGATTCTAATATTTTGTATACTGTATCAAATATAATTTCCATTTAATTATACCCAAGATTCGATCTCATCCAAAGTTGGACTCACAATAGTTTTCTTTTCAATCAATTTATTAGCAAGTGCTTCAACTAAATCAAAATTGTCTTCAAGAAGAACTCTTGTATACTTTTCTCTTTCTTCAATGTACTCATTACACTCATCAATAGTTTCTTTAGAAACCTCAGATCTTATATGATTTTTAACAAGTATCTCTTCATTCATTCTATGTTTACTTGGTTTATTAGAAAATCCACATTTTGTTATCATATTATAAGTCATGTTAGTCACTTGTTCAAGATCATTGCTGCATCCTTGAGTATGTTCATTAAACTTAATCCCTTCGGCCAGCATACCTGCAAGAAGTACATCAATTTCTTTAGTCAAGTCTGATTCTAATTTCAACTTCTGATCTTCATCAAAATCAGCATCTCTCACAGTCATACCACCTGCACCAGAACTATAAGGAATGATTGAAACTTTACTTACTGGAAGTCCATGTAACAAATTTACAACTGTATGACCAGCTTCATGAATAGCAGTTATCTCAGTATCTCGCTTAGAACTATGTTCTACTCTAACACCCTTTGTCATCTGTCTCATAACTGCTTCGTCAATATCACTTAATTCAATTACTCCATTCCTTCCAGCTTGTAAAGAAACATAAACTGCTTCGTTTAAAGACTCTTCAATCTGTGCACCAGTCAAACCTACAAGTAATTTACTTACTTTATCAAGTGTGACACCTTCATCTAATTTCTTATTCTTTAAGTATATATCAACTATTTCGTCACGATCCTTTTTAGTTGATGGTGGCCCAATATATACTTGTCTATCAAATCTCCCAGGTCTTAATAATGCATTATCAAGATCACCTAATCTATTTGTAGCTGCTATAAACAAAACTCCTGTATTACCATTAATTCCATCCATCTTTTGAAGAAGAGCATTTAGTGTCTGATTTGAATCTTGCTCTGCACTTCCACCACCAGAACGTCTCCTCCCTAAACAATCAATCTCATCAATGAATACTATACATGGTGCATTATCTTGAGCCAATGAACACAAACTTCTAACTCTTGCTGCCCCAACTCCTACAAACATTTCTCCAAAATCTGAACCAGCTGCACTAATGAATGGAACATTAGCTTCATTAGCTATTGCTTTAGCCATCAATGTTTTACCAGTTCCAGGAGGCCCATAAAGTAAAACTCCTTTACAAGCCCTTGCCCCAAGCTCGTCTAGCTTCTCGCTGTTATTAAACTGATCAACTATAAACTGTATATTCTTTTTAGTTTCACCTAAACCCTTGACTTGATCAAATGTCACCTTATTTTGTTCTGGCTTAAGCAAAGTGAACATCTTAGTACTTCCGCCAACTGTTGTATTTGATATGTATATCACAATCATAGAAATAATCATTATGTATGGTATACCAATCATCATTCGCATGATAACTTCTGACCAAGTAGACTTTTGAACTTGTACATTAGCTCCTCGTTCTAGTAAGTCATATATGAAAGTATCATTTTTAGGGTTTACTGCATTTACTACTGTACCATCTTTTAATTCAAGTGTAACTTTATTAGATGAATCATTAACTATAACTGTATCTACTTTATCTTCATCAATTAAATTATACATCTCCTGCAAACTTACATCACTAGCAGTTGGCTTAAGTTCCTGTCTAGCTGTGAAAAGCTGAAGGACTATGTAAAACATAATCACAGTTGCTATAAGAATAGTTGTCCAGTTAGTAAGCTTTCTCTTTCTTCTATTCTTATTTCTTTCTTTTTCCTTTTTATCTCTATTTCTCTTACTGTATGCCATTATACACCTCAATTTTCAGTACTTGCTTCACTTGAACCACCAGGTGCAGTAACTATCATACCATCTGTATCCCTACTATCATCAGAGCTTTTAATATTATTCTTCTCAGCATAATTGTTTAATACATCATTTAGACTGGAAATCAATTCATTCTTCTTTGCTTCTGCATTTTCAGCATTAAGAGATTCTAGTTTGTCATCATCATACCAAGAATCATCCAACTTCCAATCAAGATCATCACCAATTGCCATTGCATTAGAAACCCAACTTAATTGTTCATTTCCATTTCTTACAATGTAACAAAAATATGCAGGTCCTTGCTTTTCAGACATTCTAATGCCAACAATCATATGAAGTTCGGTTGAACCTTCAGTGCTTGCTTCAGTTGAATCTTCAGTGCTTGCTTCAGTTGAATCTTCAGTGCTTGCTTCAGTTGAATCTTCAGTGCTCGCTTCAGTTGAATCTTCAGTGCTTGCTTCAGTTGAATCTTCAGTGCTTGCTTCAGTTGAATCTTCAGTGCTTGCTTCAGTTGAATCTTCAGTTGTCTCAACATAAGCCTCATTTGCTGCTTCATACTGCTGATGCAATATGTTTACCATTGTACTAGCATAATAATCACCAGCAGATTCATAACACTTGTAAACTGCATCATCCCCTACAATATCTATTCTATATTCCTCTGTATGGTTTGTATCCTCATCAGAATTGTCAAGATCCATTTTATATAATGTAATACCATCATTACCACTGTCTACTGCATTAATAGCATTCTGAACAAAATGAAGTGTATCAAGTCCCTGGCCTATTACAAATTCATTATTATGTGAATCATATCTTACTAATGATCCATCTGATCTGTAAACTGAAGTATAATCACCATTATCACTTTGTGAAAAAATTTCGCCATGAGTATTATACATATACATTGTATAACGATTATTCCCAGTTTGTATCTCATAATAAGTTGGGCCATCAATTAAACTCTGCACTGCATTGTTATAATTATACTTAAACTCTGTCAACTGATCTTTATCGGTTACTACTGTATGTGCATAATCATATGTTGTAATTCCAGTTGCTTCCACTTCTTCTGTGCTATCTGTTGATGCAACCTCAGTAGATGTTGAGTCAGATTTGTCATCAGCTAAACTTTTCTTATTGGAGTTTATTTTATTTCCAGCAACTAAACTCCCAATGCATACGGCTATTGCTGCTACTGCTGCAACAGTTTCGACTACCTTCTTATTAACTCTTTTCTTTGTTTCTTTAGTATCTTTTAAATCAGTCATGTTGTAATCTCCTGTGAGTAAAATCAAAATTAAAAATAAATTATAACTATACATATTAATAGGCTAGTGTAAATATTCCACTAGCCTATCTAGAATCCTTAATAAGTTTTAATGCTTAGAGTTTAATTTTTATTATCAACTGTACTCTCTTCTATTTTTCCAGAATCCTCATCCTTAATCAGATCCTTTACTACTTTTTCTTTTGTAGCATCTTTTTCTTTTGTTGCATCACCCTTCTTTGAAACCTTTTTAACTATCTTAACAATTGCAAAGATAATCAATGCACAAATTACAAGCTGTGGAATATTCGTAAACAGTACAATTATGAGACTCTGTAAACCCTTACCAATGGATTTGAGTGAATTTATAAATCCATCTTTCATCTTATCCCACATTGATTGCTGTAACTCTGACCCATGAGTATAATCAACAACTTCTGTTAAATAAATTTCAACTGTACTATAATTGACATCATTGTCAATAGTATTTAAATCAGTAGTTATTGAATCAATTTGATACTGCAAATCTGCAAGTCTATTCTGAATGGCCAAAGCTGTATCAACATTATCAGCTTGTGCCAACATCCTATCAAGAGCTTTCTTTTCAGTTTCATAAGATTCCTTACGTGTCTTAGAATCATAATAGTTTAAAGTCATGTCAGTAGTTGTTCTGGAATTACGTGTTACGTTCACTAAACTGCTTACTTCTGACACATAGGAATCAACTTTGTCATAAGGAATTCTTATTGTAATGTTTAACTGCTGTGCATTATCATTATAATCATCCTTTGAATAATAAGAATTTTCTACATATCCACCAATGCTATATGCATCTTTTTGAAGTTTTTCAGATACTTCTGCAAAGTCTTTAGTTTCTGCATCTATAGATACTTTTGTTATGAGCTTCTTGCCACTATTAACTCTATTAACTATATCACTAGAAGAAGTACTGCTATAAGTTTCATTGCTTGTACTACTTGCATCCTCTGTAGCATATGATCCTTCATCAGCAGATTTAGCCGCCATAGAAAACGAATCCGCCTCTAAACCCACGCTATTTGTATCTTCTAAATTCCTTGCACCACTATATCCCTCTGACATACCAGAATCTACAGTAAAATAACTACTAGTAGATGAATTATCTGAAATCCTTCCAGCTATTATACCCACAACAATTAGTAGAGCGACTGCTATACCAATGATCTTAATTACTCTCTTCTTGTTTTTAGTTTCTTTACTAGTGTCTTTCATAATTTCTCCAATCATACATATGTAAAGTTAGTAGTTCCGTTATCATTTTTAAACATCCTAATTTTCTCAATCAGATTGTTATTTAATATTATAAGATCATCATTATTGCTTTTTATGTCAATCAATCTATGATCTGATGTTAATCTCATATTATCTAGTGTTACTTTACCATTTAATATAGCTGCTTTTAACATTTGTGGTGTAACTTCAATACTCTGCCCACCAGGACTTTTAAGTTTATAGGCTATAACTTTATTATGTTTATCTTTATTTTTACTTATGACTGTTAAAATCATATAAGTTCTATTATTCCTTTTCTTATAAACCCATTATTTATATTGTATTCTCCACAAACTACCATTCCACTGCACTGTATATTTTCTATATCACAGCTAAATCTATAAAATACCACTGGCACCCTTGGAAATATAATAGTCACTTCATCATCTGATTCTTCATAACTCAATTCTTTATAGTTACTATCATTTACTATATGTACAATAGATTTTTCAGATTTTAATTTTATTTCTGTATGATCTATTTTTATTTTATCTTTGCTTATATCAAAATTTTTTATGATATAATTACTATGCAATGCTTCAGATATAATATTAATTCTTTTATTCGTATCATATGAAGAGTCAATATTATTAATTATCATGCTTTTCTTATTTGTACCAAGTATTGAGTAATCACAAGTATTATAAAAAGCTTCAGTAGTTAAAATTCTATCTGTTCTAGTATTCCTTAAAATTTTACTTGTATCTAAATTTTTATTATTGCTAAATAAATTACTTGCACTTATTATATATTTATTTTCAATGCTGTTATCATATGTATCAATGTTTAAATTGCTAAAAACATCATCAGAAAATAAATTAAAATATATTCTATTACAAGTATAAGCTAAACAATATGCATCTTCATACATACTTATAAAAGCCCAAATACTATTCCCTACCTGAATTGGTTTATGCTCAATTCCAAATGGATTAAACTCATATAAATCTTTGTAATCATGTATCTTATAAGTGCTTAATATATGTACACTTGGCTTCTGTAAAAATTTTAGTGCTTTATTTACAACGGAACCTTGGTATAGCATGCCAATTTTATCTGACTCTGGCATATACCCATATTCAGTCTTATTAAATATGGCTAATCCGGGTATACTATCTGCTTTATGAATGAGTACAATATTATTATAAAGTATATCTCTATATTTTGTTGTACCCAGTCTCTCAAGCAGTATCATATCATTCCTTAATGAGCTTTATATTGAACAAACTTGTAGTTTTCACCAAGATCACTTATATCAAATCCGAGTTTTTCATATAATGACATGTAACACATATTATCTATATCAGCTACGACATTATAATTATAGTATTTATTTAATGCATCTTTAATAAGTTCAGTTGCTAATCCCTCTTTTCTATGATCTTTCCTAATACCAATATCTATTAAATACATAGTGTCGCCATGTAAATTGCATATCTTATTATGTATTTCACTAGTAGACTGATAGTTTGAATCTTCCATGTTTCCTGTAAACATCAAATTAAACATGCTCTTATCATTCTTCCGTGTATACCAATAATCAAATCCTATAAGAAATCCCAGCATGTCTTTATCTGACCATAGACCACTAACCCAATTATGCTGAATGCAATACTTAAACACTTCTCCAAAATCAGTTACCATTTTATCATGTCTAACTTTATCATCTGGATATATTTTCTTATAATATGGATCATCCCTAAAACAGTCTATGAACAACTCCATGAGTTTATCATAATCAAACAACCGTACTAGCCTTAAACAAGTTTTCACTTCTTTTACCTCTTTTAAAAATTAAATGCATAGTTAAAATTGAACTATGCCTTTACTTATGATCTAGAGTTTAACTACAAAAATTTTATGCCTATAATTTTTCTTAATTTCATTAACAATTCAAAATATTTCTGCAATTCTTCCCAACTCAACCAACTTGACCCCATCCTCTTAAAATTTCTTTTTCAAAACCTCTCTCGAAAAACTTTTAGGTCGAATGGTGTAATGTATACCAATTTTTAGCCACTGTTTAACACTTTTTAATCTTAATGCTTATACCTCAATTACTCTATTCGCCAAAATCCATACTTAGTGAAAAAATTTATTTAACTTTATATTAAATTATAAATATAACAATATTTTTATTTACAAAGTTGTAATTTTCTCACTGTATATCAAATTTTTACTCACTGTTTATCAATTTTTGAATCCTATGTTCAACACTCAAAATGCAAATGTATATCGTTTTAATTTCAAATGTTTATCATAAAATTACTTGCTATTCATTTTACCAGAGTCCTTATAAGTATTAACCATGTTACCGCTCAACCACACTGCGTTTGATGTACCAGCATCCATTTGATTTAATGTCTTGTTAAACCTATACATCTCTGCACTCATAAGATCAGCTTGACTTAATATGTAAGCTTCAGGAGTATTTGGACTTATTGGACTGCCAAATTCTTTCTTTCCATGATGACTTAGAACTAAATGTCTCAACAATGATAATGCTTCTACCTCTGACTTCAGCTGTTCATCAGACTTTCCATCTGCTGCTAAACCAAACCCTTGTTTATAAGCTTCAATGTCTATCATGCTAATTCCAATAGAAATATGAGTTTCCAGAGAAGCTTGAGTGCTATATTGAGTTGAACCAGTTGTCAAATTAACATCTAACTCTTTTAATTTTCCTATATCATGTATCAGAGCACCTGCTATAAGTAATGGCATATTTATAAAGGATTCACCATATCTCTCTTGCCAATACTTACCCATTACTTCTGATTGCTCAACAACTTCAGCAGTATGCACAAACAAACCACCAATCATATCATGGTGCATTGAGTTAGCAGCTGTCCATTGTGTAAATTTACTCCAGTTATCAATCAATAAATGAGCTACTATGCTATAATATATACTGCCTTTAATACTCTCAAGAGATTTACTTATTATCTGATAAGCATGTTCCATACCATCAGCTACATTCACAAAATCTCTCGGATCTTCATCAATCTCTTCAAAGTTATATATCACACAGCTTGGTTCATCTTTATATGGTTTAACATCTATGGCTGCACAGTAAACTTTACCACTTACTAAAGTTTGTGCATCTTCTTCGGAAGCTCCAAATTTCTTTGCATTGATCTTGACATCTTTATCTCTCATTGTCAAGTTGATGTAATTACCACCATTTTTCTGTGGTCTAACTTCTACCTCATCAGCCACAAACACACCATATATACGACTATTTAAATTTTCTTTTATATTGATCTGACTTAAATGTGTGTATTCCATTTTATATGTATACTCCCAAATTAAATTATATATAAAATTAAATGAAATTTACATATAAAATTTAACAGGTCAATATTTAAGTCAAAACAATTTTTATTATTTATTATTTACAATTCTATTATGTCTATCACAATTGATCAATCTCAACAAATTGTGGTAATATACATCTCCATGATAATCTTTAATTTGATTAAGTATTTCCTGTGATTTCTTAGATGTACCAAGCATGTGATCTGCAATAAGATTAGATACCTCGGTTATATCAAAATCTTCAGTGTCTTTACTTAATAATATTGGTAAACATTCATATGCTCCTACTAACTGATGCTTATAATACAATGCATCAATACTTGGCTTATTATCATAAGTCACAAATCTCTTTGTCCAAACCTTACCAATATCATGCATTGCGGCTGCTGCAATGACATTTCTACTATAAAAATTGTCAATTGCTTCTTTTTCAGTTAACTTTAAATGTTCTCCAAGAGAAATATTATATCTTGAATTTTCCAAATCAAAGTTGTCTAAATCTCTATAGTGTTTGTAAGGATCAGAACCAGGAATATATTTATATTCAATACTATCCCAACCCTCAAACCTTGCTGGTGGATTATATCTAGTTCTCATTCTAGATATAACCTTTTCACCAACTGTTCTTTCTCTTTCAGCATCAGCTACAACACAATCATCAAATGCTCTTACGACTACAATGATTTTAAACTCAACACTTCCTGCATCCCTAAGAGAATACTTAATGTTATTCAAAGTATTCATTCTGTTCATTCTATCAATATTGGTAGCATCATAAACAACATTCTTGCCAGCATTGAGATTGTTTATAGTTCTATTGAACATTTCTTCAAAGATCTCTTTATTATGACATTGATCAGTTTCATCACCAAAGATTTCTCCTCTAATTCTATCTGATGATAATAAAACTGTATTAGTATCTTCTAATTCTTTTGCGTAAGTACTTTTTCCAGAACCAGGCAAACCACACATCATTGTGAAAGTCATATTATCATTTCTCCTGTTTCATTTTATCCTACTTGCTCAACCACTGGAATGATAATTGAAATTAGCATTGCTGCAATTAAGATTGCGGCAAGTATTCTAGTTTTTATTTGTTTCTTTTTATTTGTCTTTTTATTTTTCATCATCCATCACCTATCAATGACTATAATTATTAAATACATTGTTATTACTATAATAACCATTGTCTACAAAGAATATATACTCTGACGGACTATCAAACTTGCTTGTCTTGTTATCTGTTAATGATACCAAATCCCAATATTCACTTGAACTTGTTTCGGGATTACTAATTTTATTAGTAAAGTAATCAACTGTCATAGCTGTCTCAGTATCCTTAACTCTTACAATCAAAGTATTATGACTACCCTGTAAACCTATACACTCAAGGTTTATTTCATTCAGACTATAATTCTGAATATTTGAACTTGTAGGCCCCTTATAAGTAATAGTTCCATCCTCATTATAAATGTTTCCGTAGGCATCTTCCTTATGCCCATCAGTAAACTCTCTAAGATTATCAATACCTATAACAGAACCATCACTATAATGAATATTCTTATCAGAATCAACTACTGTTCCATTTGTAAATGTAGAAGTTCCATCAGCTGCTACTGTAGTTCCATCAGTATATTTAACAGTGCCATCTTCATAAACCATTGTTCCATCTGCATAAGCTATTGAACCAGTAGGTGATACAATCGTTCCATCAGTTTCTACAATCGTTCCATCAGTATATAAAATAGAACCATCAGTTAATGTAAAAGTACCATCTTCATTTTGAATTGCCCCATTTAAATCATGTATATGTGGGGTTCTTTTTTCAACTGCATCATTGGCTAAACTTCTTAAATCTGTATATCTCTTAATAATTGAATCAGCATTTGATTTGTTTACCCATGGAAGACTTGTGTAATCAGGATAAACGACTCTTTCATTCACATCATCTACATCTGCTTCATCACTATTATCAGTTGTATCTGCTTTAACTACTGGATAAGTAATAGAATTATTATTCCTCCAAATTCCATATGTTCCATCTTCATTAATAATCGTTACTGTACCATCATCATTGATCTTCCAACCACTTGGTAACTTCTCATCAAATGATGTTTTCGTATCAATAAGTGTTTCAGTTTTATTATTCTTGTAATCCAAATAATACAAGGCACCATCTTCAATATAATAGATGTTTTTATTATCTTTAGTGTAAACATCGGTTATTACATATTGCTTATCTTTCTCTGTAATAAGACTCTTTAGCCCATATAAGTCATCTGAATTATTTGTCTTTTTAACTTCAAGTTCATCACTGTTATCTGTCTCTGTATTATTTAAACCAATCTCGAGTTTTTTGAGCTTTTCATTTTCTTCTTTGGCTTTACTTCCACACTTTACAAGCTCAACTGGAACATCATTAGGTTTCTCAATTCTTGCAAGTCTGCTGTTGCTTACAAAATACAACATCCCTTGGCATCTCATCATCATTACAACTGTTTCATCTTCATTTAATACCTTGACTGATTTATTACTGTCAAAGCTGTAAAATTTCATTCCTTTGTTATCAGTTGGTGTATAATAGATTCCATTATGTTCAACTACCATCATTCCAATGCTTCCAATATTTGTATCAACCACCTTGCTAACATTTGTTGATGGATCATAAACTTCTATTATTCCATCTTTATCTTTATAGTACATTAAATCATTATACTCGTTTGGATACTGACCACTAAGTGAGTCAACTTCTTTATTTGATGTTTTACTTCTTACACTAATCACTCCATTGTTACAAATGTAATCATAAAAATAACCACTAAACCCACTGGAATATTTTGTTGTTGAGGCTGGATCATAATAGCTAATTCTGTATGTATCACTAGAAACCTTACTCATCTTTCCTTTAGCATTTACTGTTACAGAATTAATAGTTGTGACACCAAGTCCTACATTCAATGCTCCGTTATAAAGTTTAGATGTATTATTCGGAATTGTTCCATCTGTTGTATATAGAATGTAACCTTCATCAGAACTAAGCTTAACCTTTATTGGTTCCTCGTAATCTCCAGACTCTATATCTGCTTTAACCTGACCTGGAAAGTTCAAATCCAATGTATAAGTATTTGTAACTAATTCACTAGTGTATCCTTCAGGTGTTACTGTTCTAGCTGAAATCTTATAAGTACCATCAGAATCAAGATTTATTGGACTTATATAATCTTTGTTATCTGATTCAGAAACAACAGATCCAGTAGATTTAATAGAATAAACTATTTTATTATTCTCAGAAGCTGTAAGTCTAACTACTTGTGACTCTGTATAATCACCAGAATTTACACTGAATACTGGAACTGAAACTGTTAACTCATTAATTAAATCATTTACTCTCTTATCATCTGCTCCAAATATATTAGTTGCTTCTTCAATTTCATTATTTACGTTACTTGTACTACCATCCTGGCTGTATAACTCAGCCAATCTCTTATAAACATTAAACTTGTCACTTCTATAAGACTTAGCTATGTCATACAAACTCTCTTTCTCATTGTTTGTTCTTGCATATGAAGCTCTTATCATGTAATAATGGTACATATAAGTTTTGCTCTTTGGTAGTAGAACCATCATAAGAAGAATAACAGCAGATACAACAAGTACTGTAATGGAAATCTTTTTGCTCTTTACTAATCTCTTATGTCTGTAATACTTTTCATCTTCAATCTCAAACATATTTGAAAGCTTAAGTTTCACAAGGTCTTTTCTCTTTTCCTCAGGAGTTCTTTTATACAATTTATTATAATATAAATAATAAACACTGATTGAACCAACTGCAAATAAAATAAACATCCATATTCCAAGTGTTTTATTTCCAGTCCTGAATGTTACTGCAATACCAAAATCAATTGCACCAGATACTGCATATTCAATCGGAGCTGAAACAGATTTAACAGCTACCATGATAACTGAAATAATGATTCCAAGAACAAGACCAAGTAACATACTCATTATTATATCGAACTTTCCATTAAAAATGAGTATCCCAGCCATTATTCCTGTTATTGAACAATTTAATAGTATACTTAACTGGTTTAATGTGATTCCAATAATCGCTCCGAGTAACCCTGCAAACATTGAAAATTCATGTATAAATTCTGTGGTTACTGTAGGATCAAACCAAGATAATACAATTCCTCCAAGATTGGCTATAAATGCACCACAAACAAACCCTTGTGCTGCCTGTATAAATCTACTGCCAGTCCAAGCAAGTATGCAAGTTATAACACCTATGATTATGAACCATATTGTCATAGAATCAATAGTGCTTGTTATCTGATTAAAAATATCTTCAACAGACATATCAAGCTTTAGTGTCTTAATGATTAACTTACAAGCATCTTCACCTAAATTATAAATGTTAATCGAACTAGTATCAAGCATATTCAACTCCTAATAAATCAATTAAAACTAAAATAAAATTAAACACCTCTTTTATAAAAATGTTTATTAACAAAATAAAAGGCAGAAATGCTAAAAATCACATTCCTACCTTTATTCTATCATCTATTTACTGTTTAATTCAATTAGCTAAGGCATCTTTTACATCATTTAATTTATCTTGGTTATTATAATATTTAATCCAAATTGGATTAGAAGTTTCATCAGGATTCATATCTGTATCTATTGCATTAAACAGGTTACTCAAATTATTTCCCTCAAAATTCTTCCAATATCCTCTGCTATCAAAATCATCTTTATTGAAGTACTCAGCAGATTTAGTGTCATCTCCACAATATGTAATGCTACCCCAAGTTTCTTTATAAAATGGAATAATATCAAAATAGTCAGTTCCATCTAATTCAAGTTTATCTTTATCTATTGATAAAACACCAGATACTATTAACTCTGTATTATTATCTATCCTCTCTGATAAACTCAGATCTGCTGGCTCTTCACTGTATTCATCATATATTTCAACATCAATCCCAGAAGTATCATCAGCAGAATCAACAAGTGTGAAGCCTTTATCTGTTATATCAATAGCAATGCCCCCAACTACAACTGCTTTATTATTCAAGCTACTCTGTAAATCAGTATCATTTAAGATAGTTGATATGTCATAATATGGAGCAGCTTCAGCAGCTTGTTCAGCATCTTCATATATCTGTTTTTCTTCTTCAGTATATGTAGTTGATACATCACTTTCATCTATTTCAGTTTCAGTACTACTTTCAGAAGATGACTCAGTACTTGCTTCTGTTGACTCTACTACACTTGTTACTTTGGCATCTTCTTTTTTATTTCCACAAGCACATAAACTAATTGGCATTGTTAAAATTAAACTTAAAATTATAATCTTATTTTTCATACTGTTTAACCTCATCCTGCATTACGATCATAGGCATGTCTACGATTATATGCACTAGAGGCCAACCAAATGGAACCTGCAATAAGTATTCCAGCTGGCCCAAATAAACTACCAGCCAGACCAGCCCCAAAGAATGTAGCTGCTTTCTTAATTCCAGTTGCATTGCCAGCTAATTTGCTTCCAATAGGTCTTCTATTTTTTCTTTCAAGCTTCTTTTGTTCTCTAGTCTTTTTAGCACTGCCTGATCCTATATTATCAAGTAAATAACCAGGACCTTTTTCTTCAAGGTTTGGATTCTTACGAGCACACATACTTTCAAATGCTCTATCGAAATGTATACCTTTCATTGTTTTGTCAGCATCATCTGCCTGACTGTTAAAATCTTTTCTGGTATAATCTTTAGTTTTATCCCCACCCTGCTGTATAATAGATACTTTTTGTAATGACTTTTCAGCTTGGAATAAAGCCCAAATGCCATCTGCATCTGTTCCAAACTGCTGATCTACTTTTTCAAGAGCTGGATAATCCAACAATAACAACTGTATATTCTTAAACTTTTTAAACAACTCTCTATAATCAATGATTTCATACAAATCAAGATCATATTCATTATCTAGAAGTTGTTCAACATTAACTCTTGTATTTTTAGCATATATACAGTTATTATAAATGCCTATTCTTGTAACTTCATTATTATCTATAAATCTTCCATGTATGACATCAAGGATGAGTTCCCATCTCTTTTGGCACTGCCATGTTGTACCTCTAGAGTTTCTAAACATCTTCTTAAATCTCTCAACCCTACTAACGCTTCTTCTATTTACTTTGTCAATCTGCTCAGGTGAAAAAGCTATCACATGCTGATTCGGTCTAGTGCTAGTTACTTTTATGTTTCCAGAATTATCAATTGTGAAACATGGCTCACCAAATTGTTGAACAGATGGTTCGTATGCATCATAACTAGATGAATAAGAATCCTTATCATTATATGATTCAAACCCTTCTGGATCATCATTGGCATTACTGGAACTATTATCAGTACTCCAATCACCCATTGATCCATCATTATCATTTAATGGCTTATCACCATCACTAGTTGATGTAGTGTCAGGTTCAGTCTTAACTTGTTGATTTGAATTCATATAAGTTGAACTCTCATAAACCTGTTCACGAGAAGCTTTCTCACCTGGTTTTGGAATTAATTCAGAGTTACACTGATCCATCCAGGTTTTGCACATGTTTACTGATGGCACTTTATCATAAGGAAAATTATTTGCATCATATGCCTGTAAAAGCTTAATTGCAAAAGCCAAAGCTGGCAAACTTTTACTATGTCTATCTATTTGTGCTCTTCTAGTAAATTCTCTACTTAAAGTATTAATATAGTTTACTACATCCAAACCATCTGTTTGTCCTTGAATAGCTATATAATGAAAATTACTTAGGTATTCAACAGTCCTTACAGTGTTACTATCACACTTTCCATCTTTATAGAATACATGAAGATTGTTAACATTACATACAAACTTATAAATGAACTGCTTATAGTATTCATTTAAACTCTCAGATGTATATGGTATCTTCTTCAGCTGAGACACTGGCATAAATTTTTCTATCCTAGCTGACTCTTGACCTTTAATGTTATCAAAGTACTTTTCAGAGGATGAATTACTAGTATAAGTCTGTTGTGATTGTGATGGCTGAGAAGCTTTGATACTATCTGCTACAGCTTTAGATAATTGGTCTAAACTTTCCTGTGATACCTTTGATTCTCTTTCAGTCTGTTTATCTACTGACTCAAACTGACCACTGTTTCTAGAAGCATTATCCTGTTGTATTGCTTGTGCCAATTTAACTGCTAATACATTTAATTGTTCTTCAGTAGGTTTCATAACTTTACCTCTGATTATTATTTTCTTTATTACTGCCAGTTGTTTGGTTGACTGTTTGACTAGCTGCTTGATCTGCTTTTATCATCGCAATAATAGTAGCTTTTAAACTTTCCATTAATTCTTCTTTATCATCAGGTTTCATAATTATTACATCCCCCAATCTCTAAATGTTTCTACTATTATTTTTATTAGGTTAGTTCTCAATGGTTCTCTAGCAGTCTGATTTATACTTTGTTCTACCTGTAACATGAAATTTTCTGCAACTTCATAAATCTCTGCATCTGACATTCTATCATCTTGTTCAGTACCATCTTGTTCAGTATCATTAGATCCTGCATATGCATTAGCAGATCCTTTAAGCTCTATCATCTTATCAGAATCTATATTACTATCTGATGTTCTGCTAGTCATATTATCATACACTGACTTATGGTCATTGAATGTATTTGCCATTATATCTGCATTAACCAAAGAATCAGGATCTATGCTAAACAACCAATCTTCCAGAGATGCATAATGCCCAGTACTGATAATTCCTATAGCCTTTAAGAACTTTGTACATATACGGTGTCCAGATGACAATGCAGTTTGTATAGTTAATGGATTACCCTCAAAATCTGTGGATTCACTTGTATGTTTCATTAAATAGTCTAGGTATCCTGGAAACCCTATAAGTGGATTAATATCGCCAACTTTACATCCATAATCAAGAGCTACTTCATTATCTTCACTTACTATAAAATCATGATTAATAGTGTAATCTTGAAGTTGCTTACTCAAACCAGGATCATCCTTGTTTTTCATACCATGCAATAGCCCATCAGTATATTCGCCTACTTTATTAGGATCTGGATCCCAATCTGCATCATTAAGCACCATTGATGTTTTTATGACTGTTGTATCACTATTACCAGTTACCGTTGGAGCTGTACAATAAGCAAATACACCTCGGTTATTCAGCAACTCTTTGTTTTCAAGATCAATATTTGGCCTAATTCCATAACTGCTATCTTTTACGGTTCCTTTACCAAGCAAAGCACATGCTCTATTCAGCATTGTTTTTGCAAATGGCCCCTTTATTTCTGTAGCCATTGCATTCTGAGCAAAAACTATAGCTGTTACTTTACCACTCCCTGAAGCCTGATTTCTAAATGTTTCTAGAGCATTGGGAGCATCTCTAAAGTATGTATATATACTATCTGCTAATCCTGGTACTAATGAATCTGGAAGTAATGATGGATTATTTTTAGTTCCATTAAATATGGGTTTTCCTGCTGTCTTATCCTTAGATACACTGCAAAGTCCATCAATTACACTTGCTATTTCAGCACTCAAAGATTGTAATTCATCAAATACAAAATATATTTTATTACTTCCTGTTTTTAATTCTTCCCCTCTGTTTCCCATTCTAGCTGTTGCTATAGCCTTCATTAAATATATAGATTTAACATATGGTATAAACTGAAATGCTTTTCTAAGATTAGAAGCATTCATACTGGACACTTTTGTATAAGCAGCCATATCATTAAGTAATTTATTGTTATGTGAATTTCCAAAAGTATATGGATAAGGTCTTTTCTTTGGCTGTTTGGTCTTTTTATCGACACCCGGCATATTTGTACTAGCATCAATTGCATATACAGGAACATTATATTTATTTGACAAATCCCAAAATAGTTTAGCCATATCTGGTTTAAAATCTATATAGCATACTGGAGCCCCACAAGCAAGCATCTGGGCTAACAATGATAATGTTAATACACCCTTGCCAGATCTAGATGCTGCAATGATTCCAAGTACTGTACATGAATTATCATTTAATGAAATACCTCTAGTTTCGCCGCTGAAAGTTTGTCCAATTATTGCATTATCAAGACTGATTTTAGCTCCGTGCATTACAGCCTTACCAACTGTTTTATATGCAAATCCCACCGAACCTATAAATCTTTCTTTATTAAGCACTATAAGTCCACTATAAGCACCATCTTTTTCTTTGTCTCCTGCTATTAAATATTTTGATGGACTTCCTATATGAAATAGATCTGAATTTTTTATTGCTTCAGATATTGATCTATATGATTTAAGACTTTTTGGATTGTTGAATCCACTTAAACATACAGCATATCTAAATGCCTCTGTATCAATTTTATTTATTAGAATTGAATTAGTATAAAAAGCCTCTATGCTACCAAGAGCAATATCAATAAGATCTGCCCATTCATCTTCTGAATTTGCCTTCAATCTTGTTAAAAACATTTTAATTGCTATAGTTATTTTGTTTCTAAAATATTGCACGTATTCAGTCCATGAATTTGCTCTTACAAACTTTCCTACTAGTTCTGGCGAAATTCCCTTGCCCTCCTCTACTTTATACACACCAAAAGCTATTCTAGCTTGCATAACAGGCCAATAATTATAAATCATTGTTCCATCTGGCCTCATCCACTCTTCATTTACTTGTAAATCTTTAGCCTTATCTGTATATTTATATGGCACTGGCTTTAAAGTATTATCAAGATCTTTTATTATTCTATATATCTTATTACACTGAATATTCATTGTTCTTCGAACATCAGTCTCAACAGTATTTTGACCAGCTATTTTTTCTTTAGAATTCAATTGTATGTATATTGCTTTTGGATTTCCGTCATCACCATATGGTCCGAGTACACCAAATGGTAAATCAGTGTACAAATTAGCATACATATCTCTCAATCTGTCAATTATATTATTCACAGAATTTATTATTGCACTATCATCATATAAAAATCCTGCTTTATATATATCTGAATTTTTTATCTTATTTCTTACAATATCATCTTCATTTATACCACCAGTATACTCTCCATTTTCTCTTTGTTTTTCTTCAATTTTTTTGAGCTCTTCTTTAGCTCTTTCTGCTTCTTCTACACGCTTTCTTATTTCATCTTCATTACTGGCATTTGTTTCAGCTGTTTTACTATAATCATCTTCACTAATGTCTATTTCATCATCAGCATCTTTACCAATGTATTCTTCAATATGTGCTGTAGTATCTTCTTCAACATGTGCTGCAGCATCTTTTTCGTCTTCTAGATTACCAAAGTTTTCATCATCATCAGCACTAGTATTTTCCTCAAACTCTTTTGTTTCACCTGAGTTTTCTTCTGTTTCTAAATTATCAAAATCATCTAGACTAAATGGCTTATTAAAATCTTCGGCTGTTTCACCATCACCATCGTCGTCATCATCAGCATCCAATGCCTGCTGTGTTTCATCAAGTTTTTTACTAATTTCATCTTGATCTGCAAACACACCAAATGCTTCAAGGTCTTCTTTAGATATTTCAGCAGCATTAAGCTGATCATCTAAATCATCAGAATTGTCTACTCTCTTTAAACCAAACAATGCTAATGATTCTTTAAATTTATCAGGGGTTATGTCACTGTATACATCGTTTACTCCATTATTTAACTTAGTATAAGAATTTAACAGCTGTACATACAACTTCTTAGAAGTACCACCAACCCTTGTATATACAGTATTAAGGGCATCATTACTAAGTATTTCACTCTTACTACGAGCAGTAAGCATTATTGAATAATAATATTCTTTATTTAACAAAGTTCTAAAAGTTTTCTTATTCTTTGTTATAATGTCTTGAGCAACATCCTGTGAGTAAGTAGATGATGATGTAGGGAGCAAAGCAGATGCAAGAATATCATATTTAGCCATAATATCTTTAATGTCTGCATCAGATAAACCCTGGACATATTTCCAATTATCTATTGTTGATTGCAAAAGCTTTTCGTACTTGTTCATATTATTCTCCCAAAATTACTTATCACTTTCAAAGAATAAAGGCTTAAATATCTTTTTATTATTGTATGTAAATCCACTGTAAATGTACTTAAGTGTATCAGTTGCTGTCTGTACATCATGTGAGTTTCTAAACACAAATTTTATCTGCTTTATGGCAGCATCCCCATATTTATCTCTAATTTCAACAAGTTCTTTCTCTAGCTCACCCATGTCTTCTGTAGATTCCATAGCTTCTTCTCTTGAAACAGAAGATTTGAGTCTAGCAGCCTCTATCTTAGTCCTTAAGCTTGCAAAATAACCCGCTAAGATTTCACTATCAAATTTGTAAATGTATTCCTTTGATATAAAGTTTGAGTCCAATAATGTATTTTTATTACTTATAGTTCCAAGCATTATGTAACTATTTTTTAGTATGTCAGCATTGCTAATTAACCAAGTATCTCTAGATTTATTCTCACTATCATAGCTAGGATTTTTAAGATCTGCAAATACATGACCTTGACTATTTATTTTCTCTATAACATCATCAAGGTTTGATATAATTCCAATATACTTTAACCTTGGAAATCTTTTTGTTATATCTTTTACATTTCCAGATGCATTTCTAATAAACCACTCCAGTATCACACTGTTTTGGCTAGTATCAATTTTTGGAGGTATCCTGTTCATATAGAACTGTTGTAATTGAGCATCTCCGCTGTAATTCCTAAACAATGCTGCTACATCTTCAGAAGCTAATACAGTCCAATCAAAGTATATCTCTTCAATATTTGATAATACCCATGGACTTGCAAGTATACCTATAGCACTACCTTTTATCTCTATCTTTTGTGGCTCAACAGCATTGCCATTAAATGTCTTCTCCTGTAAATATCTGTTGTAATTGACATTATACAAGAGTTTATCTTTGATCACTTCTTTTATATTTATCTCATTATTATTTCTATCCTTTAATTTTCTAGTAAATGTTGCCTCTGCCCGTTTTCCCTTTAACATTGGTGCTGCATAAAAATTTACTACTACTTGAGTACCAGTTATAAGAAGTCTACGAATATTAGTAGGAGAATTATAGCTACTCTGAGCTGCTTTCATATACATAGCATTCTTTTCTATCTCTTTATAGTAGTCAGAGCTATATGAATCATCACTTTGACTATTAGGTACTCTAGGATACAATGGCAATGATCCACCAGTATCTTTTGATACTCTTGGAAAATGAACAGCTTGCCTATATAAACTTGTTAGATCATAACTTATCTTAGACATTTTTATCTCCGTTAAACTTTATATACTCTAACATTATATCTTTTCTGGAGTTTCTCTGATGTTAATAAATGTTCCTTTTTATCATTCATTCGATGAATTATTTTAGCAGTGCTTGGTATTTCAATTCTTTGAATTTCCTTACAATCATCAAATGCTGATTCATCTATTTTTTCAAGGCTATTTCCAAATATAGCTTGAGCTAATCCAGAACCTTTAAAAGCATTTATTCCAACCTTCCTAATGTTTCTTGGCATGAACATCATTGTTAATTGCTTACAACCACGAAATGCTTCAGCCCCTATTTCTTCAACACTATCTGGTAATGACACATATCTTAGGTTAGCATCTCCATCAAAGATATTCATTCCAATAATCAGTAACTCGCCTTTGATCTTTACTCTGTATAAGTTTGGACATTTACTAAAGGCTTTCATACCAATGTACTCTAGCTTATCCCCAGTAAACGTATTTATTCCAGAACCTTCAAAAGCAGATACTCCTATTTTTCTAGCAGTTGTACTTACTGTTCCGCTAAGATTCTCTGTGTATTTAAAAGCCCCATTTGCTATATATACTTCCCTACCGGATAACTGCACAAACTTAACTGGTGAATATGCAAAACAATCTTTTGGAATAATTCGAATGCCAGAACCTAAGTATATCTCTGATAACTGGCACTCTGTATAGTCTTGCTCATTTAGTATATTTGCTTTATTAAAAGATTCACCGTTCCTATGATTTACATATTTAGCAAAACAACCATTTCCAAGGTTAACTAATGAGTCTGGACAAGATACTATAACAGGCCCATATGATTCAAGTCTACCTAATTGAGTTACACCATCTGGAATTTCGAGTGTACTATCTCTTCTTACTATATCTTGAGTTATCTTTCTAATAGTTATTCCAGCATTTTCTTGTTTAAACCCATGTGCTGAAAAATCACTATTAATCTTTAAGTTAAAATCTTTTTTGCTTATTCTAGCAACTGGAAGAACTGTATATCCATCAGTATTTTTATTATATACTACAAGTCTAAACATTGTTTTTCTACTACTTATTGTGTTATCTATATATGCATTATAAAATCTCAAGTCAGCAGAATCATCATTGCTGCTTATTGGCAATCCAACAAGTTCTTCTATAATTGCACTGTTTCCACGAATAACCTTTCTATCTGGCTTTTCTGCAACATAGTCAAAAGTTCCATTATTCATGTCATATCCAGTTACAACAATGTAAAAATATCTTCTTTCAGATTTTGATACTGTCTTTTTAGCATAATACCTAGCTTTCTTACCAGGAAGCATGTTTAACATAACAATTTTATTTTTATTTACTTCAAAATTGACTGTTACAACATTACTTCCCCTAAGAGACCATACTTTTACAAGTAATTCTTCTTCTCTAAGGTCAAACAGCACTTCCCCTCTATTTGTTATAATATCGTAAGAAATTATTTTACCAGTCACATAATTTTTCTTAATGCTGACTATTATTATGCAATAAGCTTGTTGTTGATTCATGGTTAATTCCCTCTAATTTTTAGTTTTAAAAATAAATTTCATTTTTTATATAATTTCTATGATCCTTTTAAGGTTAAATTTTGTATGCTAATCAACAATAACAACTAGTTATAATTAAGTCTATAAAAATAATAATCACTTCGGTAAAAAATTAAGACTCCTAGTAAATAATGCTTACTAGGAGTCTTAACGCTACACTATAATCTAAGTATTTAAATACTAACAACTTCATTATCAGCAGATGTTTTAGAAGCCTTAACATCTATCCCACTGTCATTCTTAAACTGAGCGGATTCATCAGCCATTAAGTATACTCCATCAGTTTCTATATAGGAATCAACTACATGGCTAACGTCACCCTCCATTTTAAGATTGTATACCTGAGCACCTTCTGGAATGAAACCTCGCTCAACTATCATGAACTGGAACCCTATTGTTGTAAATGACCACAGAATGTCAGATACAATTTTTCTATTTCTAGCTGAAATACCACTAAGGATTTCATCCATAACAAGGATACGTCTACAACCAGAAATAACTATCAAACTCAATACACTCAACAATGATACAATCTGAGCAATTCCGTGACCACTATCAGTTTTCAATGATCTTGTTTTACCACCACCTACATGGAGAATAATCTCAAGCTGTGGATACTGATTTCTAAGTGTATGTTCCTTAAGTTCAATCTTACGAGTTGAACTAACGAACATTCTTGCTAAAGCTGCATTTAAACTCTGCTCAAGGAATTTATAGGCTTTTCCGACTGCTTCATCAGATACCTGTCTAAGTATTGTAATAGCATTTTGAGCTATTTCATGAGCTTCTCTGTTATCTTTACACTTTTTATCAAGTTCATTGATTGACTTCATCAAGGCTTCCTTACTTCTGATGGCAGCCCTATTTTCAATATCTATCTGCTCAACAGCTGTAATAAAGTCATTGGCCTGCTTTCTAAGTTCATCTGTATTCATTATATTTATCTATCTCCTAGATAATTATTACTCTTCAACCTTGATTGCTTCAGTTGGAATTCTAGTTGCCATATAAATTCCATTCTCTGACTTATAGAATTTCACACCAAGTTCAAGACATTTCTTTACATCAATACGAAATACAACAGGAGTTTCTCCGTCCTTACAATGTCTAGCGCCAACCTTTTTAGCAGTTTCAACATTATCTGAAAGATGCACATACATTCTGTTCATTGGAATAATGTACTTACTCTGCTGAATACTCTTAGCAGTACGAGGAGCTGTCCCGTGGAACAAATCATTCTCAGGTGTAACTTCATCAAACTTCAGCTGAACCGGAATAGAATGACCGCTGTTTGCTCTAATGTATCTATAATCATCTCTAAAAGAGAATCTCTTCTTTTCATCAGCTTCTACAATATCAATAAGTACAGGCTTAGTAATTGTAAATGGATTTGTATCAGATGCATTGATCTTCTCAATAAGATCATCTGTGTTAGTCCAACCGCCATCAAGATCAACCCAAAGATTAATCTTATCAGGATGATGTCTAAGCAGATAAGAAAGATACTTTCCAAAACTATCACTATTATTCTTTGTTACTCTAAATTTTACGTTTTCCACAGTAATTTGCCTCCAGTAATAATGCTATCTAATTCATTTAAATTGTCAATACGTAATCCATTAAACCTATTTCGATTTCCGTTTATACCATTAATCCATTTGATTGCCATACCACCAAAACTTTGCCAATCTAAACAGTTTGGAGTATGATCATCTACCAATATATCATTACTGCTTAGCCTACAACCTGTTATCTTTTCGACTTCTAATGGCTTACTGCTTCCCCAAGGAAGAATTATTCTATGTTTTGAATCCAAGCTTGGTAAGTATCTGCTCATCCATTCGTCTTTTTCTTTAAATGCAGGCTTTTTATAATATATTGTTATTACATATACTTCAGCTATGTTTGCTTTAATCAATGAATTAACATATTCAACTACTTTAGTTGGTTTTAATTCTGAATAGTATCCTTCACGGGCATAATCTACATCCGTTGATTCAACTTTATATTCAGCTAAGACACCATCTTGATCAAAATAGACTCTTTTCATAATCAATTTAAGCTTTGTTATTAACAATAAAGTATTCTTTTGTTGTCATACAGTTTCTAAGCCACTTAGTTTTAAGATCCTTATCAGTAGGAGTAACAGCAGGATCAAAAGTCTCTCCCCTATCAACGCAACGCTGCTGCATCTCTTCTCTCATCTTACCAAAATCTTCAACAAGTTTATCACGATCAACATCAGCTACCCTTACATAAACCATCTTTGCATCTGGATCGTCTGTAATATCAAATACAATGTCTCCAGCATCAAACTGATTAAGAACATCACTCAAATTGTTAATTGACATTGTATACTTCTTTCCATCTAGATCACCAACATTATCAAGTACATCTTCACAAGTAATTTCATACTTATTCTTAGTAGAAGCATTTGCATTTCCACCATTGATGACCATCTTCATGCCTTCATCGGTGTTCTCAAAGTCAATTTCTACATTAGGATTCTCTACAGAAGCCTTAGCTGTCTTAACAGCATCTACAAAGAATGCTCTCATAAACATCATTCTATAAGAATCATAATTAAGACTCTCATATCTCTGAAGAGCTGCTACAATAGTCTTCTGAGCACTTGGCATCTGGAAACTAATGCCAACTCTTTCATTCTCTGTTTCTGTAAACATAACACAGATGTTCTGATCCTTATTATACAATGACCAAGCATCAGATGCAACTCTATTTGCAATGTTTACAATAGACTTTGCAATGTTCTGTGGAATTACCATGGAGTAATTCAACTTATTGCTTCCGTCTTCATTAGGTGCAATCGGTACACAAGTTACAAAATTCTGGTTTACAACAAATACTGTCTGCTTACCTTTTGAAATGTAAACCTGCTTACCCTTTTCAGTAGCTGTCTTGCTAAGAGCATTTGTAAGCTCATCCTTTGAAAGTGTATCAGGATTTGCTTCTGGATTAAACATTTCTGAGTATTTCGCTCTCAAAAGAACTTTCATTCTGTTATCAGCTTCAGGATTAGTGTACTTAATAAGAAACTGCTTTGTAGAAATCTTCTTATACTGTGCATCATCTCCATCACCAATTTTACACTTATTATCACTGATGATATCAAAAGTAGAATTATCAGTATGAAACACAAACTTGATGTTATCTACAATAATATCTCCGCTTGGCTTACAGTTATTGATTGCATTCTTGAATAACTCATAAGTAACTGCAATTCTCTCCTTGACATCCCCATCTTCAGTTTTGATAGGAATAGTATCAATGATAGACTTGCGTCCGTCGGAGTAACAAACATCCATGTCCTCATCATGAATATCAAGAAGAAGTCCGGGCATTGACTTGTCACCAGAAGTTAAATCTGAAATCTTATCAAGTGCTGAATTAATAACATTAATATCAATAATCATACTATTAAAGTCCTCCAATTACAAATCTATTTATTAGTTATTAAACAATGGTGGGATCTTATTAGGATCAAAACTACCAAAATTTGATGACTCTTCATCTTCATCGTCATCGTCAGGAAGTTCAAATGTTGTTGAGGTACCCTCAGGTGTCTTCTCAACATCTACATTTATATGAGATTCTCTTTCTGGCTCATTACCAAAACTAAACTGTGGCATCTGATTAACTGGATTTGTTGGTGTTACAGGATTTGCTGAAGCTGTTGTATCTACAGGTGTTTCCTCAACAGGTGCCTGTACTTCTGCCTTACTCTCTTCGTTTGCAATCTTCTGAAGTACTGTGGTTCCAGTCTGTAACATTGAATTAATCTTATTAACCTGGTCATTATAGATTTCTTCAATGTTATCCCTAGTTACCTCAACTCCTAACTCAGCTGAAAGCTCTTTACAAAGGTTGTCAATTTCCCTATTGTTGTACTCAATTTCAGCAGTTAAACTGGCTGCCTTATCCTTGTACTGCTTCAAAGACTGGTTATACTTTTTAATTTCTTCAATGTTAACCGGCATCATTTGTTTAGATCCTCCAAAAATTTTAAATCTAATAAATTAAATTTTAAAAACACCTTTATTAGAATTATGTCATCTTATCAAATTTATTAAGCTAAAGCCCTTTCAAGTAAATCAATAGCCTTATCTTTATATCGTTGATCAATATTTTCCATAGATCTTATAATATCTTCTGGGTTTCCAACATTTCTATCATGAGCATCCAATTCCTGCACTATGTCAGAAATATCAACTTTCTTTTCTTTCTCTTCTTTTTGCTTAGCTTCTTCAGCCTTTTCTTCGAGATTAAAGGATTCACTCAATGGCAACAAATCAAACTCGGCAATGTTAAAATCAATCTTTCCATCATCATAAACATCTATTATTGGCACTTGACCATTTTCATCCATGTATCCTTCTCTATATGATGGTCTAGAAGGTGAACCTGGATAATCAACAATCAGCTTATGTTTTGCTGTTTTATCTGCATTTTCAATTTCACCTTCAAATGTCATCTGCTTATGTACATGACCACAAATCAAATAGTCAAGTCCAAACCAATTCTTCATATTGTCAAGAATTATGGCCTGCCCGAACTGTGGTGTATTAGTATTGCTGAATCTATAAAAGTCATGAGCTATAGCTAAATTGACCATTCCAGAATCTAACTTGATGTTCATATTAGCTGTATTAGCACATCCATAATCTACCATTGATATGTTAAGATTCCCAATGCTAAAATTAGTTGAGTCTTTGATCAATCCCTTCTTAATATAGTAATCTCTTTCTGTCATACCGTATCCAGCAATATCATGATTGCCTTTCAATTCATATCTATTGCCTTTTGTAAGATTACACTGCTTCTGGAGTTCTTCCTCAACTGCCAATCTATATTCAAGAGTACCAAATCTGCCGAAGGAAAAGTCACCACAACCAATAAGATGTGTAAACCTTCCTTCTTCGGCTATCTTTGTAATGTTTCTAAAGTAATTGAGACTTTCATTAGGATAATCTCTATGTGCTCCATAGTTCTTGCTACTCAAATGAATGTCCCCATAAATACCTATTCTTGCAATTAAATTAGCCATTAGAATCACCTCAGTTTATCAAGATCAAAAATTACTGTTTCACCACAATTTGGACAAGTTTCAACTGCAATACCCTGTTGCTTAAGCCAGTTATTAGCCTGTTCCAGAAAATCTTTGACCTTATTTACAGTCTGCTGCTTCTCATTAGAATCAGCAAGATAATTTCTAATTTTATCAAACTTCTCAAGATAATCTATGCTTATTTCTTTATACTCAGAGGTATCAATAATCTTTAACTTGCTTTCTTTTTGCTTTACATCGTTTATCAACTGATAAAGATTTGATAGCTTATCTAAACGTACCATATCAGTACCAGAAATTTCCTGCAAATCATTAACCAATGTCAGCCCGTGAGAGTCACTTAATTTTCTCTCAATGTAAGCCTTTTTATTAATCACTTTTTCTATCTGATTTAACTGGCTCAGATCAATTTCATGAATAGTACTTACCTCACTAACCTTTGATAACTTATTCTTCAGTTTAGTTGAGTTTTCTATCAATCGGCTAGCATTTTTCAAATTAGATGCTAGCATTTCATCTATGCCATGCAAGTTATTATCTGTGATTAATTTTAAACTTCCAAGTTGATCTTCAGCTTTCTTAATATTATCTAAAGCTTTAGCAATGTTTAATACTCTTAAACAATGAATCTCATCAATGCTTCTAAGTCCAAACTTATCAATCAACGCCAATGCTCCAAGTTGATCTTCAGCCCTATCTACATTATCAATCAATGACTTAAGCTTTTCAATTTTATCAAGAGTATTTAATTCATCCTTAAGCCTATCTTTGATGTTTACAAGAGTTTCAGTATCAAGAACCTTAATTTCTCTAGCCTGATCTCTAAGAGTCAAAATACTTGTTTCAGTTGATTCAATCTCTCTCTTCAATCTATTAACTTCATCGCTTCCAAGTTTAATAGCCTTTGTCAACTGCTCAACTTTTAAAGCATTGTACATAACTTTATAGTTAGTACTAAACGGGGTTACAGCAAATAATAACTTATCTTCGTATGTTCTAACCTGTAAATACTCGCCTGTATCTGGCTCAACAATCATTCCCATTAGATCAGATACTGGCTTTGGAAGTCCATCACTAAGTTTATTAATTGCCCACTTTTTACCATCTGGATAAGTTATGCTATAATTGTTTACTGTACCAAATCCACCAGGTCTCTGCTTAACTCTTATAATTCTTGTTCCATCAGCTAAGTCACAAGCAACTCCAAACTGCTTCTGTCCATCTCTGATATAACCACTCTGTGCATTTGGTGTTGCATGAAGAGCTAATACTGTAAAGGCTTTAATAACTGAAGTCTTACCAGCTTCATTTTCACCAGTCAACACTACTATAGGTGATTTTGTCCAGTCAATTGCTACATTACCAAGATTTCTAAAATCTTGGATGTAAATTTTTGATATTGGACTGTACTTCATATTAAACCTCCAAGAATTTTATTCCCCATAGATCTGTATTGGATCTAACTGCAACTGCTAATTTATCAACTTCATCTTGATAAAAATTACCAGAATGCCCAGGTATGTATCTCAATGTTATATCTAGATCATTTAAGTATCTCTGGTATTTCCAACTGTAAATGACTGTTTTCTCATCATTCCCTTTATTGTTATTCAATAAATATAAAGCCGGTAAACAATCATTGTAAACTACTACTTTCTTTTTCTTATGATACTTGGCATATTGCAAAGCTAACATTATGGCTTCAACTTCAACAAACTGGCTTGTTATTTTTCCATCAGATACTGAAACATTGTTAGCTTTCCAGATAATGTTCTTTTTTATAATTCCATTAGTTTTCTCATAAATTATACAAGCGCTAGCTATATTTCCAGAATACCCTGCATCGCAGCTGCCATCTACTATAGCTATGATAGAATTTCTATCAAGAGATTCTATACAACTCTTTATATCAGCTACACTTCCATGAGAAGTATCAATGTCACTTATATCTTCTTGCTGATAGCTCGTTTCTTCATTATTAACAGATGTATCATCAGTAGAACTAATTGTTATACTGCCTTCATAATTGTTACTTTCAATCTCAAGGTCTTTAATCTTATCTGCTAAACTCTGATTCTCTTCTTTATTGTTTGCATTTAGTTTCTTACAGTATTTCTTAACCTTACTGGATTTAACACCATTTTTTATCATGTAATCAGATGCTGAACTTAAGTTATCAAATCCTTTAGCTATTGTACGCTTAGAACCTTTAGTAGCCTTATTGAACTCATCTAGTCCATTAAAAATTCCAGTGAAGTTTCCTCTTACTACTGCATAATATTTATGTGCCATCTTTTGTCCTAATGTCAATTAGTAATAAAAAAAGGGCACGACATTTATATTCAATGCCGTGCCCAATGCCCTAAGGCTACGGGCCAACTCTTATCTATTACAGATTAAGAGTTGGTGCCATATTTGCAAACGGATTGCTCTGCTGAGGTGCTGCCTGCTGAGGTGCTGCCTGCTGAGGTGCTGCCTGCTGAGGTGCTGCCTGCTGAGGTACTGCCTGCTGTACTGTCGGCTGGACGCCCTGACCTGGCATCTGAACATTAGCTGCCTGACCAACATTCGGAATGTTAGGAACAGGAACAGCTCCAAGAGCAGGAGTAACAGTTGACGGAGCAGTCTTAACAGGCTCAACTACATACTCAAGGTACTTAGCATCCTTGTTAACCTCAAGTTCCTTCTGGTAAGAATCCCACTGCTCAAAGCTGTTATCCATAATCTTCTTAGCCTGTGCAGTAGACATACCTTCAAACTCAGGGAATGCCTTAGAAATGCCTTCCCAATCGAACTTTGCTGCTTCTGCATTGATCTTATCAGCAAGTGCCGGATACTTAGCAGTCGGAGCAATAGTCGGCTGGTTAGTAGCAGTAATTGTTGCATGACCAGCTCTCTGCATTACGTTTGCTTCATCCGGATACTTGATAACAAGAGTACATCCCGGAAGTTCAAGGCCAGTATTGTGAGGAATATCATACAGAGCCTGTGCACGGCTTGCAGAAACCTTCCAAACCTTGAGATCATATTCAGGCATACCAGAATCATCAAGTACAAACTGATTCCCCTCAGTTCTAAACTTTGCAACGAGGATATACATGTAAGGCTTTGCTGCCTTAATCTTCATCTCGTCACGGAATGATGATCCCTTCTCCTTGAGGAACTTGTCACGATCATCACCAGTCAGCTTGCAGTTAGCTTCCTCAATGTTCTTTCTGTAGTTGTAGATAGCCCAGCTATCATTAACTCTGTCACAGAACGGGCAAGTACCGTCATTGATGGTATTTCCATCATCATCAGTGCGTACAACATTCTTCATACAGACACAACCATGGAAAGAATTGTTGCTACTGTCACGCCACTCATGAATGTCAGCTTCAATAGAAATAATGGAATTGACCTCAACAGTATTTCCATTCTCATCGGTAACCTGCTGCTTGATCATGGGTACATACAGAACATCTCTCTTGTTCTGCTCAGAAGTATACTTGATACTGTTTCCCTTAGCAGAATCCTTGAGGAAAGTCCTCACATCAGTTACACGCTTAGCCGTAGAGATAAAACTCTTAAGTGCCATAATTCTTAAACCTCCAAAATGCTTTTAACCTTTTTTACCTTTTTACCTTTAGTTTCTTTTACCTTTAAATGCTTTAAACCTTTGAAAATAAATGATCCTTTTACCTTTTAATCCTTTTAACCTTTTAATCCTTTAATCCTTTATTCTCTACGTTTCTAATCTTAGTAGGTTTAACACATTTATATTGTTAAACATCCGGCCGGAATGTTTTAACCAAAATAACAATTTTTCAAATTCTTAATTAAAAATCATACCTTTATTATTTATAAGTCATTCTTCAATTTTTTATAAGTTTATTTTTAATTGATGTCGGTCTTATAAAATAACAATTTTTCAAATTCTTAATTAAAAATCATACCCTTATTATTTATAAGTCATTCTTCAATTTTTTATAAGTTTGTTTTTAATTAATGTTGACCTTATAAATAACAACTTTTTAAATTCTTAATTAAAAATCATACCCCTATTATTTATAGGCTATCAATACATATTTGCTAATGCATATAAGTAAACATCACAGTCATACATCTCATAATATTTTTCCTTTCTAGAAAAAGTGCTCTTAAATCAAGACATCATGTACATTTTCTGTGTCAACGCTCTCCCCACATTTCGGGCAATACCTCATTTTTATTCCCTCTCTGCCCGTTTTTCGAGCATAAAATTGCTTTCAGGATGCGATTGCGCTCGTCGTGCTTACCTTTCTGATAAGCCTGATAGACTGCATCACAATCATGATTACAGTCATAATGGCGATTGCGTGCCGGATTGATCTGAAATTCATCTATTGTGCCTCCGTTCTCATCTCGAAGCTCGCAGCTTCCAAACTCAACGTTCGACACGTCAATGCCGGCGTCATTGAGCGCCTCCATAAGATGGTCAAACCCGGCACTTGCCGTTTTTGCATTCACCTTGAAATATAACCGGCCACCATTAACCGTTACCAACATTTCTTTACTCATTTTTTCTCCTTTTTCTCCTTTTAAATCATGACGTCACGTACATTTTCTGTGTCAACGCGCTGCCCACATTTAGGGCAATATCTCATTTCCTTGCTCAGCTTTGCTTCGCATCGCGGACAATGAAGTGTTGGTCTGATCTTTCCGCCATAGTTATTTTTGTAACTTATCCGGATTGCGGACTGTGCTTTGTCCCTTTCGTTTCTGTAATGCACAAGAGGTTCTTTCGGAACAAGGAAGATCCTTCCATTGTCCCAATCAAATCCCGCACAGCAATATTTCACCTCTTCTGCCGCTTCCGGGCCGAAGCTTCTTTCCTGCAGAGCGATTACAACAGTATCCTCTGCGTGTCTAGACTCAATATACTCGCTAAGCTGTGATGCTAATTCATGCACTTTCATTACTTACTCCCTGCTTTCCTCCTGAAATTTTCTCACTTTCAGAAGCGCTGTTATGAGCGCAATCCTACTCGCGATAATCGTGATAAATGTTGCTGCCGCGATAGTGCAAAACACCTTAATATTTCTTTGTCGTAACAGTCTTTGCAAACGACATATCCCATGCCGAAAAGCGTGTGGATCTTCCTGCTGGTGTATCCTTGCCCGAACGTGATTGATTTCCCACATTCCGCACAGTTGACTATAGATCCCATATCAGTCTCGAAAGTCGATACATCCCAGCCGTCCGGGACTTCGTAGGGATCATACTCATTGGTTTTATAATTCCACTTATGTAACATCATCCTAAACTCCGCATTTCCCTCACCGCTAACGCATCTGCATCAACCAGTCTCATCTTTTCCCTCATCTGCTATAGTCTCGCGCGCGATCAGGAAAACCGGCCGGACCCCGAAGACGTACGAGGCGAGCCAGCCGTTCGCAGCGCCGTAGGCGGTGACAGAGCAGAAAGCCGGCGAGGTATCGCGGGATGTGTTCGCGAGCCATCCCCATTCGGGATCTCCGCACCTTGACGCTATGCGGTTGTGCGCGTCTTTCATGAGCGGCCACTGTTCATTGCTGTCAGACTCGATCCATTGCGGCACCTCGTCGCCGAACATCTCTCCGGCGAACGGGATCCGGAGCAGATCGCCGTTATCGAACGGAACCATGTAGTCGCGGATGTCCGCAAAGATATTAAGCACCTCGTCGCTTTGCAGAGCTTTCCGCAGATCGCTCTCCGGGTAGCCGCCCTTGTTGGTGTTATTCAGATTCATCGGATATGCCTTGTCGAGGTACTGATCGAGGAAGAATAGCGCGCCCTTCGGCGTGAGTTCCTGACATGTCGCCGTGTAGTGATCGACGTGGATCCGGTCGCCAACTTCGATAACGGATGTCTCAATTTCTGTCATTCTCTCGATTTTCATTTTTCTCGCTCCTCTCTTAGTTCAATAATCGTGGATTTTTTTGACTTACAAGCTCGTTAGTTTAATCGTCCGTCTTCTCGTCCATCTTTGCGCCGCAATGTGGGCAATATTCCCATCCTTCATCTTGCGGTGTCATAGCGAAAAATGGGTTCCGCCGCATACAGAACATTTATATTCATCTTCGTATTCGTCTTCACATGGCACCCAGCGCGTGTACTACTGGCTTTACAAGTTCCTGCTTTTCATTGATCGTCATGATTATCCTCCTCGTATGTAATTCCAAGTTCGCCCATCTTATACTTTTTGTTTAACTCCATTCCCAAGTACATTTTTCTCAAATCAAAATTAGGAAATTCTAGCTTTCCGTCATGAAGTTTTATGAATAAGAATGCCAGACTAGAAGAAGTATCTCCGTTTATAGGATAATAATGTACTTTTTCAACATAAGCCACATTCTCATGAAATGGTTTCAGAACCGTTTTGAGATATTCCCGCTCCGCGTCGTTAAGAACCGGCGGATTGTAGATATCACGAATTAAAGTAGGCTCATCGTCCTCCCATTTGATAGCTGAAAACAAATAGTTGAAATAGAAAATGTAATCATAATCATCAGAGATCCATCTGTCATTTCTTTTCTTAGGCTTTTCTTCATAAATACACAAATTTCCATCCCAGTCTCTAGCCATCCATTTATACTCCCAATCAATATTTCTGGCAATAGTTTTTTCAGCCTCAGTGAATGTCTTCATAGTTATTTCTCCTATAATTGCTTAGTATAATGAATTTCTTCTCTACCTCGTTTCTGCATTGTATGACTTTGGTAATGGCATCCAGGCAATAGGTACTGAACCCTTGTAAAAAGCATCTATCTTATTTTGGTCGAAACTGCTCAACTTACCAATCATAGCTCCACAGTTCAAACGATTCACCTGCCTGTATCCCCGACTCCTTTAATTGCTTTACATATTGAATTGCGTCTTCCTCAGCAAGATCATGTGGTTTATCCATTTTATCAATATCCCAATCTTTAAGCAAAATATCTAGACTTTCATCGTTTTCCACTTCCATGATTTCTCCATGGTTTGAGATATATCCAGACAAGCTTCCAACATCTACCAAAATGTATCGCTTACCATCTAGTTCAAAGCAGTACCTCTGATCCCAGTAATATCCATCATTATATCCCTCTTCAGCAATTAACTTATACTCACTCATTGCCATTTCCTCCTTTGTCATTCATACCTCCAATCTCCATTACATACAGCAGTGTTTTAAGAATTTTAATGAACTCAACCCACTCATCCAACTTGTGTCCACTTCTCTGCTTAATGATCGTAAAGACATTCTCGTAGTTCATCGTGATAGTTCTTCGCTGATTATAAGATTCTGGAAGAAGCTGAATCATCTGCCACCAGACATCTTTTGAAACGTTTTGTCATTCTTCTTTCCTTTCGCATTCTTTTGGAAACCTCTTAAGCATTGTTTGCTTTGCTACGCACCAATAGTTGCTTACGGTTTGTTCGCCCTTCTTGTTCTTGTTTCCGTAATATTTTGTGAAATAAATACATCCCTTGCATGCTCTGATGTTCATTCTTCTTTCCTTTCTCCGGTCACTTCACTGCACGGTATCCACTGCTGTGCGGATGGCAACGCCTCTATTGCTTCCAATGCTTTATTAACCGCCACCTTCTCAACGTCATATAGCAATTCATCAACGATGTAAATCAGCTTGTCAAGATTCTGCGTACGCTCTCTGTCAATGGCAGAATCGCCGTATGGCTCGGTTGCACCTATCAGATTTCTTGTAACTTCCAAGATCGTACCTGCATCAATCATTCCTGTTCACCTCTCATATCTGCTCCACAGTGACAATACGGATAATTCCTTGCAACATTGTTTTTACCATCCGTGATATTGACAAGAAGCCTTCCACACTCTGAGCATTTATAAGTGTGACTTATTGAGGGTATTTCTATCCACTCACCCTTCTGACGTTCTGGCTGTGCGGAAGGAAACCGCATAATATCATTCGGTGTAACGGCATTCGGCTCTTTTTCAAATATCTGATTTACTAACGTTTCCGTGTTCATTTTTGATCTTCCTTTTCCACTGTTCTGCTTCGCAAAGTAAATCAAAATCCCATTCGCTTTCGTTTAACTTGTTGTCTAAAAGCCGTAATTTGTCCACATCCTCTTGTGTCAAATCGTCTTTTCTCACAACATGCACTTCGGTTATGCCTAAACGTTTACATGCAATAAGTCTACAATGTCCAATTATTAGAACATTATCTTTATCAACAACCAATGGCTGAACTATGCGATAATTTTTAATTGATTGCATTACATTTTTTATTTGTCGCTCATCATATTTCTTCGCATTCCGCTCATATAGTTTTATATCTTTGATTGCTATATTTTCAATGTTCATTTGCTTGCTCCATTCCGTTACCTCATTAACCACAATTGAATGGGAGTCCTTCATCGTCTACCCCGTCTGGAATGCGCATAAAACCTTCGCCCATGTCCGCCGTAGGTTCTGAAGGTGCTTCTGTTATGCTGGTGTACCTTGTGCCGCAGATTTCGCAAACATAAAGCGTTGTCTCTTTCATCCGTCCACCCTCTCAATATTCGGGACTGGCTCTCTGCCGCACATCATCGGCTTGTGTGATCTAACGTCCCACTCGGGTTCTCCGCTGTCTTCCTCTGCCCTATCCAGCTGATCGAGTTCCCATCACTATTTGTTATAATTTTCATCTGGTTCCATTTTATCACCAAAGTAAAACTTCTTAATCTTATCAGATCCAACCCAATATCCAAAGTCTTCATGATATGAATTTGTAGCTAATTTACCAGGCACTACAATAATACATGGAATTCTTCTGTCAACCATATCGTTCTTACAGTATCCGCTCTCAGCCTCATAAGTGTCACTTGGCTCTAATACGAGATCATCAAACGGAAATACTATGTCCTTAGTTCCTTTGATAAACTCGCTATAAACATCTCCGGCATTGTGCTCATATGAGACGTCATTCCAATCGTCACCATACCAGTCTTTTAAATTATCATTGCCAAGATAAAACCTAACTACGTTTCCCTTTTTCTTAAAATCTATAATCTTCATGCTTTATACCTCATCTGTGGATCTTTCATACTTTCTATATCAATTTCTTTAACTTCCCCATCTTTTAATGACTGCTTAACATCTATTATTCTCTGATTACTTGAACCCCTTAATGGTAATGTAATATCTCTCTTGCTTAGAATAAAAGGCCCATCTATCATATAATCTAAGTTATTAAGTACCTTTTCAAATCTTTTATCAGTCACTATTTTTTCATAGGTATTTCCTGTCCAAACTGTAGTTTTAACCCATGGATAAACTAGTTTTACTGATGTGAGTAAACTTTCTGTAATCTGAATATTTCCATCATACAATGGTTCACCACCAAGAATTGAAAAGTTTCTTTCAACCCCATCAGCTATCAAACCCTGCAAAATCCCTTGTTTAAGTAATTCAAGATCTATCTGTAAGCCCCCATTTGGATCCCATGTCTGTGGATTATGACATCCCTCACAATGATATGGACAGCCTTGAGTCCAAAATGATACTGCTATTCCTTCAACTGAATCTAATACATCATTGTACATAAGGCCAGCGTAATGAATATTCATAATAAAATCTCCAAAATCTAATTAAAAATACATCCCCATTACATATAAGTCAAATCATAAAAATACCTACTGCCTATAATAGATGGCAGTAGGTATCACTATCACTTCTTACAATTCGTTATTTATTCCAGTTACTTAAGCTATTTGAATGCTTATAGCGCATCCTAACTTCTTCTTGCTTACCTTTATTAAATGCTGTTGTGTAATTGCCAGTAAGATAGCCAGTTACACGTCGTAACTGTTGAATATGTTTACTTCCACACACTGGACAATGATCATTAAACTCACCAGTATAACCGCAATCCAAACATGTGTCATTCGGCACATTAATTGCAAAGTATGGAACATCATGATCCATGGCATAAACTACCATCTGCTCCAACACTTTTAAGTTGTTACGACAATTATTGTCAAGTTCAATGTAAGTAATGCATCCAGCTGTACTATACTTAGTTAATTTAGATTCAATGTCAATTTTCTTAAATGGATCAATCTTATCCCAAACTGGCACATGCATGCTGTTTGTGAAGAAATCCTTGTCTGATACACCCTTAATCTTGCCATACTTACTCTGGAACTTAAGCATTGCAGTATAACACAGGTTCTCTGCTGGGGTGAAGTATACTCCAAAATTCAAATGATACTTCTTTTTAAACTCGTTACATTTCTTTTCATAAAGCTGTTCAATTCTTTCAGCTAATGCCAAACCCTTTGGATTAGTCTGATCACAACCAATCAGAAGCTGAAGTGTTTCTGCTATACCCAACTGACCTACGGCTAATGTCCCATGGCGTAATGCTGAACGAATTCCTTCAGCAGGTACATATCCATACATTGTGTTATTAGGATACATAAACGGAGCTGACTTAGCTGACTGTGAACAAATATGCTCGAAACGCTCCATCAATTCATCCCTAGTGTCATCAAGTGCAACTGAAAGTATATTCATAAAAGTTTCTACAAGTTCATCTTCAGTTGCTCCATCTCCTGCCTTCTCTCTTGCCTCCATAGCAAGTGTAGGAAGAATTATTGTAGCTGGACAAATGTTTCCACGTCCATCTTTCTGTGCTCCAGATACATAATTATCATACAATGTTCCGTCTTTAATTACATGAGCCACATTCTCTCTAAATGAATGTTCAGCCCAACAATCAAAGCCGTTCTGAGTCCTGCATCCCATGGTTGAGAACACTTCAATAGGTACTTCTTCTTCATGAACTGTGAATGTACCATCATCATGTAAGTCGAGAAGAAGTGATTCCTGTAAACTCGGATTCTCTTTTAATCTAATTGCTAATGTCTTTTTATCTTCATCGGACATCTCATTAATCACTCTGTGCTTAACTTCCCTGTCCATCTTAACCCAATTCTGCTGCATCTTAACATTTGCATTTGCATAATTTGGGTAAAGTCGTAATGATGTACTCTTTAAAGCTAGCATAAACAAGTCGTAGTTCGGATCATCCGGATACTTGTTAATGCCAGACTTAACTTGAAAAATGGAACAAGGAAATACTGATGTTCTATGAACACTTCCAACGCCCTCAATAGATTTCTCAAGAAGTGCACGAGTTACTAAACGACCCTCTTGGGAAGTATCCAATCCAAAATTAATGCTTGTAAAGGGGAGCTGGTTGCCACTTCTGCTCTGCAAGGTATTTAGGTTATGGAATGTTGCTTCGACTGCCTGATAAACTTCCCTGCGTGTGAGAAGTATTGCCTTCTTCTTGAGATGTTCATCAAGTTTTGTACTGTCAAATGTAAAATCTGAATCAGTAAGGTTTAACTTCTTCATGTACTCATCTTTACGCTCATCAATGAAGTCATCAAGCTCTTCTTCAGTCATTGTATCAACATTGAGCTTATCAAAATCATCTGAGTCAAGTACATAAGAAGTAATGTAATGCTTCTTAAAGCTCATTCTTACATATGGCACCATCGAAGTGTCAATATGACTTGCACTTACACCACCGAACTGGTCAAGTGACTGTAGCTGGAAAATAACTGCTACCAACTGCATTGCTGTACTGATACTTCTTGCTGGTCTAACGTCAGTCTGGCGAGTTGTGAACCCATGTGACAGAAGGTGATCAAATGGTACTGTAAGGCAATTGTGAGAACCAACTGCGTAGCTATCAAGATCATGAATGTAAATTCTGTTATTCTCATGATTGAATCTTGCCTTATCAGAGATAAGATAGTTTAAAGCATACTGCTTCATATAAACACTATCTGCTTCTCCTTTACGACCACCAAAACTGTGTTCATCAACATTGGCGTTCTGATTCTTAACATCACTGGCCAAGATTTTCTCTTCAATGGCTTTGTGTAAAGAAGATTTTCTTTCACGAGCTATCGTTCTATTCATTCGGTAACTCATGTAAGCTCTGGCTACATCTTTTCTCTTAGTAGCCATTAAACCATTCTCTACGTAATCCTGAATCTGTTCAATTGTCAGTGTTTTGTCTTGAGCCTGACCCTCAATATATACTGCAATATTGTGGGCCTTATCTCTTGCAAATGGCGTCACCTCCTTGTCTACGTCAATGAATGCTTTCAAAACTGCATTTTCAATTTTAGACGCATCAAATTGAACTACTCGATTGTCTCTTTTTACTACCTGTGGCATAATAAAATTTCCTCCTAAGTATATAAATAATTTAAGGATCACCCTAGATTCACCACCATCGGGCTTATATGTTAAAAATCACAATCCATGCCAAGAATTGTGATTTTTAATTACACCACTTATGAAAATAAAGTCATTTTATAGGTTACATAGTTAGATCTATTTTCTAAAAGTTATGCTATCATTTTTCAAACTAAACCCATATTTAATATTTGTTTTATATCTATTATCCAAACTAGCTCTATCATTTTTAGTTGTTATTTAAATTATTGATACGTCTATTATTTACATCATTGTTTATTGTTTCACATATTTTATCATAATCTGTTTTTTCAAGTATAATCATCTTGTTTCTAAGTTCTTTCATACATTTCTCGAATGTTTCAACATCTTTCTTTGCTATATCACAAAAGATAAACTTGTACGTTCCGTCCTTGGAAATGTATTCTTCTCTTGTATAAACATGTAAGTTATATTTCTTGAATACATTAGTTGATAGCTCATTCCTAATGTCTAAGAACATATAATGTGCTTTCCAAAATGGCTGTCTACTTACACTCCAGTAATTCTTAACATCCATTTGATTTCAATTTCCTTTCTTTGGCCTATTGATTTCAATAATGTTCCTTGCCACCATTTCGCAATTTGGATGAAACTGTGCATAGCAGTCAATCTTTGCAAAATCCAGTTTTTCTACTGGTGTACCCTTAGAATATCTGGGCTTCAATACATAAATTTCATATTCAGCCCTAGACCATTCCTGCCACATAACATCTTTATCAAGTTTTTCACAAAACTCTTTAAATGTTATTTTATTTTTGTAATAGTCATCCAAGTTATTACATGTACTTTCATACAATTCAGCATTTCTAAAGATGTTAAACTCTTCAATCTCATTGGTATTAAACTCTTCGTTGAGTACATAATACTCAAGTTTATATTTCTTATTCACTGTAACATCTCCAATCTTAAAAGTATATGCCACTGTATTTAGTCTGCTCCGGAACTATCTGAACTGCCAAGGTCATCCATTCCAACAATCACATCAGAACCAGAAGTTACCTTTGGAAGTTCTCCGTTCCACTTATCAAGATACTGCTGCTTTAAAGTTTTATCAGTAATTGAATCATTCAACAGTTTATTTGCATCAGCCTGGCCCTGAGCCTCAATCACTGCTGCATCTGCATCAGCCTGAGCTTGTGTTGTCTTAACTTTTGCATCAGCAGTCGCCTTGTCAATCGCTTTCTGGTTCTCAATCGCCTGCTGCTCAGCTTCAATCTGGGCTTTCTGTCTGGATGCAATAGCTTCGTTATAACTTTCCTCGAAGTTAGCATCCCCAATTACAACACGATCAATTGTTACCACCTGATCACCATATTTCTTATCAAGAGAATCCTGTAAAGACTGCAGAACTAAAGGTTCAATCTTTCCACGATTCGTTGCATTTTTAGAATCAAGCTGTCGAGATGCTTCCTTTACAGCAGAACTCACAGATGTAGCGTTCACAAGAGCATCCCTGTAATTCGTCACATTTGACACAATCCATGAAGCCTTGTCAGGAAGAATCTGATATGTTACTGTAATCTGATCATAGTAAATTTCAGTCATATCTGAAGTCTCTGACCAAATCTGTCCTTCAAAATAATCATCCTGCTGTTTTGTATTGACCTTTGTCACTTTCTCAACAAACGGGATTTTAAAATTAATGCCATTAGGCATAGACTGCTTACTTACCTGCCCAAAAATAGATTTTACACCAGTATACCCTGTGGGAATTACCACTATGGACTGTTTAATAATGGCAAGTACAATAATAACTACGACAGCTACAACAATAATTCTCTTACTTTTAATATTAGAATTCTTAGTCATTTTTTAATCCTCTGTTATATTAAAAATTTTATTATGTTTAATCCACAACCTTGTTTTACATATTAAGCCATTTATATATTATTAAAAGTCAAACTTTTCTATTATGTCAGCTTGATTTACTTCTTCATATTCATTTATACTTTCATTGACTAATTTAAACCATTTTGGATCTTTCTCATTATTTACAGATAATATATGCAGTCGATAATACTGCTTACCTGGTTCTGCTCCCCATTCCGGTTGCCCTTCCCCGACATCCAAAGTGCAGGCCGCAATGAATGACGGTGAGTCTGCGGAATAGCCGTTGCGAAACCTGATTTTCCGTGGTGCCTTGCCTCCTACAAAGCTCCTCTGCCAAACATGTCGGAATCTGGAATCGTAGTACGGCTTAATCTCCCGGTACTCTTCCTTTTTCTCTCCAGACATAATCATGTCAAACCATTTCTTCTTAATTGTCAGCGTCAGCATAGTTTACATTCTTCTTCCTTTGCAATCTGTTCCACAATCATCTGCACAATGCCAACCATCAGTGTTACGTGAGTTCATACTTCACCTCAATGTTAGATTACATCATCTGCTATAAAAGCAAGCAAACTGCTAATTACTATCATAGCTGCTTTAAAGATCATTTTTAATAACCCCCTAAATTTTAAATGTTTATTGTTAATTCTTCATTTTCACACTTGATTCCGTTATGTTCATGAGTTTTTAACCATTCTATGCATCCATCTATATATTCCTTAACTATGTTTTCATTATCTGGATGTTCAGGATCAGCACACATTTCATCTATATCTTTATATGTTACAAATGTAAATAATGTAACTCCCCGGTTGCACTCCCAACCCTTCAATGCTCTACGCCCAGGTGCATCTCTGTCTGGAATTTTAATCACGCCATATCTGCATCTATTCAGCTGTTTCATTATAAACTCACTTTTATGAGTGCCACACATTGCAAAACAATTTGGATATCCAAGGCTTCTCACTCTAATAGTATCAGTAATACCTTCAGTCACTATTGCATATCCTAAATCATATGCTATTTCCAAATTTTCAAGCCCATACATTGTTTCACGACGTCTATAATACTTGGCAGTCCCATAAACATATCTTTCATCTGCGTCATGACTGTATCCAACTAAGTTTAGCACATTCCCATTTACATCCTTAATCGGAATTACATATCTATTGTGGAATATAGGTTTTCTATTTGTTGGAGAAATAACTCCAAAGTCATCAACTTCACTTAAGTATTTAGGCACAAGCATCTCAGTTGCGTCTTCAATATAAAAGATGTCTGATTTCTTAATTATGTCCATTGGAAATCTTCTTAAGTTTGCAAAATCTTGTAACTTATTATCACCAGCACGTTCTTCCATATCTTTTACATATGAAGTAAACTCTTCAGTGTATTTCTCCATGCTGTCAATTGCTTGCATATTAACTTATGATGTCCTTTCCGAAAACTTCTTATTAGCTTCTCTTATCATTTGTTTCAATTCATTATTACTATTGACATAACTTAAATTTTTACCAGTATCTTTATCATTTGACCTGTAAACTGGCAACAACTTTGGCCATTTATCCCAATTCTCACATAACTTAGTTACTGACTCGGTTATTACTTTTTCACAGAGTGCTTTACCCATTTCTCCGATGTGCCTTTGAGTAGTCACACCATACATGTTAATCCCAGTAACTTGAGTTAACCAGTTATATGCATCATACACACTGTCTATTATTCCATATTTAACAAGCCTATTAAAATAGAAATGTGCTTCAGCTCTACGCTTTCTAAGAAGTACATCTGCTGGTGTGGAAATAACTCTATAATTATTTCCATTTGTCTTTTTAACCCTGCACCTGGCTCCACACTTAGGACAAACCATGTAAAACTCATTCTTTGGAAGAATCAGCATCCTTGATTCTTCAATTTCGATGATTTTTGTGCCTCTTTTCTCCTGTTCTTCACTATTTGCAATTGTAGTAGTTTCAATCATCTTAGTTTGCTTCATTGCACTTCCACAGTATGTACAATGAAAATTTGTTATGTCAACCATTAATCTTGTTTTTGATTGTAATATTTTATCTATATATTCCTTATTCTTCTTTTGTCTATGCCCATGAAATCTTTCGGAATAATATAGATCATGCCTAGTGCTAGCCTTTTTCTTTCTTGGCTTTCTATGCAATTTTTTTATGTTTCTTATACTATTTTCACTCATTGTCCTCCACAAACTTTCTTGGTTTTGTTGACTGATACGATGCCTCCTTTAGTATAAGAAGTGGAACTCTGATTTTCTTATTGAAAATCATATTGTTATTATCATCAAAAGTAATGTTAAATGCTTCTTTATACTTGCTATACTCTCCATTCTGATTATAACTAATCTGATAACAAATGTTCTTTTCTCTGTCAAAGAGCCATCTGTCATTAACCAGCATTACATATCTATCCGATCTGTCTTCCATAAGAATACACCTGTCATTCTTTTAGTCTTTAATATTTACTGTCATCTCTTGGTAAGTATGGAATAATAGATCTTGCTAACTTACTAATTGGCATTGTCTGCAAATAAATAACTCCTGGCCCAGTTAAAACAGTATTGAAAAATCCATATCCGCCAAACAATTTATTTTTCAACCCTGCAACTGTTTTAATGTCCATTATAACAGTTGAATCCATACCTATAACATGTCCTGTGCTAACTATCATCTGCTGTCCTGGTTCCAACTGATATTTAACCAAAGACCCATCTACTTCTGCAAAAACTTTTCCGTTCCCTGAAAGTCTATGCATTATAAACCCTTCACCACCAAAGCTTCCTGTCACAAGGTTTGGTCTGAAAAATATTGACATGTTGACCCCAGATTCCATACCTAAGAAAGCACCTTTTTGAAGTATAAAATCTTTTTCTGGTGTTATATCAATATCTACTATTTGTCCTGCAAAGTGACTTCCGAGTGTAATTAATCCTTTTCCATGTGATACATAAGTATTAGTAAATCCATGTTCACCAGATAATGTTTTTGAAAAGAATCCACCTATACCACCAGCTTGTGTTTGCATCTCCATGTTAGGAGACATCCAAACCATCACTCCGCTTTCAGTAATAATTTCCTCGCCATCACTTAAATTGCATACAACTATTGGAAATGGTTCACATTTAATGTTATATCTCATAGCTTTAATCCTTAAAGTATTTAGCTACACTTCCAGGCCCTTCAATCTGTTCCAGTTTGTTTGCAAAGCTTACTACAGAAGTAGCTAAATCCTTCTTGCGCTCTGCAAACTCCTTTTCAGAAATAAGCTTTTTACTTCTCAAACCAGCATATCCTGCGTATTCCATTTGAGCCTGAAGTGCAGTAGCTACAAACTCTCTTTCTGCCCCAGAAATTTCATGATCAAATGTAACTTCTGTGTCTGCCTCGACAACTTCCGTTTCGTAATCTCTAATAAAGCAAGTTTTTCTAAAAGAAACAGCTACCTTTGTACTCTTCTCTGAAAACTTCATCTTCATAAGATTATTCATACAATTATCAATTTCTGGATCAGATTTTGCCTTAGTATTCACAGTATTTTCAGAGTTTATATTATTAATATTAGTGTTATCATTCATAGCAAACCTCCTATTTTAATTTTTAATATACTTTGACTACATCTAGGCTAAATTCTTAATCTAAATTTAGAGAAATTGACTTCATTAAGCTCTTTTAATGGCTTACCTGCTTCAACATTTACATAAATATGTATTTTATCATCAAAATCATATTTTTTAATCAATGGTAACAATCGACTTAATTGTCTATCATTACCTATTCCAATGTTTAAAATACCTTTATTCTTATTATACAAGTAAACTGTGACTCTATCTTCTTCATCAATTTGATTAATTGCGTCAATATCACTATTCTTAACAGTTAACATTTTTAATACACCTGTTTGTATAGGATTTAGTTTGCAATTAGCTATGTATAATAAGTAATTCTTTGGATCAATAGTTTTTTCCTTAGGTATAATTACAATATCAACTTCTCTGCCAGAGATTGCATCCTTTACCTTTTCACGATCACTAGCCAATGCATTAGATTGTTTTAACATATCAGCGCCTGTATTATCATGCCCAGGCATTACAATTGTATTATTATTGTCCATTTAAGTATCACCAATTATGTGTATTTTACTTCTAATACTTAAAATAAAAATAGCATTGAAGTAATTAATTTTTAAATATACTTATTATACTTCAATGCTATTATATTATTTATCTTATTATTAATACAACTTAGTGTAAAGCTTTAAATTTCTTGTATTCAGCTTCAGCTGTAGAACCATTGATTCCAGAAACATAAACCCCTGTTTTATCTAGGATGTTTCCGTCTTTAAGAAACACAAGCTGTAATCCCTTACTATCTGTTGGTTCACATACATACTCACAAATAGCATCAATCATGCTATTACGTCCTTTGTTACTCATACCTCTTAAATCAATACCACACACTCTTTGATTTTCCAATAAACAGCATCCAAACACAGATATAATGTCTTGAAGAGAGGATCCAAATGTTTTATCAGATTCATCAACTACTGAAAATACCTTATCTGGGTCGTCACTAATTGATGTTGCAATGTCATCTGGATTTTCATCATCATCGTCATCGTATTCTTTGTCTTCTTCTTCATCTTGTGTTTCAGCCTGAACTTGATCTTTGTCCTCAAAGAATGTATGTGGATCAACATTTAATCCATTTTCTTTAATGAAGTCTGCTAAGTTCATTTCAAGAAATTCTGCATCTGTCACATGATTTCCATTTTCATCTACATAAGCCTTAGCATCACCACCACGTCCATAATTAAACTGAAGATTGATTAGACCACCAATTGCAGGGTGTAATGGCTGATTCCAATGGCTTGGATCTGTAATGTAATCAGCTACTTTCTTACGTCTGAATTCTAAGTTTCTATCATCAAAGTACTCAATTACTTTATTAGGATCATTCCAAGTTGCTTCAGCTCTCTCAATCGGAATATTCTCAGCTTCTTTAGTATACTGCTCAAGCAAGAGCGGATGAATCTCTGCCATCTTGCCTTTAGCAGTGCCCCAAGCTTTACCAATACCTGCACCAATGTACAAAGGTGGAAACTCTGGCAAGCTGAACTGCATGTTTCTTCCAACTTCTGCAAGTATCCTCTGAGCATTTAAATGCTGCACATCTACTTCCATAAGTTGCTCATCATGAATAAGATTTATAATTAACAATTTACCATAAAGATTATGATTTCTAATAAATGTAAAATTACGAGCAAGGCTGATTTTAAAAATATCAGCAGCTGTGTTATGTGTTACAATTCCGTCAGCTACATAGTAACCATTAGTTGTATTACACACATCATACATGTCAATCCATTCGTCAGTGATCTCTACGGATTCAGGAATAAGGATTCTTCCAAAAATATGCTCATCTCTAATTGGCTGTATGTCATCCCTTTTATCCTGCTTGTCTTTATTCATAAATCCAATAAGGTCCAAAAATCTATTGTTATCATTCTCTTTAATTGTAACATGATAGCAGTCTTTAAATTCATATATTCTGCTTCTAATACCAAAAAATGCAAGAGCCTTCTGAATATCTCTCATGTACTCTGTAAAATCGCTCTGCTTACCAAAAGTCAAAGTGATCGTTTTTCCCATGATTCCGCCATCGCCATCAAATATTCCCCTCAAAAAACCTCTAAGCATTTCAGTGTCTTGGAATATTAAATCGCTAATATGGTGCTTAATATCAAGCTCGCTTACTTCGTCAACAAGAGACTTGCTATAAATGTACATTCTATCTATAGCCTCATTCTTGCCTTCTCTATTTAATATATGTTCCTTTACATCTCCGTAAAAGCTCAAACATCTTCTCAATTCAGGAACTATATTCTTCTCATGTTCTGCTACAGAGTTTAAAATGTAAGATGCGCCTTCTTCTCTTTTTCCAATTGTACCAACTGATGCCAGTCTTCCAAGTACAACTCCTGCATCAAAAGAGTTATCTGCATCATCTAAATGTGCATTATTAGCATTGTTACTAATTTCATCATATCTTCTAGCCCAATTGCTAGAATAAACAAAATCAGACTTCTCATACTTAGGATTAATCACAATCCTATGAGGGTTCTTTGAATTTGCTTTGGTTAACAGATCCTTACACTCTACAAACCTGGTATTACCCTTATGGCTCTTCACAAGAAACTTATGAATTGGACTGCAAATGAACTTTTGTCCATTACTGAATGTAACAATGCACTTCTGTTTCTTTCCTGAATAAAGTACATCTCCTTCTGCCCAGGTATTACCATCCCATACATGTAGATGTGTATTGACTGCATCCTTAATTTTAATGATACCTAATTCTTTCGTTTGTATCCTAGTTTCACCACTGAGGCATCCTTGAATAACAGCGTTACCTGCTTGTCTTAATGCTGCTGCCTTTTTTGCATTATTAACTGTTCCATCTTTTGATGTAAAATTATAATATCTCCTACGATTAAATGCTGTTTTAGTATATCCATACACCTGAGCTTGTTCCTTAACATTATCAAAGAATTTGCGAGTGTTTGGCTGGTTCTTAAAATACATTTCATATTTGACTTTTGCGTCATCTACTGATTCTGGAGATGCGTTTCCATGAAGTAATATTGCTAATGACTTAAAGCCCATGCCATATGGTATACCAAAATTGAAACTCTTTGCAGATGATCTCATCTGTGGTGTCACGCTTGCATATGGAACACCATACATTAGAGAAGCCATAAGTGTATGATAATCACTATCAGGACTACTAAACAGTTCTCTTAATCCAGAGTTATGAGCTAATGCTGTAAGGACACGATACTCAATCTGTGAATAATCAGCATCCAACATAATGTATCCAGGTCTTGGCTCAACGATCTTGGTAATAACTTTAGGGTACTGCTGGCAATTTGGATGTTTGCAACTCATACGGCCTGTAGCAGTACTGATCTGACCAAAATCAGAAAAAATCAACCCCTCTGGATACTGGAAATACTGCAATTGATCAAAGAATTTTGTTTGAAGTGTTACCTTAGCCTTGTATTTCTGATATAAACCAGCGATTGGATACTTCAGTTTACCGTCATCCCCAACTTCCTTTGCAAGACCTTTGTAAACCTTCTTGCTCACTGATCTCTTTCCATCTGGATCGGGATAACCAAGTACATCAAAGAATAATGCAGCTACCTGTGCAGGTGAATTGATGTTTAAAGCATGATCTGTATTTGCATCAATTGTTTCTCTAAGTTTTTTAGCTAACCCGTCAAGCTTGCCAGAAATAGCTGGATCGTTTACATCGCCTTTTTCAGCCTCAGTCATAGCCGTCTTTAACTGATTATGTACATTTATTTCATCTTGGCTAGCATAATTAATAGCTTGTCTAATCTGCTCTTCTACATCTACTATTTCAGCGGCAGTCTGTAAACGAGCACCATTGATCTTACTCTCATTAATTCTATGTCCATAAAACTCAACATAACCCATGGCACAAGTTACAATAATCTCAATATTATAGATATACTCAAAGTCCTTAAAATGTTCAAGCATATCTTTCTTGTACTTCAAATACAACTCGAGAGTCATGTCTCCATCAGCTGGTGCATAAATCTGTGTACCAGCATAATCCATATATGAGAAATCAATTCTACTTCCCTTTTTAGGCCCTTTACCATCTTTACGCTCTTTAACAAGTCCGGTATCGTCAGCCTTGAAATTCGGGAAGAAATCCTTTAATTCCCACTGGTCAACACCAAGATCATGCTTAGCTAGATACTTCAGGTTAGAAGGCTCACCTGCATTGCTCGTTGTACTTCTAAACTTATAAATTAACTGATGAATAATCATCGTGTCATCGCAGATATTTGTATCAATTTCATAAGTCCATCCAACGCGCCACTCAAAAATTCCGCCATGTGTGACAATATGCTTCTTGCTTAAAATATCTCTGACACGTTCCATCAGAATTACATCAAGTCTCCACTCATTCTCTGGGGTGTTTCTGATGTAATTAGCCATGTCAGAATCTCTATCCCTAAACTCGCCAATTGTATATCTTGCTTTAATGATCTCTACAGTTTTCTTACGGATTGGACTGTTTAAATCCTGATATAGATTCTTAAACTTTCTGTTAAACACTGGAAAATAATAGCTCACATTCGGTTCAACACAGAAAATAATCCCAACAAGCCGGTCCTCACGAATCTTTTCATCAGGGTGACTTGCATTATATTCTGCTAATTCCTTTTCATAATGTGAACCAACTTTACCAAAGCAGTTAATCTTTAACCCTGTAGTCTCTGTATCATATGCAATAGCACCATCATAATTGTCAAGGTATTCAAAAATCTGCTCAGCTGTTGCGTCATCATTGACAATATAGTATTTCTTGTTCTTAAGCCATGCTCCACCGTCTTCCTTAGTTAGAGCAATCTCTTCAATACTTCGTGTAACTATATTGTCAAGGTCTTCTTCAGCATTTTCTACAGTTTTTACATCTTTTACTTCAGTAAGTTTAACATATGCAATGTTATTTGGAATAATAGCTTTATCAATATGAGACAAATTAAGAGTCATTTTAGAACTTCCATTGTCATCTGTCTCATTATTTGATATGTCACATTCCACAAGCTCATGGTTAATTTCAGTAATATCATAGTGTAGCTTCATCTTGCTAAACTCATGTCTAGTTACTGCTCCTAACCCAACGAATGGCATAGGTGTTCCATTCTTAGAGTTACAATAGCCAAGACCTTTTGATACCACCTTAAATAAATCCTGAGCAGCCATACTTGCAAAGCTGTAATTCCCAGTTTTATCAGTTTTGTAAGCTGATACAATAGTTCCTTTTGATATTAACAGGACTTCTGTCCTACTCTTCGTGTAATTTACGAGAGCATCATAATCTTTACCTTTTGAATGAAATTTACCTTTACTATACATACACAACCTCTATAATTTAATTATTTCTAATCCATGTATACCTCATATTGCCACAATCATATATTTTATTATATCCCATTTTTGTCATGATTTCTTCTTCTGTTTCATCTGCTTTACCAAGTCCTAATTGAATTAATTTATGTTTTTGAGTTTGATATCTTGTTAATACTTCATTTCCATTAGATGTCCACCATATGTAATTAGGATCAGTTATACCATCTACTTTAAACCCAAACTTTTTATAGGACATTCCATTAAACTTTGATAAATCTGCATATGTTATTAAAGATTTTATATTATATTTTTTAATAACATATCTTATTAATTTGTTAGTCCCACCAATAACTGCTGTATTATCTTTCCAACACAATCTTATTATTTCATACTCATATTTATTATTAAACCTTGGTTTCCCAAGAGTAATAACCCCTATTAGTTCATTATCAAAAAACATCCCTACTTGAATACTAGATGTTGCATTGCCATCTATATGATATAATTCAAGAAAATTTTTAGCTGTGTCACTATCTATTGTATGTATATAAGTTTTTCTTCCATATATAATATTCGGTTTATCTATGTTAAGTTCTCTTTTTATTAGATTAATAATTTTAGATTTTTTGTTTGGATCTTCCCACTCGTATTCAAATATACTTATTAACTTTATATTATTTTTTCCACAAGTTATTGCTTTATTCTTATGATAATTTTTATCCTTATATCTGTCTGAATGCCATAGATTCCCATTGAACTCTATTGCTACTCTCTGCTCTGGATAATATAGATCTAGTTCATACCCAGGTATTTCATGCCTATCATTAACAAAATTAGTTGGAAACATTTTATTTATTTCTTCTTCATATCTGCTTCTATAAGTTGATCCAATATATTCATACAAATTATACCTTTGTATCCATCTTTCTACAGAAGTATGTGAAAGATTCAACAAAGAACATAAGTCATATCTATATGGTCTTTCCCCATTTATCTTTATATATTCATTTATTTTTTCTATTATTTCATCCTCAGTCCATTTTTTAGGTTCTTTACACCCACATGATATAGTATCAGATCTTCTTAAATGCTGTGAATCTTTAATAGTATAATTTCCACAAATACATTTGCATAGCCACTTATTTCCACCAACATATTTAATAGCTGTTAAGTATCCAAACGTTCTTCCAGATATATCTATAAACTGATCTTCGTTCTTTAGATGATGCCCACAAGATGTAGTTCGACCATTAATTAAATTATCTGTTACTACATCAGTCTCTCTGTCGCAATCACACTTACAATGCCAACTTCTATGCCCATTGTAACTAATTACTGTAAGTCTGCCAAATTTTTGTCCTGTTAAATCCTTAAATCCCGTTGTATTATGTCCACAAGATTTTGTAATTCCACTTAATAAATGGCTTGCAGCTATAAGTTTTTCTTTTCCACAGCTACATCGACATAACCATAAACTGCCTGATCCATGATGAGCTATAACAGTCCATTCACCAAATGTCTGTCCGGTTAAATCATATTTCATCATAGTTTTACTAGTTACTTCACGCCTTAAACACCCACAAGATTGTGTTGCTCCACTTGTAAGGCTATATGTGGCAATTAACTTCTTATTTCCACAGTCACACTGGCACAAATATTTGCCATCTCCAGCATATGACAAAGCTACAAGCCTTCCAAATCTATGTCCTATTATGTCTTTTGAAGTTAATCTTTTCTTTTTACTTTCCATCCTTATTCATCCACCCAAACATATTCTGCGTTTCCGCAACCCCAAATCTTTGTATACCCGTGATTATGCATAATGTCATTTTCAGTTTGGTCTTCTGTACCCCAACCATTTTTTATTAATTTCTGCTTCATGCACTGGTATCTACTTCTAATGTCTGAGTTGTTTAAATTCATCCAAACATAATTAGGCTCTGTAACTCGGTTCATTTTAAATCCCATGTGCAAATAAGATAGACCCACAAACTTGCTTAAATCACAGTAGCTTACTATGCTTCTTGGCTTGTAATCTTTTATAAACTGCTTGATCATTCTTTCTGATCCGCCAACAACTATATATCCAGCCTTATAACAGCTTCTTATTATTTCATACTGATAATTACTGTTAAACCTTGATTTATTAAAAGTCATTACTCCGATTAACTTGTCATTATAATAAATTCCAAGATTAATTGCTGCAGTTACTCCGCCGCTTATATGATATAAGTTCTCAAAATCTACAGCATCTTTTGAATCTATGTATTTTACTTTACATTTCCTAGCATATAACACATGTTCAGGGTTTATTTTATCTTTGATATAAGCTTCAATTTTATCTCTGTTAAGCTCCCATTCATTCTCAAAAATCTGTATAAGTTGAATGTTTTTCTTAGTACACATGAGAAATTTATTTTGATGATATTTCTTATCTTTGAATACTTCACTATGCCAATAATCTCCATTAAACTCAAATGCGAGGTTTAATTCTGGCATATAAATGTCCAACTCATATGGTTTAATTACATCTTTTACATGAGTCTTTATCTCTTTATTGCATATGCTCTTTATATATTCTAAAAGTTCATCTTCGCCATTTGATTTGGCATAGTCATGCTCAAAGTTTATATAATCCCTTAGTTCAAGTGTATTTATTCTTTTCAGCATTGCTGCTCTCTGAACTCCAAGTAAATTAGCCAAATCTTCAATTGTTGGTTTATATCCAAGGTTAACTATAAATTCTTTCAGTCTATCCTTGTCATACATGGTTTCAGCTTGCCATCCATCACGAATACATTGGCTGTTTACTTTATTAGTAGCCGTTTCACCATAACGACTTATCATAGTTACTGCCCTTAATTTTCCTTGCTGGCAGCCACATGACTTTGAGTAACCCTTAACTAAAGACGTTGCACTAACATATCCTATATTTCCACAGTCACACTGACATTTCCATGTATTTCTATCTTTATCCCAGCCTAAAACTGTCCAATGATTAAACTTATCTCCTGCATGAATATATGGATTATTACAATGACCACAAGATTTTGATTTACCACTTTTTAGAGAGTAATCTAATACGTCTTTTACTGTACCACATTTACACTGACAAGTCCAGTATCGATCCTTCTCTGCTTTATGCAAAACTTTCCAATCCCCAAATTCTTTACCAGTTAGATCCATCTTCAATACCATATTGTTTGCAATTTCGTAAGATGTAGGTTATTTCACGGCGTACATGATGCCCAGTAAATTTTTCACCATCCCATTCTTTTAAGTCAAGAATGTCACCTACTTTGTAATCTCTATCATCTTTACGCAATTCAAAAGTTTTCTTTTCACATGGAATTTTCCAATAATACTCTGAAAGAACCTTTAATTCATGAGTCATTCCTTTCCTCACTTTCCATCTTTGCTCCACAGTTAGGACAATAATTATGTGGTCTACCATTAAATAAATCTACATCTCCATAATCGCATTCAGAACAATGTGCGTGTTCTTTTGCTTTATCAACAAATATCCACCGCCCAATCTTCGGCTGTGGTATGACGGGTGGAGTGGCAAGTATCATGTCAATCATTTGTTGCCTTGTTCTTCCACTATCCACTATTCTTCTCGCCGTTTCTCTGCTGATACAATCCCCACAAGGCTGTTGCTCTAATGCCTTGATTGCCATATCAAGTGCTTCTTTCTGTTCCCCCATATTGCCCTGTTCATAGCATAATGAGCATTCATCACAATTACTATTATTGCAATCAAAATCTGTTCCGCTTGTTTCACGCTTTAAGCACTCCAACTTTGCTTTGAGCATCTTCTTTGCTTGTTCATTCGTCATTCCTTATCCTCACTTTCTGCCTGTGCTAACCCTATATAATTCCATCCTCGTGGTTGCATCCCAATGATGCAGTATCCATCTTCAATACCGTTTATACCAATACCCATAAACACATCTAGTTCCACCTCTGGTACTATTAAAAGTATCATATACAACACCATCTATACAAGCTACCACATGCCCAGAGCAATTTGCTATAATTCTCCCTTTAGGTAATTCTTCCCTTCTTAGATGCATTGTACAACCGCTTCCTATTTTCATTACTGGAACCCATTCAAATCCATAATAAGCCATTACTGTTCTTGTTAAACTTCTACTAATACCAGTTCTTGCTGAGCTCTTTCTTTCACCAGGTTTTAATTTTTCTTCTTTTGCTAATTTATTAATTGTATTATATACTTCCTTATATGGAAGTCCAGTAATAATTGCAACTGCTCTACAAACACAATCACGTGCTTCACCTTTAAAACCAGCTGCTTTTCTACCACCATCTGTGTATACCCATTCCATTTAAGTACCTCCACAATGATTTTAATTTATGCTAATAGTGTTTTAATTATCTTCATCTGCTATTTTATGCAAAACTGGTATCCAGCATATTCACTTCAAAAATTATGACTTTCATGTTCATTCTCCAATTCTAATTCGTTTACTTAAAATTGTTTACAGCTAATTAAAAATCAATTAACAGTTGCATATATATTTATTTCACTTTATATTTTATTATAATATTCAAGTTTTTATACAAATTGCTGACAAACACAAAACATATTATTCTTTCTTAAAAATATACCTTTATTCTAAATTTGTCATTGCATGAAATTAGCCCAAGTACTTAAAAATATACTTGGGCTAAACACTATAAATTATATCTCCTATAATCTAATGTTACATCACAGTTACATATGGATGATACCTATTTTATCAAGCATCATCCGTACATCAACTAGTTCCTATTAAGTTTTTAAGTTTTTAAATTTTTGTTTACATTCCAAGACTTGCTTTTGTCTTAGCAAGTTCTGCTTCTACGTCAAAGTCAGTACTATCCTTGTACTTTGTAACATAATCCTCAGCTGCTATATCCTGCTGGTTAAGTTCAGTCTCAGCATTTGCCTTGTCAAGCATCTTATTAGCCCTATCTTCCCACCTATCAAAATCTTCGATAGAAGAATTGGCTTTAGATGCATTGGAAGTCATCTTATTGACCTTCTCAGTTGCCTTAGCTACTGCAATCTTTCCCTTGATTGCATCCTTACGAGACTCAAGTTGATTAATATCACCAACAAGCTTATTGTACATAGCCTTCATCTTTTCAGAGTTAGCATGTGCAACATCATAAGTCTGCTGAAGTGAAGGAAGATTTCCCTGATAATGAAGCTTTTCCGAAATAATTGCCCGAGCACCATCATCATCTCCAGCTTTAACAGCATTTACCTGAGCTCTTTCACAGTCAGCGATGTGTTTCTTGCACTCCTCAAGCTTTCTAGCAGCTGCCTTCTCATCAGCCATAACACCGGCTGTCTGCTCCTTAACTTCAGCAAGGTCTTCACGAAGCTCACGAAGGTTCTGATCAATCATCTTCTCAGGATCCTCTGCCTTATCAAGGAGTGCATTAATGTTTGCACTCATGATACTTCCAAACCTACTAAGAATATTAGCCATAGTTTATTATTCCTCCATTTATTCTTTAATGTCTATGCTATATTTGATAATTTAATTTAAAAATTAAATTACATTATCCATTATTTATCAATTCTAATTTTCCATTTTCATCTAATTTGTAATGACTAAATGTTATTTTATACTGTTCACCAACATTACTTATGCGTATTAGCTTACCATTTGTGCTTACAACTAATTTTCCATTTTCATCTAACTTAGCTGTTATTTTAGCAACACCATATTGATCTAATAGTTTATGTAATGTAACTAATGCATTATTATTTGGTATTCTTAATTTGATTGTATTAAGTTCAGTACCATCGAAAATTCCAAATGCTGATTTACTTTCATTTAAAGATACAACTCCTAACTCTATATCTTTAATTTCTGTGCAACAATTAAACATTTTCCTTATGCTGCTTAACATTGTGTTATCCAGATCAAAATTGCTTGTATTTAGTGCAATTAACTTCTGACAATACTCAAACATGCCTTCAATCTTTTTTACTTTATGAGTGCTAAAATTTAATAAGTTTAATCTCTTGATATTCCTGCACACGCTAAACATTCTTTTCATTGACTCTACATTACTTGTATCCCAATTTGATATGTTCAACCATATTAAATTACGGCATCCTTCAAAAGTAGACTCTAATGAGTAGCAATCTTCAATATCTATACCAGTTAAATCTATTTTATAAGCTTTACACTTTAAAAATCCTTTGTATAACTTTTTTGGCCTGTACTCTATATCTTTAGAAAAATCAATAGAATTTGCTAATCTTAGCATCCAAAAGTTTTCAAACAATCCAATAGATTCAACTATCTTCAATTTACAGGATTTAACATTTTTATCTCTGAACCATTCTATCTCATCCTGGTCATCCTTAAAATAAAGTTTTGGGCTATCTAACTCTAACAAGCCTGTTATTCTTGTTTCATCCCCACAATCATAAGCTATACAATGATCATCAAGTTCAATATAATTTAATCCAAGCATTCTACATTTTGCTTTTATTATATTATACTCGTTTATTACTTCATCATCAGAGTAAACACTATAATTTCTTTTGTCATTGCTGCCTACCTCGGGATAACTTAATTTTTCAATATCATCTTTATTTTTAAAAAATACGTTTATATTATCAGACTCATTATGAATTTCAAATCCCCTATCTAACTTACACTGATAAAATATATCACCATCTATGTTAATTGTTTTTAATACAAGCATTGCTTAACCTTTACAAATACTTATTCACTATATCGCTGTTTCCATTAGAACTATCAGTTTCCAAAGGATCATTTCTATTAGGATGATTAAATCCACTATAATTATCAACCCCATTCAAAGGTGTATTCAATATATCTTGAGTATGTTGAGCTTTCTCTGCTTCGGCCTTTCTCTTTGTATTTATTACAATAGCTAAAACTATGAGTCCAACAACTGTAACAATTCCGATAACTAACATTTTTGTTAATTGGCCACTTGTTTTATTAACAGTCATTATTGAATCAGCTGTGTTTGTATAAACCCTATTCATCATGTCTTCCATAGATAAATCGGATACCCAATAGCTATCTATATATGCCCAGAAGATATTCATAGCTTCATCATCAAGTATAGTATTAGCAGAATTTCCACAAGCATATGCCATATATCCAATAGATTTATCAGAATCATCTATGTCAGCATGTTCATCTTCATTTGCAAAATAAATGAACAAAAATCCATTGTCTGTTCCTATATTCTCATCATAGAAATTCAATGCATATTGCTCTTTTTCATCATTTGTTGTTAGAGATGGATCATAATCTTTGATGTATATATAAGGCTGTATACCAGTCTCATCATAAAATTTCTTAATTCCCTTAGCAGCTTTATGTGTATCATCAAAATATCCAAGTTCATCTAATATGCAATTATAATTATAATCTGGAACATTAGTTAACTTAGTTCTTTCAATAGTTGAACTCGGAACACTACTAAATGCTGTAAATGCTTTTGAAATTGTAATAAGTACAGCTATAAATACTATGACAAATATTATTGTTCTGATTATATTAATTGGTGTTCCAGACCGACCATAACTATATCCTGGTCTACCATAATTATAATAGTCATTATGCACATAGACGTCTCCATCATGCCTAGATGAATACCCAGTTCCATAATTATGGTTTGAACTTGATCCTCCTCCAGCTCTTCCAGTATGATAACTTGAATAACTACTAGACCCAAATGTATGTCCACCGCCATGGGAAGAACTATAGCTGTGTCCGCCGCTACTGCTGCTATGGAAACTACTGCTGCTACTACTATGGCTTCCTCCACTACTATGGCTTCCTCCACCTGCTCTTGCCATGACAAACCTCCGATTTTATTTTTTATTTCAATAAATATATCGGCTATTATATCAGTCGTCTAATTTATCTATCTCTTTCATACCAGAAATTTCAGGCTCATATTCTTTTTTAATGTCTGTGATAGTCTTAATCTTAACTCCAAGTGCACCAAGATCAAGAGCACTTGTGCCAGTTGACTTGTCTATTTCAACTGCTTTTTTATTATTTACTACATATTCTTCCTTACAAAATTTGTAAGCCTTTTCATAATCTCTGACTTCACAAAGCCCCACAGACATTGTGATTTCTCTTGGTGCTCCAACTCTATATTGCTCTGTAGCTTTCTCCATCCATGGCCTATAAAATTTGCTCTTTTTTATATCCTCAATCCAGCCAGCAAGAGCACTATCATCAGTAACGAGCATTACATTTGTAATACCATTCTTTCGCATGATACCTTGCCATTTATATATGGCATACAGGGCATTTTCATAAGATTGACAAGCTGCTACAAACTGTGCATCTTTATCCCAAAGTTTTAATTTTCTAGTCATTTGTGCAGTCAAGTTCTTTGGTTTACCATTATAATCCCAGAAGAATGCAACAGCAAAGTAACCGTAATCTTTTCCTTTAGGCCGTCTGAAAGAAAAGTGTTCATATACGGTTTTTCCCATAATTTACCTCCTTAGTACACCGTGATCTTTGGCTTTACTATAAAGTTTCTTCCAAAGGCTCTCACAGTAATATCTTCATTCTTATCTATTAATTCCATATTATCATCGTCTACCATAAATGTTATACGTGTTGGCCCAATCATTATAAGTTTTGCAAATTTATTGTTTTCAATTACATAATCTGCAACAATGAAATTAGCATATTTACATGAGTAATCTACAACTTCATTATAATATTCAGCGTCAAACTTTGCTCCGTCATAAAAATAGCTGTTTAAAACTCTTTTACCAAAGACTGAATTTCTTCCTATCTCATAACTATAATATGGTGAACTGCTAAACCTCATCCACCGGCTCATTTGATAAATTCCCTCTGGATTATCATCTCTTATCTTCTTTAAAAATTCAGTGCTATCTACAGCCCCTATGATACTATAATCTTTCAGTAATTCTTCAGCATACTTATTGACAGCTTGCATATTATTATTTCCAGAATCATTAATAAATAAATCATTCTGCATAATTTCAGCAGTCATTAAATCTGCTAAATCAATCATATCAAGTTCTATAATTCGTTTCTTTGGTGGAACAATAATATAATTACAAGTATTTACCTTATATAATGGTTCATCAATAAATCTTATTGGACTGCTATCTGGAATGTTATAGTATCTCTTATTCCATGTAATGCTTATATTTGAATTTTCGTCTACAAGATCAGTAATTTTATCAAGATAATCCAAAATTCTGCTTGCATTTTTTAAATCTGCTTTTCCATGGGGCTTATATCTTTCCAAAAATCCTATATCCTTGATCACTTCCCCAACATCAAGATTTAATGTAATTGCCCCCATGTTCTCATAAACTTTATTTCTCTTGTCCCTGTTGAGCTGCTGCTGAATTATACGTATCATTATCCACCTCAGTGCCATTTGTAATTTTCTTTATGTAGTTTTCATAGTTTAATTTTAACTCCATATATTTATGCATGACTTCTACGAGTTGCTCTTTGGTATTTACAATACCATAACTGTAACACTGTATTAGCCTGTTAATATTGAAACTTCTGGCATCTTTAATCTCTAGATCAATGACAGCGACATTCCCATTGTTTATATTGCATCTTCTATCATGTTGCTCAAGTTTAATTATAAGATCCCCAGAATTACTGTCCTGAATTAATTCAAATGTATCACTATTTCTTGTTGCAAGCATAACTCTTATATCACCGTTTCGCTTACAAAAGAATAAGACAAAAGTCTCAAAATTAAGTCTATCATATATTTCAGGATATGTCATTGTTTCACCCCACATCTTAAATAAATATAAAAATAAACACCCTTTTTACTAACAAGCTAAAATAAAATTTTTTATTGTTATAAACTCATAAAAATAAGGTACCCAATTTTATTGGGTACCTTAAAAAGTCCTATCTATATTCATATTTTCCTTTCGTCTTTAATTTTTTAATCATTGACTTTTTGAATCTGAGCATGCTGTATTTCTTGATCGCGCTGTATTTCTTTAACCATATGTTCTATGCTCTTAGCCCCATAAACATACTTTGCTAATACACTCAATGCTGTATCTTGATCCACTGTTGTTATTGCCTTTGCAAGTTCTTTAGACTCATTAGCTGTATTTCCATTACAAAGCATCTGCTTAATGGATGTCTGTGACATGCCAAGAACCTCCAAAATATCATAAAATATTTTTTGCTTTGGATCATCAACTTCATGTTTTTTCAAAAGCAGTTGAATGTAGAATAAAGCAAATATGTCAGATCCACAGTTACAATATCTTGTAATTCCATTACAACAAGCGTCTAAGTCATCCATAATTCCTTCATAAACATCGCTTGTTTTATGATCTATTTCAAAATCTATTCTTTCATTCCTGACCCCATCTTTATTGGGATCACCTATAGTTTCATTAAGAGAAAAATCTTCTTTTCTGTTATATTTTTCTTTCTCCATGTTAAGTACAACATATTTAGCTGTATTTACAACAAAACTTTCCAAGGTGGCTGATTTATTGCTTCGTTTGCCCACTACAAATGGGTCATACTCATCCTTCTTGGAAAGTGTCAATAATAAATTATCGAATATATCATCAAAATCATTTCTTATATCAATGATTCTGCCTTCTTGTCTAAGCTGTCCAACTAATTTTTTCTGTAAGGTATTTTCGTTGCCCAAAGCCCATTTAACTGTATCTTTATTCCAGTCAATTTGGTTTGATTCTTCTGTATCTTTATTCTCTCTGAATTGATCATAAACTTCACTTATGATCTCATCATTTATTATAGCCATAACAACATCCCTCCCGGCAGGAATTATATCAGTAACTAGCTATTATTGTATTGAATATATCCTTGTGATCCTGTCTAAACTGCATCACATCCATTAAGCTAGCTTCAAAGTCACTGTTATTAGCAATAACATCTTTAAGCTTGTCAAATATGTTGTCCTTTTTATTCATGTGAGTCATCAATTCAGCTATTTTATCAATATTCTTGAAAAAGCTCAACATATCAAGTCCACGAATATTTCCTATATCAATGCAAGTATCAATCTGTGCTCTTACACTATTAAGAGTAATGAACTCTTCAACAGAAGAATCAACAACAGAAGCGTTTTTCATAGCCAACTGAATGTTGGTATTGTTACCACTATCGCTATCCTCATTTCCTTCTTCCGGAGTTGCGGCTATAACAGTAATGTTTTCATCTTTACCTGCATAAGTTTCAACATACATGTTGCTGTATTTTACATTCTTACAATACAGAGAAATTCTTCCCTGTACAAAACTCTCAACAGTAGCATTAGACCCGTCCTTCTTTAATCTCTCAGCATCAAAACCTTCATTATTCTCTTCGCTGAGCTTAAGACTTATATAAACATCATCCAACAGGTCATAAGCCTTATCAGTGATTCCCTTCTTATAGATGATTCTTAATAAAGATTTATAATTCTTAACTAAATACTCACTAGCTTCATGATTCTCTTCAAAGTCATTAAAAGAAGAATTAACTGTCACTCTAGCATCATCTATACCAAACATTATCTGCCTCCATAGCTGATATGTGGTTTCAGAATTACTGAAACCTTAACTAACTTCCTAACAAATTTATTTTACACCGCACTCCCAACTATTTCAACAAAAAATTACACATTTTGGACACAATCTTGCTATACAAATTGCAAGAATTTCTAGCAATAAATTTAGCAATTTTGCACAAAATAAACTCTGTCCACTAAACAATGGACAGAGTTCTTTCTAATTTAAATCAATGCTTATTACCTAATTATACACAATGTATATGTGAATTTATATTTTTTTAAATAATTCTAAAAGGCTCAAAATGCTTAGTACTCTTCTTTTTAGCAGTCTTATCACTGTTTGACTCAGCTTTCTTCTCATGTGTCTTTTTCTCAGTTTCTGGTGCTGCTTCAGTATCATGATTTACTAAATTAAACCTGGTGCATCCACAAGAATTCATATCCTGATGATTTGCACTTGGACGAGGTGTTTCAACTCCATCTTTAACGTATTTTGCAATAATTTCTCTTGCTTTAACAGCACTGATACAAGCATATTCGCTAAATGAAAATGGTGAGTTGCAAATACCAAACTTGTCTACTGGGATATTAAACCTCTTCTCTAACTGCTTAAAAATCTTATTTGCTACAGCCAAGTCAAGAGTAGTAGATCTATCAATCATAACGAATCTCTCTACATTATGTCTGCTAATACCACTCAAATTTTTAAGTGTATCATCATTTAATGTGATATTCCCGTTCATATCTTGGTTTGAAATTTCTTGATCTGTGATTGTAAAATAAACAAACCTTGCTACTTCATTATTCAGATTTTCATCAAACCAAGCAAGAGTTGCATCTGTATTTTCATCAAGCTTAATCTCAGCTACATGAGCCTGAATAGGAAATCTTTCAGTCATTTTCTTAATATAATTAAGTTCAGTGGTTCCATATGAGCTAAAATAATACCTCATCAATGCAACATCTTTATTTATATTAATTTTATCCCCATTTATCAATGTTTCATACTTTGAATTAACCTTAATATCATATGTTCCAGTAAGTCTTAAAGTTGTAATCATACTAACCTCCAAATTGTCTTAATTTTATATATTATTTAAAATTTAACTACAATTCTCTTTCTGCCTAAAATCTAAAATACCATCCCTCAAAAACTTACAAAAATCTCTTCAAAAATTAGAATTAGGTCGATCCCCTAATGTATACCAAATTTTTCATTACTGTATAATAAATTTTTCATTACTGTATAATAAATTTTCAATTTCTGAACACCCCAATTTTTATGGTTTATACCAATTTTGTGCCAGCATTTAACAAAATTTCAATTTTTGATAAATTAACTAAATCTCATAACAATTTTGTTCACAAGTTGTAAAATACCCTACTGTATACCTATTTTTCCTTAATGTCTATCCAACTAGGTTTATCTTCAAAAACTCAACGTATACAAAGTTTACTCCCTATGTTTAACTATCATTTTTATCAATATACTTCTTTTTATCTAAACTGTCCAAACCAGATTCTATGATATCTTCAACTCCTATATCGTTATTCAATCTTGACTTTGTTAATACAGTTCTAGTGCATAGTTGATATAGAGCTTTCTGACAGTATAAATCTTTTTCTTTTTCAGATATCATTACATTCTTATTAGCACTTGATAAAATCATATGCATATACCACCAATCTTGTAAAGATGTCATAGATGCTAAAAGTGCTTTCTTTCTAAATGTGTATTCCTTAACCTTTGAATATTTATCTCTAATACTTTCTGGAAGTCCATTTATAACATCATTAAAGAAGAATCTAATTCCTATAGGTATATATCCAGAATTTATAAGTTTACGATATTCTATACACTCATCAACTTTATTAAGAGTTTTCCTAACTAAATCAGCAGCCCCCATTTCATCTTCAAGCATCATCATGATTCTTAATACTTTTTTATTATTAGTTTTTGAGCTACTTAATGGCTTAGTAAGTTCGATTATAAAATCATCAAGGCTATAATTTTCAATGCCATGCATATAAGTTTTCATACTTTTAGCATCTAGTTCACTGCCATCATATGCATCTGCAATGTCATTTAAAACATTATCATAGTCGTCATACTTATTTCCCATTCTATTGATAAACGCTTCTATGCCAGAATTATCGACCTTAATGTTTTTATCTTCAAACATTTGCTTTACTACATCTTTTAATATCTGTCTAGTTGGAAAACTTAAGTCAAGTAAATTAACTTTCTTACTTGTTTTAATAATTTTATTGTTTTCCCATTCTCTATAAGTCATCCAATCAGTACTTGTAATGCATAACACACCATTATCAGATGGATCTTTAATATACTTAAGTAGCTTATCTTTTTGCTTCTTATTCATTGCACTAAGATCAGATATACAAAACCACCTACCATTTATACTTGGTGAATAAACTGTTTCCATAAAAGTATCAAAGTCTATGCTATTCAAACCAGCTTCAGATTTACTGTCAAATCCAAAATCATCTGATAACTGTCTATCAAAACTAATGTCTATAGCTGTTTCAGACTTACACTTAGCTTTAATTGTATCAGTAGCCATCAAATTAAATATGTTATTTCTCCCAACGGCAAATAGCACATCTGATTTACTATATACATCTTCACTAAGTATTCCTTCAAATCTATAGATCATATCAATTCACCATATCAAAACAAAACCTAAATTAAAATAACTACCCTTTTTATATAAATGTTAATCCCAAACCAACTAATATAATAAAAAGAGCACCATGGTCAATCATACCACAGTGCTCTAAATATTTTTTAATTGTTTATGTGTTAAACGGTAACATTCTGAACTTTCATACGAAGTTCTGGATGAGACTTACAGATGTAAAGAGAACCATTCTTAAGATTCTTTGAAAATTCCCAGTCAGAAGAATTATTAACAAATATCTTCTTTTTGGTTCCCTGTAAATATAAAGCTACATTACAAGTCCAAAGCTTTTCTGCTAGTTCAGATTCCTGCTTCAAATACTTCTTTTTGGCTGAATCAAGACATGTAAAATAATCTTTAACGTTTAAACCACCTGTCTTGTATTTTCTAATTATCTCTGCTGTGTCTGCAATCAAACTTACAAATGGCTTTTCTTTATCATTGCTTGCTCCAGAAGTTGCTATTTTCATAAGAACCTTAGCAGTATTATCTGGAACATTCTTATTGTTATACTCAATAACGACAGCTGTTTGAGAAGTTGTCGATGCAGGTTTTTGATTTGTTTCTTCACTTGAATTTACTGGAGTATAAGCACCTGTATGAATATTAATTCCTAAAGATGCTAACATATCATAATACTTAGGATTAATCATTTCAAGTGTTGGATAAACGTAATCATCATTTGTTGATAATTCAGATGCTGATGTATCAGTTAATTCTCTAAGTGCATAATCAATAAGTTTCTTGTTGAGCTTTGCTATCTGGAAATTCTTAGAAATTTCAGCTATGTCATTAATACTAGGAACGTATTTACTAATTTTGTTTGATGACATTATAGGAAGTTTAGAAATATTAACAATGTAAATAACATTATTTTCAGTATTTACAAGTCTGTTAAAAGTTGAAAGCTCTTCTGGATCAGTTACTTTGCTGATTAATCTGTCCTTGCCAATGGAGTTAACAAACTCATCTTCCTTATCAGCAGATACCATGATACCAAGTTTCTTAACATGGTTTTCACCATCTAGTATAAGGCTTTTCGTTCTAATTACATAAGTGTAAATTGGAACTCTCTTGCCTCCCATATCAGTGTAGATTGCTCCACCTTTTCTAAACTGAGCATTCACATTTAATTTAGTTGCATTAAACTGCAAAAAGCTCTGAGCAATCTCACCATATGGATAAGCCTTAAAATCACCATCATTTGTGTTCTTTGAAACTGCTTGATAAGTTTCAGTTGGAAGATAAATTATATAACCGTTAAGTCTATGAATCAAACTGTAAAAATCAAGCACATCCATATTGTTATTTACAATATTTACCTTGTTTGAATCATTAACACTATCTGAACTTAATTTATCAACAGCTTTCTTAGTTTCATCATCTTTGCTTAACTGAACTGTTGGAAGATCTTCAAGTTTTTGACCAGGTTTACCAGCAATGAAAGGCTTACCAGTAGCAGTAAACTTGACTATAAAGTTGATTGGCCTAAACCACTTGGAATACACCAGGATGTTTTTAAGTTCAAGATCCATTTTATATCCATGCTCAAACTCAACACCGTATCTAACAACTTTATCTTTGTCAAGATAACGAGATATAAGCTTTATACCATTTTTAGTTGGTACCAGCTTACCATTGAATGCTACCAACATTGGAAGTGAATTGATTCTAAACCCATTGCTCTCATGAATCATTCCATTGGCCACATAAACCTGTCTATTCTTAAACCCGCTCTTAACAATGGTATTTGTACCAACTGCTATGATTCTTTCTCCATGTTTAGTTTTCTCTAAACATTGAAAACCTATCAACATTCCTGAAGGATTAATTATTGTATGTGTCAAAAGCCACATTGTTTTTAACCCTCCTCTCATTACTGATTAAGAATCTCTGCAAGTTTACCAACATAAGCTTTAAGACTATTCTTAGCTACCTTATCATCACAATCGCCAACTTCAACAACCTTGCCAGATTTATCAATCATGGCGCGTGCTTCAACAACATCATCAATGTATCTTACACTTGATACAGGTGTTTTATCCCTAAGGCTAAACTTACTGTCAAGCTTACGGATCTTATCAAAGTACTTAAGTTCAAATACCCCGTAAATTGAGTTAGCATTGATTCTCTGAATTCTACAAGAGTCTTTAATACGGCTATTGAACTCATCCTTGCCATCAGCAGCTTCAAGAGATCTCTCAATAACCTTCTTGTTAGACTCAGTAAGAACTCTAATAAGCTCATTCATTCTCTCTGCTGATGTGCAGTCAACAATTGCTCCAAAGTAAAGGTTCTTTGCTCCAGCCATACCAAAGTAAAGAACATTCATTGTAACATCACCCTTTGGAGCTTTCTCAGGAGCGATCTCTCTGATTGGATAATCACCTTTAATTGAAGATACAATATCACCAGCATCAGTGTGACGAATTTTACCATTGGCAATTAGTCTCTTGTTGCAAAGGTCAACTGCTTCTGCAATGCTAATAGATCTCAAAATTCCACTAGGATCAAACAGAGTGTATCCAATGAGTTTATCATTCTTCTCAACTCTGTCAAGAATAACACCAGTTGCCTTACCAACAACCTGTCCAGTGCCATTAAAAATAAATGTGTAATTAGACATCTGTCCATTAGTAGAAACAATCTTGCCTTTCTCAATTGCAAGGTTAGAAACCTCAATTTCCTTATTTGCAATCTTCTTAGCTAAGTCGTCAGCACTGAATGTCTGTGTCTGATATTTACTGCTAATGAGGGTATATGCCATAGCAGGTGACTTAGCATCTTTACCATGTCTAACTATCATAGTTGCTCTCATGCTCATAGTTTATTATCTCCTTTTTATAGTGTTAAAAGATTTAATTTATTAAATCTACATATACTTTAATTCTATGTTATTTTTTACGCATCCTCTACTTTTTAAATGTGTTTATTAAAATATCTAAAGTTTAACCTTTTTCATATTCCTTGTAAGCTGCCATGTATGGAATAAACGGATAAACAAGACTACCACATCCATTATTCATATTTATAATCTCAAATTTATCTGTCATGTTATATTCAAGAACTCTTTCCAATCCCTGAATACACCCATCTGTCAATAAGCTACCTGCTGGAGTTCTTATATCATATCCAGCAGAGTTTGTATCATAATATTGTAATGATGTTCTAAGTCTATAAAAGAAATTAATTGCTGTATTAAAGTCTATAAATCTTAATACTATATCATCACAATTCAAGGTAACTGTATCAATGGGAGTGTATATCTTATCTACTACAGTGAAATTCTTTGCCTTTGATCTATCCACAGCAAGATAGTATCTTCCTGTCCATGGTGACATAATTAATTTACATTGTACAGCAAAATATCCATATGAATCATCATCAAAAGAACTTCTTCTCAAGAACATAAAATTTGATCTCATAATTTCAAGAGTCATTGGAGAAGTTCCATATGGTGTTATTATGTAATCTTCTATGTCTCGTCTCTTATAACCTTGATATATGTTGCTAATCTCATTTATTCTACTAGCTAAATTTAATAACTGTTCAAATGTAAACCCTGGTTCTATAAAATATCTTGTTTTACCATTTATATTTAATATATGATAATCAAAATCATGAATTGTTGCTGGACTAAATTTATTAGCAAACTTATAAAATTTTCTATCTACACTACCATAAGCATGTAACATTCCTTCTGTCAATGTAATATTCCCATTACTACTTACAAACTTCTGAGTTTGTACATGTTTATCTCCATATTTTTGACTAGTCCTTGACATATCAGAATTATAAATCTCATATTTCTTTAAGTTATATTCAGATACCTCAATGGCTGCTCCAATTTTAAGAAAATCTGCAAAAGCTCGTATATATTTATCTCCGTCTTTTTCAAGTGATCTAAGATTACAATATTTCTTACAAAACTCAAATACCTTATTATTGTCATCTACAACATATGGCATTGTATGCATAAACTCTCTTGACTTATCAAGTTTATAAAACTCGTATACCATTTTATCTTGAGCTGTAAATGCTTCAATGTAATGTTGAGCATTCATATAAACTCTTGGATGTTCCAACTCTTTATGGTCATTCAAACTGTGCATATAAATGTTTAGAACTGATTTTGAAAAATCAGTAGATACATCTACTTTATCAGGAATATCATCAATCTTTTCCAATTCTTCTATTGAGTAAATTTGACGAATATCACCAGCTAGATTTGTTAAACCCCTAGAATAATAAGTCTGTGTGAATCTTCTTGGTATATATCCCTTATAATTGAACCAATAATACTTACTTCCATCTGTTATTATAAACTTTGATTTTTTATTAGATACCATCATAGATGTGCTCTTAACTATATTTCCAATAGCTCTAGCAAGATTCTTATTTGTCTCATCATCTATTTGATTAGTTGATCTAGATAATGCAACTTTATAATAACATAAGTCAGCTCTTGAAAAATCATATAATTGATGGATGACACTGGAAACCTCTTTATCCTGATCATCATTAGCAAACAATATGTATGATCCAGTATATGCACAGTATAAAATTTCATTTGAATGACACACTACATAATAAACATCTACCCCTGGATAATCTATGTTCTTTATTGCTATCTCATATATTGCATTGTTTCCACCAAAGTCAGGTATTATCTTATAACTTGTAGTGAATTTTGGATCCTCACTTATTATTTTCATTATACTAGGATTCAAAATATTATCATTGTATTCAAAGTATTTAATTAAGTCATAATTATACTTAAATTGATAAGACATTTTTTCTTCACACTGTCTTATACCATATGATCTTTGTATATCATCATAGCTAATAAGTTTTTGATTATGATCTTCACCGCTTGGCCTACAACAATAAGTTTCAAAGAATAACTTATCAAGTTTCTTTCCAGTAGTCTGTAAATTATTTAATTCAATAAATGATTCCTTATCTGCTTTGTGATCAAATGCTATGTCCTTGAATTTTTCATACTGTATTTCGTATATTGATTTACCGATCATATCTTCTTTCAAAGTCAAGCTCTTAACATCACTTGGTATATTCTCTTTATCAATTATTTCATATTTGATTCCGTACTGCATTAAACTCTGCATTGCAGATGTTCCGTATTTAACCCTCAACACTAATTTTCCAGATGTAATAGCTGCTTTTAATTCTCTTTCTACACTATAATAGTATTCAGAAGAAAATTTAAAGTCTTTATTTATATCCCAAATTACCGGATTTTTAAGATCCTGATTAAACATCAGCCGCATATTCATTCCACAGCGTAATGAGTCAAATATAAAATGCTGTGAATCATCCATCATTAATTTGCCAGTTAGGTTTACTATACCAGGAAAGTTTAATTCATTTCCATTACCATTACAATGAAAATTATTTATAGATCTTATATTACAATCTATTGGTATAATTTTATCAATACTGACATTATTAAGCTTTAAATTCTTACTATCACTTCTTATAGTTACTGTTGATTTATCAAAGTTATCATTAGAATTTAGTTGTATATATTGCCGAAGTTCAGCAAGCTTATGTTTTGCATAACTTTGAGACATATATTGTTCAAATTCTGTAATATTATCGCTATAAAAGACATTATCAAGTAAAATTCCGGAATTCTTTGGTGCATTTATTATATCTATATGTAAATCTCCAGCAGCTACGTTAAAATAATAGTTTGGATGTTCACACTTATCTTTATTATATACCCATATACTATTACAAATGTTAAACCTGCTCAATGCTGTTATATTCCAATTATTTTCTTGTACAGCATCACCCACACAGTAAGTAATTATTTTAGCTTCTACACCAAATATATTAGAAAATGTCTCATTACTAAACCTTGTCATGTCAAGATTTTTAATATAGTTATTAACTAGATAAGTTCTTGTTGCTCCGTATATAAAAGCTTTATTTTTAATTGTACTGTTTTTTAAAATCACCCTTCTATTAAAGTGCTTTTCTGACAGTATATAATTATTTTCGTCAACTTTATATGAAAGGTTTTTATAATTAAAATTATTTATAGTACAATTAGTTATAGTTGTCTTTACATAAAAATGTACATAATCAGTACTTGCTAAATCAGCTTTAAACCTATCAAGTATATAAACATTATTTAAGTTTATTCCATCTATTAATATATCATATGTTTTACTATAAGATGCGTCCTTTAGTGAATCAAAATCAATGTATAAGTCACCAATCTCTGTTTCAGGATCACCAGCATATAATGCATTTTGTGTAATTCTTACATCTACTTCATTAATACAACCATAAATGCTGCTTTTTCTTAAAGTAGTACTGACCTCATATGGGCCATAGCTTTTATCATATTCATTAGTTATTTCTGATAGTTTGATCATTAAACTAACTGGCTCTTTATTTAATATTTCGCATTTCTGATATAATGGTGCAATAAGATTTGGTAATGTAGGATAGTCATCCAAAGATATATTATCTTTTCTGTTACAAACCACAAAATTACTTAATCTGCTTGGATGAATAAGTCTGAGTTTACCATTGAAATCAGATGTTAAGAATTTATCATTAATGGTACCAAGAATTATTACCTTATTAGTATTATTATCCATGTTGTTCGGATAAGAAAATATGCTACCAAATGTACTTTCGAGTATACACTGCTTTGGATGTTCATTACTAAGCTTAGCATTTATAACAAAAATTTTCTTGCCAGCCTTATATGTATCATATACATTTTTATATGGCACATCAGCAATTTCACCAGTATCAAGATTTAAGAATCTTAATCTAGTTATAATTACTGTATGTTCTTTTATTTCTTTTCTGTATCCAACAATAAACAGTTTCATTTTTAACTCCTAGGCATACTCTATTATTTGTATAGCTAAAAAGGTAACTAAATTAAAAGTTATATTTGTATAATAAATACAGGCACAAAAATATGTTAATTCTACTTTTATCTATAAGTTTAATCAGCAACAAATTTGATATTCTCTTTGTCTATATGTCTATGTATAACTTCTGTATATCTATAAATAACAATCTTACGGTCTTCTTAATTACACCTTTTGTATCTATCAGATAAACCCTCCTGTTTACGCCTTCCTAAATATAAATAAAGAGCCACCTTAATGATTTAAGTGGCTCTTTAAAATTTTTATTATATTTAAAAATCAAAATCAAGTTCATTATCTGAATTATTATAATTCATAATAAACAATTCTTCACCGGCAAGTGCATCTTCAGCATTTTTCTGTGCCATTGTATAACCGCCAGGTATTGTAAATGGAATTAACTGTATCTCTTTTCCATAAGCATCTTTACCAGAAAATAGCTTACGTACTGCAACAGAATCATCGTATGTAACAAACCACTTACACTTCATTGACTTCGTATATTCAGCAAATTTCAAATGTGGAAATCCATGGTGCATATTACCATTTCTTCCATATAGACCACTCTTTTCTTGGTCAAAATATGGCGGATCCAAAAATATAAATGAATTATCTGGATCATCATTTCCATATTTCATAGTATCTTCAAAAGATACATTGTAAATCTCAGCTCTTGTAAGAAGTTTACTTGTCTCTTCAATACGATTAGCATTCTCAAGTCTAAATGCACAAAACCTATCCATTGATAAACTACCAGAATCACCCATGGCACTAAAACTCATCTTGTTTACAAGATACATTCTAGCAGCTCTCTCTGGAATGCTAAGTGTTGTACAATCAACATCTTCACACCACTTCCAGAACTTCTCTGCTTCTGACTTTACTACATGATATAACTCCAAATTGAAGTGAGCTTGCTTCTTATATTCAGCAGATAATTTTTCATCTGTATCAATCTTAGAAATGTTATCCTCAAGTTCTCTTCCGCCAGCTGCATCAATTCCTTGGTCTTTAAACTCAATCTGATGAGGACAATTCTTAGTAAACCAATCTACTGCAATCTTATGAACATCATTTGGATTGTTTTTAACACCAGTCCAGAATGCCCACATTTCACTATATAAGTCACCAAGAATCATTCTCTCAAGTTTATCAAACCTTGTATCATCTGAAATTGATAATGCAACAGATCCACCGCCAAGAAAAGGTTCTATGTAAGTTTTCATATCAACAGGAAAATACTGAACCATATGTGGATAAAATCTCCACTTTGCTCCCGGATATGATACAATTGCTTCTGCCATAATTTTACTCCTTTTAATCTAAATTATTTACCATGCATCATCTTCATCTTCCATGTCAAAAGTAAATTCAACTTCTCCATTACTCTGACTTAGGATAGTTGGCCCCTTTTGTCTTCTTAATTCTTTAGGAGGTGCAGGAATCATCTTTACATGTTTAACTTGCTTATTCTCATCAGTACCTTCATCTATCATATTATGTTCCTTAACTTTTGAACTATACACTGGTCTATTAATAGTTTCATTAGCTGTTATTGCTTTTCTAACTGTTTCTTCAAGATATTGTCTTGCATCACTCACAGAAATTAAGTCTTTCGAAAGTAACATATCTATGTCATCTAGAGCCTTCCAAATGATCTTCTTAGCAACAAAACTTATATTTCTATCTGCATTTATACTGCTTTCCAAATTTACTCTGTAAATATTTATTTTTACTAAGTCCTTATCACTATTTAACTCTGGTTTCTTAAGTATTCCTATGTCTGTTTTAAATGGTTTAAGATCTCTACCATTTACAAAAAAATTATATAGGAATTGAACTGCTTCAAAATAAGATGGCTTTGTTCCATTCATCCTTTCTGCATAGTATCTATGCAAAGATATTACGTCTCCACCTCTTTGGCAACCAAAACAGTAAAAAGAACTTGTATTTTCATAATACCTAAATGATGGTGTATCTTCGTCATGTAATGGGCAACATACAACAGGTTTACTATCAAAATCTACTGGATAAACATCATAATAGCTACCCATCTGTGGAACGATTATTTGATAGAAATACATTGGTATGGTTACTTTTTGTTTGACTTCTTCAGCCATTTGCTTGCTAGTCATTAAAATACCCCTGTTATATATTACTTTTTAGTGTCTTTTGATTTTAAGTATTTTTTAGTGTACTTCTCGGCTTCTTTCTTTCTTTTTTCTTCAGCTTTCTTTTTTCTCATTTCTGCTTTACGAGCATCTTTCCATTGCTCTCCACCGAGCATAAACAGCCAAGAAGCCTTCCACATTGTTAAATCAAATTCTGCTCGTTTATTTTTAACTTCTTCTGCTGTAACTCCATACATCTTTGCTACCTGCTTGTCAGTATAGCTCTCAATATACCAAAGCTGGTACAATTCTTTCTTCTTAATATTCTTAAAGTCTTCTGGAGTTTTAGTCTGTGTTATTTTCATCAACTATTTATCTCCTAATTATTTATTGTATCTTATCTCTGTAACATTGCCACGAATAGCTTTCCAAGGTACAGCGGATTTACTTCTATTTCTCATTATTGCAGCTTTCTTTTCTGCATCAGTCTTCGTAAACTCCTTGGCTGCTTCTCTGTAATTTGTATATCCACGACCCTCAGCTACAAGTGTTTCATAATCACCCATATGTGGATCACCTCTGTAGTATCCAACATAATATGAAACATGATATTTTACATTGCTTTTAATTAATACTATAGTCCCATAACTCATTGCTAATTTATTTATATTATTTAATCCAGCTTCTCTAATCCATTCGTCAGCCTCGACTTCAGTAGCAAAAGTCATAAAATCATATGCCTGCAAACTTGAAACTTTGTTTTTGTAGCATGCTAATCCATACACTGAATGATTCTTAGCTAAACCCACAAGCCCTGATTCATCAAGATGCATTGAATTTCCATTAGTTATATCAAGAATATCAGCTGATTTGTCATCATAAGCTTTATTAACTATATACATAATTATACTCCATCATAGAATGTTAATAGGCTCGTTTTTCTTTATGTCAATCTTATTATCACTAGGCTTATTAATTTCTTCATCTGTATATTCTGTACCATCTGAGTGCTGTGGACGATTCATAAAGTCTTTATCTGTATCCTTACCGATCTTCCAATCGCCATTACTTTCACAGTATAGCAAACACCAGTCCATATCATTACAATACATGTTATACCTCCAAAACTAAAATCTTAATAATTATTATTTAAATATACTATACTTTACAATAAGGTCATTTATAGCATAATAAAAGCACCAAATAACTTTTAAATGTATTGGTGCTTTTATAATTTATTTAATTTACTGTGTTATAAGGACTATCAAACCTATTACAAGACTCAGCCCAGCAAAGATCATTGAAGCTATATAATAGTTTTTCATGATTTCTGGTGTATCTTCTTTTTTAATTTGCAAATACCCATAAACCAATCCCAAAGGACTGATACCCATTATAATAAGCTTTATAATCCACTGTACAACAGTCATATCTGTTGAAGAAGATCTATTTGCTGCTGTGGTGCTTTCATCAACAAATCTTGGTCTTTGACCAGGTTTAGAAGGCATCCCAGGATTCATTGGCTGCCCAGGTTTAGATGGCATGTTAGGCTGATTAATATTAGCTTGATTTGCATTATTCTGTCTCATTTGCATCTCTTGCTGTTTTAATTGCATAGCCTGTTGCTTTAATTGCATCTTCTGCTGTGCTGCCTGTTGTTTAGCCTGTTCTTTAGCCATTTTAGCTTGTTGCTTAGCTTGAGCTTTAGCTAACTTTTTATCCATCTTTGACATTGGAACATTTGAACCAGGTGTATTACCAAATTGATTCATACTTTGCTGATTCATACTTTGTTGATTCATGCCAAATTGGTTCATACCCTGCTGATTCATTGGATTCTGATTCAACTGACTGTTCATATTCTGTGAACTAAATTGATTATTTATCCCTTGTTGACTAAACTGTCCAGGCTCATTATTTGTGTTCTGATTTGGCCTAACTCTATTCTGCTGATTTTGAATAGAGTTCATTCTTTGTTGTCCTTGATTATTTACACCATTTGAAGGTCTTCTTTGCTGACCTTGATTCATACCCATTGCATTTCGTTGACTATTTCCTCTGGAATGATCAAAAGTGGATGGCTGCGGAGCATCTATAGGAACAAACCTATTCCACCCACAATAATTGCAATGTTCAGCATTATCTTGAAGAGGTTGACCACACCTTGCACATTTTTTCATTTCATCTTCTCCTGTTACAATAATTTTAATCACTGTGGAAGAATTACTTCCGGATTTTGATATGGATAATTAACTAAGTAAGTACTTGGTAAGTTTAAAAAATTTCCATCTCTAATAGCAGAATCATAATTGGTTATGTCACATTGTGTCCAAACACCACTTCTGTTAAACCTATAAGCAGACCAACTATGCTTTGCACTATACATAATATGCACTTGATAATACAAAGGATTTGTTGCACCATAATCAACAGTTAATGTTGCACTGTTAATAGGTATTTCATGTAAAACAATCATAAACATGTTTGAATATGTTGTACATACTCCTTTTTGGTTTACAAATCCCTCATAAGCTGATTGATAATTCCTTAGCAAAGCTGGTTGACTATATGCAGAGTAGTCATAGCTCATACAATCTGAAACCCAATTAGCTATAATGTTTGGTACTTTATCATAGCTTGTTCCTTGTGGAACAATGTACTGCATATTAGCATCTACCCAATTTTTACAAGTAATAGCTTTATTCATGGCAGCATTATAATCATTTTGTGGAATTCCATAATCATTACCAATCATCATCATTTCATCAAAAGCTAGATAACTGACAGCTGGATTTGTTTCAGATAACATATTGTCTAAATATACTCTTAATTCATCAAAACTGTTTATGCTATAACTTGCAGGAGTGACCAATCCATTTCTTATAGTCATTCCTTGCATTAATTGACTATTATAATCAGCAGTTTGTTTACTATTAATTTGTACAGTGTTACTATTAACATCAGATGCAAACACTTTATAATTGGGTGTTATTATTAAAATCAATGAAGTAATTACTACAATTTTAATCAGGTTTAACTTTAAATTCCTCAAGTTAAAAGGAATTTTATGCAATTAATAAACCTCCGTACACATGTTAATTTTTTAATCATACCCAATTTAATGAATTAGTTTATATGTTAATTAGAAACATCCATGCTGCTCATTTCTATGGATACAATTCCTTGATAAGTTTGAAGAGTTAATTCAAATGTTTCTTGCTGATATGTCCAAGTGCAAACATAATACTGAACACCATTCACAGTCTTCATTCGTTTATCACAGTCACCATATTTTGCTATGATGTCATCTGTATAAGCAGATGTTGTAACTCCTCCAGGAAGTATAATTTCATGAAGTCCAGCAGTTGAATCATTACCTAACATAGTTGATGAACCTTCTTCAGATGTTTCTGTACTTTCTGTAGATGTTTCACTACTTTCTGTAGATGTTTCACTACTTGCATCTGGAATTGGAAGTTCTATTTGAGTATTTTCGGTACTGCTTTCATCACTTTCATCTTTAACATTTTCTATGTCTGTAACTGGATACCAGCATTGTTTGTTATCTGAATTTATATAGCAAACCCACAAATCTCCAGTTGCTGTTAAAGCATCACCAACAGCTACGATTTCTGTTCCAGATGTTATCTTCTCAACCATCTTACCAGTTGTAACACTTGGGTAATCTCTAGAATACCCAGAAGTCTTTATAACGTAACTATTGCCATAAACATCTGGTAATGGATCTCCAGCTTTAGGCTTAAATATATCTGTATTATCACTACCCTCAGCTGGTGTTGCATTCATATAACCTCCATCGCTCATCTTATACATATATGGCTCATCAGCATAGCTAGAAGGTATTGATTCATTGGCATTACTTGTAAGTGAAGTATCAACTTCTGAAGACCCAGTGGAAGAATTTTCTGTTGAATTTTTGTTTAACTCCTTTAATTTTTCAGCAGCATCTGCTTCAGAAACAAACTTTGATGGATCAATTATAACCTTTACTATGTTACAATCATTTAATGTTTTAGCTTCTGATTGATCTTCATTGTATGCATACACTGACAATCTTGTGCCATGATTATTTATAAGATCAACAGATACTACCTGATTCTGATTAACTATAATTGTTTTAGCATCTGTCTTTTGTTCATTGATTGTAAACCCAGCATCCTCAAAAACTTGAAGTCTACAAGGAAGTGCAAACTTGCTACCATCAATGCTAAACTCTAAATCTCTCCAATCATCTGACAAACCAGAATCAGCAATTATGCCAGATCTATCTGAAAATATTGTATGATCAGAACTATTTGCTATATACTTTTCGCTGTCAACAGCAGCTGCACCAGTTTGATCAAATACTGTACCAGAGCTTGTAAGATCATAACTGTAAGTCTTCATCATAGCTTGAACTGCATATTGCATTTCATCATTATCAGATTCAGGATATACACTACCTTCAATCCAAAATGCTGAAATTGTTCCGTCTGAATCATTTCTCTGAGTATACCAAATGTATTGAGTGTTTCCTTTATCAGTTGTTGTAGCTCTTATTCTTGTCCAATCAGTATCTCCAAATTTATATGTCTCTCTATCATTTGTTGTTGAATTAAGCTTAAACAAACCATTGGTTAAATAACCAGGAACATCTGCATTTGCAACTATACTAATTGTATACCCAATTTTAAAAACTGACTTTGTATCTTTATATGTTACTACTTTTTCTAGATTAGTTGACTCAGAATCTACAAGTGTAAAATGAGAAGCTGGAATACTAATTTTATATCCGCCAAGACTTTGATCAGCAAATACGCTTATGTTATAGTATTTCTCAGGTTCGAATTTATCACTAGATGGATCCATAGTAGGATCATAAGCATCTTCACTAGAAGCCTCAGATGCCTCCTGTTCAGCTTTAGCAACCTCTTGCTTATTGTTAATTATAGATGCTCCTTTATAAGATATCCAGCTAATCCAATGTGTTTGTGGCTGTCCCAAACAAACTATCATAAGGAATATCAATAATTTCTTCAGCATAATTAGTACTCCGTTTTCAACTACCAGTTGGTAATTTTAATCATTTATTTATCGTGCTATCTAATAATATTTAATGATTCTGTTTCATAATCATATCTATATCTTACATTTTGATGCTTGTCGAAAAGTGTAACTCCCTGATCATTAATACTTATATCAAATACCCCTATTAATGCATCCTGTCCATCATACACTCTCTGAGATCCATCATGATTTATCATTTCAGTAGTTAAGTTGCTATCATCATTATCAGGGTCTACTGTAAGTTCCATTGTATTATCTGAACTATTGCAATAAACTTCATAGTATATACCACCAACTCTTGAACATTCAACTACTGTTCCATTAGCTTCTTTACTATTTGCTCTAGAATATATAATAGCAGTTGTAAGTATAACACAAGCTAAAAGTGCGCAAAACAATACAAAAGCCAGTAAACCAACAAAGTTATGATCTTCTTTTATTTCATCAAAAAATCCTTGTTTTTTCTTATTGTTATTACTATCAGTATTATTTTCTGGCATCTTATCTACCTATTCTTGATACTGTAAATTATCCAATATTGACTCTGTACTGGCTTCATTACTACTTGTATTTGCTTTGCTACTACTGGTATCAGCTTCATTACTACTTGTATTATCTTCAATTGAACTTGCAGTAGTTGAAACTTCTTCAGTTGACGATTCAGTATTATTGAATATGCTACTTATTTTTTCAAACAATCCCTTAAAGAAATCAATTATCTTATCAAGAAAATTCTTTGTTTCTTCAGCTTTTTCCTTTGTCTCATCAAGAGTCTTCATTGTTGTATCATAAGCTGATTTCAATTTGCCATAAGCAGCTTCTATTTGATCTATATCATAATCTAGGTCAGAAATCTTTGTCAGTAAGTCAATTATTTGTTGTCTATGCTCAGGTGTTAATTTTAAACCTTTGTCTAAAATATATTTATCTACTAAACTCGGAATGTCAACTTCTTGGTTATTATTTTTTGCTGTGATTATTTCTTCCTTTAAACTTTCTATCATATCACTAGCTGCTTGCTGACCTATATCTTCTGCTGCTTCTGAAGTTATAACTAGTTCTTCAGACGCTGCATTAATTTTATTAGAATCAAGTTTTCCAAGACCATCTACTGTTTCATAAGCTTTGAATACACCTGTTAATGCTCCAGTTCCACTTACCTCTATTGGAGAAGCAGCTACAATGTTACAATTTGTAATACCACTTGTCACCAATGCATTTTTAATCATTTCATCAGTAACCCAATTTAAATTATAAGTCTTAACATTTATTCCACCGGATTCAGTTGGCTGAATATAGCAGCAGCTATAAGTATGTGTGCCTATCTGATTGCTTGTTGCAATTCCATCAAGGTATTTATGTTCATCCTTGTTATTAACTATTAATATCTGAACTGTATCTCTTGATACGCCAAAATACTCAAACATCTGCTCTTCTTGTTCAGCTGTCAAGTCAGAACCAATTGTTACAATACCAACTGTACCAAAGCTATCTGCTGCATAAACTGGTATATTAATACTTGCTATCACGGTTATAAATGTCAGTATGCATGTTAATATATGTTTTATAAGTTTCATAATACCTTCCCTTGCTTTCATAAAAAACACGAGAGCATTATATAAACTGTAATGCTCTCATGTCATAAATTACTTAGTCAATCTTTTCTTTTATTGATCAGAACATATGCTACACTTATAACTATGCTGTCTGATTTTTAATCATTCATAGTCTTCGTCATCTTCTGTATCTTTTTCAAACTCTCCATCTTCATCAAAGTCAATTTCATATTCTGACTGGCCATACTCGTTTTCATCTTCTGACTCGTCATACTCATCATCATCATTATCTATTACTTCTTCAAAACTCTGGTCTTCATCATAAGTATCACTATCAAAATCGTAAGATTTATAATTCTCGACCTTTAGTTGACCTTTACTTACTGTACCCATCATATAAACAGCTCTGTCATCTATTATTTTCTTATATTCTTTTGCATCTTTTATGCCTTCAATGGACATTTCACGGGCTTTAATGTACCTTACATAAGCTGATTCATCAGGAACATCAAATTTCATATTCTTATATCTGCGACTTATAATATCATGCACGCTATTTATACAATACTTAAGTCTTTCTTCACTAATATTAAGATTATTTATCTTATAATCCATTATTAAAGCTAATTCAATAAGTTCATTAAACAATTTCAATTTGCTTGCATTTATGTTAGTTGTATTTGCAACCATTAATGCTCTGTTCATATTACCAATAGGAAGTATTGGAATAGTCCTTAAGTCAACTGTTTTTGTTTCAGTTCCTTTCCTTCCAATAACAGTTCTTGTTGCAAATAGATTTGCTGTCAAATAGAATACTCCAGTTGGCTTATACATTGAAATGTGAAAACTAACTGAGTTGCCTATGCTTCTAAATGCTGGTGAATAATCTTCAAGTAGCCACCCATCTGATGTATACAATACATTATAGAATGAGTAGAAAAGTTTAGGATCAACCATATCAAGTTCTTCAGCATTCTGCATAAGATCAACTACTGGTATACTCTGATCAAACCTTGTTAAATTAACCAATTCAGTTGCTATCTCAGATAAACTCATTACGCTTGCATACACACCAGCTTCTCTATTATTGATGTATTTAACAAATATATAAGCACCCTTACAGCCATTCATGTATGGATTACTAAATTTAACTACTTGATTACTCCTATACTCAATTATCCTATAATTTCCAATGTTATATTCATCAATCTTATTGAGAGATTTACTCTTAGCTAATCTCAACCACTGACTATCCTTTGGAACCATCCAATAACTGTTGCACAATCCATCAAACAAGTCTTGTGTCAAATAATTCGGTGTAATTCTTACATCTCCAGCTTTAATAACTATTTCATTAAATGCCTTAGAAATTCTAAATAGCTGAGCTTGTTTTTCTTCTTGGATTAAACCAGTACTTGTTATTCTATTATTAATTTCAGTACTTGAAAAACTCTTTACTGTATCAAAGAATCTTCTGTCATCCCCGCCACTTCTAATGATCTTATCTTTAACCTCATTTATAAATTCCACATATGAGATCATCTGTACAATAGTTAATGTTCCTATATCTCTTTCATCCCTGTCATGAAAGTTTTCTTCTATATTCTTACCATCGTCATGTATGTACAATACAATATTTTCACATGGCACATACAAATAATAGTCTTTTCTGGTTTTCCTTATGCCAATACCTTGATGGAATAGCTTATTAGCATATAATATACCAACATCTATGTATCCATGATGTTCATCAGGTCCAAGATAGGCTTTATAGCTAGCTATAACACCATCTCTACCAAGCTTATCTCCAGAATGAATAATTCCATTTATTGGTAAAGCTTCATCATTAAAACTCTGTGGATTAACCAATATATCTGTTTCAGGAGCCAATGGAGATACATATAGCAGTTTAGTTCCACTTGTAACCATTATGAAACTACCCTTATCCAAAGTATCCATCATTTCATAAGACACTTTATTAACAGAATTCCATGAGTCTGTGTATAAAACTTCATTATGAATATTAAACGCCCTGCTAAGCCTTAATACTTCATTTGTTAATGGATCTTTATAATAGCCACTTACATCCTGTAAATAGTTTACAATAGCTTTAAACTTTATTGATGGATCTATCGGATTTGATCCGATCGGTACTTTAAGTGCCTTTAATAATTGTGCACCTGCATCTATATCAGTTAACTTGTCATATCTTAAAGAATACTCTGGGTTAGCTGCATCTGGAGCATTAGCAGATAATCTATTATAAATGCTCTGCATTGGACTTGTACCAAGAAAAGCAGATTTTCTTCTTATTGCTGTTGTATTTTCTGTATTTGCACTATCCAACAGCATACATGGTACACTATAACCGTTGCAATATGATTCACAATAGGAACCAGTATAAGTGTAAACTAAACTTGCTGCTCCAAAAGCATTATGTCCAATTTCTTTTACAGACTTTGGAACAGTTATTTCTAATTTTTTATCTTTAGGTGGCTTTCCAACTGCTAACTTAATATCTGTGACTCCTCTCCTACCGAAGTCAATTCTGAAAAATGCATTGTCCCCAATGGCAGAAACACCATCTTTTATATTAACTTTACTAAGTTCAAGATTGTTTAAGAATGCCTTTGAACCTATTGTCACAGTAGATTCAGATATTTCAATTTCTTCGAAAGCACAGCCGCAAAATGCAAATGGAGCTATGGAATTAATATTACTAAAGTCAAATACTGAAAGCTTTCTATCCCCACAGAATGCTCCATCATTTACAAACTTTGGTTTTGCATTAACACTTTGAAGGTTTTTACAATTCTCAAATGCTTTAGCAGAAATTGTCATAGTTGTATCAGGTAGAGTTATTGACTCCAAACTGGACTCTGCAAAAGCATATTCATGTATACGTTCAATCAAATTATTTAACTTTACATATTTCAAAAACCTGCAGTTAAGAAAAGTTCTGCTAGCTATTAAAGTAATTTTAGTATCTGATAAATCTGCAAATTCTATATGTGAAGCCTCAAATGCCCCAGGCCCAATATCTCTCATCTTAGGCCCACATTTAATACTTTTTATGTCTTCATTAGCAAAAGCTCCACTTGTAATACCAACTACATCATAAGTTTTTCCATCTATTGCAACATCATCTGGAATTATTATGTTTTTAAGATCATGATTTAAAAGTCTTGCTACATAAACTTCATTGGTATTTCCAGTAACTTTGTATGTTAAGTCATTATTTGATACTGTCTGATAATTGCTGTAAACTCTTATTATCCTGTTAGCATCATAAGTATCTACTTTAGATTTTACTGGGGTTGGCTTAGAAACTTCAACTTCGGCTACTTCAGGTTTCTTCTGATCTACTTCAGGTTTCTTCTGATCTACTTCAGGTTTCTTCTGATCTACCTTTGGTACTTCCTTAATTTCATCTTCAACTGGCTCAACCCTTCTTACAGTTACTTCTTCATCCTTGTGCTCATTTATAAATCTATCGAGTACTGCTTCTTGTTTCGGAGAACACTTTTTAAACTTCTTTATGGTTAAACTGACTTTTTCAGCAAAGCTATCATGAAAATCAGGATAAGACATGCACTTGCGTATCTTATTTACAACTTCTTGAGATACACTATTGGCATCTGTTTGTTTCGTAGCTTCAGGTTTCGTAGCTTCAGGTTTCGTAGCTTCAGGTTTCGTAGCTTCAGGTTTTGTAGCTGGTTTGCTTACAGGTGTTCTAGGAATATCCACACTTAATATTGGATAAGTTCCCTCAATGCTAGAAATTATATACTTACCATTTTTGTTTATCAATTTAGCATTAGCAAGTACATTAATACCTTTTTTATTATTTGCAATAGCATAATTGAGTATTGTATTAACACTATTTCTAGTAACCTTACCTATAGCAGACGCTACATCATAATACACCAATGTCCCAGTTTTTCTATCGTATACTTCATCAAGTATTACGAGCTTATTGACAATGCCCTTTGGATCATCATATCTTGATTCAGCACCACCTATAAACTTTAACTGTCCATTTACAAGTTCAAGATTTTGTACATGCAAACTACCATTTTTGATATGCAAGCAAGTATTTGCATAGGATATATCAAATTGTTGATGATCTGAATAACGTATTAGTTTAAAACCAACTATGTCTGTTTTGTTTCTATATACACCAACTACTAGGCAGTTTACTGTATTCATAACCTTCACCATACCTTATCAATTATTCGTATTGTAGTAACCCAATTCTGATCTGATTATCAACTCTATCTCTATTTATTATTCCAGTACTCTCACAAATTGCACAGTACTTATCAACTATTGTAAGTATAAACCCTTCTTTACACTTTGGCGGAATCACTGTCACAGGCCACATGTGCCTTTTTATTATGTTTATTTCTTTATCTGTAAGCCCACCAGTTATTGAGTCTGCTATAGGAATACTATCTAACGGGTGCATCCTACAGCACTCAGGTCCGCTCTTATACTTATTATATCTGTTACCCACAATACCTAAGTCATGGCACAAACAAGCAATTATTAATTCATCTGTATCTGTTTTTATTCCAAGCTTGTTTAAAATTTTACATATCTTGTAACTGTAATAAGCTGTGTCCATCATATGAACACCAACTGTACATTTAAAATGATGTTTTTGCTTTAAAGCATCTTGGTAAGCTTTTGATTTTAGTATGTCCTTACCAAGTGCCTCTATGTAATCCACTTCTTCCATATTCATGTCAATTACCGCTTTCCTTGCTATTATAAATAATCTTCGCTTAAATTTTAATCATCACGGATTTTGACATTTTTAATCTAATTTTTTGATTATATAGTTTTTATGCCTTTATGAATGTCTATATAAACTTAACATTCCCTTTATAAAAGTCAATCACTTCTTGAGCTGTTTTCATACTCCATCTATTTGGCTCTTTCGTAAAATGCATTGTTTCTAAATATTTACATCTTGATACAGCTGTATAAAACTGACCTGGTTCCCAACAATCAGGAACTATGTTCACTGCATCAAATGTCTGTCCTTGACTTTTATATACTGTTATCGCGTAAGCTAATTTTACAGGTATCTGTGAAAATGTTCCTATAACATCTTCATGTAATTTATGATTTATAAAAGTATACTTCTTTATCTCCCAAGTATTTACTTCTATATCTGCCCTTAAACCACTATCAAATGCTACTTCTATCTTATTTTTATCAAGCCTAACAACAGTCCCTAATGATCCATTCTGATAAATTGTATATGGATCATTTATCAAAGTCATTACACGAGCACCAACTCTTAACTCTAGCTCATCAACTGTTGCTTTGTCACTTTCCTTTACATCTCCAGTTATTTTTGACCTGTAAACCTTTGATTTACTCTGTATTTTACCTAATTCTCTATTGTTTATTTCGGTTGCTACAGAGTTTTTTCCACAAACTGTAATGGCTTTATTATCTGACGTTTTAGAATAATTATTACATATGTATTGAAACCCTTGATAGTTTCCTATTCGGACTTGATTCAAACTGGCTGCAAAGTTTAAATCCTTCTGTCTTACAATTTCATTAAGATTTATTCCTATAAATCTCATGTAATGCCAATATTTTGATTGAAAGGCATACCCATGTTTTACATCATTTTCATAATAGTCATCCAATATGTCTTTATCTTTCTTTGGTATAACTGGTGGAAGTTGAAAGAAATCTCCAACAACTATTACTTGTATATCTTTTTTATATTCTTTTCTTCTTCTAAGATTATCTGCTATAATCATTTTCATTATGTATTCAAACAAATCAATTCTACACATACTTATTTCATCTATGATTATAACATCAGTATATTTTAAATTCTTATTTATCTTTTCTGGTGTTTCAGTTAATGGCTTCACTGGGACTCCAAATGCCCTATGAACAGTTACACCATTTATATTTAAAGCAGCTATACCAGTTGGAGCAGTTGTCATTACATTTCTATTATGTGATTTTAAATACTCAATGTATTTATCAATTACAAAACTTTTACCTGTTCCAGCCCCACCTGTTAAAAATACATTGTAACCTTGTAGCATTACTTTAAATGCAGTTGTTTGAGATTTTGTCAATATGTCATTCATACTTAATCCTATTTATTTAATATGTTATCAATGTCATCTTGAGAAGCTCCATAAGCTACTAAATCATCTGTACTACAAACCCCTAGTTCACTTATCATTATACAAGCTGTTTTTTCATCTTCACTCATGTACTTCCATTGTTTTATCTGATCCACAAATCCATCATAATCATAATTGCTAATGTATTTAACAAGTGCTTTAGCTAAATCTTTTGTTAATGTTGCATCTATATAGTCTTTGATCTCCTCATAATTTATATGATCAACACCAAACAAACTCTTGCATAATTTCTCATCTGGATCAAACAATCCATCAATATAAAAATTAACTGTAGCTATTTCATCTTGTCCACTTATATCACTAAGGAAACTTCTTAATATAACTTTTAAATCATATTTCCTAGCTGTGTATGTTTTAGAATCATTATAGTCAACTAATGTATACACTATGTTAGACTCATTTGATCCTACTGTAAATATTATTGAATTATCTACCAGCATACACTGTATTTTATAATTATCAGTGTCAAGTGTCTTTCCTAATATATCTTCAGAAAATTTTGTTTCATTTAAACCATCATTCAATGCTTCAACAGAATTCTTTTCAAAATTTTCATTGTTTTGGTCTTTAGCCTCATATTTGAAGATTATCATTCCTTCATCTTGGCTCTTATTAGTTACAAGCAAAGCATCTAGGCTATTTACTTGCTTTGTTATTCCATAACAATTATATGGCAAATCAATTAAAAAGCTATCAAATTCTATTGCGCCAGTCTTAACCCCATTTGTCTCTGCATTTATTGAACTTACTTTGCTATCACTATCACTATTTGCGGGTGACTTATCTTTATCTGTATCAACTTCAGATGAATCTTTTGCATTATTTATAACTGTTTCTGGAATTTCTACCTTAGTTGTACCAAATTCTGAATATTGTATACTATATTTTAGTTGCTTAAGAACCATTTTATATCCGTTAGATTCATCACCAACTTTTAAATCCCCAGTATATTCTAAGCTTATCTCTTCTATCTCATTACTATTTGTAATCTTAAACTCGAGGTCAAATTTCTGATCTTTAATTGCATCAAGTATATCTGAATCAAATTCATCTGTTGTATTCAAGTACTTACCAAGTATCGTACCAGTTATTGTATACTCAGCACCTTTTCTAGTACACTTAATATCTTCAATGTCATCTATATCTATTAAGCTTGCTTCTGATAAATCCGTTGTATTATCATAATCTGATTTGATCCAGCCAGAATCATTGGACTCATCAGAGTTTGTATAATGCACATACTGTATATTACCATCAGTATATGCATCCATGCTTACTGTTTCTGTATTATTAAGCATTGTATTTACTTGAGTTGCTTTGGTATGAGATACATTTCCATCTATATTGACTGTAATATCACTGTTTATATTAGCATCAGCTGTTTTATATCCAAAAAGATCTGAGTCCAACTCATTGCCATTAGAATCAGTTATCTTATTTCCAACTTTAGTGATAGTCATTACATTTTCTGACTCAATGTTTACAGTTACATTGCTAAAGTCAGATGATAAAGCCTCTTTTATTATCCTCTTAGCATCTTCTGAACTTTTTTCACCACAGCCATTTAATGCTAACAAAATGCATAAACTAAGCACAGCTGCTAATTTCAATTTAATCTTATTAAACATTTCCGCTTTCTCTTTCCTTGACAAGATCTACAATACTCTTCTGACGTTCCTTAACTTTGTTAAATACGATCATCTTCTCATCAAGTGGTACATCAAGTGGACTAACTTCAATCACAGTATATTTAATATGATACTTACCAATCATATTAGGTTTATTAAAATTTTTATCAGTATCTTCAACAGTATCATCAGTTGTTTGGATAATTACAGAGTTTACCAGTCCATTTCCTAGTGGTTCATTTCCTACAACCACGATATAATTACCTATCTTACTGTTTCCTTCAACTTCAAGGTACATTTTATATGGATATCGTCCATGAATCATACCAACTTTAACTTTCTTATTCCATCTTGTATCTCGCTTAATTGTAATTGTCATCTTAATCACCTCATGCCATTAATATAAGCATACAACCTGTGAACTTTATAATTATTATTAAAAATAAATTATTTAGTAAGTTATAATTATTGGCTCATTTGAAAGCTGATATTAAACCAATTCTCGTTAAAAATGGATGAACCTAAGTTACTTAGAGTTCATCCATTTTATATGTGCTTATTAAAATTTATTATTTGTTATCACTTCTTAAGTCTGATGATTGTACGCCCATTCCAAACTTGAACTCTAGCATTTACAACCTGATTTTGACTAATCAACTTTACAACCTGTTCCTTACTAAGAATATCTGTTTTACCAGATTTTCTGTCAGCTACCTTGTATCCTTCAGTAATGTGCTTATTATCTTTACTTTGTACTGTGCCAACAATCATATATCTACCATTAGTGGATAAAGATTTACGACCCCTTGCTCCAGGTGTAACCACATAGGCTTTATCTTGACTATCAGTTACTACAGCTCTATTAGGTGCTGCTTGCTGTTTAACTGGAAGATTTTTAAGTGGAATTTTTGTTCCCTTATAAATTACTGCTCCATTACTAATCTGGCTGGCTAAACCAATTATTTGCTTACGACCAGCTAAAAATGCAACCTGCTCTCTATTATAAGTTTTTGGCCTTCTAGTCTCAGAATCTACAAGACCATACCCAGTAACCATTGTTCCATTTTTAACTACATAGGCTAGCTTATACATTATAATGTTACCCATATTCTTTACCCCTGTTATTTTTGTAATGTTCTAAAGGCACTTGCAATATAGAATGCTAAATCATAATATTTTTCTGGCATCCTTGCAAATCCTGGATAATTATTTGTTCTGTATGGTGCCAAATGAATATCCTTTAAGTACTGTATTTTACAACCCTCTGTAGGTTTTTGATAATAAACTATCCTTACTATGGCCTTAATTTGCTTATCAAAGTATACATAAGCACATTCATCTGGCTTAACATATAACATAAGATTTTTATTATCATTAAATGGATCTTTAAATCCATTCAGTGTTACCATACTGTACATATTTTATCACCTCATTATTGAACTTGCTCAACAGGAATATCACCCCAGTTACAATTAATGCCATGAGGTACAAACCTTCCATTATATTTCTGAATATATACATTGCTAAACTGCCTTTTTAAACCAAGTGTCTCAAACTCTATCAAATTTAGCCTTCTAGTTCCATATTTATCATCAACAGTTTCTACTCCAATAATTGCTTTATCTTTCTTAATTATCTTTGTTACTCTTGGTAGCATGCTTCTATCATTAAGTCCAACCTTACCATTTTTAGTTGATTCAATACCTACTACCTTACCATTTTCAATCTTCATCTGAGCAGTTGGAAGTTCAGAAACTTTAAACCCATTAACCCCAGTAAGTGTTATTCCTTTATCTGTAAGGGCACCTTGAACATTTTTTACACGATTCTGACCAACAAGGAAAGCTGCAACTTCTTTACTTATATAAATTGATTTTGGACTCGTGCTGCTTACAATGTAATACCCAACAACTTCAGTACCATTCATACAACGAGCAGTCATAGCAAACTTTTCAAGTGGTCTGCCAGATTTTCTTGTTTTAGCCTCTTCTTTTTTAGTGGGTTCAACTGCTACAACATTTTTTGAATTACTATCTTCAATATCTTTAATTATGTCTGCATTTAAATCTTTTGCTCGATTATCCATATTATTATTACCTCCTAAAATCTTGGTAATTATTAAAAATTAAATATACCATTTCTATATCATATGTCATAGAAATGGTATATTTATAATTCATATTTTGTTTAATGAAGTATACTTAGTCACTTTTAAATTAATTTTGTTTTATTTGTTAATTTGTATCCTTTTGAATGTTTACTATTGGATATGGTATGTCAATGCTTTCCTTTTGAAACTCTACTATTATCCCCTCTAGACAATCAGAACAAGCTACTGCATTATCTTCTGGCTTTTCAGTTGTAACAACTACCTTAAGTTTAATTCCGTAATCTCCAGCCTCTTTAACCAGTACAGTTGGAGTTCCAAATTTATCACTATATTTTGGATGTTTAGTAATAACATCTATCATTATCTGTTTAGCTTTTTCAAGGTTAGTATCATATCCGACTGTTATCTCAATCGGATAAGAAGCTCCATTAACCTTGCTATAATTCTTTATTCTCGTTGAGCTTACAACTGAATTTGGTATGGTCACTTCCTCATTTAAATAAGTTGTGATCACTGTATACTGTAGGGTTAAACCAGTTACATACCCAACATCCTCACCAATCTGTATTCTATCCCCAATTTCAAATGGCTTAGACACCAAAATCATTATGCCACTGAAAATATTCCCAAAGGATGTTTGTGCAGCTAAACCTATTATTACTGCTATTACACCACTTCCTGCAAGTAATCTATCCCATGTATTAGCCGCTGAAGGTATTTGAATAATAACTCCAAGTATTCCTAAAATTATAACAGTTACTCTCACAACGTCATAAATAAATGTTCGAGTAACTGATGATTTTGGAACTCTTTGATATAGCTTGCCAACTAATTTATAGGCTAATACTGTAATTCCAAGTGTTATTGCAGTATATATTATATGATTCATTTATATTGTTAATCTCTCTTATCTAATTGATCTATTTTTCATAAAGTCACTTGAAACTTGTTTAGTTGGCATCTTTTTGAGATCAAAACCATTTGTGCCCATCATATAAATCTTACCATTAATCTTTCTAGCCATAACATTAAGAATCTTATGTTTTATAGCAAGTTGATGTACCGTAGCTGGAATCGCAGTAGTAGATGCTCCAGTTTCAAGATTTTGAATTTCATATGCCTTAACTATGTTACCTTTTACATAGGCTCCAAGAATAACAAACATAGCTTATCACTCCTTGTTTAAAATGTACGCTTATTATCAATTTAGTTTTACCAACTTTTTATTGGTATAGTGAACAAAAATTCACACTAGCTAATATTTCTTAAATTTCATCTTAATTTCATTCTTAATGTTAAAAAATATGTCACATTATTTTGTAAATTATAGTACATTAAAAATTTCATAAGCCATGTGTTTTTATTCTAGCCTAATCTTAATTAATTCTTAGTTCTTGTACTTTATACTAGCTCAATTTTAATTTATGCATAAAAATAGGGAGTCCTCTAAACAAGGCTCCCTATCGTTCTTATTTATTTAATGCTCTATCAAAACCAAGTAAATAGCAATAGCACTCTCTCAATGTGCCAGTATAAAATCTATCAACGGCATATGAAGAGTTAATTATCCTCTCAACACTCCACAATTCATCCGTGCTGCTCAACCTAAATGGTCTTTCATTGTTTAACTCTCTGTTTATTCTATTTATAAGGGGTACCACATCCCTATTGTAATTTAGCTTTGCCATGGTTCATCTTCCTTCCAAATGTATTTATTAATACTTTCGAAGATTTCATCTGCAAATTTAGTATCTTCAGTATGTAGAATGAGTTTCAATCTCTTTCCCAGCTGTAAAGATGTAACACCCATTATTGACTTGGCATCAACTATCACAGAAGAACCAAGAGCTATGTCTGCAGTTACATCATACTTACTAATTGCTTTTACAAAATCTTCAACGTCTTCATGTCTATAAAAAATAATATACTTTTTAATCATAATCATTACCTCATCTTAAAAGCTTGATAATAATACATGTACTGTTGCATAACTCCAGCCATGTCACCATACTTTTTAAAATCAAGGTTACCATCAAAATGCTCATCAATAATTCTCTTAATATGAACATCTATCGGAAATGCTTCTGTATGATGTAAAGCAAATAAACAAATGCAATTTGCAACCTTGACTCCTATACCATCGAAATTAGTAAGGATTTTCATTGCTTCATTATAGCTAGCGTTTTTTAACTTATCAAGTATTTCAGGATGCTCTTTTAAAGTCTGTATCATTTCAACAAAATACTGTGATCTCAGACCCATTCTACATACGTCGTAACAGTCTCTGTATGTTAATGTAGAAAGTTTTTCAATGTTTGGAAATGAATAATCTGTTACCTCTTGTCCTACCCAATTTACTGTCAATTTATTTCCGTAATTTTCACAAATATGCTTAATGATCAATCTAATATTTCTCATGCTATTAAACTGACTCATTAAGAATGTAATCATAATTTCCAAAAGATCCTGTCTTAAAATATGAATGCCAAGACCACATTCACAGCATTGCTTCTCAAAATCATTCATCTGGATCTTTGAAAGTTTTTCTTGGTAGTTTGTATCTAGGTCTAGATATGGAATTAATATATTTTTAGTGTCCTCTTCATTTAAATTTGTTATAATTCCATTCTTATTTGTCTCTTCAACAACTCCTTGGGTGAGCATCACAATCTTTCCATTGATAACACCCTCCCAAGAACCATTGTTCAACTTATTCCATCTGAATGCTTGTCCACAATTAAGCGTTTTATCAATACTAAGTTCTTTATCAGGAATATCTGTAATACAACTAAATCCTGCTAATTTAACTACTTTCATAGGTTTATTTACCTTCTTATTATTGTTCGATTGCTACCTATTTTTGGCTTTCTGTTGCTTGCTTTAAGGCTTCATCAAAAGTTTCAGGAGATGCACTAATAACACCCTTGATAATCTCCCTCTGCCACTCAATTAGCATATCATTAATCTTAAGCTCAATATCAACTTCCTTATGCTTACTTAGCTCATTTACCTGCTTTGCTTCTTTTCTAATTGCAGTTTTAAGTGCTTTAGAATTTCCAATAGCTTCTCTAATAGCCTTCCCAAAAGTATCTGGAGACACAGCTACTATATCCTTAACAATCGCTCTCTGCCAATCTAAAAGTGCTTTCTTAAAAGCCTTATGATGCTTAAACATTGCTTTCTTAACAGCTTCATCAGTCCCTACATCCTCTGAATAAGTATCACCTTCATGGCACCTTACAACAGCACTAATAGTGTTTGGCATAAATGCTTTTGGTGCTTCAGGAACACCAGTTGTTAAAGAATCAATGTTATTCTTAATAGACCCTGTTGAACTCTCAAATACCTTCTGCACATGATCAAGTGCATCATGTGTACAATTATTATCAATAGCAACTGTTGTATTTCCATTATGTATAATATTCATCATTTTAGTACATTCTCCTAATCAAAATTCTACCTCATAAATATCATTGTTTTCAAAGTAAACAGCAGAAGTTCTATCAAAAACACAATATTTAATCTCCTTACCGTCTACTAATACTTCTGCACCCTCAAGTTGAACAGCACATCTGACAGCATCATCAATTGTATCAAATCTTTCAAATCTGAAGCCATCTGGCCCAAATTTATATACAAAAGCCCCATTCTTTAATATCTTGTTAGTACTTTTTTTAATATCATATAGCTTACAATTTACACCCTCAATCTTTACAAGCTTCTTCTCTAAAATCTTATTTTCCATATTTAATAACCTCTACTTTTAATGTTTTTCCTAGGTGCAAAAGATATTTCATCATTTTTAATTTTTAATTCTTATGAATCTTTGTAAACCTAATGTTTCATTAAAGGTCAAAGCACCAAGATAACATTAAATTGAAACAACTAAGTAGTTACTCTTAGTGTTTCACAAGCTTAATTTGACTACTCAGTAGTTGCATCTGAGCTAGTAGTGCTATTATCTTCAGTAATTTCGGTTAGATCATCTCTGGTTAAACCTAACATTGCCAATGCATCATCTTCAGTCATTTTAGACTCAACTAATATTCCATATGCTGTTCCATCATATACCCAGTTTAAAATCTTTGAATTTGGGTAATCCGGATATCCATTTCTATACCTAAAAAATTCATATCCAGTTGAATCGTAGTTCACATAGTATTTATTATCTATTCCAGCTGTTTCGTATAAGCCTAAAGGGTCTGCACTATAATCAACAAATGCTGCAGCTTTAAATATGAACTTATCATTATACACCTGTAACATTTGATTTGACACTGTTTCTATCTTGATATTTGGCTGATTTTTAACATCTTCTGGAACATTAATTGAAAATGCCAATGTGTTACTAGCCTTCTCAATGCTATCAAATTCCTTTATCTGATTTTCGCTACTTGAACTTCCCAATGTTAAACCAGAAGTAAACCCGTTTCCAATAATCATTAAAAATGCCAAAGACCCCAATACAACAGCTATAATAATTAATAATGGATGTATGTGTTTTTCTTCTTTATCGTTCTGTTCCAATTTTAGTTGCCTGAATCCTTTCAATAATATTATTCAAAGACTTTTCAAGTTCATTTGTATCCATTGAACTTCTTGAATCATTAGTAAGACAGTAAGAAGCATAAATTTTATTATTCTTATTAATAACTCTAATGTATGCAATATATCTATCTCTAAACGGAAGGTTTTCTAGGTAACTTACAACTCTGTAATATCTAACCTTCCCAGTCTTTGCATCCTTTTCATCTGTATCATCTTTACATCCCCTAAATTCTCTAGCTGCTCTTGCTGCACCCATCTGATATTTAATAAGCTCTACAATATATTCCACAGTTCTTCTCGGAATTCCCCACAGCTGATCCTTATATGGAATGTCATGTTCTTTAAAATTAACTGTTACTGTCATATCCTTAGGAAGATTCACAAACTCTGGAAGCTCATCTATCGGATCAATAATTGGCTTCATTCCTGTATAAGTAAAATCACACTCTTCTGTACTTTTATTTGTCTTACCATGTGATTTAGTGGTTTTTGATGTCTTAGACCTTTTAGTTCCTTCTAAACTATCATCTTCCTGTGCTCTTCTAACTGCACTAAGTACGTCTGCATCTGACCCGAGTCCATCAGGAATGCACTCAAGATCGCTTGAATCATTCTCGCTTGCTTCGTCCATTTCCTTAAGCATCTGAGCTACAAGTGCGGCGTTCATAACATTTTCATCTACAACTGACATCTTAATACCTCCACCTTAAATTAAAATTAAAATCAAAAAGCAATTTTAAAAAATTACACCTTTATTATAAATAGGCTATTTTAATTTTTTTAAGGTTGGATAATATTCAAAAATGGCCTTTCCCATAATTTCTTCTCTTTTAACAAATGTATGATCCCAGTACCTTGAATCATAACTATTATTTCGGTTATCCCCCATAGCAAAGTAACAATCATCTGGAACTTTGTATGGCCCGAAATCACCTGTCCATTTTTCTTTTACATATGGCTCATCTATTGGTTCTCCATTGATATAAACCACTCCATCTATTCCTTCAACTGTATCACCAGGAATTCCTATGACTCTCTTTAAGAAAAATACAGTTTCATTATCTGGAAAATGAAATGCTATTATATCTCCCCTCTGTGGATCATTTGTTTTATAAGATAATCTACTTATAATTATATTTGAAGGATCATCTACTGTATTTAACATTGATCCACTTGGTATTCTAGCATTCATTATGATGAATTTGTTAAGTATAATGGCTAGTACAATTCCAATCATTATTGCAAAGATATAACTTTGCCCATTTTTTAAAATTGATTTTTTCATGTTCAAAATATGAGCCTTTCAATCACCAATTAAATGTATATTTCTTCATCTGGTGCTGGATCATAACTAGAATTATTCCTAAATATTTCTGGATCATCATCGCCAGTCTGATGTTTAATCTTAAAGTGCATTGAAGTTTGCAAATCATTATATATGTCTAGTGTATAAACAACATCAGTATCATTCAATACTGCACGCTTCATACCTTCCTTAACTATTTCTTCAATCTCATAATAGCTAAGTTTAGCATTTTGTTTAGCACGCTTTTTAACAATCTCCTTTATGTCATCAGGAGTATTGTCAATAATTCTAAACTTTGGATACATAAAATGATGAATAGCTTCATCTATGTCAAGCTCTGGTCTTGTAAACTTCATTTTTACATTGAATCGTCTTTCAAAAGCTGCATCCAATCTATGCAGCATGTTCGTAGCTGCAATAAATATGCATTTTTGATTCATCTGATCCAAGTTTTGGAAGATTGTATTTGTTGCTCTACGAATTACACCATTGTCTGCATTGCCTGCATCACGATTCCAAGCAACTGAATCACACTCATCAAGAAATATAATAGCCGTTTCAATATAATTGCCAAGAGTAAATATATCAGAAATGTTTTGTGATACATTTCCTTCTGATAAACTCTTTGAAATATCAACGTACAACATTGTATATCCAAGTGTATTTGATAAAGCCTTTGATAGAAAAGTTTTACCTGTACCAGAGGCTCCATACATAAGGATTCTATTCTGTGGCTCTAGTCCATATTCAATTAACTTATCTCTATATTCAACTTCTTTAAGAAATCTTAAAATCTTCTTTTTGTTTTCATCACTAAGTATAACGCTATCAAGCGATATATTAGTGTCAACATGCATTATAACATTATCCCAAATATCTTGATATTTCTTAGGAACATCATCTCTAGTAATAGCATTTCCGGTATTAAGTGTGAAATGCATCGTTGTCATCAAATCTTGATATATACCAGATGTGCTTACAATGTTACTACCAGATAATACAGACTTCTTTTCACCCTCTTTAACGGCATTTTCAATGGCATAATAGCTTAAACTTTCTGAGTTATAAGCACGCCTTTGAATGACTTCCTTTTCTTTCTTTGACTCATCATCCAATAATTGAAACATCGGATTTAAAAAATGCTTTATAGACTCATCAAGATTTAACTGTGGCCTGTAGAATCTCATTTCCAAGTTAAATCTTCGTCTAAATGCATCATCCAAACTATCTACCAAGTTTGTTGCTGCAAAGAATAAGTTCTTATAGCTCATCTGATCCAAATTTTGGAAAATTGAGTTTGTAGCCCTTCTTATATTCGCTGAGTCATTATTGTTTACATCATTTCTTCTCCATGCAACAGAATCACACTCATCAAGGAATATAATACAATTCTCAAGATAATTAGCTAACCTAAATATGTCAGATATGTTTCTAGCTACATTTCCTTCAGTAAGAGCTCTGGAAATATCAATGTATAACATTGTAAACCCAAGTTCATTACTAAGTGCTTTTGTCATGAAAGTTTTACCAGTACCAGAAGCACCATAAAGCAATACTCTGTTCATTGGTTCAAGACCATATTTTCTAAGAGTATCCCTCATTTCTATTTCATGCTTAAATCGGCTAATTTTCTTTTTATTCTCGTCGCTTAATATAACCTGCTCAAGCTTAATGTTCGTATCAACAGGCATTATAGTATTTTTATAAATTTCTTTGTATTCCTCTGGTAAAGAGTCTACATCTATTCTATTTATACTCATTATATTAATATTACTCCTGCATTTAAAACTTATGTGTTATTCTAAAATTAATGTCATTATCATTTATTTCATATGGTATCCTAAAATGATTGGTTACTCCAGCCACATCATTTCTAGCTTTTGAATATTGAAGCAATACATATGTAAATACACCAACTGATGCTATTGAAATTCCTAAAACAAACATCATTATTACTCCTGCTAAATCAATGCTTCCAGGCTCTGCATTATATTCATATTTGCTACCATCAGTATATTCTGATATTCGAGCTACCATATAATTTATATAATCATCAGGAGTTGTAATTGATTCTGCCTCCTCAAGTATATCCCATCTAACATTTTCAGATCCCATCAAATTATGATTCATATCTTTTTCTATGTTACCATAAACTAATAAATTTCCTTTCTGATAATCTGGGTCATTGATATATTCTGAGTTAATCTCAATAATAATACCGCTTGTATCTGTATCAAAGTACTCTTCATATACTTGATATGTATATTCATATTCATCATCTGATGGATTATAAGTGTGAATTACAATGTTTCCATGTTTTAACAAGTTAGCTGATCTATAAGCTACCATTTCTGGATCTTTAAGTATCTTGGCATCATCTCTTATTACACAAGTATATCCAGACTGCTTATCAGTATAATAAACTGCTTTGTCATCTTGAGTTTTTACAAGTTTCGACCCTTCTTCTAAGGCTTTCTGATCTGCTTGCTGTTCATACTCAGCAAGCCAACTTTCCATTTTTTCTTGAATGCCATTAAAAAACTTTATGCTCCCATCTGGATCTACAAAAGCTGCAATAGTAATTACAATGATTGGCAACAGCCACAATAATAAGCCAATTACTAGTATTAATATTATTATTTTACCATTCCTACGCATTGTATTTCACTGCTCCTTCTTGCTTCTTAAAGAAATGTGGTATTGGCCTTGTAGATGCAATATTTAAGAATCTGCAAAACTTTAAAATTAATCTAATTGTTGTAATTACATACAACAAAGCATATATTATACAAACTGTCTGATTTCCAATCATAACTTGCAACACAGTACATCCAAACATACTTAAAATTAAAGCAAATAGGCTAGTTCCTACTGCTTTAGATTTTTCTGTAAGCCATTTGTCAGCATATACAAGGTTCATAAACTGTTTAAGTATAATCAGATTTCCTAGTAAACCTATTATTGGCAAATTCCTACCAACGTTTCCAAAAACTCCCATAGCACCAAAAACCAATCCAAGTGCTATTACAACAGATAATGCCATCAATAATGTAACTTCAGTACTATTACCTTTTTTATCATATTGATACTCATATGCATGAAGTTTCTTGGCTATCTTATCTCTGTCTTTTGGATCATATTTAAGCTCACCTTGGTATCCACGGTCATTTAAGTGAAGTTCTGTAGCCGCCTGCTTTCTAACAACAGCTGCTAAATAATATATAATTGCTCCCATAAGCAATGAAGCTAATTGTATTGTTGCTGCTAATGGCATGCTAGCAAAAGACATAACTATGAGACTAATTATAGTACATATCACTGAAGCTATTGCCACCTTTTTCAGTATTTTTCCAGAATCAATAGGATAATCAGCATAAAATGACCCATCAACGCCATTCATTGCTACATAGGATACTCTTTTATTCTTTTTGTCATGCCATGTGAAAAACCATATTGGAATAAGTACCTCTTGATATCCGTTTATATTAGTCTGAATATTCATATCCCTATCATCTTCAACATATGGCATACTTGAACCATTCTGTGCTGCAAAATTATTAAACTTCCTGCCTATCATATGTTTAACGCCATTAACTGCTTCTTTATTAACCATGTCATCATATACATGCGGATCAACTTCAGAACCATCAGTCATAAACCCGGCTAAATAAGCTGGATTATATTTTTCTGGGTTTATTACATTATTATATACTATGTTTGAATTACCTCTCCATAGCTTAGCTCCAAACTTCTGCATCCTTACATTTTGATAGTTTGACATGTAATCTGCAGCTATGCTATTACTTAATGTGTCATCAAGATAAGTTGATCCGTCAACTACAATTTCCATTGGGTAATTTTGAATATTATATTTTCCGTCTACTTTATATTTTGTTCTGTATGTCTTTCTATCATGCTCATCATATGAATCAATGTCAAATTCGCACTTCATTTTTCCACTAGCATTAACAGTAACCGAATAATTATAGTATGGTATATAATACCCATAAAATGCTATATTCTCTGCATTCGCTTTATATGAATCTGGTAAAATACTTATACCATCCATTGCTTGCTTAAAAGCTTTTTTAGCATCAGCTGCTGTAAGTCTAAACGGAACTATCATCTTTGGGATTTTAGCAGTATTCTGTGATGGAACAAGGCTCTGATTACCGCAATAAGGACAAAATGTTGCTACCTGTCCATCACTTGCTACAAGCTCAGCTCCGCATGACTGACAAGTATAACTGTCAAGTCTTACTGCTTGACTTAATCTCTCTGATGCCTTTGGTATACTAAACCTTGATCCACAAGACTCACACTCAAGTATGTTCTGATCTGGCTTATATATTAACCTTCCACCACAATTTTTACATTGGAATACAGATGCCATTGCTTGATCCCCTCTAACGCTATATTATTTACCATCTTTATCTATTTTTATATATACAGATGATTTTTTATCTTTATCGTATGCAATTCTTTTAAAGTCATCCCTTGTTTCCATATACATGTCCAATGGAAGTTCAGTAGTTGTCCATACCATATTGAAATCGTACTTCTTAAAATCTGCATCTATTTCATCCTTAGTCTTACGCCCAAGTTTCATAAGTGTAATTAATGAATTATTTGTATCATTATCATATGGAGACTGCCTAGAATCACAAAATACCTTTATATTATGATAAATTAAAACGTTTCCATCACTATATGGATTAAGTATCTTTGTCTCTCCGTCTACATAATTCTTCTCAATAGCTTCCAAACAAGTTTTAGATACTCTTCCATCTACAAGATCATTGAAAGTTTTATATTTACTCTGGCTATATACAGTATATGTCATACAAGCAAATAGTGTGTATACTGCAGAAAATATACAGGCTACAAATACTGCATTTGCTTCTTTTCTTTTCTTTGGTTTAACTACATCCAAAGCTGCTTCATCTATTGTTCCATCTTTAGACTTCAAGATCATCAGCCACCTCTTAATGCCTCTCTTAAAAGCTAAGAAGAAATCATAGAAGAAATCAATTGTATATTGCATCCCAAAACATACCCAGGCAATCCAAAATTGCTGTGTACATCTTGTTATTACCATGCTTAACACTGCAAGTGCTGTTACTATAAGCATCTGACTAGTCTGTTTTCTATCAAATTTATTCTTATATATTGTGTATCCAAAAGAAATAATAATAGCTAAATAAACACATGCTTCTGTATATCCAAATCCCTTAGGTTGCCATTCATTTATATATCCGGTTGATTCCAAGCCACTAATGTCAAGACTATTAGTTATGATTTTATACCCTAATGGGCACATACAACTTGCCCCAAGAAACACAAGAATGCATCCAAAAGTAGTTCTATATTTATTTAAGCTACTTTCACCATTTCTTAGATCAAATACAACATCAATAGCAATTAAAATCAAATAAATTACAACAAAGAATCCTATGTTTCCGCCATGAAAATTAGCTATAAACAATCCCATTATAGCTGATGCCACAAGTCTCTTCATTGTATCTTTATTTTTATAATATAACCAAACCCAAAAAGCAAATAAATAATTTGTCAACAATGATGGTCTACAACTTGGTACTGTATCCATTATAATCATAGTGAATGCAGTGATAAACAAAAACAAGTTAGGATGCTTAGGTTTAGCAATAGCTAAACAAGCTGTTACACCTATAGCATTTATCAAATACCAAAGCCCAAGGTCTCCAAATAGTCCAAAGCATTTGACAAATGAATAAAATATTACATCAAATAGCCACTCGTGTTGATTCCAAGTTGTTCCTGTTTGCCAAGTAAAAGAATTGTCCATTGGTATTTTATGCTCAAGTACAATCCTCTCACCTGTTTTATAATGCCATATAAAATCTAAGTCTCCGTCTTTTGCAAGCAAGTATTGTACACATATTTCTGCCAATAAAAGTAAGAAAAATATGTACCATTTGATATTCTTTTTATTTCTAAAATAACTTTTTAAGTAATGCATGTTTCACCTACTGAATTTTAATTTTTATATTACTTTTTAAATTATAAAGCTACTTTATAAGTTAAAATCAAAATTGACAGGCTTTGTTATACCTAAAGCCTGTCAATCCCTACTACTGTTCACTTACGAGATTCATAGTCTTTCTTAATTCTCTCAAACACTTCGTGTGGTGTGAGGAATCCAACTACATCGTCATGTATCTCCTCTTCAGGTGTGAGCAGTCCCATAATCTCAATAAGATTTGCTTCATGCCCATAAGATCCTCTATGACATATCCCATCGCAGATTGTATGCTGTCTGTTCGGATACCATAGGATCTTTCCGCCCATATATGAAGCAACCTGATGCGGAATTCCTGCCTCTGTAAGCTTTCTGTCAAGTGCATCAATACAAAACTCAGCCATTATTTACTTAAACCTCCATAAGCATTATTCAAATCTGCTGTCTTCTGTGATTTTAATGTAACACCATACATGCTGTTAATCAAATCCTGACCATTCTTGTACAAACCATCAAGTTTTGACTTATAATCACTATCGTTCTTATCAAGATCATTCATCTGCTCAATCACAGTATCAATGCTATCTGCAATTGTATGATCTTTACGATAATCATAAACTGTATAATTCGGGCTTAATACTTCAGCATCATCACGACCAGGCATGTACTTCTCATAAGCTGAGTCTGGAAGTTTACCATCTTCACTAATGCCAGGATCAATTGAGTCTGTACTATCTGACTTTGATTTGTTAGTATCTGACTCTGTGTCATCACTCTGAATAATCTCAGTTGATGTAGCTACTTCATCAAAACTCTTAATTACTGGAAGCCCATCAATCAGCTTCAACATGCAATCTCTCCAAATTTCTCCAGGATAACTTGCACCCTGTAGTGTACTAAACCTTCTCGGTGTATCATATCCAACCCAAACACTGACCGTGTAATAAGGTGTATATCCACAGAACCATCCATCTTTATTATTGTTAGTTGTACCAGTCTTACCAGCTGCAATCATCTTTGATTTGCTACTCCAACCAAGACCCCTAGCTGTTCCTTCATTGATAACATGTGTAAGCATTTCACTAATAGTTTTTGCTGAAGCACTTGTGTATACCTGCTTTGATTCTGGTTCAGTATAAACATTATTTCCGTCTGAATCAATTAACTTTAATAAACAAGTTGTATCTGTATAGCTACCACCGCTTACTAATGTGTTGTAACCACCAGCCATCTCTTCTGTAGTAGTTCCATAAGTCAAACCACCAAGTGCTGCTGCATCTGTATAGTCATCTGGACAAATTGATGCAAAATCCATATTAGCTAAGAATGACAAACAGTATTGTGGACTAAGTTTATCAAAAATCTGCCAAGCTACTCCATTTTTACTCCAAGTAAGAGCATTCTGCAAAGTCATTTTTTCACCACCAAGTGTCTGAGCATTCACACCCTTCTGCTTAGCTACATCTGTATCAATGTTTGTAACAATCGAACTTGGTGTATAACCATTCATCAGAGCTGGTGTATAAACAACCAATGGTTTAATTGTACTACCAGGCTGTCTATTTGACTGATAAGCTCTGTTTAACTCATAAACTCCGTCCTTCTGATTCTCGGAAGTCCTTCCACCAACGATTGCAATTACTTTACCAGTAGTATTATCAATTGCTGTAACTGCACTCTGTAATTCATAAGCGCCTGTACTTTCATCCACAGAGTTGTCAATCTTACTTAAATATTTATCAACGATGTCCTGTAAACTCTTCTGCTTGTCCGGATTAAGAGAAGTATAAATCTTATACCCACCTGTATAAAGCTGATCTTTCATAGCTTCATACTCTTTATTATAGTTCTCTTTATAACTGTTATAGTCATCTGTATCAGAAAAACTGTATCTGAATGTAAAAGCATCAAGCTTCATCAAATATTTAACTGCACAATTAACTGCATAAGTCGTTTGATAATTATTAAAGTTGTACTTCTGAGGATTAAGTGCAATCTCCTCACTCTCAGCCTCCAAACACTGGCTCTTGTCAATGTATCCACAGTCAACCATATTTTCAAGGATATGATTCCTTCTCTCAATAGCATGTTCAGGATATTTAATAGGATCATAATATGTAGGACTGTTTGGAATTGCACACAAATAAGCAATTTCACTCAATGTAAGGTCGCTTACTGATTTACTGAAGTACCCATGTGCAGCAGCCTCAATTCCATAATAACCGTTCGCGAAATAGCAGTTGTTGACATAAAATTCCATAATCTGCTTTTTCGTGTACTTCTTAGTTAGCTTAATTGCAATAAGCATCTCCTTGAACTTACGTTCCATTGAAACTTCATTAGTGAGATAAACACCTCTTGCAAGCTGCTGTGTAATTGTAGATGCACCAGCTACATCGTCACCATTACTTGTAACATAGTCTCTAACAACTCTAATAATGCCCTTTAAGTCAATTCCAGGATTATCCCAGTAAGACTGATCCTCAATGGCAATAAAAGCATCATCTACATATTCTGGAATGTTATCATATGTGATATAAATGCTATCTTCATCACCCTGAAGTTTAGCAATCACGCTTCCGTCTGATGCATAAACATAAGAGCTTTCCTCGGGCTTGAAATCTGCTTTTGTACTGTTATCTACAATCTCATTGGCAAAGTCATTATACTTTATATAGGTTGGTTCAATCTTATGCCATACAAACAAACCTGCACATACACAAATTACTACAAGTACAACAATTATCCACAAAGCAAACCTAAGGAGAATCTTAAGTGTATCTGCAATAAATGCAAGTATGAATTCAAAAATGAAAAGTGGAAGTGCTGTCTCATCTTTATGATAAAGCACCTTATTCATAAAAGACTTATTCTTCTTTCTTTTACGCCTTTTGCTTTCCATCCTAGCTGATCTTCTACTCTGCCTATATTCCCCAGTGCTATAATTATAATCACCTAAATCATCAGATTGTGATTTATCAGTTCTTTTGTCTATTACGCGTGTTTCATCTGTAGCTTCATCTGTATCTTCGCCAGATGTTTCATAACTGTTATGCACATCTCTTTCATCATTTCTGTTATGAACTCTTTTTTGTTCGTCCATAATCATGCCAATATCAATATCTTTAGATAATTCAGAATCATCAGTATATTCTACTGGCTTTTCTGGCATATCACCAGTATTTTTAACATCATTATTGTTCATCAAAAAATCCTCCGATGACTAAAATCTCACTATAACCAAAACAAAAATTCAATTAAAATAAACACTCTCTTTATAAAAATGCTACATTATAAATTTTATGGCAAAAAATAAGAATCATCAAAGTTAATAACAAATTGATGATTCTTACATATATTCTATTTGCATATATTTATTATTCATGTTTCCTTTTCAACATTATGTCAATATCTTTATGATGCTGAAGATCCTTAACATACCTCTCATGCTCTTTAGCTAAAAGATAGCTATTTGAATTTAATTTATCTAGCTTATTAACTAAATCCAATGTCTTATCCCATGTAAACACGACTTTATTATATTTTGTGATAGCTTCATACAATCCATTCAATGTATAACAACAATTACAATTAACATTCCCAAGAGATGCATCAGGATTAGTAAATACCACCATGCCTGTCATATATGCTTGATTCAAATGTAAAGCTTCAGATAATGCCTTTATATGTCCAAGATTCTGTGTTACTGGATTATAAAATGTGTAATGATCATGACCACCGTATGCTCTAGGCCCTTTTGAACCTGTAAGCACTTGTGTCCAAACCTTACCATTAACGTCACCAAAGACCATTCCTTTATGATTCTTTGTTTCTATTACGAATACACCAAACTCTGACACTATTACATGATCAACTTGAGTAGATTGCTTTACTACTTCATATAGCTTTCCAGGTTTTCCTTTGACAGCTTTAACTTCCCACACTGATTGACCATATTTTTCTGGATGATAAGGTCTTAGCATTGTTCCAGTCTGTAAAAGTATATTGTCCATTACAGTATAGTTAGCTGGTAAACTTTTCAATACACTTGATACAGTGAACTCGCCATAGTTACCACTAACGCTAGCTTGGTATGCTCCTCTGGTTTCTTCGTTCTTCTGAATCATTGCATCCTTGCCAATACCTTCATTGTTGACAAAGTTGTTTCCAAATTTATCTCTCCAATTATACATGTCTATATCTCCAAACTCTATAACTGAATAACTCTTATGTCTATCAAAAATTTAATATAGTTTATCTCTTTATTGATGTAACCCTTATCAAACTTTTCCGGAAAACTCATAACAAGGCTAAATTTTCTGAAAATTAAAGTATACTAAATTTTTGCTACAGCTAACTTAAAAATTTTAATCAGTTTTAATTTTGAAAACACTCACAATAAATTAACAACAAATAGTAAAAACATAATTAAAAAGCTAACAAGTGTAATGTTATAGCAATTTTTACTAACTGTATACAACATTATAAACCCATCTCGCTCATGAAGTCTGACCTACTTAATTCTTCACGCTTCTTTTTCTCTTTAAGTTCTTCTTCTTTCATGCGTTCTTTATACCCATCAGCGATCTTTGAAATTCCTTCAAGATCAGCATCTTCAAACAGTTCAATCATATCATCATATGCATCTGTTATACCCATTGGAGATATAGTACAAGCCCTTCTGTCTGCATATCCTTTTTTGTTAGCTAATTCAGCAATTAATCTGTAAGTATCTTTCTGTGGCATTGTTTCTATTGAAATTTCACCAATCTTAATATTATTATATTTTATATCACTTATCCCACCAAATGTATCATGGAATCTATTCTCTATATCAACTTCATTATTAGTGCTTGTAATTTCATTTTCAAGCTGGCTCAAATGATTCTTCATAAGTTCTTTTTCTTCATCTGGATCAACTTGAATAAAATCCATTGTCATTCCTAACTTACAATTGTCAAGAATAATCTTTAATTGGAATATATCACTTAATAAAAGTTCCTTACTTGCATAACAAATTATACTACCTGTTGAACTATCTTCAACTCTTTCACCAGATTCATCTTCAATGTATTTATTAACAAAATATAATGTTTTATCTAATTCTTCTGTTTTGGCACTGTATCTAGCATATATCATCTTTGATACACCTCCAAACTTACTTGCCTGTATGATATGGATCAAATGCTACACTTCTATCTGGTATGACTATTTCACTAGATATAATCTTCCAAATATTGTTCTCATTTGTAGTTAAATAGCAGGCGGCAACATTTCTATTGACACCATAGCTATCTCTATTAGTAAGCATCAAATACCAGAAGTTATTATAAAATCCATAAAAGCGAAGTAGCTCAATATAAACTGTATATGCTAAGATTGTATTATTAGCTATCGCTGCTGGGAGCACAATTTCCAACTTTTCAACACCATCACTATTAGTTGGCATTGACATAACACAGTATAAATCACCATATGTACTAGGATACATCTCTAAGTGTGAGTCAAATGCCATATCTATGCAAGATCCATTAACATCGTCAGCTACAATAACAGAAATCTTATATAAGTCATTTCCAAATAGCAAGTCCTGTACATTAGACATATTGCTTTCCACTGTTGGCATTATAGCTTTCAATAGATCATTAGCTGCTACATCATCTATATAATAAGCTGCGTTCATAATTGCTCCTATTCTTTTAGAACTTTATGTTAAACTTCTTTATGAAATCCTGCTCTGACAAAATTGGAATGCCATATTTCTGAGCAGCTTTATTTTTATTGCTCCCAGATGTTGTGTCATTTGTAATGAGATAACTTGTACTTCTGCTAACTGATCCTGTCAGCTTGCCACCATGTGATTCAATATAATCTTTGACAGCTCGCCTATTAGGAAATATATAAACATCTCCAGTAACACAGAAAGTCAAACTACTCATAGATGCATCGACATCTTGTTTCTCTGGTTGAATATTTACCTCTTTGAGTAAATCTGTAACTTCTCTTTGATTAACTGGATCAGCAAAGTATTCAACAAAATTACTGGCTACAACTCCACCAATTCCAGGTATTTCTGCAAGTTCATCGTATTCAGCATTTAAAATTCTTACAACATCATAATTAAATGATTTACAAATTAACTTAGCAGTTGCTAAACCAATATTCGGAATACCTAATGCATATATTAAATTTGATATTTTTACATTACGGGCTTTATCTACAGCTGCTAAGATATTATTATAGGACTTTACTCCAAATCCAGGTAAATATGTGATTTCCTCTGCATATCTATCAAGATGAAAGATAGATACAAAATCAGTTATGAACCCCATTTCTACAAATGTATTTAATGTAGAAGAGCTTATACCTTCAATATTCATGGCATCTCTTGCTACAAAATGCTCAAGAATTCTATTTCCCTTTGCTGGACAATTTGGATTCCCACAGTATAAAGTTAAAACACCACTGTTTGGATCTTGATATACTGTAGTTGGCTGTCCACAAGCTGGACAAGTTCTTGGAATTGCTAGCATCTTAACTTCCATTTTTAATTTACTCCTATTTGTGAAGCCTCACATGACTAAAGTCATGAGTGTGCGGCGGTTAGTCATCAATCTATCATAGTCATAATTGATTTCATCTGGATCTCCCATTTATAAGCTTGTTGACTGGAATTTCTACACCCATTAAACTTATTACGTTACATTTTAATTTTGCTGAGTATCTTGGCTTTATATATGCTCTAGTTTTAGAATCATAAATTTCATGATCTTTATTCATGAGTAATCTTTCATACCCAGGTATTGAATGCCAATCTGGAAGGTCAACTGGATCACGTGAATTATCTTCAACCATAAACTTAAAGGTTAATTTCCTAAACATTGGATTATTACTCTTAAAATTGCAAGCTTCCTCACCAAATATTATGCTCCAATACAAATTAGGAACAGTTGAACCAATGGCAGCAGCTGCATAATCTATATTTTTGAATACATCACCAGTCTCTATGCACTTTACTTTGATGTTCATAGGCACCTTCATTTCATACCCAGCATTTCCATAAGTAAAATGTAATGGCACTCTCTGACCTATAGGTTGTTTTTCATTCCAGTTGCCAATAGCATCTAATACATATTTTGGCATTTTATTGCTTAATACATATCCACCAGTTTTACATGCTCTATAAACTGAATTCTCAGATATGCCATAAGTCTCAGCTGCTTGCTTAACAGACTCAAAAACTTTATCAGTTTCTATGCATTGTACTCTCTTCATAAAGCTTATACCCCTTGTTATCTGATTAAACCAGCTTTATCTATTGCACGCCATATCTCGATTGCTCTATCTTTAACTGCTTTCTTTAATACAAAGTCAGTAAACAATTTAACTGCTTTTGTATTCGGATCTTTCACATAAGTAACCAAACTGGCATTATATGCACCACTGGAATATTCATAGGAAACCCACATACGAATCATACCATATGGATGCCGTTCAACAGTAATTTCCCATGTTTTGTCTTTGTATGCAACTATATGTGCTTCCTTATTATTACATTCAGCTTCTTTAAGTTTACTTATTAATTCAGATGTTCTCATATAATTACCTCTGTTTATATAAAAATAATTAAATCTAAATTACAACTAATTATATATTTTTGGTATTTTAATGTGTTGTACTGCTTGACACTCCCACCATTATTTAATTTTTCACTAAATGTTTGATCAGTAGACCTAAAACATTCATGGTCTGCATTCCATGGAAGAATTAGATCAACCATGTCACTCACTGTCTTTTGTGGAGTGAATGTGGTAGATTTATCATTACCTAATGATGATCCAAATATATCTGTTAATATATCTTGTTTAAATGTTGGTTTTGCAAAGCTCATTATAGCTCTTTCCTTATGTATATCTCAAATTAATATGTATACCTAATTTTTACCCTAAGTAATTTCAATTTTCACTATAAGTACAGCATCTTTTAGCATCAATGATAAATTAACTAAATATATACAAATCAAAATTAAGCTGAGAAATATATAGAGCATAATTAAATTTTATTATTGTATACTAGATTTTAAATCACTTTAGCTTATATTTTTATTCACCCTTTAATATACACTGTTCAACACATATACGGAGTTTTTATACTCTAAAATTTTTATAAAATTTATTGATTATTACTCTAATGCTATATAGCAAAAATAAGAGCTAACACTAATTTTAATGTTAGCTCTTGTAATAATTAATTTCTTAAATCATTAAACTGTGCTACTCTATCTTTTAACTTGACTTTAGCATCACAATTATAGTATATCCCTTCTTCACATGGCCCGTCTAATATCAGTATTTTAGATATTCTATTTATATTAAAACTGCTTAAATCTATAAACTCTGCTTCTGAATTTAAAAACATTCTCTGAGCATCTAGTAAATTATGCCCATCAAAAGTGCTTAAGTTTATATTTTTAGCTTTACTGTTTTGAAACATACAATATGTAGACATTATCTCAGTCATGTCTGTATTTCTTAAATCTATACTTGCAAAGCGAGATTCTGAAAATAAATAATCTGCTTTATTTGGCACTATAAGCTCTTTATTCGATATGACCAGTATTTCATTCGGTTTATCTAATGCATATATTTTATATCTCTTGTCATCCTCAATCTCTATTGCATCTATGCCAAGGAATTTAGCTTTGTTTATGCATGTGTAAATATAATTATCTTTGTATACCTCAAATCTTAATGCCTTTTCACAATCCATACTTCGTACCAAATCCCTTGTAATTACTGTTTTGGAATTAGTAATGGATCGTTCAAAACTATTCCTTTTATCAGCAAAAAATTTAAATATAAGGTTATCATCCTTATCAAAAGTCAGATTAGTTACTTCTATTAGGTTTCTTTTAATGCCTCTTTTTAAATAGTCAGCTGACATACGAGCTGTTTTTGATTCTTCATTTCTCAGCTTATAAACATAATTGCCGTTGTATTCGTCATATAGAATCTTTACGCATTCAACGCTAAAGTTATCCATTTCGTCTTATAATCTCGTACAACCCTGAGTTTATATAACTCTTAGTTATGTATCTTCCCCAATGAACCGATGCATTATAATTGCCTTCACAAACTGTTACTCCGTTTGCATCTTTACTTATAACCATTACCCAATGTCTACCACCAGCTGAGTTTCCTATATTAATTGCATCACCAGGCTGTATATTATCAAAACTTAATGAACTTTGATACCAAGTTGCTGGTGCATCTTCTCCATAAACTAAGTTGCTTATCCTAAATGCAAACCCAGCACACTGTAGACCGGTTAAATTCAAAGACTTAATAAGAGTAACCGTGTAACTTTGATCACTCCATGGCATTCCTTCTGGATACTGACTCTTTAAAGCTAATATCTTGCTTGATACATCAGTAGTAGTAGTTGTAGTTGTGGTTGTATTACTTACAGAACTGGAATTTGCATGTGGAAGTCTTCCCTCAGCTTTTCCATATTTTAAATAATGATTATATAGGGCTTCAGGACTGTTTCCAAATACTTTAACCACATCTGGGTTTGCTTGTGCATAATAAACTGGATCAAATCCATCATCTGACACCGAGCCACTAGATGTTTCTTTTGGATCATATGGAAGTCTGCCTTCCTTTTTTCCGTTGTTTAAATAATGCTGATAAAGTAAATTTTCATTAGTTCCAAATGCTGCCTTTACATCTGGATAAGTTGCAGCATAAAATGTTGCATCAAATCTACCGCCATCTGGCATTACTTTTGAATGTGCACTTGCAGTAATAGGTGAAAATGTTATAGCTGCAACTAACGGCAATATAGTTAAAGATGTTTTAGTAAAATGTTTATGCATTTTGGTTTTCTCCCTAGATTGAATTATTTTCTTATGAAATTATAATCATCTTATAAGTTATAATCAATCTATAGGATTACAAATCAAAATGCTATTTTAAAATCTTAAGTCTGCCTTTCTATCAGCTTGTGCTATCTGAGGAATTATCATGTTGGCTTTGTATATATAAACTTTCTCACCAACATATGGCTGTCCAAGTATTTCATTCAACATACTTAAATTATGTAAGCTTGCTCTCTGAACGATACTTCCTTCAATTTCTACTGGCTTGAATACTGCTACTGGTGTAATTTTTCCAGTACGTCCAACCTGCCAAACTATATCTATTAACTCAGATTCCTTAAGTCCATCTTCCCACTTAAATGCAATTGCATATTTAGGAGCTTTAGCTGTCCTACCAAGTCCAAGTCCATATGCTATATTGTCATACTTTATAACCAATCCGTCAGCAGGAATATCGTCTGCTTTAACGAGTGTAGTAAAATTTATCACTTGCTGATCTACTGTTGATGCATTTACAAAGGTATGCGGAACAACACTAAACCCTAGGCTCTTTAAGAAATCCAACTGTTGATGATAAGTTATGCTACTTGGCATCCCATCAGCTTCTACCAGATCAAAACAAAACCAATTTACTTTTCTACTTGCTGTAACATTCGGATCCAACTGTCTTACAGAACCACTACATAAGTTACGAGGATTCTTATAAGCTCCGTCTACATTTAACTTTTCAAAGTCACTGTACTTAATAACAGCTTCACCGCGAAGAACCATCTTGCCAGTGTAATTGATCTTCTGTGGCACATTCACAAATCTCTTGGCATTTTCTGTAACGATTTCTCCAACTTCACCATTTCCACGAGTGATTGCTCTGTACAACTGTCCATTCATATATTGAAGAACGACAGTTAAACCATCCATTTTAGTTGATAAAACACAATTCTGATTTCCAATGAAAGTTTTAAGATCATCAACTGATTTTGTTTTTTCAAGGCTTAACATTGGTGTTTTAAATGTGTATTTCTGAAGCTTAGATCCAGAAGTTGAATAACCAACATTAACTGTAGGACTATCTTTTGCAATGATACCAGACTTCTTTTCCATTTCTTTGAGCTGATCATATTTAGCATCATACTCTCTGTTTGGCATTATCTCGTCTGTACCTTGCTCATAAACCTCTCTGGCTTTATTAAGTTCGTCAGTTAACTTCTTCTGATCTTCTGGTATATCCATTACAAGGTTAGTTCCACTAGCATCAATATGCAAGTTATCAAAAGTAATCTTTCCAGCTTTCATAACATTTAAGATAGCTTGAGTATTAATGCTCATTGTACTCTTACCATCTGTAATTTCATAACCAATGATTTTATTGTTATTTTTGATTGCTTTATTCGCATGTGCTTGCATTTTAATTACCTGCTTATCTAATATTTAATGTACTTACTTTTGTGACTCTACAAAATAATGTACGTTTTTTCCAGTTTCATTATTACAGTTATAGTACATGTATCCATTGACTAGTGTATCGAAATCAACGCCGTTTTTCTTATTTAGCAATGCTGGCTGAATCCAGATATTGTCAATTCTCATATTACTTGGAAGGATCCAAACATCTTTGCCCTCGTTAAACAATCTTTTGGCTTTTGTTTTATTTACCATGTCGAATTTTATAAAATATGACATCTTAACGCTCCTTTCTATTGTTCATACTAAAGATCATATTTCTTACATCTTGATCTGACATACTATACCCATGTATTTCACTTCCATCTGATCCAAATAAAGTGTTTCCAACTTTATGATATGTTTTTCCATTACAAAAATACATGTTTCCAGATTTATAGATAGTTACGCCATTATTCATATAAGAGGTATTTCCATAATTGCACATAGTGTTGCCATCACTACAATATGTCACATTTCCATGATTGTACATCGTATTTCCATCGCTGCAATATGTCACATTTCCATTATACACATTCCCTGTAAATGGTCTGCCATTATTATCTCTGCCGAATATATTCCCCATAGGACAACCTCCTATTTTTTAAATATATCAAAATTTAATTAAATGGCTAATTTGTATGCTTATACTTTATTTTTACTCTTATCTTCCTTATGTCCATTCTTATTTAGTCTAAGCTTCAATCTTTCAAGCCAAGTCTTATCAAAAGTTCTTCTTAATACAAAAGAATTATCTTCACGGCTTATGACTTCTCCATCAATTATATCAACATTTACAAAATTATGTTTATTTAAGTAATCAATGTCATATGATGCTAAACTTAAAACTGCCCCTCCCAATGTTACACAGTCAATTAAGTAATTCTTATGTTTATTTCTATATACTCTGAACACGAATAATTTATTTCTATTGCTTGCCTCAATAATTCCATTGTTTATATTTGGAAATCTATAAGTATTTTCGCCATTTATATGTATATCATCATTATAGATTCTAGCATTTACAATGTTATCTATGTTAATTTTTACATAATCTAAGTCAACATCTTTTATTCTATTTCTATTCATATTGAATAATCTATATCTACTAAGTTTATTATCTTTATAAAGTCTAGCCATTATAAAATATGTACTCATAACAACACACCTATTAAAATTTTTTAAAATACACTTTTATATAATTAAATGCCCAGTATACAAATACTGAGCATTTAATCTATTCCTTAACTTGCTGTTAAATTATTTATGCTTGCGTTTATAAAATAGGACACATGCAAGAGCTGCAAGAGCTACAATTAATATTATTGTTTCATCTACAAGTTTTGAACTATCGCCAGTATCTGAATCATTCAAGTTAATTGTATTATCATTTGTACCTGAACCATTTGGGTTATCTGTATTATTACTCTCGTTGCTCATCAAATAAGTATCAGTATCAAATATATTAGTTACTACAAATCCACTTGTTGCATCACCAGTTACGTCTGAATCATAATATTTAGGTATATCAATCTCAGCTACTGTGTAATTATAAGGTGTTCCAACAAGATCATTGCTTGGAATGCTTGGCCATGTAAACTGCCAATTATTATCATCATTCAGATAAATCGTATCACCACAAGGTTGACCATTTGCATACAACTGGACTTTTACTGCCTCAGGTCTCTGTTTATACTGGTCATTATTGTCATTCCAAATCTTCTGAACAGTTACTGACTTGAACTGTGGATCAATCTGAATTACATTATTGAAATTAGAATAACCATCTGTTGATGTCTCAATCATAAATGTACCAGAATCAGACCACTTAGGTGTTACATTTATTACATATGTATGATTGTCATATCCATTCGTTCCATCTGGAATAATCTCATGAATCTTATAGATATATTTAGATCCTACATTGTAATTGCTATAAGTAATGGTCTTAAACTTTACTATGCCATTTTCATCATTAGTTACTCTGTCAAGTTCCTTACCAGAGTTATCAGTTAATACAAATGTAAACTTATTAGCTCCAGGCTTTAAACCATTCACGGTCTTCGTAACTGATGGTGTATAATAAGCATAAGATGCATTGTCATTACTATCATTTGTTGCAGGCTTTGCTTGTTCAGTAGAATTATTTGTTGCAGGCTTTGTTGCAGGCTTTGTTGGTTCAATATGTTTATTATCAACAACTCTTAGCTCACTAGAACCATTAATTGTAATCAGATGATTCAGTTTTGTATTAAACTTATCTGTTGTGTCTTTGCTAATACCAAGTTTGACTTCAAATACTGTACTATTAATATCATATCCTTTAGGCGCTACAATCTCTTTTAGATAAAGTGTATTTTCTTTACCTTCTGACTCTGGCAAATACTTTAATAATACTGGTTCATCTGTACTGATATTAAACTTACCATTTTCAGTACCAAACTCATAAATCTTGTTGTTACAATCTTTATCTTCATATAAACCAAACTGAGCTTTGCTTGTTATTACATTATTATCTTCATCAATCTTAATTACTGTAACTTTATTATTAATATTTGTATCTTTGTGCTCTGGTGTATGCTTATTAACTATATCATAACCTTTAGATGCATGACATTCATAACCATCTACACTATCTTCAATCTTATAGGTTATTTCTTTACCATTTTCATATACTGGTTGTTCACCAAAATCATACAGCCACTTTCCATCTTTGTTTGGTTTAACCACCTGATGTGCAACTTCAATCTTTGAATCACTGGCTACTTTATACAAGTAAATTGTAATTTCTGACGGCCTTATCTTATCATAGTCATCAAAATCATCCCAAGTCTTTTCACCGGATATGTCTTCTTTAATAACTTTATATCCGTTTTCAACAGTAAATCCATTGATTGAATCACCGGTAGTTTGTTTCAACTCATACTTGCTATTGCTCAAAGCATCTTCTGTAACAGTATACTTAATCAATTTATTATTTTCATCAACTATTGGAATATTCTTAAACTCTCCAGACCAGTTATCACTATTCAGTTTAATGCTATCTACTGTATCATTACCAGATTTAAGATTGATATTTACTGATGTAGGTCTTTCCTTATTTTCATCATTATTATCATCCCAAACCTTGGTTACTTTGATATTTCCAACAAGACTGTTAGTGATTACCTTAGAATCTTCTGAATAAGTTGTTTTGTACCTTTCATTTATTGCACCATCTTCAATCGGCTTACCTTTAGAATCCAACTCCCTTGCATAATATTTAATTTTAGTACCGTTATCATACTTCAGAAGAGCATTTCCAGAAGAATCCTTAGTAAACTCATATTCCCAATTGTTTGTATCACTAAGTTCTACTGTTGCTATCGGATTTTCTTGATCCTCTCTAAACAAACCAACTGTGACTGATGTAGGTCTTATCAAACCTACATTGCTATCATCAATCCATTCCTTCTTAACAGGGAATGTAATAGTCTTATGATTAACAATCGTCTTGGTTAAGGTCTTGTTTACATGACTTGCACCATCTTCAACAACAGTGTAATTGATCTTCTTTCCATCTTGATATTTATAAAGATCATTGAAATCTACTGCCCACTCGCCAGTCTCTTCATAGTATGTGAACTTTCCATCTTTAACATACTTACCATCTGCATACAAGCGAACTGTCTTTGACTCTTTATTTGTCTTAATGATATCTTTATCTGACCAGTGCTTAACTACATGAATATCAATTTTTTCTGGTATGTGAGTATTCTTAAGATCAACTGTATAGCTAGTTATATTTCCATCAGCATCTTTATTAGCTTTGATATTCTTTGTTGTTGTATACTTATCAGATGTATCATAATCCTCTACGACATTGAAACCACTTTTTGATGAGTTAACATGTAAGTTATATGAAGCATCTTTTACTCCATAATCATAACTAGAAGCTATTGAATGTCCATCCAAATCCTGTAAACTAACTTTAAACTTCTTTGGTCTATAACCATCTCTATTGTTATCATCATCCCAAGTTTTGTTTACTGTAACTCTTATATCTGTAATTTCTGCTTTTGTATCACTGTTAATTATAGAATAATATAAATCATGCTTTGTATTATATGAGCTTTTATCTGGATCATCTTCTAGATGATAAGTTACATATTTAAATCCATCAGGCTTATCTTCTATGCCATCATTATTAGAATCTTCTATGATATTATAACTCTTATATTTGTTATAATCTTCATTACTAGTATAAAAGTCATATGCAAAATTACTGTCTTTGCTTAATACAATATGCTTTTTAATATTTCCATCTGAATCAATAAATGAAACTCCTATACTCTCTGGTATCTTATTTTTATTGTCAGTATTCCAAGATTTACTAATGTGTACATGAGTAGAATTTTTAATTGGTTTATTAATTAACAGACATTCTACTCTCACGTAACCTAACCCTATACCAGCATTTATAGCTTCTTGAGCTATATTAATGTCTTCATAATATGTACCCTGATAATAATAATTACCATTAGAACCTCTGAATGTAGATCTTGGGCTAAATTGTACTCTATACATTTTTTTATCTAATATATATCCATCTGGAACTTCCTCATTTACATCTGGTATCATGAGATAATTTGTTGAAGCCCCAAAGCCACCATTATATACCCAAAGGTCTGATGCATCAACATTTACATCAAAATGATATTTTACAGCTTCAACATCTGAACTATATGTACTATTTCTATATACATTTCTTTTATATACTTTATCTTCATAATTCTTATAGCCATCATAATATAAGTCTTTATATTTATAATTAACGTTCATACTTTCTGGTCTTGTTCCAACAACATTATGATCATCATCCCAAACTTTATATACTGTTAATTGGTAACCTGTTCCATCACATACATTAGAACCATTTTCTAGACTTATGTATCTGCTCAGGCCCCCCAAAGACCCTAGTACAATATACTGACCAGAATCTGAAGGATTAGAACCATCTAAGTACCACTTATTAACTGGCTGTTCTGATACATAATAAATTATAGGATTCAAATCCTTATCAAAAGTTGGTAGATTCAACAAATGATCTTTATTATAAAATACATGGCCATTTCCAGAAGTATTAATTGTTACATTACCATCTACCTTCTTACTGCCATTATCATAATGATATACTGTAAATACTACAGCAGTTGGCTTATCTACTGTATAACGAGCTGCAAACACTTTTTGAAATTGCAACCAGCAATTCTGTATATTTTTAAATGTGAATGTGTTTCCATTGCGTTCTTTATAAGTTGTATATGTACTCTGTAATTTACCAGTGTTGTTAATCATTGTTGATGCTATATCTACACAGCTCTCATTTACATCATATACTATTTCTTTACCATTTGCATTATATTTTGGAAGATCTTTAAATGTATAACTACGATTATCAGAACCTGTATATACAAAAGAATCTACAACCTTATCATCAGCAGTTAATGTAAATGTTGCTGTTGGACAAGTACTTCCAACAGATTTATAAATCTTCTTAACATTAATATCTACTGTTTCTTTATACTTATTCTCAACAGTAATATAAAATCCACCGCCTTCTGCACCTTGCTTTAAATCACAAGATGTATATGTAGTAATCTTATACCCAGCTTTCTTAAGAATGTCTTCTTCAGCTTCTTTGATATTTGCTACATCAATATATGGCTGTCCATCCTTACAAACTATCTGAACTTCATCTGTGCCTACAAGTCTAGTCCAATTTGTATCAGGTGTTAATTTATATGAATAATGTTTATATTCAGAATCTGCATCTTTTCTGTAGTCGAATTCTATTGTGACTGAATCATTAGTAGCTTTTAATTCATCAGATGCATCATCCTTTTTTCTTGGTTCATATTTTTCATCTGTATTCCAATATTTTCTTACATATATCGGAACCTTACTAGGATTTATATTATCTGTTATTGTATATACCTTATGATCATCATCCCAACCAGTATACTCAACATCATAATACTTTGGAACTTCAATTTCTTTAAAATGATTAATTACATCATTTTCATTATTAAGATTAAATGTATACTCCCAAACATTTTTGTCAACTAATTCTGCTTTTGTTATTTTTACTGGATCACCATATTTTTCAGAATCATCAGAAGAGGTATAAGCTTGGATTTCTATGCTATTAGGTCTAGAATTACAATGATTATCACAATCATTCCAAATCTTTCTAATTTTTACTGTTCCATCAGATGTTTCATGTTGATTTCTAATTGTTATAACATTACCCTCAGTATTTACAATAGCTTTATAACCATCTATATTTGTTTCTTTTACACTATACTCTATCTTATTTCCATCAGTATCATATACAGGGAAATACTCTATCTTGTTATCATCATCTTTAAGTGTAATGGTTCCCCAGCTATTGTTTCCAGCTAATTCAATATCTGGTTTAGACATTGTGTAAGTCTTATCACCAATTACATTATTTACTGACAGCCTAAACTCAATGCTGTCTGGTCTCTTACCATCCTTATTACTAACGTCATCCCAGACTTTCTTAACTTTTAATGGCTCTACATAAGTATTTGTAACTGTATATGTACCATCATCATTTTTAACTATTGCAGACTTATAATTATCAATATCATTTTCAGTGATGCTATATGTTGCCTTCTTGCCTGCATAATTTGCAGGAAGCTCACCAAAATCAAATGTATTGTCACTACCTACTTTAACAGAAGAAATCTTGGTACCATCTCTTAAAAGATTAATTGTAACAGTTGTTGGTCTCTTTTCATCAGTGTTATTTCCATCAACCCATACCTTTTTACCACATACTTTAACTGTCTCAACTCCATGCTTATTATTTACATCATAAATAATATTATTTTCTGTTGATTGATCAGATTTTTCTATGGTAGAAGTATATCCACCAGTGTCTTCTTCTTTAATGCTATAATTTATCTTTGTACCATCTTTGTAAACCGGATAATTCTTTGCTGCCCCATCTTCATCTTTAAATGTATATATACTAATGTCAGAAGTTCTATCAACATCAAATGTCTGTGTATCAATCTTTTCAGTGTCAGCATACAAATCAAAATTTATTTTTTCAGGTCTACTATCATCTGCATTGCTTGAATCATCCCAAGTTTTATTAACTGTTACTGTTAAAGTACTTGGTGTATGCTTATTAGTTATATTATAATCAGAAATCTCTGTAGTATAGCCATCTATATTGTCTTCAGCTATTGAATACTTAATCTCGTCACCATTATCATTATACTTTGGAAGATTTTCAAATGTATAACTCCAATCATCATTAGCTGTAATAGTTTTCTTATCACCAACCTGATTACCTTCAGAGTCAACTACATAAACTTTTGTGCTTTCTGGTCTCTTACCATCTTGATCATTGTTATCATCCCAAGTTTTTTTACCAGATATTGAAATAGTTGCATCTTTATATATGTTAATTATATTATACCCATCATACTTTACAATGTAATTATCTGGAGTTGAATCTTCTCTTACTGTATAATTGATTACTCCATTATCATCTGTTTCATTAAGTCCTGCAAACTTATAAGACCAACCATTGTCTGCTGATATTGTCTGTTTAATTTCATTCCCAGCAGCATCCTTAGCTGGTTCATTATTTGCATACAGATCAACTGTTATACTTAATGGACGATTTGCTTCATCATCATCAACCCAAGTCTTTGTACCTTTAATAGTAACATAATTCATATTTGGATTATGCTCTTCAACTTCTTTGGATTCTGAAGAAGTCCATTCACCATCTTCAAGTACCCACTTATCTTTCTCATCGTCTGTAAGAGATTCTTTTGATGTGTACTCAATGACTTGGCCATCTTTCCAATATGGAAGATTCTCAAATGTATGTGACCAACCGGCATCGTCACTTAGTGTATAATCATAAGTGCTTCCGTCTGAACCTGCAAGAGTTATGATTAGCTGTTTTGGATGATCTTCATCATCCCAAGTTTTTGATACTGTAACACTTGTTGTCTTTGGAATAAATGCATTATTTAAAACAAATAAAATTCCAGTATCAGTCTTTTCTGTTGTGTATCCACTATACTCGTACTGATCCGGAACATCCTCATCTATGCTTAAACCATTATCACTATCTACTGTTGTGGTGTATGTCCAGTTATCAGATGCCTTTACTTCTGCATCAATAGTATCATCGCCATTGTGTATGTGAATATTAATGCTGTCAGGACGATTTGTACTGTTATCATCTGAATCCTTCCAAGCATCATCAACCCAATCCACTCTTACATCAACTGTGACTTGGCTACTTTGTAGATCACCATTAGTCTCAGCGGCGTTTACTGGAACAAGTTGATTTAAAATCATAGTGCTAAGCATTAGATAGCTAAAAAATTTTTTAACTCGATCCCTAACCTTCATAACTAATACCCCTTGTCATTTTTAAACTGTTCTTTTAATTTCTTTACAGGCTATTTATGACTTACAAACTCTGTAAGGTTCATAACCTTCACTCATCAAAGTATCTCTTGAACCTGTAAATGTTTCTTTATTACTGTCTTTTATTTTCTTAATACTCATGCAATCATGTGTATGAAACTTCTTTTTCATGTCTTATCACTGCTAAATCTTTGTCATTTATAAATATTACCTGTCTCTAATTCAATTCTAGTAATTATGCCATTGTCAATATCAAGGCTAAGTTCATTATCATATGAATGAATCCAATTTGAAGGATCCTCATAATGATATACATATGTAATATATCCACGATCATAGTTCATTGCTTTATAATCATTGTAACCATCAAAAACTTTAGTTGGTTCTCCAAATTTATCTACAACATCATAAATAGATTCCCCGAGAGTAATTCCGTTATATTCTACGTCTAGTTCATCAATCCCAAGGTCTGTAATAAAAACAACCCCAACCACTGTACAGTCTTCTATATCCTGTACCTGCTTAGTATCTGAATCATTAATAATGTTTATATAAATAGATTTTCCACTGTCATTTTTAAGTAAAACTGACCTGCTTTCCAGGTGTCCTAAGGTAGTTGTGTCGGATTCATCATCAATCTTAAAACCATCAAAGTCTGATACAGAAGCAGGAAGTGTTATTGTCTTGCCATCTAGTGTAAACTCAGTACTTTTAGCTACATCTGAATATTCTCCAGTGGCTATCAGTTTATTAGTATCTGATTCACTTGTACTGGTATCTGATTCACTTGTACTGGTATCTGATTCACTTGTACTGGTATCTGATTCACTTGTACTGGTATCATAACTATCTTTTTCAGAATTAGTCATCTGTTCAATAGGCTTTGATACTGGCCCACCAGCATCTTTTAAATTAAGACTGCAACCACTCACACTTATAATAGTTAAACCTGCAATTAAAATTGTAACCAACTTATTCTTCATACCCATTCTATCCTTTCTAAGTAAATACATAAGTGAGTTGTTTATGCTTAACTCACTTATGTATAATGGACACCTATATTTATTAATCTGGCCAATAGGTCATGCTTACTTCTATAAGTTTATCATTACTAAAATAAAATTCAATATTACTGATTTCATCATCGTCATTGTATGTCATTGAATAGTATCCGTCTGTACCATTGTAATCCTCAGATGGCTCTCCAAATACCTGTTTTACATTATCAATAGAATCACCAAACTTTAAACCTTTAATTGTGAACTCAGATCCTTCATTACCATATTCTGAGATATCTACAGAAGTTATGTCACAATCCTTAATGTCTTTTGTTGAATCTGTTGTATTCCTAGCAGTGACAACAATGTAATTATCATCATTCTCAATAGATATAACTGTTGAGTTCCCAGCAGCTAATGTTTGTTCATCTGATGGATCAACTTCATATCCTTTAAAATCGCTAAGTGATGCTGGGAGAGAAATATCATGTCCATTAAATGAAAACTTCAAGAGCTCTTTTAATGCTGATGCAGAAGCCTTGTCAGTATCTTTATCTGGACTGCTATATTCTTTATCTGGACTGCTATATTCTTTATCTGAACTGCTATATTCTTTATCTGGACTGCTATATTCTTTATCTGGACTGCTATATTCTTTATCTGGACTGCTGTGTTCTTCAGTGCCTTCGATTGACTGATAAAGGTCTGTATCATCTGTTGATACTGCACTCTTCTTTACGTCAGCAGGAACTTTAATTTCATTAGCATCATACTCATCATATTTAATGTCTGCTAATTTAATATTCATCTCTGTTTCTAATTCTATTGACTGTCCTGCGTCTTCAAGTGTCTTAATATCTTCAGAATTATAACTGCCTTCAACAATAGACTTTAGCATATCTGACATATCAATGTTAAACCCAGATAACTCATAATCCTCATTAAATGTGAATGTTGCAGGCACTTTTGTCTCAGCTGCAGATGAGAAATCAACTGTACTTTCTGTATCTGATGTAAGTGAAGTAGCATCTATCACAGCATCACTGGGTAAATCAGCTTCAATTACATAGCCATCTTCTGTCTTTTTAATTTCAGCATCAGGATCAATAGCCTCTAGCATTTTAACTGCTCCACAATCCTTCTGAATAGTGTTTGAATCACTATTAGTTACTACCCAATTATTCCCATTATCTCCAGAAGTATATGTGGTACAACCATCTGTATCTGACTCAACATAAACTATAAAGTTCATGTTCCCTTCATCAAAACCATACCCAGAATTAGATATTGATCCTTCCATTTTGCCATTGCTATCATTATCAATAGCAATGTCAGTATCCATCTTATAATTCATGCCCATAGATTCGTCAGCAACGTCAATCTTAAGTCGCATATTAGCTTCATAATGACTAGACATGATCTCTGAATCATTGATAGTGTCAATAGCTTTTTCTGTCAGATCACTAACAGTAAGATCTTCTTTGTCATCTTTGGACTTCTCACTGCTTTCATCTTCATCAGATGACTTGCTCTCTTCATCTTTATGACTAGCAAAATCTGGAATATTGCCAAATGAGAAGCTGCATCCAACAAGTGAAAAGGCCATTGATATACTTAATAAAGCTGCTAACAATTGTTTCTTTTTCATGCTATTTTCCCTCTTTATATATAAAAATATAAACTATTTATATTTTTATTCGAGGCCAATTTATATGTTAATTTTTATCTAATGACTTTCCAAACCTTCTGTTAGTAAACATAATGCCATTTCTATTTTCAGTATCTAGAATAAATATCATTTGTGCACTCCCTAGCAAATTCAGTAAGTTTATTCATCAATTTACTGTTATCATCTGACAAATTCAGTGGCTCTAATTCAATCAAAAACTTGTTATTGCCAGATTTCTCAATGTATTCTTTAAAAGTTTCTTTGTCTTCTATAAGTCTTTTCTTAAATGCATCTAGATCATCATGTCTTACTATAGCTCTTGCAATACGTTCCTTTTCAGAAGTATTTAAATATATCACAACACTTCCGTTATATTCAATGATCCCAGAGTCTATTGCCTTATTATATGCTTCAATAGCACTTGGTGTTGTAACAACTACCCTATTATCTTGGTAATCCTTAATTAAACTTCCATAATTACAATTATTATACTCTGTATATTCAAGAAATATATTTCTATGCTTATTAAACCATTTGTCATCTACAAAATGATAATCTGCACCATCTATTTCTTTATGTCTTTTATCTCTAGTTGTATATGTAATAATCTTCTTATATTTAAGTTCACTAACAATTTTATCCGCTAATGTTGTTTTTCCAGAGTTGCTCGGCCCAATAATAAAAATTATCATAATATCTCCTTTGTATACTAAAAATAGCCAGAGCTTATATTAAGCTCTGGCTATTGGTTTTTACACCTTATGCAGTGATCTCACTATATCTAGGATCATTAATGACTTTCATCATTACATCCATAGGTGTCTGTCCAATGGACTCCATAACCTGCTTAAACACATTCACTGAATACCCAGATACAAGTGCTACACCATTATCATTCATAGATGCATGAAATACAGGAGTGCTAGCATTTACATTCCAGTAAATGATCTGTGGAAGTTCATATCCATTGTCATTGTATTCCTTTCTGATCTCATCTGTAAATGTCACTTTGCCAGAATGATTATCATATTCATCAACAGACTCATCAATCTGCATGTCAGATATAACCATAATAGCCTTTGGCATATCAGCTGACTCCATATGAGAATTGATGGCAACTTTCAAAAGCTTGTCAAAGGCTGCTTTAAGATCAGTAGAACATCCCCAGTCAGTATGATTTGCAATCTGCAGATATTTATCTGTCAAAGTACCACCAGCAATGTGTACAAAGTGCGGATTACTGCTAAAGGTCATAAACCTATTCTTTAAATCCCCTTTCAGACGTTCAGAGAAATAAATTGCAAGTGCGCATGCAACAGCAATCGGTGGAACATGATTTCCATTAGTCCACGTCATAGAACCAGAAGTATCTGCCATAACAAGTACATTTTCATTATCAGCTACAATGTTTGGAAGATTTTTCCAAAGTGTTTCACAAAGCTGAATATCGCTGCTTTGGCTCCTAAGTTCTTTCACCAATACTTCTACTGGCATAAGAACATCAGCGTTAATCTTTGTATTACCATTGTTTACACTTTCAAGATATTCATTCCATCTATCAGTGTCATGTCTTGCAAATGCACTACCATGCTTCATAATTGCATGAGAAGCACAATTAGCATATTCAATCTCACCCCACTTGTTAGCTGCCATCTTGATTTCAGGTAAATTGAGATACTTTCTAAGTTTACGCAACTTTTGCTTGTAATAACGCAAAGTCTTATAATTATATCCCAGCTTTTTAGCAGTTAACTTACCAAGTGCCTTAGTATTATCAGAAGATGCATCAGGAGTTGCAATCCACTTTGCAAGCAAACTGATGTTCTTACCTTCCATCATGTTTTGATAATCAAGTTCAAACTGAGACTTCATAAAATCCCACATGTCATTCTCTACTGGAGTATCAATTAGACAGTACAAATCTTTTGCATACCCAAATTCCATTATAGCCCAAAGGTTCTTTCTGACTGATTCCGGATGAACCTTTGCAAGGTTATGCAAAATATCAGTGAAAGTCTTTCTTTCACCATATCCATGGTTTTCTCTGAAGTCACGAGTATAAAACAATAACTTCATTGCCCAATCAGGATTCTCTGAATATGCAGCCCCAAATAACTGGTTCTTCTGAACCTCAGGAACATCTCTCAAAGCACCACTTGTTGCAAAAAAATTGAGGCATTGTGAACCAGTCGTATTAAGTGCATCTGCACCGTTCTGAGTCTTTGTCCACTTTGCCTCGTTGTCGATAGCTTCACTAAGCTTACTCATAATTTTTCTCCTTTACATGATACATAATCAAACATTCCAAAATTTGTTTTAATTTATTGCTGTAAGTATCACAGGGATGTCTATTTAATTTTTGGCCACATGATGCATAAAATTTGTTTTTATCCTAAAATTTTATAATAGTTATTGCTGTTAGCATCACAACCAATCTATTCTGCTGAGATCTGCTCGCGACTTCATCTCTCAACATCAATACTATATCACATCCTAAATCCTAAATCAACCCCATTTTAAATATTTTTCAAAAAAATTTTAATCCACCAGCGATTAGCACTTTTCTTTTGCATACCACACAGCCAAACCAGTGGTTACTGAAGCCACAAAAGCAATTACAATTGCTGTACTAATGGCTATTTCACGTCTCTTCTTTCTAGGAGATTTAACAACTTCAACTTCAAGATTATCAACATCATTACTCATGTTTGCATCCTCATTTCTCTAACTAATTTTTAAATTAAAATATATCTATTTATATTCTTATGTCAACTTAGTTATAATAATAGGGTCAGACTTAATACAATAAGTCTGACCCTATTTGTGTCACTGTATGAACCACTCATACAGTGACACTTCCTGAAACAGGACCCAATTTAAATTAATTGCTGTAAGATTCACAGATTGTTGTCCACATGAATCATAATAAATTATCCTTCCATAATGCTTATAATGTAAAGCATTTGATTTGGATAATAATTGCAAGAGTTTACTGTCCACTTACCATAGTTTTTTTCTTCAATAGAACCCATAAACCCAGACACTGTTCCTATATACACATCACTCCGTACATCTTTAATTCTTAAGTTAGCTACTTTTGGTGCTGCCTTTATAAAAGTTTCTAATTTCATAATTACTCCACTTCTATATGTTTATCTTCTATATCTTTCTTTATTTCATTAAGTACATTCTGCTTTCTAACTGCATCTTCATCACCTAATTCAGAGTATTTACAGATCAAAAAATTTAATGCAGTTACAAAATTATTTTTGACTGAATCATTTTTCTTGGTATTTTTACTAGTTGAAGCTCTCTTTTTAACTGCTTTTGTTTTATTATTTGGTGTTTTAACTTTAACTGCTGTGTTTGTTTCTTTCTTATCTGTATCTGTATCATCTAAGACTGCTAAGGTTCTTTTATTTGCCTTTTTCTTTGGTTTACTTTCTGTCTTAACTTCAGTTTGTTCAGGTGCTTTATCTACTGTCTTAACTTCACTGCTTATCGAACCTTCATTTTTCTTATCTTCTAATGCATATTTATATGGTGCAATTAATTTTACAAATGCCTTTGATTTAACATTACCAGCTCTTTGCCTATCCTCTTCTTCAATCTCTGCAAATGTTTTAATTTCTACCTTTGGTCGTTCAATATTTAATACACTGCTAATCTTATCTTCTTTTTTATGTTTATCTTTTTTATGTTTATCCTCAAAATAAACTCTACTTCCAAACTCTTTATCTATTATGTCTTTATCTGTTCCAAAGGCATATATTTTATAATTGCAATGTCCATGTGTAACACTTGAGTCTATTCCAAGTCTTTTCTTAACTCCATTGAGCATTTCTATGTATGTATTTTTACTTACAGGCTCACTAATAGTAATTAAGTTTCTCTTGGTTACTTCATAATTATATTTATCTTTACCCTCAAGGTCAATACTACTTGGGACAATTATAAATTGTTTAACAAGGTTTAAAACCTTGACAGCATTGTTAACTTTTATTCTTAAGTACTTCATAATAAATTACCTCAGTTTGTCAAATCTTATTTTGTATATAATATAACACATTTTTATACCTTTTGTCAAGTTCTAATTTAATTTAATATTCTATATGCTGAGGATTATTGATAGAAGTATATCCATCGTACAACATTGTAAACTTATCACCAATGTTCATATTTTTGTGATAATGGCCAAAGAACCAATGTTTGAACTCCAACCTTGCATATACTTCTTCTAGAAAATCTTCTGTCTTACAATCTCTCATTATTAGTGGAACTGAATAGTAAATAAGCCTATTTCTAATTTCTCTTGGTGCTGCATGAGTCACAACATAGTCAACTTTCCAGTTATTAGCTTCAAGATTTTTAAATGCTGTCTCTTTTTCTTCTTCAGATGGCCATTCATCAGCCCACCAAGATTCATGTTCAACTCTTCTGTATCTATCTATGCTTAAACCTCCACCAAATGTGAAGACCTTATATCCATCTATATTAAATACCTGTCCACGGCATAATCTATAAGAATTTTTACTTATAACCTGTATATCTCCACCATGCCATGTTTCATGAGGATATTGTTTCATTAAATCGAAATTTTCATGATTTCCATCCACCCAAAGGATTTTATATGGAATTTTATCATATTCAGCTAGTAATTCATCATCTTTTGGATGTCCATACCAAAGACACCCTACATCCCCACAGATAATTAAGTAGTCTTCTGGTTTAACATTATGTAACATTGTTAAACCTTCAAACCTACTTACTGTTCCTTGTCTATGAATATCCCCAGTTAAGTAAATCATGCTTTATTACCTGCCTTATTATTAATCTCAGTTACAATCTCACATTCATTGAAGTTTATTTCATCTGAAATATATATTGTCCCTTTAACTTTAATGTTATCTCCGGGCTTTAACTTTATCACATCTTCTATTGCTTTGTTTGCATCTTTATCATCAGATTCGCTTACATAATTGTATTCAAACTTGCAGTCTAAATACTTATTATTGTTTCCTTTAATTTTTATAATGTAAGTATAATCAGATGTAAGAGCTATATCTTTAATTGTTCCTGTTACAATAATTTCTTTTACGTCATATTTATACTTCAAAGCAACAGGATTTTCATCATACTGTTTGTAAAGTTCGTCTACAGTTAAAATATCAGGATCTTTCTCTAAAATCTGTTCTTTTCCATTCATAAAATGCTCGCTTCCAAGACTATTATAAGCTATGTTAGCAGATAAAGCTGCTAACCAGAATACTGCTATTAGTATAAATATTGTCTTTTCTGCCTTTTTATTAAGGTCGAATAAATGTATAAAAAACAATATTGCTGGCCCAATGATCATACTCATGGCTAGAATTATTTTTAATACATTTATTAACCTCTGTTTATCACTCATTTATAGCACCGATATTTATGAGTTCATCATGTAAATCAGCTATACCTGCTACATTCATATATCCAGTATCAGTATTTCCAAAACCACCAGTAGTTCCTTCGCATTTTCTAGCAGCTTTGATTAACTTTATACAAGCCTCTCTACCACAGTTTTTGACCTGTTTATGTTCATCAAAAACTGCTTTGTATATGTATTCAAAGTTTTTTACATCATTCATATCATACATGATTAAACCTCTTAATTACCGGTCCCTGCTTCTGCTGCCTGCACTTTAGCAATATCTGAGTGTATACTTTCATTGATTGATCCGCCTAAAATCTTATACCCCGTTATTGCTGCTAATGCAATAAGAGCAGTTACAAGTACATATTCTACCATTCCCTGTCCATCTTCGCTAATAAAAAATGTTTTCATAACATTACACTCTCCTATGCTAATATAATTATTTATTACTGTTAAATTTTTAATCAATGCTAATTTAAATAATCCAAAGCATGAGAGAATTTAATGATCTTTAAAATAATAATTTTTATATATTTATATTGATTGTTTATATTGAGGCTATTTAAAATATTCATCAAAACTCAAGCTACTTATCATTAAGCACTCAGTTATTTTTATTCGGATTCTCATAAACATTCACATGTATATATCTATAATATATTTGAGGATCATTATTATATGGGCCTATATCTATAGAATCTTTTAAATTAAAAGATTCTATTAAATTATATGTCTCATTACTTATTTGTGGCAAATAATAATTATTCTTATCAAGCATAATGATATAATCTTCATTCAAATTGTTTATAACATCAATTTGCTTAGTTGTACCAGTATTTCCCAATAATATTATGTCATTATATTTTACATATTTTCTGTTTACTATTTCATTTGCAAAGTTTCCATACCCATAATCTATTACTGCATAAGTTCCATCATGTTTATCTATATATGAATTAATAGCTTCTGCATATCTACTCGCAAATGCATAGTTTCCGGTTTCTGGATGTAATATCGCGTCTATAGGTGTGTTAAATATTAATGAATCCCAGAATACAAACACAATGCTTAATACGCTTGTTATTTCAATAAGCCCAACTTTTAGTCTGCCTTTATTTTCTGTTACTAATTTTTTATCTATTATTATTAACAGTGTTACTATAAATAGACTAAATGCATGCTCAAAATGAGACATATCTAAGTATCCGAAGGGTCTGAACATGACTAATATGCTTAATATCTCAATATACTGTATCTCATTATGCACTTTATATTTTTTGTTAATTATGCCATAACATAATATTTCTATTCCTGCAATACATAATACTATTGTTCTTGTTTTTATATCGCTTTTAAAGTATTTAATTCCTGTCATTTGATCTATAAAGCTTGGTAATTCACCCAAACTATATATGATCAATAATTGAATTATTGTGCCTATTAGAAATATACCAATGGCACCTAATAACATTTTGATATATTTTTTATGTACTTCTTCTTTTTCGCATGTCTTTTTGCATAATATGTATCCGCATATCATGCAACCCAAAGATAAGAATAAACCATTTGTTTGTTTAAGATCAAATGATATAAAGCATAATAAACCTAATATTATGCTGAATTTTATATCTGGTTTATTCTTTCTACTTAAAAATAAATACAATACTATGTAGGTAATTAGCATTGTATAACCATTATACACATTGATGGTTATTCCTGGAAACATAAATAATATGATCCCAGTAAATACAGCTGACCAAATATAATCAATGCTAAAGTGCCTAAATATTTTAAAACTTATAAAAGCAACAGCTATAAATAATGGCAACATAATGCAAATGTCCCAAAATATATAACTGTTGCTTATCAAAGCAGGAATACATTCTAAATATACAGATAGTGGGGTAGCTATAATGTTTATATCTTTATATAAATGTTGACCCCTTGTTGCAACACATCTTGACACATGCCACATGTAAAATAAATCAAGATTGTATTGTATTCTCAAATTTAAAAAAGCTATTATTGAAGTTGATGCTATTAATATTATGAGTGCAATTACTCTCTTCTTATTTATAGTCATTTTCATATTCTAATCCTATTAATATTTATGCTAACATCCAGCAAATTCCAAACATAACTCCAAATCCTATGAATGGCCCAAATGCTATCATGCTCTTCATTGTGATCTTCTTAGCAATTAACATTGGTATCATATATATTGCTATTGCTGCCACTAAACCTGTCAACATACCAACTATCTGACCTGTTAATGTGAATAAATAGGCAGCTACTGAAAAATACTTAATGTCACCAGCCCCAAGATAACCTTTAAATCCTAATAAGTTTGTTACTGTTATCATCATAAAGCACATCATAATCATGCCAATTATACTATATATTATGTTAACTGACATTTCTTTTGTGATTGTGTTATATATCAAGTATACAGTGATTGTTAATAACATCGGAAATAAACATAGGTTCGGTATTATTCTGCATCTTGTATCTACTATTATAATCGTTGCTGATAAAGTTAATATGATTGCAAAGCATACCCAGTTAAACAAACTTATTCCCCTAGTTAATATGAAAATTTCAGAAGCAACCAATGCAACACATGCTAGAACTGTTACTGTATATTTCTTAGCTTTTGAAAGATCATCAATATCTGTCTTATTTTTGTATTTCATTATTATGTCTGGTATTTTAATTGAAAATATTACACTAGCTGCAATAATGAAACCCATAATTATCAACTGTATCATTTATATGCTCCTTATAATCATTATTATTTTGTAAGTCTGATTACTTTCTTGTGAGATGTTGTTGTCTTTGTGAAAGTCTTCTGCCAAGTTGTATCATCTGTAATGTTCCAAGCATGTGTCATTGTTATATCACCATGAGATATAACACCGCCATAAATAGTGCCGCCGCCATTCATCTGAATATAACCATTGGGGTTCAGATCAATTACTGCGCCATTGACGACATTGTTCCCACCGCTGTTACCAAGTGTGATATTTCCATTTCTGCTCACGATAGCAACAGGATTGTCACTTGATGTCCCAATGTGCACAGTCTGTGTGTTGTACGTAAAGTCCTTTTCCACAATGATTGTGCCGTTCAGCTGAATGTTTCCGCCCTGATTGAGGGTTACACTGCCCGGAAAATACAGCGGATAATCGTCTCCTTTTCCGTGTTCACGGCAGTAATCCAAAAATCCGCCGATATCGGAATTTGACCAAAACTCATAATTGCCGTCCCAATGCCTCATCTGGGCTTTATCTGTCAGACCGTCACATTTATCCTGTACATAGTTGTTGAACATCTCATCATCAACTACGGTATAGGGCTGGTCCGCGTCCGACTTTGAAGGGTCATAGGCCAGATAATCTGCCAATTTGTCATAGTTCCAAATATAAGGTGAATGTTGCAAAGTAGCTAAGTCTTCTTCCTTAGTACCATCAGCAATGTTTGCTGCAGTGCCAGAAGAATTCTTCATCCCGTTTTTCTGGTAATCATAAAGATTGCCTCTCTGATACCAAACACCGTCAATGGTAGGAATGGAGCCACCGTTGATTGTCGTCTCTTTGTTTGACTTCACATCGCCCTGAATGTAGCATCCCTGTGCATTGATGTACACTTCTTGATTTCCATAGACATTGCCATAAATTTTATCTGCTCCGACAGAAATCTTTCCATTAGCTAAAATATCTTTATTAAATGTACTACCGCCATTATTGCTAGTGAAGTCCCCAATTGTTTCTACTCTGCCATTAAACACTGTTCCAGGTGTCGTAAGCATCAAATTTTTTCCAGCATATATGTTTCCGTCAATTGTAAGTCCACCGCCAGTAGTTAATGTCATATTTCCATCAGAACTAATGTCTCCGCCATTAACACTAACTGCGCTGGTAATTAGTAAATCTCCGCCAGTCTGTATTCCACCAGTAACTGTACAAGCCTCCCCACCTGTCCATCTCAAGTCTTTATAGGCTTCAATAGCAGACCTCTGACCAAACGGGTTATCATCTTCTTCAGTTGCTTCAAACAATGCTGCTGTTGATGAAACTTTAATTCCAGTTGTATCTTTTCCAGATAATGTTTTTGAGAAATAATTTCCAGTATCTTTAGTAATTGTAACTGTTACACTTTTAGCCCCAGAGTCATAGCTGAATGATATATCATCTGGATTTCCATTTTCATCATGATAATAAAGTTGAAGCCCATTATCACTAAATATCTGCTGAGCTACTTGTGCTCCAGCCTTACTAGCATCGCTATCAGTTACAATAGTTCCTTCCCCAGAGTTATATTTCTTATTTGCTGCAGCTAGAGCAGCTGCATCTGCTGCATTCTGATATTCAGCTTGTGCATTCCACCATGATCCTTCATCTATTGCTACTGCTGCAAATCCAAGCAATACCACCATGACTAAAGCAACTATGACTGCAACAGCACCATCTTCTGAGTTTTTCCTTTTTAATCCTTTGACTAATTGGTCAAGCCTGTGCTTATACTGCACCATCACTTTGCCTCCTGGATTTCATCCTCTGCTGGCACCTCAGAATCTATTGTATCATCATTATTACTCATGTCTGATGCATCATCAAAATCTAATGAATCATCTGGTTCAATACTATCGAAATCATCTTTCATATCAGATGAGTTTTCGCTGTCATTATCAGAATATGCTGAATTTAGTTCATTCTCTAACTGTTTAGCATATTCCTTAGTCTCATTCAAGCTTTGCTGTAAGCGATCAATCTCTGACTGTAATTGTTTAATTTGATTCTCTGAATGATCATTCTTAATTGACAGTGTTTTAACTCTAGCTTCAAGTGCCCTTTTATTTTTATTTAGTTCTACTAAGCTACTCCTTGCCCCTGCAAGATCATTTTGCATTTCATTGAATGTCTTGAGTTTATTTTCATAATCACTGTTTGCTGCTTTTAATTCATGTATTGATTTATTTAATTCAAAAAGTTTATTTTGAGTATCATCTAAACTATTTTGTAACTCTTCTACCTTTTCATGTGCACTAGAAGCATCATTTTGTGCTGCACCTAAATCTATTTTTAACTGCTCAACATCTGACTTTAATTGATTATTCTCATCTACAGCTTGTTTCTCGGATTTCTGCGAAATGCCCAAATTTTCTGTCAATACTTTATTCTTGTCTTCAGAAATTTGATAATCTAATTGAAGGCTATCAAGTTTATCTTTTAATTGTGTATTTTCTTCAACAGCAGCTGATTCACTTTCCTGTAAAGCCTTTAATTGTTCTTTGATTTGTTCATTCTCTTCAGTAGTAGTCTTATCATGATTTTGAGCTTGTTCAAGATCTGACTTTAACTGACTATTTTCTTCAGTAAGCTGTTTATTATTATTTGTAATTTCTTTAGTTTGTTCTTCAAACAATTTTCTAGCATCGGCGAGTACTGATGTTGACTTTAAACTGCTATTCTCTGCATATAATGCATCATAGCTATCCTGAAGCTGCTGTAGCTTACTTAAGCTCTCATTGTTAGTTTGCTCAAGGCTACTTATTTGATTCTTTAAATCTTCTATCTGACTTTCAAGTGCTGAATTATCAGCTTGTAGATCACTTATCTCGCTACTAGTTGTTACATCAGGATTCCCAAGTTTTGCTGCCAGTAATCTATTGTACTTCTGGACTGATTCATCTTTGTCTTTTTTAAGTCCACTTATCTGATCCCTAAGTCCATCTATAATTCTATCAGTTGCTCTCTTTTGATCAGCTTGCTCATCTAGCATATGTTGCAAAAAATCGTGAACTTCTGTTTTGTCATATCCTCTGAATACAGTTTTTAAATTCTCAAGGTCATGCAAAGCATTATAGCTTCTACTTAAATCCTCGTCTGTATAATCCCTATCAGAGTCCTTAATTTCTTTGTCTGCCATGGCCAAGACCCTCTTTTATTTTTTAATCATGTAATTGCTCATTCAACATCCACAATCATTTCATCGCCAATTTTAATGTTGGATGCTTCTCCCTCATTAACTTCAAGTGTTTTAACAGCACCCTTAAATATTTTTCCAATACCCCAAGGTTTAACTGTTTCTTTCCCAACAACCTTATTATCTTTATCTAAATAAATAGCATCTATTGTAAATCTCATAAACCCACAGTGTATAGCCCCACAGTGTTCGAGTAACAATCCAGAACCTTTAGGTAATTCTTTCATACCCATGAGCCCTTTAAATCTTCCGCCAAATGAATCTGTAACCTGTATATTAAAACTCTTATCAGAAATTTTTACATTCATAATTTTAAATCTTCTCCATCTTTAAAATATTCCGCTATTTAATATGTTCATCACAGCTGGCCCTAATAGCACTACAAATATGCAAGGGAATATACATGTTACCATAGGTATTAGCATTTTTATAGATGCCTTAGCCGCTTTAGTTTTAACTTTAGCTACATGTGCTTCTCTGGCAGCTTTTGCCTGTGCTACTAACATATCATGAAGCGGAATACCCATTTCAGTAGCCTGAATTGCTGCAGCTGCAAAATTTGTTATAGCATCAGAATTACAATGTTTACCAAAGTCCTTAAAAGCTTGAGATCTATTCTTTCCAAGACCAATTTCTCTCTCAAGAACTTTCATTTCATTAATCAATGGCCCTTCCATAACATCTGTTACATAATTAAGAGCCTGATCAAAACTCATGCCTGCTCCAACACTTGTTGCTAATAGATCCAAAGAATCTGGCAGTTGATTCTCCATTTGTGCCTGTCTACTTGTAACTTTTCCAGACACATAATATCTCAATACAATAGTTGGAGCCATAGTAGCTATTAATATAACCTCCAATGCAGTTGTCTGATCAACTCCACTATATAGAACAAATACCAAAGATATACCTAAACATATAAATGTTAATGTATTCTTTATAAAATTATATGTTGCTGGTGTCATAGCGATTCCTGCTGCATATAATTTGTGTGCAAGATCCTTTTCAGCTTTCTCTTGCTTTGCTGTTTTTACTTTAGTAGAATTACTAGTTTGAATTTTTTCTGCTAGATCTTTAATCTGCTTAGCAAGAGTGCCTTTTCCAAACTTCTCTTTGTAAGCATCTGCTGGGTCAGGATCTACTAGTTCTCCAAGTCTATCTTTTTTTATCATCTGTGTTGATATAGCAGGTGCAATGTACCCAAGTAATATTCCAAACACTGCTATTCCAACTGTTATAGCGAATAATATAAGTATCTTTGTTAAGTCCGACATTATATATTCCTCCTACAGTTTAACATCAGTAATTTTATTCATTAACCAGAATCCCGTCAACTCCATTAGTGCAGCAATAACTAACATTATATTTCCAAGTTTAGTATTAAACAACTGTGCAACATAATCCGGGTTAACTATAGAAAGCATGATCAGTAGCACAACTGGTAATAAGCCAACTATCAATGATGACATCTTGCCTTGTGCAGACAAGGTTTTAACTTCTTGTCCAACTCTTATTCTAGTTCTAACAGTATCACTAACTGTGCTTAATATATCTGATAAGTTACCACCAGTTTTACTTGTAAGATCAAGTGCATATACAAGCATCTTTATATCTTCACACTTTGTTCTATCATATATGTGCATTATAGCATCATGTTGACTAACACCATAATTTATTTCAGTTAAAGCTTTACCAAATTCCTCAGCCACTGGTGGCTGCATATCGTTTACTATAGACTCCATCGCCTGCTGAAATGAAAAACCAGATCTTAATCCATTGCATATAGTTGTTAGTGTGTCTGCAAGCTGGCTTTCAAATAAATTCAATCTATCATCTTTCTTCTTTTTGAAAATTAATAATGGTGCTAAAAATCCGGCACCAAGAGCACCCATAGCAACTATGATATTTTTTGATACTGTAAAAGCTACCAATGGTGGCATTAATATCATACCAGCCCAGATAGCTGCAAACTCACCTGCTGGCATATCAATCCCGGCAGATTCAAATTCATTCTGAAATTTCTTTGATACTTTAATTCCCTTATTCTTGTTCTTGCTAGAGTTATTACGCTTACTGAGCAAACTTACAAAAAAATTATCTTTGTCTTGCTCATTATACATGTCTTTTAATTCACTTCGTACTCTTGTTACATCTGGATGATCAAGAAAAGAAGTGCAAAGTAGCCATATAGCTAACCCTATAAAAATAGATAAAGACATTATAAGTATTGAAGAATCAATGGTAAACCCAAATAATTCCATTTTTAATCCTCCGGTCTAAACCAATCATCTGTGATTACTACCCCAGACCTTCTTAACTTATCTATGCATATTGGGCGCACGCCAGTAGCAGTAAATGTTCCAATAATTTTTCCGTTTTCATCAAGTCCAGTCTGTTTGAACTTAAACAGCTCCTGCATAACAATTTCATCATGCTCAAGTCCAGTTATTTCAGAAATTGAAGTTATTTTTCTTGATCCATCAGGAAGTCTTGACTGTTGTACAACAATATTGATAGCTGATGCAATCTGTTCTCGAATAGCTTTTGAAGGTAGTTCCATTCCAGACATCATAACCATTGTTTCAAGACGTCCCATCATATCTCTTGGACTGTTAGCATGTCCTGTTGTAAGTGAGCCATCATGACCAGTGTTCATAGCCTGTAACATGTCAAGAGCCTCGCCTCCACGGCACTCACCAACAATAATACGGTCAGGTCTCATACGAAGGGCATTAACAACAAGGTCTTTAATAGCAATTCGTCCTTTACCTTCAATGTTGGCCGGTCTGGCTTCCAAACTCACTACATGTGTCTGCTGTAACCTTAACTCAGCTGCATCTTCTATTGTTATTATTCGTTCATTAGCTGGAATATAAGCAGATAGCACACCAAGCAAGGTTGTTTTACCAGAACCAGTACCACCAGAAACTATTATGTTTTCCTTGGCTTTAACACAAGCTTCAAGGAACATCATCATTTTTGGAGAAGCTGACTTCCATTTAATTAAATCATCAACTGTAATGCTATCCTTAGGAAATTTACGGATTGTAACAGTTGGCCCTTTTAATGCCAGTGGTGGAATAATAGCATTAACACGAGAACCGTCAGACAAACGAGCATCAACCATTGGTGATGACTCATCAACATGACGCCCAAGCGGTGTAACGATTCTATCTATAACTGTCATTAATTGTTCATCACTATCAAACTTTACATCTGTAAGGCACAGTAAACCTTTGCGCTCTACGTATACTTGATTTTTACCATTTACCATTATTTCTGATATTGAATCATCAGCAAGTAATGGATCTAATGGCCCAAGTCCTATAATGTTTGATACGATTCCATCAATGACCTTCTTTCTGTCATTCATTGGAATTGGAAGTTCTTGAGAAATTATAAGGTTATTGGCTGTTTTTCTTACAAATTCTTCCTTGCTTAAATTCTTACCAAGCTCAGAATTTTCATTCATGTAAGCAATTACATCTTTTTGCAGCTTAACTCTTATAGCTGCATATGGATCTTCTATTTTTACAACCTGATCTTTTTGATCTTCGTTTTTGTTGCCTTTATCTTTCTTGAGCTCTTCCTCAGATTTTGTGATTGTATCTTTTAATTTTTGCTCATTGAGCATATCAAATAGACTAGACATTATTTATTCCTTCTTGATGCCTTTTTCTTTTCAGCTTTATTCTTATTAATGACAACTCCATGACTAAGCTTACTATAAGCTGCAGCAACCTCTCTGTCTGACATATCCCATATGTCAAGATCAGTATTCTTAGAATCAATGTATATAGCTAGATTTTCAAATGCTTTAGCCATTGTACTATGTGGAAATCCAGTTGATACAGGAATACCTCTATTTAGAGCATTTATAGCTGTCTTATAATCTGATGGAATAGAATAAATTATCTTACACTTTAAAATATTATGTATATCCTTATACTTAACTATATCTTGCTTATCTTTTCTGTTAATTATAATATATACATTGTCTTTCTTTCCAAGGACACTTAGAATACTCATTGCATGCTTATCACAAGCTATTGCAGTCAGCTGCATTGATGTAACTAAATATACCCTATTAACCATGTTAAACAATTCTGCCTGTGCTGATTGTAATCCATCTGGAAAATCTATAAGGACATACTCAAAATAAATCTTAAGAGTGTCTATTAGACTTTTTATTTTACTCAATTCAACTTTTTCAGCATATTCTGGAGATTTTGGAGCTGCAATAACATATAATCCAGATGAATGTAATGCTGAATATTTATCAATATCACTTATTGATATATTTTGTGTATCAAAGTCAATGCATAAGTCAGCTATAGTTTTCTTTGGCTTCAAATCAAGAAAAGATGCTGCATCACCAAACTCAAGATCCAGATCCACAAGTATTACTTTTCTTCCGCGTTTTGCTAGTTCAACTCCAGTATTCACAGCACATGTTGTTGTTCCAACACCAGCCTTCGGTGCATAAAAGCCAATAACTGTTGAACCTGTAAGTAATACATTATGATTCTTATTTACATATCCAAGTCTAGTATTTTCCTCATCTATTAACTGCTGTATGTCTTTTAAGAAATCTTTTGCTTCTTTTGGATAATTATTTACACTTTTTACGCCAGAACCAATAAGCTGTTTAAGAGTATCATTATCAAGTTTATCCCCATAAACTACTACTATGATCTCTGGTTTATACATGTATATCTTTTTAGCTATTAATATCATTTCACTGTCTCCAGTGTCCATTGTAATAGCTACAACCTGTGGGTTTAAGCTGTCTACAGCTTCCATAGCTGATTTTTCATCAGATGCCACACCTGCTATATTAATATCTTCTTTTAAAGCATCTGCGAAATTTTTTACTCTCTGTATAGAGTCATTATACTTACCTACTACAAGTATATTAATCATTTCAGCTTATTCTCCTTAATTAAAAATTCTTCATAGACTCTGCATTAAATTCTGTATGATCTGGATTCTCTGTCTCGTCAGGAGATCTCAAAGTAAATATGAGAGTACCATTATTGTTTTCCCAAGTAAGTGCTTTAGCTAAATCAGGAGTAACAAACATTGTCACTGTTGTAAATGTCTGACCTTGAGATTCAGCATCTGTTGCATCATTCCTGACAACCACCTGGTCAAGAGCTGCAATCTCAATGTCATCTGCTATAAACCTAGTTACATTCTCACTTTCTCCGTTTGCATTAGTTTTATCATATGATGCAAGAATATCAACATGATCACCAACCTGTAACATTCCTGCAACTGATGAGGTTGAATCAATAGGAATTGTTACTGTTCTCATTCCTTTTGGTATCTTATAAGAAAAAGACCTAGCACTTGAACTAGCCTCTTGGTCTGATACTTTCTTACTTGACATTTGTTCCCCAGCATAAATGTTTGTATTAGCATACATGCCAATCAGTATTTTTGGATCTGTAACACTATTTGCATCTACATCTGCAGCATAAACATTTGCATAAGTCAACATACCTTCAGTTATTTGTGTTCCCTCAGATATATCGGTAGTTGCTTTAATGACAGTTGTTGTTTCTGGCTTACTTGCTTCCACTTGCTGCAAATAGTAAAAAGATAAAAGAGCTGCTAATATAGCAGCTAACAATGCTATTATTCTAACCCTATGAGTGTTCAAAATAAATTTCCTCCATCTCTATATTTTAATCATTTTATTACTGGTGATGATGCACTAGCCTTAAGAGTTATATTGTTGCTTCCACCTGTAAATATACCAGTTAATCCAGTTATATAACTACTCTCCTCAGTTATATTAACAGTTACTATGCTACCATCTGGATTAATAACATCAACAGTAACTTTGTCTTTATTGCCATTAATTATGTTATTTTTAACATAATTTGTTACTTCATTTTTTATGTCTTCTGTATTATCTGAATTACTTGCAAGTATAGCTGCATATCTAGCTGATTTCCCAGCCAAACTGGTCAATTCATTTTTACAGGCAAATGCCCATCCAAAATCTGCTATAAAGCAGATTAACATGACCAAAAATGGCAATACAAGAGCAAATTCCACCATAGCCTGTCCAGATTCTTTTTTCTTGTTTCTAATCTTTTTAAATATATTCATACAGGCCCCTTTGTTATTTACAAAATAAAGGCTAATAGGCTAGATATATATCCAGCCTACTAGCCTTCACTTTAGTCTATTAAATTTTATTTTTCTCAGTTGTTAGTTAGTTATTTTGTTTTCATTCAGTTGTATTTGCTGAATTAATTGTATTTGCTGAATTAATTGTATCAGCTACATTTTTAGCCTTGCCTGATATAGCGCCTCCAAGGAGTTTAAATGCTGCAATTGCTGCAACTGCGACAAGAGCAAGGATCAATGCATACTCAACCATACCCTGTCCACTCTCTTCATCAAAAAGGAACTTCTTCATAGTATTTTACCTCTTTTTATTTTATGATTTTAGCTGTTAGTTAATAAGTGTCTATATGCTATACTATAATACAATTCACAGGTTTATTTGCCGGGTTATAAACCCATAATTGTTATAGACTAGCAACATATTAAGTTTTCATTTTGATCAGGTAACTACTATAATCTAAATTCCTTTAACTCATTTAATAAATTTACTACTTTAAATATTATATGTCAATTTAATGGTTCATCATTAATTTAACTAGTTCATAAACTCTTATCTGTTTACATCTGATTCACAATGTCAATTATTTATATATTTAGTTTGAGTGAATTTAATGCTTATGAATTATTCTAAAATTTTTTCGAAAATTCCTTTATTATTTAACCCCTCAATGGTATAATAAATTTTTCCAGCTGTTCATCTAAAATTTTTATAAATGTTTATTAATTTCATCTATTGTTATTATTTTATCTTAACCATGTTATTAATTCTTCATTTAATCATAATTTTAAATATATTGTAGATTATTATTGTCTTTTAATTATCTTACGATTAGATCCCTTATTAAACCGTTCTATGAAATACTTATATGGATCGTTTAGCTTATTCTCTATAAATCTCCACTGATCAAATATATCTACTATTGTTTCACCAATCGGAAAGTTTTCAACTATGTTTACTGTCATTGGCTCAAAATTTAATTTATTTCTATCAGTGTTCACATAAACAATAACACCAGATGCTTTAGTTCCTGTACGTGCCATGTACTCTCTCATATAGCCAACCATCTCATCAAGACGTTTTCTTCTAATTTTGTTGTCGTTCATAGCTAATTCGTCTTGTAATCTAATTAAATATATAAGTGATCTATCATCAGAAGATAATACAGTCATTCTTTGTACTTTGTTTATATATAATTCAAATAGTGGCTCATTTTCTAATGTAAATGGCATCTCAAAAGTTGTAACATCCAGTAATCCACCGTATCTCTGGTCTAAGAATTTTTCAATTTGTTTCTTAAATAATATATATAGTCTTATACCATCATCTAATCCAACTGTTTTTGCTAATGATTTCTCATTAAAGTAAGTTTTACACACCTCAATGAGATGTTTATATCTCATATTGTTATTGTTAAAAGATACATTTTTCCAATTCATTAATTCTATATCAGTTCTTTCAACACCGTTGAAAGCTATAAGTGATTTTTGAATGCTCAACTTAACTTCATCGCTTATTTCTGGCTGGTATAACAAGTACTGCATTGTACCTTTTAAAACTTTGTTAATATAGATGTTATCACTTAATTCATCATAGTTACAAACTAAACTTCCTCTGGTTTGCGATTGTCTTATAATGCTTTCCTGTAGGTCAACTTGCCCTTTTGGTGAAGTCATTTCTTCACCTTCTATAGTTACATATTCTTTATAAAGTCCTTCCTTGGCAAGAGAAGCACTCCAAGTACTTATTATTAGAGCATATAAGTCATCGAGATTCTGACAAATAGTAATGTCCATGTTTTTAAATCTTCTATTTGCCAATTCGCTATATAAGTATTTCATCATACTATAAGCGTTTTCAACTGCCCTACTATTATTAATCATTTCAAATCCTTAACCATTCAGTATTTTAGTAAATTTCTCATGCCAACGTTCAACTTTATCAGGAAAATCATACCAATACTCATCGAGAAGTGGCATGATTTCATATTCAATGATATTTGAAAGGTCTTCGTCAGTAACTTTATGCCCTAAGCAGAAATAACTGTGGCCAATCATAAAACCAGGCCCAAGCATATCATCTTTAGAAATTTCAATGTTTAAATCTTTAATGCTTCTTGCTATCCTATTAAATTTAACGTTCTGAGATCTAGCCATTATAGCTCTAAAACCAGTTGAGCTGTAAGCAGGTAATAAAGTTATGAATGCAAATCTTCTTCTTAATGCATAATCCAGCTGAACCAATCCACGGTCTGCGGTGTTCATTGTTCCAATAATATATAAATTCTTTGGAACTCCAAACTGAATGTTATTATATTTCAGAGTAATCTTTTCACCACGATGATCTTTTTCAATTAGGCTAAATGCTTCACCAAGTATCTTAGACATATTGCCACGGTTAATCTCATCAATTACCATGAAATATTCCTTAGTTGGATCAACTTCAGCTTTCTTACAAAATGTGTAAAATGGGCCAGCCTCGAATTTAAATGTTCCATCGGATTGTGGACGAAGCCCCATCACAAAATCTTCATATGTATAACTCTGGTGAAACTGAACCTGCATCAGCCGACTGTCATCTTTATATCCCATTTTCATATAAGCAAGTCTTTTAGCTGTGTAAGTTTTACCAACACCAGGTGCACCTTGAAGAATTATATTTTGCTTATACTGTAGAATACTAAGTAACTTGTCAGCATTATCTTTATCTTCGCTAAAGACTTCTCTGTCAAAGTCAGCTTTAGTATACCTTCGTATATTTGTATTTGAATCTTCATTTCGAGACATTTTTGTTAATGTCTCTCCATCAAAGAAATTAAGGGTTGTATCATCCATTGCTTTTTTATTCCTCTTCTGTAAATGAAGTCATTACATGCTTAGTAGATTCTGGAGTTGAATAAACCCATTCATCAATGTGATCTGTCTTATTTTTATATTCAAAATTGCAAAGATCAACTGGAATCTGTTCTGCCTTATCAGAAAGTATCAGCAGTCTAATCTTCATTTTATTTTCGTTGATATTTATAATCTTAGCTTTAACTGTATCACCAACTTCAAACTTTTCATCTGTGAGATCAGCTAATCCGCTAAGATTTTGAGATAATCTCAAGAAAATACCATAATCCTGTATGTTAATAACAGTTGCAACAACCTCTTGATCAATCTCAAACTGTGAGGCTTCTTCTTTCCAAGTCCCCAACAACTCTTTATGAGACAACACTATTTTTCCATTGTCATTTGTTTTAACAACCACAAGTAATTTCTTTAGGTTTTTACTATTTTCTACAAGATCAAAAGTGTTTACAACACTAATATATTCGATTGGAAGTAATGCCGTTATACCACAGCCTATGTCACAGAAAATTCCATAATCTGTAACGTTTACTACTCGTGCTATAATTACATCACCAGGTATCAACTTACTAATGTAATTGTCATAGCACTCTTTCTGTAATTCTTTACGGGAACAAACTGCTTTTATTCTACCACCAGCAGATACTTCATAACTTTTTACAGTAACTTTAATATGTTTATTAGTTTTAAAAGTAGCAGCTCTTGGTTTTGTGCTTTTTCTTTCAATTAAACTTAACTCCAACTCATCTTTCGGAATAACCCCATAGGCTGTATTTCCTAAATCAATAATAAGTTCTTCTTTTTCATCATCGTAACTTACAACTTTAGTCTCTATTACTTCATTATTTTCAATGATCTCATCAAAATCTTTAGCTGTAAAGTTATATTTTCTATGACTATCTGTATAATATTCTGGATAATATCTTTCATCTACTGCTTTATGAATTGTACTATCCATTTTATCATTTGTTATGGATTGCATTCTTAATAATTCCTCCGCCATCTTAATGATTTATCATGATTAGTTTTTAACTTATGCTGCTTTTTAATCTTAATGTCTAGTATCATCTAAACTCTATCTGATCTCAGATGACTTTGATGGAATTTTATTATTTTCATCAGCTGAACTACTTGTTGATGTAGCATCAGTTGAACTTTCAGGTGAATCTTCAATAGTATTGAAGATTCTATCAAAAAATTTATCAAGTGGAGTTTTTATTTCCAAAGTTCCATCAGATAAAACAATTGTTTGGACTTCAGGGAAATTAAATATTCTATCCACATTATCAAATGTCCCGACACCGCCAGTTATGTATAAGCTTGTTCCATTTAAATCATATATTCCCTTTTTAAATTCATCAGACTTACGATCAGTACCCATCGTGCCTCCAATGAATAGTCCTTTCAAATTTGTTTTAGTAATAGAATTTAATAAATCAAAATTCCCCAATAAAGCTAATGTAAATTTATTAGAATCATTACCTATCAAACTGTATACCTTTGTACTTGCATTGTTTTCATCTATATCATTAGGTATACCTGCTAAAATAATTGTATCGTTTAAAGATTCATTGTAATTATCTTCTAATTCCTTAAGCTTATTTACACTTGAATCTATTCCTCTATCTGCCTCGGTAATTAAACCATTTCCGTAGTTCTTTTTAATGAATTCTTCTGTACTTAATCCTTCATTATGTAATTCAACAGAATCATTAGTTATATCAGTTGCTTTACTCTGACTAACACTACCCTGCTCATCGTCTGTATTATAAATATAATATGTTGGAGCAATTTCACTTAGTTGATTAAGTATTCTAATCGAGTTGTCTACATTTCCATCATCGTCTGCAAATCCACCAGTTACGACTATAACATCTGGATCAGCTTTCTCAACAACCCATTTAACGTTTAGATTAGTATTATGTAAGTCTGATATATGAGTTATTTTATACCCAGTAAACGATGATGGTAAATTAGCTTCCTCGCATATGTAATTTATATTAATCAATAAATTATTCTGCGTCCAAACCAATATTACTATGATTAATACCAATAATAGTTTCGGAAATACTTTTCCAAACCAGCCACCATCAATGGCCGAATGTCCCATCTTCTTATGTCTTAAGTGTGCCATGTTAATCAACCTTTAAGAATAAATTTTTATAACTAATTTTCCATTTAAAATAGGCTTTCTAAAAGGTTTATTTTAATTATTCTTGCAAAATACATCAGCCCATTGTTTGTTGCCGTGTAATTTATCATTGTATACTTCAACAGCCACAAACATCGAAGTTGTATCATACATAGCATCATGATATGCTTCAGCATCAATTCCAAACAGTCTTGAAGTAAACCTAGCTACCTTGTTTGTATCAATGTTCATATATCTTACAAGTTCTTCAAGCTTAGGATTTTTAATCTTACCATAAATCTGAGCTTTTACTATTGGCTTAAAATAAGTCATTGTATCAAACTGCTGTGTAGGTGTAAATATTGCATTGCATCTAAAAAATTCAGCAGTCAAAAACTTAACATCAAACTTAATATTATGAGCTATAAGCATAGCCCCTTCCATTTCATTATAAATTTCAGATGCATAGTCATCAAACCTTTTTCCGCCTGATGCCTTATGATAAAATTCTGCATCCCTACCAGTTACCTTTGCTGCCCCTTCTTCTACAGAGTCAATATCAAAGAAATAATTTTTAGCCTTAATTGACTGATCATCATTAAGAATTATCATTGCTAACTGGCCAATCTGTCCAGGTTCAAGTCCAGAAGTTTCTGTGTCAAAATAAATCTGCTTCATTATTTTCTAAGTCCTTTCAAAATCAAAACAGTGGCCATTTTATAGATGACCACTGTTTTTGTCTTTTAAATATGCTTTAAACAATAGTGTTTACTTTCCACTGTTATAAAGCTTATTACTAACAAAAGTTGCGAAACCTCTTATTGCCAACTCAGTAGATGGCTCGCTTGTTTCAAACTCATTGATGTAATACTGAAGTGCATCTAGGTTAACTTTCATCATAACAGATATTTCAGTACTTCCACCAAATAGCATCTTATGGATTCTCATGATTCCATACAATACTTGATAAGGTTTCATGTCAGCCATATAGAATGTATTATCACCGACTCTTATTACACTGGCATTTTCACCAACATCGCTTTCATTTGTTGAAAGTATCTTCTTAGATTCTCCGGTAACATTGCCAAATCTAATGTTTGCTATATTTACACCACCATCAGATGCAATTCCAAGTTCCCTCTGTATAAATCCATTTACATCATCCATAGATTTTACTTCACATAGATCATATCTTGACTTAATAGCAGCTACACCAGTCATAATCTGATCATTTGTCTTTAAAGAGTTCTTTGTAATTGATACACTGTTAAGCAAATCACCCTTCAAAGCTGCCATACCTTCATGCTCTGGCATATCAGGCCCATCATAGAATGGCTTATTAACCAACTTAATTGATTCCTCTGCAAATGAGAAATTCTCAAATACCTGATTTTCTTGACCTACTGCATAAATGTAAACCCAAAGATCATCTTCCCTAATCCCAAGCGTATTACAAATGTCATGAACTACTGTAATAGCTGCTGGAACATCATTCAACTCAGTTACAACATACTTTGTACCATTAATTCTAGGGAATCTTCTGTTCTCTTCATTGTATGGCTGAATTAAACTGTTTACCTTACTTAAGTCAGTTCTTCTCAGCATTGAAAGAGCATCTCCGAATCCTTCATTGATTGCTACAGCTAATACTGCATCAATCATCTTACAACATAGCTGCTCATAACTAATATCCTTGACTTCTCTGTTAATTGCAAAAGATACATCATTATTACCGATGTATTTAACAGTTATAAACTTGTATCTTACTTCATTATGATCGAGCCAAATCAAATTGTCTATCTCAGACATACTTGATACAAGTAGATAATCATAGTCTACATCTTCTTTATTTTCAGATGAACTAGATTCTGATTCAGCATCATCGAATCCCTCGATCTTAACATTATCAGATGATCCAAAATCATCAGAGTTATCATCTTTATTATTTGTGCTATCTGATTCAGATTCAGATGATCCAAAATCAACAATTTGTTCATTCTGCTCATCAGAACCGCTCTGAAATGCTCCGCTTGTACCTTCAACCTCAGAAGTTTCTTGAACCTCTTTGCTTGGATCTTTTCCAAGTTTCTTACACTTAAAAATGATATCCGGGAAGTGACTAAACAGTATTCTAAGTTTATTAAGAATCTCGTCTTCGTTCATGTCGCCAAAATCAAAGTCATAATCATGATTATCCATGATTATATCTCTTCTTTCAGCTGGCTGAACCAATCTAAAAATGTTTCCTCCGAATATATACTGCTGAGCTTCAAGTCTCTTAATCTTATACAATTCCATCAATGCATGGCCAACAAACCTGTGTATCTCTGGATCATTGATAAGTTCTGTACCAATGATTGCTAAGTAAGTTCTAGGTGCCTCAGGATCATCAGTAATTTCAGCAAGTAACTCTCTTGCCTTACGTTCATCAGCACCTTCCATGTTATTGATCTTCTTAATATCTTCTTCGATCTGCTTCTTTAAGTTCTTATTTTCTTCTTGAGCTTCAGCAAGCTTGTTAGTAAGATCTTCAATCTGAACAACATATCCGCTTACATTTACTTTAGCACCACCAGACTTCTTTGCTTCATCAAGCTTATTCTTTAAGTCAGAATTTTCAGTTTCCAATGTTGCCTTAGCAGATTCAATTTCAGAAATTGTGTCATGAAGTTTACTCATTTCAATTTCAAGGCTACTCACTTTACCCTGAAGTTCATCTGCTTTTGTTGTCTGTTCAGCAAGTTTCTTTTCAGTCTCTGGATCAACCTTGCTTGTTGTGCTTGCAGTTTTCTCAAGTTCTTCATACTTAGCTTTAACTTTACTAAGTTCTTCACTTGCTGAATTAAACTTCTCTTCGGTATCTTCTAACTTGCCTTGAAGTTCAATTATTTTTGCATCTGATTCTTCAATTTTCTTTGTATATTCAGATGACTTAATAGCTTCTGCTTCCAACTGCTTAGTTACTTCTTCAACTTCAGCAGTTAATCTCTGAACTTCATTTTCCATTTCAGATGTATCTGCTGTATCCGTTGAGTTACTAATTTTATCAATCAGTTCAAAAATTGTATCCTGCTGAACATCTACACCACTCACAGCTCTAATTCCAGAAATAAGAGCCGTTCTATTAGACTTTAATAGTGAAGATGCTATACTAAAGAAAGCATTCTTAATTTTATCAGGATCAACATCAAGCCCTTTAGCAACTGAAACAAGATCATCCTTTGAAAATGTATCTTTAGAAATGTCTCTGATTACTCTATCTTGATCACTTGTAATTTCTGTAGACTTATCAAGATCAATCTCACAAACCTTAATAAACTTATCTTCGTCTGCAATATAAACAAACACATCTGTCAGATTTCCACTAGTTACCATAACAGCTGCAAGGTTGTTATCAATAACTATCTGTTTAATCCCAGGAGTAACCCAATTCTTCTCATTGAATATTCCCGGTGTATAAAGCTTAATACCAAACTTGTTTTTGATCACCCAGTCAAGATCTGAATTTCTCATTCTCTTAACATCGGGATCTCTTCTCTTATTATAGCCGAAGTCTTCAACCATATCGTCTACAATATATTCATTGAGAAGCTGTTTATCTTCCTTAATTTCATTAATATGCAAGTCAAATGTTTCTTTTAAATCCTTGGGATCAAACATATCTGAATCTTCCTCCAATTACTATGTTCTTTAACTTCTTAATGTTATTAATTTATGTCAGATTCATGAGACTTAAGCTCTTCTTCTTCAGGAATACTTTCATTAATGTTATCTGTCTTTGTTTCTTCAGTAGCTTTGTCATCTCCAGCAATTTCACTAGTTGGTTCCTCTGCTGTTGGTTCCTCTGCTGTTTCGAAATGTTTTGCTACTTCATCAGCATTATCAAACTTATTCTTATCTTCAGTGGTATCATTCTTTGTAACTTCATTACTCTTATCAATATAGTTCTTGAAATTTTTACCAAGTTTTTCACATTCCTTAGCTGCTTCTTTTGAACCCTGAATGACCTTATCACCAAGGTTGTCTCCAAACTTCTTAACCTGATTAATTCCAAGCTTCACATCGTCACTGTATTTCTTTCTGAGGATTTCCTTAGCTTTTCTAACTTCTTCATCTGTGTAATCTCTGTTTCCTTCATTAAGATGATTGTTGTCATATTCATCTTCCCAGTCTTCCTTAGCCTTTTCATATGTTTCATCTCTATCAACTTCAGCATCTTCTGCTTTAGTCTGTGCTTCTTCTTGCTCCACATCATAACCATCATAATCCGGGTCATAATCATCTGGGTCATAATCATCTGGGTCATAATCATCATCATGTACTTTAGTTAAAATTGGCTTTGGCCCAAAAAATATATAAGCTAAAGCTGCTGCTGTAACTCCGCCAATCAATACTCCTAAACCCTTCACAATGTTTTTCATAGTCTTTTGTTCTCCTTATAAATTAATAATACTTTTCTAGGTTGTTTAAAGCTGATATAACAGCTTTTTTATAAGTCTTCTGTTTATCCACAACGTTTCCATTTTTACTATAAACTGTAAACACAGCTGGAGCATTTGGCATACCATGAATGATTGTTATCTCTCTTCTATGATATGTTAAATGTATTCTGTCATAAGACTTACCGTAAACTGAACTGCCAAAATTCTGAAAGCTGATCTTCAATGCTGCTGTGTCAGTTGGAATATATGTCTTCTTATCATATTCTCCAGCTTCTTCGTATTTCTTATTTTGTTCGTCTACTTCTTTGTAAGCTTCATTACAATACTTCAGAAAATCAGCTTCTCTTTTTAAACATTCTGGAATATCTACGAAATGATCACCCCATCCAATAGACTGAAGAAATTTTTCAGCATCTTCATTACTAATGAATGTCCCACCAATGACATATCCGTCATTCTCAGCTTTTGCTGTTAAAACTTTATTCTCACCACAATCTCTTAAATCATTTAAACTAATCATCTTAAAATCCTCCGGTTAAAAAATAGGTCAATTTAAAAATTAAAACTACTTTTTATTATTAGTATGCTAATTAATACTCCCAAACATTCACCCCATATATTTTACCATCGGAATTTACGTGGAATTCATATAAATATAACAGTTTATATCCACTGTAATTCATCTTTGCATTTGCCATTATTACTGTATCACCAGTGGATGAATTTTCTGGATATGTAAAATCAATAGCTAGATTGCTTACTGCTGATGGCTTATCTATATAACCATTTTGACATATGACTCCATAAGCACTATATGCTTGATCAGTAAACAAATAATCAAACTGACTTAAATCATATGCTCCGTAACTGCACCCAATGATCTTAAACATTAAGTTTCTACATTCATCACTACTTGTGTCCTCTAAATTAGTTACTACAGTACTACTAGAATTATCAGATGCTTTAACAAAATATATTGATGTTGAAACACAAATTATCAAAGTAATAATAACAATCATTATCTTATTAAAAATACTCTTCATGTTGATACCTCAATATATCATATGTGAATACTTTATGTATCCTGTAAACTTATCATCCTTGTTCATCTGAAATCTATACATACTGTTATTTGTTTCAATATATACAGACCCATTAAAGAAATAACTGTTTTTAACTTCTGCATCTGTTTCTATATCAGTATCATCTATGTCTATTGGATCATCTGAACTTCCCTTTATGCAATCTAAAAGTTTATTTACTGTGTTTTGCTGATCAGATGAACTTATTGATGGTGTTCTACTTTCTGCAGTATGATCTACTTTTTTATTTGTATTCACAGTGCATCCAGATATACAAAAACATATTAAGATTAAACCCAAAAATCTAAGTACTTTTCTTTTCATTTATTTTTCCTCATAAATTATATATTTATTACAGCCAAATACCAACTGTTCATTATTTCCGTCATACCCGTCTGCTAAAATCAATACCCAGCTTACATTTTCACCTTGAGAGTTTGCATAATCCCTATATGCACTTCCAAAAGTTTCTTCTGCTGCTGAATCTGCACTCTGGATGAGATCTTCTCCACCATCCATGATTAAACTACAAACTATGTAGTCAGATCTTTGATAGAACCCAGAACTTACAACATCCCTAACAAACTCTTCTTTTGTTCCTGGTATCATGCCATTTTCTTGAAGTTTATTAGCTATGCTATACAAACCGGCATAGGAAACTTCCATATATCCATATGCATCATTATCTGCAAACTCAGTTACGTCATACTGTAATGATGAACCATCTGCTATTGCAAGTTTAGAATATTCTTTCTCTGTTTGTGACTCTTCAGTTTGGCTTACTTTCGTATTCTCATCAGTTTGTAAATCATTTGGATCGTTCATCATCAACTCAGTCATATCTATATCAATATCTTCGCCGTTTGTATAATCTGTTATGATGTAATCCTTGCATCCATAGATGTTACAAACTCTCTTTTCATCAGCCGACTCATAAGTATTATTGCATCTTAAACTTATACTCCAAGTTACTGGTTCATTATTATAACGCTTCTTAATGATTTCATAGTATCTATTACCAGTACCTTCAAGCATACCATCAACAGTTGAATCAAATTGAGCATTAGCTAATTCCTCTTGATTTACATCATCTTGCTCTGTCTGTAAAATACTATCATTTGTAAGTTCACAGTTTATTGTTGCACTATTTGGTTTATAAAGTCTAATAATTGCATTAATCAGTTCTGTAGATGTATATGGAGATTCAATCTGTGCTACTTCAGCATTTAAACCCTTATATGTATAATAGTTATAAACTACATCATCCCCGCTTGTTAAATACTTTACACTATCAATAGGGTTTACAATGTGTATTTCACCTAAATTATCAGTTACTTCTTCAACTGGATTGTTTTGCTGCTCATTTTCTGATGTTGATTCTGTACTCTCTGTTTTATCAACATTACTACCATGAGTTACATCTGATTTATCAACTACTGATGGATTATAACTTCCCGTTGATGATTTGCTTCCACAAGCTGTCATAATTAAAGCTGTACTTATTAAAATAATTAGTAATGTCTTCTTTTTCATTCTTAGTCCTCTGTTTCTGCTGTTGCACTTTCTTCTTCAGTATCTAAGACACCAGCCATATGTCCATATCCTTCTGCATTATTATCTGAATCATCTTTACTGTCTTTATTAAACTCAGTGGCCAAAAATTTACCACTATTTGTATTAAAATATACATCTATTGTTACATTGTTGTCAGAATCAATATAAATATCTATATTGGCATCTGTACTGCTTGTTGCTTCATAATATGAAGTTCCATTATCATCTGTAAGCTCAATATAATGCAAACCATCTTCGTAAAAGCTTGACTTCTCAAAGAATTTATATGCATTTGAATTAACTATGATGCCTTTATTATCACCAAATGCATCTTGTTTAGAACTAACAGCTATTTCCTCTTGTTTGTATAAATCCTTATGCTCATGTGCTTCAGCTACTTTATTAGCGCTTGATGCACCACAAGCACACAGACTAATTGATACTGTCAAAACTGCTAAAACTATATGAACTCTACTTCTCATAACTGTCTCCGTCTAAATCAACCGTCCCTAAGTGAATACACTTTGCTTTCCCACTCTTTATAATTGTCATATGGAATATTTAATTCTGATGCACTCATTTTATTTTTCACTGAGTAGCCAAACACTGCAAATGAAACTCCAAGGTCAAGCCCACCGCCACCACCGGTGTCACATATAAGAGCCATTCCTGCTGAACAAGGTATAATTGATCCATATGGCATCTCATTTTTTCTATTTGTGTCTTGAGCAGCCATTACATAAGGTCCTACCATCACAAACCCGTCTGATCTTACCCACACATCTTTTGATGTATAGGCATATCCCTTGCCTGCTCCTGTATTTGCATCAACACAATTAAGCATTGCAGCAAGTCTAGCTGTTTCTTGATCTGCCTCAGACCATCCGCTATGCTTTATGGCTGCATTATAGCTATATTTATGTCCGCTTGGATTAGCATTGGCTTCATAGAATGAGTCTCCGCTAGATCCTCCGGCTGGACTTGTTAGTGATCTACCAGTAATAGCGCTAACTGCATTACCATCCCAATTAGAACCGTTCATCCACTTACCTTTTTTATTCTTAGTCCAATCTTCATGTGCTTTCCAGAAATTTGTGTCATATTCCTTAGTTTGAGCATTTGAATGTGCCAAATAAACAGCTGCTTCCTCTTCTGATTTTGGTTCTTTTCCATTAAGGTTAATTGTTTTTGAAGATGCATCATTAGATGAGCTATTATTTACTTGATGCCCACCACCACTTGTTCCACCAGCATGTCCTGCTGTATAATTGTCTCTCCAGAAACAAATTACATGCTGTTGATCTGCTCCATTTGAATGTGCTGCAATTTCACTAAATGTCTTTGGTGAATTATAAAACATAGATAACTTATCATTATCTGAGCTTGATATCAAATAATACTTGTCTCCACTTTTCCTTGCAAGTACCATTTTATGTTCACCATCTGTATGATGCCAGTCCCAATAACCTATTGTACAGAACAAAACCATTCCACCTTTTTCAAGTGTTTCATCAATGGCATTTTTTGAATCTTTGAATCCATTGTGGTATTCTGCATGTATTCCATAAGAACCTAAATTAGAATTAATCTGGCTAGCCATTGCTGACCAGTTCATACCACCACTTACATAGCCAGAATTACTTGAACCAGTCAAGCGTGAACCATTCCAAGTATTCCCTGTGTAATCAGCCAAACCCCATGGCCCTATGTTTTTATTCATTAAGTTGCTTATTATAATAGAAGTAGCATACCAAGGACAACCGACTCTTCCAAAGTTAGACCCACCAACTGTTGTAGCACTATTAAACCTGGTACCATTTTTCTCTACATTATATTCACAAGATTCTCCACTCTGATGATAGAAATACCAACTGTATCCATCGTTTGTACTTACTATACAACCATCATTTTGTCCAGATACAACATTACTTTGAACTGTTGGTTTATTACCTTTAATAGCTACTCCAGTACCATTACCTGCTAACAAACCTTTTATTCTATTATATGTAGCTCCACCTTTTTCGGCTTGTTGAATGGCGTCATTATGACAATTATCTGTATGACCAAATGAGTTTCCAAAGTTTGCAGGTGTTAATACATAGAATTTAGTACCACTATCAGTCTCTTTATAGCTATAAATTACCATGTAATGGCCACCGCCACTGCCATACCATTCCCATGGAGTTTTAGTCCCACTAACAGCAACCCAGTAAACTCCGTTATCATCTAGTATGTCTTTTAACTCCTGTTCGCTTGGTAATGAATCATAAGCTTGTGTTCGTATTCCGTCACTTCCATAAGTATTCTGTAGTAGTTCGGCTACTTTATGCTTATTAGAACTCATTCCACCTGCTTCATAAGTTCCTACGCCATTCTTAGCTGTTGTTAATGTTGTATAATACAAACCAGATCTGCTATCTTGATAAATTGTACCACCAAGAGCATCTCTAATTATATCAAGTGGAGTAATTTCTCTACCAAGTACATTACTTACTGCAATAGCCAATGAATATATGCTGCATCCTCTCCAAGCCATTCCTTGGTCTTGTGAAATACTTACTCCAGTAGTTATATGAGTTACATATGTTTTTCCTGAATTTGAAGTAGCTCCATTGCTACCAGTTGATGCTACACCTGTAGAAGTTGCTGCCTTAGTAGATGCAGATATTGCAGCTGTATCAACAGAACCAGTCCCCTTAGATCCTTCTGTTATAATACGATATATACCCCTCATGTCTGACCTAGCATCAGCCTTTGAATAAATAATTCCAACCCCATTTGTTGAAGCATTTATTATAAACCCATTACCTACGTATAATGCTACATGGTTAGGATATATTATTAAATCACCCGGATATGCCTTAGTTAAATCTTTTCCTATGTATTTAGCAGCATTAGCCTGTGAGTCACTATTATGCTGAAGGCTATATCCAAATTTCTGATACACAAGCATTGTAAAACCAGAACAATCTACACCAGATTGTGCTCTAGGATCACATCTTACAAGTGTAGTTCCACCATATATATAGTTACAATCAATAAACTGAGATGCATACTGCACAACATCAAGTCCAGTATACCCATTTGCATCTTTTGGCAGTGAGTTTCTGTCAATGACATTAGCAAAGTTTACGTCAAAACTATATGGTCTTAATGTAAACTGAGAATTTACACCATATGACTTTATGTTTGTTGTCATGACATCATTGCTATGATTTTTATTATAAGTATCCTTTATAGCCCCAAGTTCTCCAGCTGATTTTGAATTTACAGTTGTACCCTGTGATGCTGTAGCAGCTGAAGCATTTGAAGTAACAGACAAATCGTTAGTATATGAAAATACATTGTTCGAACCTATTTCATTTCCTATATTTGAATGGTTTAACAGGACAAATCTTCCTGTATTTCCCACTTGTGGATCTTGAATATTCCAATGACAATTCTCAGTTCTCTGATGATACCAATACCAACTTGAACCATCTGATAATGTAATTATATTAGGCCCTACAGCATTTCCCTTTTGGTATGCCTCAGAAGTAGCCTCGTTATTTGTATTATCATTGTCATCTAAAAGATCATTTAAAGATCTTCCAAAATCCCATTGTTTTTCCCACTCCCAACCTTTAACATACTTATGTACTCCACGACACTTAAAGGCTAAACTATCATCATCTGCATTTTTACAAGAATCACAATTAGGATTACGACCGCCAACTTTATAATCAGCAAGCAAAGTCTTTAGATCTGACATTAAGTCATTGTCACTCATTGTTGTACGATCACCAGTACCTGATATTTTAAATCCAGTTTCTTTGCAAGCAAGCCTATAAGTGTTTAGCATCCTTGAACTATATTTATTATTTTGATTCAATACGTATATTAAAATATCATCAATTTGACGCCCCAAACCACCATTTATCTTTACATTATCAGCAGTAGATGCATAATCATCAAGGTTTTGATTCAGATTGAAATGTATTGTACCAGCTTCATCATAATAATATAGAGCTGTACTAAATGTACCACCAGATGTACCACCAGATGTAACAGTACCATCAGTATTTACAACTGTAGTATCTGTAGTTGAACCTGTACTGAACTCAGGCCCATCCCCTGGTGTCTCTGGCACTTGAACTGCACTATCTTTAGATGTTTCAGAAGAACTTTCATCAGATGTTTCAGAAGAACTAGACGTTTCATCAGATGTTTCAGAAGAACTAGACGTTTCATCAGATGTTTCAGAAGAACTAGACGTTTCGTCACTGCTTTCATTTGATACTTCACCATCTATTCCTTCACTACCATCATCTACAGTGATTTCTCCATCTTTTCCAGTGTATATATTCTTATCTTCAGCTTTTCCTTCATCATGTGTAAACCCACTATATGTTTCAGAAGCAGCTACAAGGTTACTCATTAAAGTTGCACCATTCTTTGGAAGTGCCTCTTCAGCTATTAAATAAAAATTTGTAAAATACTCAGGTCCAAATATTAATTCATAAGTACTAACATTATCATCCTTATAATCTCCGGTACACTGTACATAGCAAATGCAATCCTTATCGCTGTCTAATAACCAGCTCAATACACCACCCATATTACTGACAGCTGACCCTAAGTAACTAACTATGATTGTTATTATCAATAAAAAAGCAAGTATTTGTGTCCTTGAGATTAAACATATAATGTCTACGCGTTTCGCTATTTTTAATTTTATTTTTCTTGATGCAGAAAATATAGATGTTATCAATCCTATTAAGGCTGTATATAAACTAGTGATCCAAGAAGCCAAATTTAGCCCACGCTTACTCTTATATGTATTGTAGTCTCCACCACTTTTCTTTATTTTATGAATTTTTATTAAATCAACTATAGTCAATGCCACAAGAATTGCAGCAATTGCAGTAGCTATTATCAAAAATGCTTGAAGTGAATTAGACATGTTCTTGTACCTTTATGAATAAAATACTAAACTAATTTATTCTGTATTTAAAACATGCAATATATTAAGTTTATAATAAAATAAAAAGCCTTAGGAATACTCCTAGGCTTTAATCTTAAAATCTCTATCATAGCGGTAATGAGAATTGAACTCATGACTTTGCCGTGAAGGGGCAACGACTTAACCACTTGTCTATACCGCCAAGATGCAACCACACTGTGATAGTTGCACTTTATTTATTTACTGATCTTATCAGCTATTGAACTGCTTGTATAACTGTCTGGCTTGACCACACAATCATAACCCATGCTATGAATCCACCCAACTAAACTCGGAATTAAATCTTTAGTTTTACCTATTGAACTTGTGCCAGCGTCAACATGTATAGCAAAATTTGTATTTAAGATCAATTCTGAATACTTTGGATCATTCTCTATTTTCTGCAGTAAGTTATTTGCTAGTTTAAGACTCTCATTAGTTTCATAGTTTAATTTCATTCTTACATCTTGTATACGATCTATATGGGTGACCTCATAAAAATAAATTCCGCCATGACCAACACAACGCATTGCTAATACTTTAACTACTTTAGTATAGCTAAAATTTTGACTGTCAGTACCAACTGTTAATTCAAATTCTGAACCAAGATCCTTATTGTTATTATAAAAGTTCAGCAATATTTCAAGTATTCTATTATCATCTACCTGCCCATATGTTGGGCTTATCATGCTCATTTTAGTTCACCTTTTTAATCCCTTTGTCCATAAACAATAAATCGTCCTTCTTTACTGAAAATGCATCTCCCCACTTTTTAGCTAACTCTCTTGTGTCAAATCCGTGGTTCACTATCACTGCAAGTCCATGAGGAGTTTCATGCCTGTCAATAACATCCTCCTCTAAGATAATGTCAGGATGTTTCAATGTCTGCAATTCTCTTAATCTTGATAATTCTTTCTTCACATCTTTAATAAACTCATTTTGTGAGTCTTTATCTTCGTTATCGAAGTCTAATAACCATTTCTTTTCAGCTGCACACTCTTTTCTAGCAGCTACTCCAGCTAAAAAAGGTTCTATGCTATCAAGATGTAATCCATCTTCTATAATAAGTGAAGCTAAAAAATTCTTATAAACTAATGATTCATCCCTAGCATTTACTGACCTATAAAGTCTACTCATTTCGCCAATTATGCCATGATTAACAAAGTCATTAAATCTTTTATGTATGCTATCATAATTACTATCATATCCTACAAAGCTATATCGGCGTTCATGAAAGTTTTCAAGTTCTTTGTTGTCCTTATTACGGGATATAAACAAATAAACCCTTATCTTATCATCTTCAGTATGCTTATTGCTATTCCATCTATAGTTTTTCATCTTAATTATTATTCTATACTATATTCTTCAGGCTATTATTACATTAAGAAGTGAAATCACTGCTCAACAAGTTACCATATGTCTTCATCATGTAATCTACCAGTTTATAACTGATAAGGCTGCAATGGGAATCGAACCCATCCGTCAGGTTTTGCAGACCCGACTGACCGCCAGATCATACAGCCGTTATGCAGACCCAAGAGAATTGAACTCTTATTAATTTTAATTTTAACACCCATGTGAACTCTTGTTAACTACAATTTTAAAATTTTCTTGAATTATAAATTATCTTGCAATTTAATGCATCCCTGATCAGATATAGTGTACTGTACACTTCTCATTGTCCTTTCGACAGCGCCTGTCCGATCCGAATGAAATCATTCAGTTCTTTGTCTGCAGATTCACTGACCCTGTCGCTTTATACTGATAATAAGACGGAACTGCCCATTTCTCTCTTGCTGTCTGCCAAATGGCAGGATCATCGACAACATACAGGGTGTAAGTGCAGTGGAACGCCAGAGTAGTGGCGAGCAGGTCTTCTACTGTCCCGGCAGCAGTCTGATAGGCACTCTCATCATTCATGGTGTCCGACTTCAGCAGGTAGATATCACAGGATAGATTAATGTCCTGATCATCCAGCAGCTGGTCAACAGTCAGCAACTCTGAATAATCTTCGCCCCGCATATCGCTGACGCTCGCGATGACATCTCCTACAGGCAGACCTGCGTCTGTCAGACTGTTGCAGATATATTCCTCACACAATGATTCCGCGATTACGCAGTAATAGTTGTCAACAGCGGATGTCGCCGGATGATTTGTGTCACCATAGATATAAACCTCATGCAGGTAACGGCCGTTATTGCCCTCACATGTGAATGCCTCGTAGTCACCGTTCTCCACGAAGTCGAATTCCGCGTGATCATCCCACTGAGACTGATAATGTATCCCCACGAAACGGAATTCATGTGAGGGATACTTGCTCTTCAGATAATCCTTCGCGTAGCGAAACTGCTCCAGCGTGTAATATTGGCTTGGCGTCAACTTCCCTTCCCGGATCTGGTCCGCCGAATAATACTTGCTCGTGAAGAGTTCAATCTCCTCATCTGTCAGCTGTACATTCTCCTGCATCCCTGCACCTCCTGCTGCCGTACTGTTACCAATTTTCAAGGATTCATGTGGCGACTCCGCTTCTGTGCCAACAGTTCCATAGCCCGCCTTCTGTCCCAATGAACTTTCCCTCATTCCACATCCCGCCGTCACTGCAGCAAGAGACAGCAACAATGGCAGGAACAGATATATTCTGAACATTCTCAACTCAATACCCATTGCTATCTGACACCTATCACTAAGAAGAAACGTTGAACAACAGAATCTACATCTCACCCGTTTGAATCCTCTTCTGCAATCTGAATTGCCTTGAGCTCAGCGTCTCTGTAATTGATCATGATACGCTCAACTGTATATGCAATCCTGCAGATCTCAGCAGCCTGCAAAGAGATTTTGTCACGCGTGATTTCAGCCTTATTCATGAATCCATCTGCATTCTCTCCCTGCCAGTTCTGGCTGATCGTACCCAGCACCTCATCTTAAATATTGCTTTTTCTATCTATGTCCATTTTATTTGTTACAGCGCTTATTTCGGATTCTAAGTCTATATTACTTAATTTAGTGTTTCTATTTAATTCCTCACAACATAAACCATTTGCTGAAATTATCATGTCATTAACTTTATTTTGTGTATCAGCATCTAGATTTACATATTCACCTAGTGACTTCAGTATAGTTGAAATGTATAATGAGTTAAACCTATTTAAGAATTTGTCATACCCCTGCTTCTTTAATTCTTTTAAGCTATATACTAATGCACTTATATTCTGCCCTATACTCAAAGTTTCAGCATATTTTGAAAGTATTTGTAATCTATTATCAAAGTCATTATACTCAATTTCTCTTTGCTTATTTAATAAATCATTGGCTTCATCATCATTTATTATACTTGAGTACTTTAAAGTTGATCTAAATATATCATTTTTATGTTTCTTCCAATCATCTGGATGAAACTCAACTTTAACTGTATGTGCGGATATAATTATATTATGATCAATTTCTGAAAATAGATTACTTATATTATCAATCCATTTTAAATCCTGTTTTCTAGCCTTCTCTATGCTTTTAGCACTATCACTATCAAGATCAATACTGCAAGTTTTTGGATTAGAACAAACTATTATCATCTTTAACTTATCACATCCACTAAATGTATTCAACTTATCTATGCTCTTATTTTTTATTCCCTCAAAACTATTATAATATGATAAGTCAACAATTTCAAGATTTGAGCATCCACTAAACATCTCGTTTGCTCTAAAATCTCTTACTTGATTTACTAGATTTCTTGTAGTTGCTTGCAAATGACATTGTTTAAGATTAGTACATCCAGCAAACATTCTTGATACGTTTCCGTCAAATCCGAAAGCATAAATAGATTCTATAGTTGTATTATTCATAAATAAATATGGATTAACACAATTTCTACTGTTATATATAAATCCTCTGTAGTCTATATTAACAAGTTTTTTACAATTTGCATCTGCCATGTATGGCACTACACATGCAAAAGCTCCAAATTTATTTACCAGGTCTTGTGAATATGTTCTTAAGTCCCACGGAATCACAGTTGTTAAATTATTCCAATTATTTAGATATATACCAATATCTCTATTATCTCCACACCAATAGAGATTATTCATATCTAATATCTTGTTTGGAAAATTATATAAACATAATCCCTTTTCGACAAGAACATAATCCCCAGAAACACATATGTCAACTGAGTTATTCTCCTGGTTTAGTCTGACCTCTAAATTACTTGCATAATTAGTTACTGCATGCACACAAAATCTTAATGCAGAATTTGTAATCCATTGTATATTATTTTCATACACAAAGTTATTAAGATCCTGAGATATCTTATTTACAGTTTTTTGGTTTAAAATCGTATAATTCATGCTTATTAATTATTCACCTACGTAAATTAAGCTTTCAATATATGCTCTATCTTCATTCTTAATTATTGGCATATTCATATCCAAACACCACTTTGATCTCTCAATGTTATTTATTTTAGTAATCTTCTTTATACAAGCAGTTCCTATCTTTTTATATGTTTCAAATTCATTATCAAAATTTATGCCATAATCATTAAGTAACATCTGCTTAATATCTGTTGTATTCTTTTTAAATAATTGTTTATGTGAATAATGAGCTCTACCAACCATTTCAATGGCATTTCTTATTGCATCTTGTTGCCTCCAATAAACTAAATTTGCTACTTCTTCTTTTGGAATGTTAAAACATCTAGAATCAAACATCGCTCCACTGTGAATAGCTTCATTATAAATTATCCTGTCTTCATTTGACATGTTCGTGTTTTTATTTACTGCATTGCTAAAGTTTTTATTAAAGTATAATGTAGCCATTGATGCAGAAATACTGCAAATCTTCTGAACTTCATTATCAAACCAAGACGCCTGATCAAGACCTTCATAGTCAACCAAAATAAGTGTAATCTCATCTGACTGCTGATACCCAAACACACATCCTTGAATATTCTTGCACATATCCATCATAGTAAGCTGCATAGCCTGTATAAGCACTTCATCAAATGGTTTATGAAATTTCTTAGTGAACGTATGAAATGACCTGCCGTCTACTCTAATTGCTACTGGCATCCTACAAATTAGTTTAGTCTTTGATACAGACTCATAATTTTCTTTCATCCTAGTTCCAATGTCTCTCATAACATCACCCCCATATTAAAAATAAATTAAAATCTAATTATATTACTATTTGGCTATTACGTAAAATAAAAAGCTCAACCACCATTTCTGATAGTCGAGCTTTAATCTAACGGAATGGGAGGGATTTGAACCCTCGCACCACTTTTACATGGTCTAAACCCTTAGCAGGGGCTCCTCTTAAGCCACTTGAGTACCACTCCATATACATGCAGGTATATAAATGGTCCGCCACAGTTTGTCATTGATTTCCACTTTCAATGACAAACTTCGTGGTTTATCGAAACGGCTCTACTCTGCATGTCATTACTGCATACCGCGGATACAGTAATTTTGGCTAGTTTCATTAATTGGTCATCTGCCAAACTCACACAATGGTGAGACCCCTTTAATATAGACTCTGTGACATGCACAAATGACACTTTTATTCATGCTGCACAATATACAGAAGATTATTACCCTACATGGTAAACAGGTCTGAGCCTAAGGTAGCTACCCCTAAACTTCCTGCCCAGCACCGAAGTGCGAACCCATCAGTGGACTGATACCACTAGCCCTCACCAAGTTCATTCAGATATGTATGCTATCTACAGAATCTGCCTCTATGGCTAATGACGAATATACAGATGTTATAGTCAGATTTCTCTGACTCATCATGGCAAAGCACTTCGTTGGTATTTCCTACAGGCACTCTCAGCACCACCTGTTAGGTCTTATAGGATAAGTCTATGCCCTTCCACCCTTGCTGGCGTTATGACCCTTGACTTTATTCAGTGCCCATCTGTACATCAGGCTATCCCTCTGCATACTATGTACAAATCCGAATTTTTAATCCTTATGTATTTGGACATTCAGTAAAGCCATTACTGACCCCACAACACCTTCAATGGTAGGTATCCCTTTCCACCTAGATGACTTACGAATTATCCCAGCAAGTTGAACTACTACTCTCTGCACTGGGTTCACTTGTACATGTCACAGAATCTATATTAAGTTTTCATACAAGGCTATTAACCTTGAATCGAGGTGACAGGATTCGAACCTGCGACCCCCTGGTCCCAAACCAGGTGCTCCACCAAACTGAGCCACACCTCGTAAATTATTTAACGGAGATAGGGGGATTCGAACCCTCGCGTCGCTTACACGGCCTTCTGGTTTTCAAGACCAGCCCCTTCAACCACTTGGGTATATCTCCAAAGCTTAATCATTTAATACAGTGCTATTTACTATTTCACTTCTGCATACTTCTTCACAATAGAGTACGGTTTTCTTTGTAGGAATCATTTCTACAAAATTATGTAAGAAACTCTTCACTTCTGACAATGTACCAAACTTTGTTGCTTGTTCAAAGTCATTTACTATAATACAAGTATTATTCTCTTTATCGAAAGAGAAATACTGCATACTCCCATCTTTCCCTCTTGTAGTTATAATGTAAAACATGTCAACTACGTGCTCTAATCGTTCAGCTAGCATTTCCCCTCACCTAATTTTGACTCCCTTTCTCTTAACAATCTAACTTTATCATTTCAGAACAATTTAGTCAAGCACTTTTTTTAAAAAAAATTTTAAAAATTGTCTGGCTTTTTAGTTCCACAATTATCACAAAAATTACCAGTATTCTCTCTTCCACAATGAGGACAAACCCACTTATTTGATACTGTTGGCCTTCTTGTACCACAGTTTGAACAGAAGTTACCAGTGTTTTCCTGCCCACATGTAGGACACTTCCAAACATTTTGGTTAACTGATTTCATTTGCTGATTTTGATTATTCTGTGCTTGACCCATCTGATACAACTGCTGAACATTCATTCCTCCAGCCTGCTGTGCGAACCCCATTCCAGCAAACCCCATCATAGCCCCATTTGAATTATTAGCCGCATCTCTCATAGCGTCTGCTTGAGCTGAAGCTAAGCCAGCTGCTGCCATTGTAGGGTTTCTATATACTGCACTCTTTTGAAGATTTTTAATCATAGCTATATCTTCATCAGGAGCAGTCAAACCGGAAATACCTATTGATTCCAACTGGATTCCACGAGCTTTACCCCATTTTTCATCAAGCTCTGCATCAAGTGCTTGTGTTAACTCATTTGTATGCCCAGGTAACTCGCTATACCTGATGCCTTGTGCTGAAATTCTTGCAAATGCAGGTTGTAGAGCAGTTAACATTTCACTTCTAAGCTGCATTGCAATAATATCTCTGTTAAAAACATCACCAACATTGCCACATACATTTCTATAAAATAATACTGGATCAGCTATTTTATATGAGTACTCACCATGGCAAGCAATGGAAATATCAACGTCTAATCCTATATTCTTATCTATAACTCTGAATGGAATAGGGCTTGCAGTTCCATATTTATTGCCTATGATCTCTTTCGTATTGAAATAATAAACCCTCTGATCTTTTGCTGTATTTCCACCAAAAGCAAACCTTTTCTTAAAAGTATTAAACGATTCTACAATTCCATTCCCAAGTCCACCATAGAAAACAGATGGCTCAGTCGAAGCATTATAAACAAACTCTCCAGGCTGTGCACACAATTCAACAATAGCTCCTTGCTCAACGATCATCATACATTGTCCTTCATTAACAGCTATAATTGAACCATTGGAAATTATGTTATCATCACCCATATTTCTTGAGTGCCTTGACTCTCTTCTGCTTCCCTTTGCAACAAGTATGTCAACTGGTAATGATTCACAATAAAAGTAATCACGCCATTGATCCTGTAATACTGATGTTGCTGCACTAATTCCAACTGCTAAAAGCCCCATTTTTATCTCCATTAAAAATTTAATTTTAAAAATAAATATAATAAGTATATTTACTGGTATGAAAAGAACTTGGTAATGTTAATACAATATCAAGTTCTAATATATCGACTATTTCATATGTTTAATTGTTCCACATGTTTGATAAACCTCTTAAGAAGGTAAACACAAATGGTTTTGATTCATTATCAGTTTCCTTATACAGTTTATTACCAAAGCTTCCTCTACTTACTGGAAAATCTTTATTGTCCAAGTAATACTTATTAAGTCTTGAAAATTCTTTATTTGCTTTAGGTATAGATAATGGATTTATTCTCTTATTCTGGCAGTTTGCCAAATATTCTATACAGCTCAGTATCATACACGATGATGGTGTATCCCTTTCATATAGTTTATCAGATAAATATAATAGCCTGCTCCACCAACCATCTGAATACTCATCAACTTGAGATAGTGCATAACAATATATAGTTTCTGCCATTAAAAATATGTTTTCTTTCATTTTTGAAAAAATAAAGATGAATCCGTTTCCAGACTCATCTTTTTAATTCTTACTGATCCTCGTTGCAAATATAGGATTCACCATTCTTTCAGTAAACCTAAATTAATACTACAGGTGATGGGATTCGAACCCATAAGTTATAACTAGCAATGAGGGGGAGTTATTACTAATCATTGTCAATCCATTTGACTACACCTGTACGCGGATCTTGAGGGACTTGAACCCACGACACTGCGGTTAACAGCCGCATGCTCTACCGACTGAGCTAAAGATCCATAAGTTGACTATTTCTAGCCAACTCCTTAACTACTAATACTTTATCACACTTACATTTAAAAATCAATATTTTTTTTAAAATTTTTTCTTAACACCAAACTCTGATCTTTAATCTATATACTATCCTCAAAAATGCTGTGCTCTTAAGATTCAAAGCTATACGCTTTACCTTGAGTTTCATAAACTTTTAACTGTATAACAGTTCATAACTCACGTCGATACCGAAGTGTTCCATGTTAATTTCTATACTTTAACTGTTTTTGTTTCACCAGTTATTGTATTCTCAATGTAATTAATTTCCTCTGATGTCAAGTTATATTTCTTATAGAGTTCTTCATCTGTCCATGGCTTACTAAAATCCTGCATGGGCACTAAATTAAACCTATATGCACTTACTATTGTTCTTCCGTCACACAGCTGTTTCACTAAAAATCTGAAAAACTTTGTCTTAATATAACTGTACACATTGTTTGCTTCATTCATATCATCAGTCATATACACAGGTACATATGTTCCAGTACAAACTTCTCCTGGCCTTAACCCAATAACACTTGCAATTACAGTATTATTGTTATTTAACTGCGATGTAACTGCTATCTTATATTTATTTACTTGGTCTGCGTGAGAAGGAACATCATTAATATTAATATAATTTGTTTCATTCAATCCAACTACTGCTACATTATAATAATCCGTTGGTAATACACTATGATCTATGTCTACTTTAGACTCATTACGTCCATGTCTCAAATCAGAAGTAATCCTAAAGTATTCAGCTGAACAAACGTTTCCTGCAAAGCTCTCTTGCATGTTTGTATCAACTTTTTGAACTATACTGTTATCCATATGACTCATTATTACAAACGGAACTTTTCTAAGATCACATCTAAAATCTGCTGTTGTTTTTCCATTTTCAATGTTTATAATATGAGTTTCTCCAGTATATCCCTTAACAATCTGAAAAATATTAACTGCAACACTGACGTTTGAGAATACATCTTTGATTATGGGATAATTTATAATCTCAGTTAACCCATATTTTATCATTCTTTCTCTGGTACTCTTAATTGTATCTGATGTCATCCAGTTATTTTTAACTATCATCAATATATTATCTGGGTCTAAGTCCATTGCCATGTCTATAAAAGCAGGATATATTGCTGATGTATGATCTTGATATGGTGGATTACCTATTACAACGTTGAATTTCATATCTTCTCCAAAACCAAAAATATTATTTATAATTTTCTGTATATTATATTTATGTTTACTTACTCCTTTTAGAATGTCAATATAGTAAGGTATAATTCTAATATTATCGTTCATTCCTTTCAAACTACCGGTTGTTAACTCAAAACTCTTCCTGCTTAATGCAATTCCATAAAGTTGATGCCTCAATATATGAATTGCTCTTTCAAAAGTATCCGTATGCTTTGCCTTTACATCTTCGCTATCCATTAGCCTATTGAAAATCTCTTCTAGGTACTCTCCTCCTTTGCATGCTGGATCCAAGAAGACTGTTTGATCATTCCAAACACTCTCTGGCAATCTATCACACATGTCTGATACTACATTATGTGGTGTAATATACTCTGGAACCCTAAGATCACTATCTATTTTCTTAACTTTTGAATCACTTGAAGGTACTGTTTTAGTGTCACTGTCATTCTCAAAAATGCTAAACTCCATAGCAGTAACATAATTCTTAATCTGATGTATCTTGTCCTTATATATGCTTAAGTCAGCACCGCCATGGTTTGGATTATTACCATTTAAGTTTTTTTCTTTTGCTATTAAAGTATAAAAAGCATGTTTAAGAGCATTTAAGTCATCTAAAGTCCAAGAATCATCTTTACCTGTACAAACAATAGCATAATCCCAAATGTCATGATACTTTTCAGACTGGTTACCAATATGCTGTCTCAGACGATGTAAAGCAGGACTATCATAAGTATCTCCCTTTCCTGCCTGCCCTACATAAACCTTCTCAATACCATAACTTTCTTCTGTGCCAATCAGAAAATATATGCAGTTATACTTTAACTCATCTGGCATAGGATACAATTTACCTGCTAATGCTCTTTTAGGGATGAGAAAAGCTACTGTTCCCCAATCAGGATTTTCATATTTAAGTATTTCTCTACTGCCTTGTACAAGTCCAGCTATGATGTTATTTGTATCTGACTTCTTTGCTCTTGTCTGTACCATTTTAGTTCTCTTTCTTAATTATTCAGGTTTACGTCTTTCTCTAAAGTATTTATGGATTGTTGGTAAAGATACCCCAAACTTCTCTGCTACCTGTTTCTGAGTCATTCCTGAATTGTAATCCCGAACCGCTTCATCAATCTGATCCTCTGTTAAACTACGAGTTGGCCCATGTGTATGTCTTGTAATATATTCCATTACAATTACCTTCCTTTCTTAAATCTATTATTACTATATCACAATTATTTTCTTTCTGCAATACCTAATTTCTCTAAATATAAAATAAACAGCCACATACACAAGGTACATGGCTGTTTAATCTATGCTTTATATAATTTACTGATGTACAAATACAGAATTGAACCTATTTCTATTGTTGATGTTTAATCTATTTCATTGGTCTTATTCTTTTTCTTTTTAGAAGCTACAATAATTATTATTAATGCTGTAACTGCTGCTACTGTGGCTGCTACCATAATTGCAAGGTTTGATTTATCTCCAGTACTGTAATTATGTTTATGAATTACTGGATCAATACCTCCACCATCTGGACGTATATAAACCAAAACCTCATTAGATTCATCTATTCCATTCAATGTAGCCATATTTATAATATCTGCATTACTTGATGGAACATTGCAGTTAATTGTTACTGCTTTTACAAACTTTCATTAACTTTTTTATCATGTTCATCACCCAAATTATAAATTAATTGACATCTTGAACATATCCGATAAACACCCACTCACCTGTATATCTATTACTAACCACAATCATAAATGGCTTATCAACTGTAAAATCAATCTTTGATTTACGTTCTGGTGCTACAGAGGTCATTGTAGCAGTCATATAGGTATCTGCTGCTGCCTTAGTACCTTCTCTATTACATTCCATCTTTACTAGCTGCCTAACAGAACTAGCGTAACTTGGTGTATCAGTACCAAAGATATTTGAAAATGTTGGAAGAGATGGATCAAATATGTCAGTTATGCCTTGATTCTTTAAAGTATTAACTAAATCAAAATCACTACTTACTTTAAACTCAGGCATTGTTAACTGTACCTCAGCAGTATAATCATAGCCTTTATCTTTAATAAAGTCTATTAATTTAGCGTCTCCTATATTTTTAATTACTTCTTTGATGTTCCTACTATCATCAGTTGGCTTAATAATTTGCATCTGAAGATCACTATTATTATAATCTATAGTTACGGATTCCAAACCATTGCTATTTTTATAACTATTAATGTTATATCCAGATGATTGCATCATTTGCATATCCTTGTTGTTAAACTTTCCATCAACAAGATCATCTTTGAAGGTTCCTTCTTCCCATTTAGAATCCATAAGTACAGTATTCATTAGCACAGCTGAATTATGATCTTTAAATGGTTCGCTAAACACATTCTTGATCATACCATCAGTATTCTTGTCAATATAATCATTAATATCATCAACAAATTTTTGAGACGTCATATCCCTCAATTTAACATCAGCATTCATGTATAATTTAAGTTCTTCAGGATAACCGTCTGCTAATCTATCTTTATTGCTTATATCTGACCATACTGAGTTTGTAATAGTTACATCACCTTTGCTAGAAAATCCCTCGTTCTCGTACTTCATTGCTCTAATATACTTATCAAAATCTTCAATGTTAAGAATTTTAGAAGTATGCTGATAAGCATCTGATACAGGATTCATGCTCATTAAAGCTAAAGCTAACATTGAATGTGTACTGTATGGTGAATACACTACATTGCCATTATTAGAATTAAGAAGGTCATCAAAAGTTGACATGTAAAACTTATATCTTGAGCTTATCTGCTTGATCTCAAGTTCTTCTTTTTCAGAATCACTAGTTTTATCAGTATCTTCAACGCTAACTTCTACATCCATGGTATCATCTGCATTAGTTTCTGTTGACTCTGTACTACTCTCTGTAGATGCTTCTGTTGATGACTCTGTACTACTCTCTGTAGATGCTTCATTTGATTCTTCAGTTGATGCTTCTGTGCTACTCTCAGTTGATGATATAGTCTGAGAAGTATCTAATTCACTAACAACAGATGTATCAGTGTTTAGCTTAGAACCGCAGCCAGTTCCGCACACCAATAAACTGCTTGCTAGAATTATTGATGTCAATTTATTATACTTCATGCCTATCCCTCCATTATTTCAATGTTTATTTTTATTCAAAGTATACAAATTTATCTTTTCCAAAAATTCACTATCAAAGCTAAATTTTCAGACTTTTAATGTACATCAAATTTTACCCAGAGTTATATAATATTTTATCTATTGTATACTCTTTAATTTTTAAAATAATTAACTATTAAATTCTATACAAAAATAGATAAATAGCTGATATATGAAATGTTCACTCATTAAAAAGAAAATGCTCTGCCACTACACGTAGCAGAACATTAACTAAACTTTCCGTTTATATCTTTCTTATAGTCGTCTTTATTTATGAATACTATTAAATTTTTATTATCTATGTAAGCATCTGGAATATAAGCATATTTGATCATTCTTTTAAATTCTTGCTTTAAAGTCTCTATGCTTTTATTAGATGTTTTAGATAAGTTCTTTAAGTATATTACCATTCTGTCATGTGCCATGACATATGTTTTACAGTCCTTAGCTGTAATTACTCTAATTATACTCTCTACTATATTTGGTATAATGACTATATCATAAGTTATAACTATACATAACACTGCTATCCTAGAATCATTCGCTTCATTAACTTTAATGCCATGTATTATATCATATGTTCCAAGTATAGCTGCTATTGATAACAGTACTGATAAAGACCTATACAAACATATATCTCTATTTATTTTATCGGCATTTATCATACTTATATACCGCCTTATTGACTATATAATGCAGGATATGGGATTCGAACCCACATGCTTATTAGGCACTGGAACCTAAATCCAGCGTGTCTACCATTCCACCAATCCTGCTTAAGCTTGCAATTTCTTGCAAGCCTTTAATCTTAATCGTCAATCTTCATCTTTCTGATAGACTTTTGATTTTTATGATTATTTCTCTTTGGCTTTGTTTCGTACTTTTTATATGGTATGAAATTATCATCATAAAGATCTGGAATATTATGTACACCACCTTTTCTAAGTGTGCTAAACGAAGTAGTATACTCCAATGCTTGTTCTCTATCATCTTTGTATCTGTCTGCAGCTCTTTTACTTGAGTTTGAAAAAGATACATGACGTACAAGTATCTTTCCATCATGTAATAATTTAAATGTTTTGGAAGTCATGCCTGCACCTCTAGTCTCTTAACATCTGGAAGATCATATAAAGTTTCTGGATCTATATCAATAGATTCATATGGATCAAAATGATCTGTTGTATCCCAAGCCAACGTGTAATTGATTATTGAACACTTGTCAAAGAAAAATTTCTTGTCTCTTAATTTTTCAAAAATATGTCCTCTTTCAATTAATTCATGTGTATCAAAATAAACTACCTTGCCATCATCAAAGTATACGTATACTGAATAATTCTCAGCGTCTGGAACAACTAACATTATGTTTGGTATATAATACTTATCATGCTTAATAATATCAATCTTCTGAATCTGCTTTCCATCACCTGTGTATACTATAAACTTACTCCCATCAACACGAGACATTGGAATTCCATACTGCAAATATTTATCTTTGATTAGCTTTACAAAATCATTGCGACGCTTTGTATACTCACACTCATACAACTCATTAGCCTTGTCTAAGTCTGCATATGCATCTGTAATAAAATCATTAAGCTCTTTATCAGTCATCTTTGCTACATCTTCTTTTGTAAAGCTAATCATAATCTTAACCTCAATGTAATTTTTAATTTTTAATTTTAATTCTTTTTACTTTTATGTAAAACACATACACCCATAGATGATATAAATATTATAAACACTGCTAACGGCACATTTGAGTTATCACCTGTATTTGAGCTGCTATTATAATTTGTATTACTGTTATCATCCAGATTTTTAGTTCCAGATATATCACTTGAGTCATTAACTGGAACTGGTGTGTAAATGAAGTTCCAAGTATCACCAGATCTTTCTTCTCTAAAATCATATCCATCTACAAGTGTACCATCAACAACTCTATAGTCAGTACCATTGTCTTCTACAGTAAATACATAATGATTCGTATTTGATAATGTTATCGGAACATCTATAGCAGTATCACCATTGTACAGCTGTATAATAATATCCTTATGATTGCTTAAATTATCATTCCAAATAATGTTAATAACTATATTCTTTGTTGGTTTAGTTACATTTGCAGTTGAACTTGAACTGCTTGATGCATTTGAACTTGAACTATTATCATTATCTTGATTGTTCGAATTATTATCTGGCTTGCTTGGCTTATCTGGCTTGCTTGGCTTATCTTTGTTTGCTTTCTTATAAACATTCTCAAAATCTAATGTTAATCCAGACTCAGTATCAACTAATTCTTTATCTTCATTAGTTACTTTATAAATACTAAAGTTTTTACCATTATATACCAAGTCATACTCAACACTATCATAAGTTAATTCAGAAGTTGACCCTTTGTCCTGTTTTAATATAAACTTTGCTTCTTTGCCATTAGTTACTGTTATGCTTCCAAGTGACCCATTATTACTTACTTTACCTGGTGTAATATCAATTCCTAAAGTTTTTACAACATTTCCATCTTGATCATACAGCTTATAATTAAATGTTTCATTAAAATCAACTGCATCACCAGTTACCTTACAAGTTATGCCAGGAATGTCTATTGTCTCATCAACTGTATAAATTTTAACTGAATAAGTAGTTCTTGATGGATCATTAACACCACTATCAATACCATTGCTTGACTGCTTAAAGTTTATGTTATAATCTACTGATCCTATGTTTATTCCATCTGATGATACTAAATCAGATGAAAACTCTATTGGTGAAAAATTTGCTTCTACTACAGCATTACTTGTATCATTGTCGTCATATGAAGTAATAACATCTGCAAATGATATGTTTATACTATTTAACCTGTCTGCAAGATCTTTAATACTTATCATTCCATCTGTTAAATCATCTAATAAAGGTTCAATATCAAACTCTACAGTATTATCAGTTCCATAAACTATGTTACTAATCTTAAATTCATTGCTTGATTCAACTGGTACTATAAATTTAGTACTAAGCCTTGGGTCAAACCTAAGCTTTACATGTGTTATAAGTTTATTCTTTCCATTAGCATTTAATAAATTTACTTTCTTATCTTCACTAACTGAGCTAGCTAAGTTGTTTAATTCTGTTGCTAATGTGTTAAATCCTACTGTTAATATGTAATTAATTTTAGAATCATTGCCTATTTCTTTAACAGATGTTGAATCATTATCAATCAATAGGTCTGTTGGAACCTCAATGTCCTTTGTATAATTATGCTTAACTAAATAAGTTATTGAAATCTTACCATCCAAATCTTTATCTATGTTAGCATAATCATCTTTACCATCTTCATTTTGTGATCCAGTATATGTAAAATGCAAATGGTAAGTATTTCCTGTACCAGAACCATAAGCTGTATCAGCTGTAAAATCACCGCTGATCGTTTCAGTGCAAGTTGAGTAAATATTATTTGTTTCCTTAATCTTAAACCCACTGACTGTGGCTGTCAATATATCATTCATTGAATTAACAGCTTCTTGCAAATCTGCAAGAGTTTTCATTCTTGATCCTTTATAATTACCATTGCACTTATAAGTTATTATAACTGATCTCTTGTCATCTGAAACGGTTAATACTGGGTCTTCAAATAATCCACTGTTTCCTGTATAAGTTAATGTCAAACCTTCATCTGGTATCTCAAAGCAATCTGAAAGAGTAAAGGTTGAAACGAATGAACTATTTAAGTCAAATATATTAGCATTAGTAAGTGCAACTCTTCTACTGGCCTTTTGCATATACTGTGTCATCTGACTCTTAATCTTAGAAACATCAAATGTACCAGTCATTGTAATGCTTTGATCTGGTGTTACTTCAATTATCTTATTAGTCTCAGTAGTATCACCAACGTATGCTACATCAGTTGGACAATCAATTGATTCTGGTAACTGTCCCCAATCGAGGAAACTATACACTGTAGTTGTTGTGTATCTAGCAATAGCTGCAGAGTTACTATAAAGCTTATCACCAGCTTCAAGAAGTTTGTAATTCTCATGACCTACATTATAGGCATCATCAATTCCAACCCAGCCAATGAAGTTTGCTTGATAAGTGAAAAAATAATGTGCGTAAGACAAACTCTCTGGATTTACAGTTGGAAAATTATCTATGTCATCTTCAGTTAAAATATGATAGTTTCCTTTATCATCTGTTCCATCAACTGAATAATCTACATACTTATATTCGTCTGTAGTATCTGTAAATTGTACCTTGTCATTATAATACACATTTCCGTATTGACCATGAGATTCACGAGCCATAAATTTAACATGAACCATGTCTTCATCTAGCTTAGTGTTATCTGATTTAACCTGTATCAGATAAACTGAAAATTCATCTACTTGTAAATTAATACTTCCATCTGACACTGAATACTGATCTTTATTAAGTTCATCAGCGTTGCCATCATTATCTACATGGTATACTTCATACTCTTTATCTGCATCTATTAAATTTTGATCAGATACTTTAATATTTACTTTGTAACCCTCAGCTGGTTCAATGTTGTGAACATCATCACAGTAAAAATCAAAGTCATAAGCTACTGCATCACTAGTCGTATCTAATCCACTTTTATCTTGTATATCATGGATTTCTTTGTCAGTTAATTCAGTAACTTTAAGTTGTGTATTTTCTGGAAATGCACCATATGGAGCTGTTATTTTTAAACCAAAGTCTGTACCAAATATAAAGTCACTATGCTCATCATCAACTGTAGTTGAATCATCCTCTAATTTTATTTCTTCAGTTGAAGCTTCTGTACTACTTTCAGTTGAAATTTCTTCAGTTGAAGCTTCTGTACTACTTTCAGTTGAAATTTCTTCAGTTGAAGCTTCTGTACTACTTTCAGTTGAAATTTCTTCAGTTGAAGCTTCTGTACTACTTTCAGTTGAATCTTCTGTACTATTATCTGTTGAATCTTCACTTTCAAAATCATCTGCTTCTTCATTAATTCCATTTGAATAAACAGATGCATCATTTGTTGCTTCTGATTCTATCTGGTCAGCAAAGTATAAATTCTGACTCCCTACTGTAGATACTACCATTGGCACTATTGTTAATGCCACTAATATAAATGTCTTTATCCGTCTTTGTGTGTTCATTTCTATTCATTACCTCCATAGTGTTTTATTCTCCTTCAACATGTCAAATTATTAATCACTTAGTTTATTTTAATCATGCTACGGATTAATGACATTTTATAGTCAGTTCAATTATTAATCATTTGGTTTATTTAAATCTGTATATTGATCAACAATTTTATCTACTGCTGATACTCTAATTTCCTGGCCTTTTAATGATTTAACTACAAGTAATATAAATGTTACTGCTTCAATTATAGAAATTATACTATTCACGAAACTAACCATATTTGGAATTACTGGTATATAAAATGTTGACTTAATAACTTCTATTGGTTCTTCTATAACACTTAAAGCATCAGATATAATCCCTGTAAGCTTAAACAACAAAGAGAATGCTAATCTAGTTAATGTTGCTTTAATTGTTGCTCTCTTAATATCATTATCTTCCTTACCAATATATGAGTATCCAATAAGCAATAATCCGGCTAATATACCAGAAAGCCATGTAGCTCCATAAGCAATAGCTTTAAATAAATTCTTACTTATGCCTAATTTTGTTTTCTCTTTAGATACATTGTCAGGAATAAGATCATCTATAGAATCAGATATTTGCTTTCCAGTATCTTTTACAGTATTTTGAATATTCTGAAAAGTTTGTGTACTCTGATCATTATTTCCATTGCTCGTATAATCTGGAGAAAAATGTTTATTAGGTCTTCTCTGGTTATTCTGTGTGCCTTGACCTGGCCTATTTGGATTTCCATTGTATGAATAATTATTCTGACCTGGCCTATTTGGATTTTGCATGTTCCCAGTATTAAACTCTCATGAATTGTTATTCATTTTTTGATTTTGATTACCCCCAAAATTTGGATCAAAATCTGTATCAAAGTTCAAGTTGTCATCTTCGTTCATAATACACCTCATTGTTAAATCTGAAATTAATAGCAATGGACCTGACGGGAGTCGAACCCGTGTCCACCCATAGGTTAAAAATGTTTCTACATGCTTAGTTAGTTCTTAATAGTGTAAACATCTAAACTAACAAGATAAATAATCTTACACGACTGTTGATTTTCTTATTCCAGATGTTCATCAGTCAAAGTTTATCTGGCTGCATCCGCTTCTTTAAAGTCTATTGGTTACAGCGGTGATACCATAGACCTTAACAGCTCCTAGTGGAGCTGTACAGCTCAAGCTGCAATTGCAACATTTCTGTTAGCATTTATTTTGTGATACATTTTAACGATGGCTGTATCATCATCGGCATGCTTGTCTTTCCTTCCTATGAATGTCGAAACCATTACAGGCCCTTATTAAATTTAATTATACTTCAATACTATGCTTTTTCAAAGGTTTAATTGATTGTTTAAAAATTTGTATAATATAAGGTACAGTCAATTACTAGCTACTGACTGTACCTTATGATATAAAGAAGTTGTAATAGAGAATCCATCTATTCGTAAAAGCTGAAAGTGGGGCTTGAACCTACGTGTCGGATTTCTCCGATTTTTTGCGGCTATCCGAAATAAGTGGTTGAAAACACGACTTTTTGAAGATGATCACTGTACCGTTTGGTCGCAATAAGTGGTTGAAGGATATAATGCTTGAAAGGCGTGTTTTCTCAATAAGTGGTTGAAAACGATTGTAATGAAAAGCAGACGCAGGGCTGATTACCTACATCTGCTTTTTTGTTGCTCTGGTT